>JAAUYH010232653.1_pt1 | contig 12159 bp, 10 predicted proteins | sample 7278061 | NCBI WGS metagenome assembly JAAUYH01 (sample SAMN14350203, study PRJNA611818) | marine sediment metagenome | isolation source: surface marine sediment (0.6m) | place: French Polynesia: Moorea | collected 2018-08
CTTGCGGTGGCGCATGCCGGACCCTTCGCGAGCGAAAATGCAGGCAGTGTGTCGGACAGGGGATCACAATTGATCGCTTCCACCCATTTCCGGCTCGACCGGATTGAAGGCGCGCCCGATGCGCAGACACGCAGCGATTATCCTGGCGCGCTTCTGGTGCTGCCGATCAAGGGGTGCGTCAGGGCAAAGGACGATGCTGCCGTGGCACACGCCGGAGAATGCCTGTTTGCACAAGAGCTGGATGCGCTTGATTTCAGTGACGCTGAAGTGACGCTGCTGACGCGGTCAAATTGACCCGCCCAATTCAGTTCGGCAGTTTGAACCGGCAGGGGCGCATCATCCGCGCATGATCAGCGCTTCTTCAAGCTCGTCGCGGCCGTAGGGTTTGCGCAGCAGCGCTGAAGCGCCCATTTCATCAAGTTCCTGCGCGATCTCGGAATAGCCGGTGGCGAGGACAAACCGCACATTGTTTTCTGCAAGAGCGGCGGCGACGGGAGAGCTCGATTCGGTGCCGAGATTGAAATCGAGGATCGCGAAATCGGGTTTGCGCTCCTCGATTGAGCGCAAGGCGCCTGAAACACTGCTTTCAACCTGCACCGATTTGACGCCTAGGCGTTTGAGGCTTTCTTCAGTGTCGAGCGCGATAATCATGCTGTCTTCGACCACCAGAACGTGCTTTGGAACCACGATTGCGGATTGTGTCGCGCCAGCCGACCGATCTGGCGACCGTGTCTCTAGCCCCCTATCGCTGTGCGTAATACCGTCCGGGGCGTCCTTGACCGTCTCGATATAGCGAGCAGGCACGAGAAAATCCGCCTCCAGACCGGCGAGCTTGAAGCGCAGGTCCGCTTCGCCTTTCAGTTCAAACGGGATCGAGCGTTCGATGATGGTCGAACCAAAACCACGACGGGTCGGAGGCTTGACCGGAGGTCCACCGCGTTCACGCCATTTGATTTCAAGGTCGCCGGTGCGGGTCTTGCTGATGTCAACCCGGAGCCGACCGGTGCTGTCGCATAGGCTGCCATGCTTGGCCGAATTGGTCACCAGTTCGTGCACCACCAAAGCCAGTACCGTGTAGGCTTCGGGCTTGATGAGCACTTCTTCTCCATTGAGCACGAAACGTTCCCGCTTTTCATTGAGATAGGCGCCCATTTCGGTCTCGAACAATGCGGAAAGCGGAGCGGGGGCCCAGTTTTCTCGCGTTATGTTGTCATGCGCGCTGGCCAAGGCGGCAATGCGCCCGCCGATGATGGATGCGAAGCCAGATACGCTCAGCGCATCGTCCTGCGATTGGGAGACGAGGCTGCGGATTAGGTTCAAGATATTGCGGACCCGGTGATTGAGCTCTGCGATCAGCAGTTCCTGCTGTTCCTGCGCGCGCTTACGCTCTCGCGAGGCTTCATCGGTCATCCGAAGGATGATTTCGAGCAGCGTTACACGAAGGCTTTCTGCGACAAGGAGCGTATCATGGCTCCACTCATCGCTGCGGCCCTCAACCGATTCCGACCAGGCGGAAAAGCTGCTGCGTGGTTGCCAACGGTCGGTCCCCGGAGTGACTTCCTTTGCAGGCTTGCCGGCCCAGCGAACCTTCTTTGTGAGAGGCTTCCTCCAAAATGCCAGATAGTCGCGCGGATTGCGCGAAATCGGAATGATCAGCGCCCCGGGCACATGGTCTGAAAACTCGGAGGCTGATTCTATCTGCTCGCGAAGACAAGTCGAGGCGATGATGGTGCTCGTGGGCGATGCCGCAAGTTGCGGCAGAAGCGCTTCGAATTGCCCGGCCTCAGGTGCCGCACCGTCGCTGCGATAGTCACCGTTGATATATACCGAGACACCGTCATGCTCGATGATGTCGCCCATCACTTTCTCGAGCATCGGCAGATTGTCCGCGAGCTGCGCACCTCCTGCAAGGCGCATCATTAGCTGGTCGTGAAGCCGTTGACCGCGGGCTCGCATATCCTCCGACTGACCGATCAGCATTCGGTCAAGCATGAGTGAAAACATCTGGCTGAACATTTCAGCGACAGTGCGCAGCGAATAGGCAGGCAGGCGCGGTTCGTTGTGATGGCATGCGAACATGCCCCACAGCTGACCATGGCGAACAATCGCGATAGCCAGCGAAGCCTTTACGCCCATGTTCTGCATGTATTTCACATGCATCTGCGAATGAGCACGAAGGATGCTCATCGACAGGTCGACCGGCTCTCCGTCCGTTCCTTGGGCAGGTTCGATCGGCACCTGATCTTCATCGGTGTTGGCTATGACGCGAAAGCGATTGCGCACGAATAGCTCGCGGGCCTGTTGTGGGATGTCAAAGCTGGGAAAACGTAGACCGAGAAAAGGCTCAACCTCTTTTTGCTTGTCTTCAGCTACGACTTCACCGCTTCCGTCCGGATGGAAGCGGTACACCATCACCCGGTCATAGCCGAGCATCTGGCGCACTGTCTTCGCAGCGGTATCGAACAATTGCTGGGGCTGGCGAATGCTTTCCAGCCGGCTGAGTGTCGGTCCGATAATCGACAGGTGATCGATGTAATCATTCTCGGCATGCGGCTCGAATTCCATCACCAGATTGCGATCAGATTCGTGCACCGCGCAATCCAGCATTGGACCACCGCTGACCAGGCGGAGACCGAAAATCCGTTGTACCTGCTCCTGGACATCGATCTTCTCGACCAGATTGCCCAATTCATCGAGCGCTCGCGGAATGATGAGCGAAGATAAAGGCGTGCCGATATCCGGGAGAGTATCAAGGCCAAGCACTTCATGGCAATTGATCGAGCGTTGGACGATCACCCAATCCGAATTCACGACGAGAAGCCCGCCAAATCCCTGAATAGCCTGGATCAGGTGAATGGGCTCGCGGTCGCAATCGGTGAGATCGTAGGACTTGCTGTGAAAGTTCATGCAGCGTGGGCTTTCGCTGGAGTTGAAACGCCCGCGTATCCCTGCGCGGTGGTGAATACATGATCGAATACGGCGTTGGCAGCAGCGGTCGCGTGGGCCGCCTCGATTTCGCTTGCAGGATTGTCGATCTGATTGCGCAGCGTCTGCCAGAAGGCAAACATGGCTGGATCGCCGAGGAATGCATGCGGCCAATCTGGCCCGCCAGCAGAAGCGCGCAGCACTTCCTTCAGGATCGCACGATTGCCGAGCGCTGAGCCGGCAAGGACCCAGGCGGCGCCTAGGACGGAGAATTCACTCTCCGGTTCAAAGGCGAAATCATCCGCAGGGTAAGGCAGCGCATACCCCATTGCGTTAAGATCCTGAGCAAGAAGCGGTGATTGAGTAGGAGGAAGGAGACGCGGAGGCGCATGGCGCTCCAGCCATTTCTCCACGGGTATGCGAGCCGAGAGCTGAATGCTCAAGAAACTCGCATAGTCCTCTTGCGCAGACCAGCCAGAGGCTTCCCGCATTGTCGCGTCGAGACGATCATGCGCTTTCGCAGTGGAGCTTCGCAAACCGTCTCGCAGACTGCGATTGTGGGCAGGCATGCGTGTATGTTCCTTCCCTCGGTATTGGGTTGCGAGAAACCCGGTGGTCCAAATCGATCCGTTCAGGCCCGTTGGCTAACGCCGCGGTTTTTATTGCCGGATACCCTTAGTGCCATCCGGGCAATCCCTACGCAAAAATGCGTAAGGAACATCAGTCAATCAGAACTGACAATTTAAACTGACACAATTGGAGGGCCAGCGCAAATTGATTGCGGGCGCCGCTCCATCCGCGATGGAGGTTTTTTCTTTCCATTATTGCAATGGGTTGGCGGCCCTGGAGGCTGAAAATTCAGCTCTTTTCGAGCAATCTGCCGCCATGCTTGCGAACCGCGCGTTCGAGCGTTCCGCGAAGAAAGCCGAGTATGGCAGGCAGGTCCATTTCGATCAGGACATAGTCTTCGCCAATGTCGATCCCGCCTTCGATCCGCTGTCCGGCAGCGGTGATGACAAGGCTCATCCGGTCTTCATGCGGCCAGTCGGTTTCGACTTCGGCCATGCCCGGAGGGAAATAACTGCCAATCTCGTGGCCGTGCGCATGCATGCGGCGGCGCACTTCTTCCTTGCCCAGATCGTGGGGGAGCGAGACGCGCATCGCCTAGCGCGGAGCCTTTTGCTGGTCGGCTGCAAAGTCAGGGAGCGGAACACCTGATCCCTCTTCACCGCGCATGTCGGCGAGCAATTCATCGCCCCCGTAGCGGTACTCAAGATAGCGCGATTTGACCGCGAGATCATCAAGCGCACCCTCGGCCAGCCGCTTGGTCACACGGTCGATTTCGCCTGAAAGCTTGGTGAGGCTTTCCGTCAGGCGGTCGTCCGCAGTCTTGCCCGCATGCTCCTTGGTGCGCAGGTGCTCAGGGATCTTGCGATAATCGTCGATCGTCTCCGGGATGTATTCGCCCACCCGTTCGCGCACTTCGCTCATTGCCGGGTGGCCTGCATCGATATTCTCAAGCTGAAGTCCCAACGCATCGAGTTGCAGGCCCAGCTGGTCCACCACTGCTGCAGCGGGCGCGGGCAGGGCATTGCGCTGCGCTTCGAGCCAAAGTTCCGTCTTGGCGACCATTTGCTTGGGATTGCCTTGCTTTAGCTCATGGCGTTTGGGAATTTTGACTTTGGGATACTTCCACAAGACACCTACTGCCACCACAGCTAGCACTACGGCGAGCATAAGGCCGGTCACACCGATAGCGTTCACGAACAGTCCGAATGCCGATGTTCCAATCCAAATAGCGGCAATTGCGAAGAGAATTCGTTTAATCCGCTTCTTCCACGCCCGCTGTTTAAGCTCAGCTGACCCTTTGCCGATGCTGTCACCGGGGCGGTGCGTCCCGCCTTCTTGCTGGGTGATCAACGAGCGCTTGGCAGCGCCGAGGATCTGATCGGATTCGCGGGTGGTATCGACCATGCGGTGTGCCCGTTAGTTTTCCAGCGCCAGCAGCGAGGTGTCGGCGCTGACCTTGGCCTGTGCCTGGGCCTGACCTTCGGCGCGGGCGATATAGCCTTTGGACTTCTCGACTTCTTCGGTCAGCACGGTGACGGTCTGCTTCATGCTGTCGAGCGCGCGGACCTTGAAGTCGTCGACTTCGTCCATCGTGTCGTAGATGTTCTGGAAAGCGCGCTGGAGCGTTTCGAGCGGGATCGTCGAGGACGCCGCCTGCTCGTGGATCTGCGCGGTCTGTTCGCGCAGCAGCGAGCTGGTCGAGTCGATAATGTTCGTCGTCGTCTCGTTGAGCGAGGTGATTTGCTGCAGGACCAGCTTCTGATTGGTCATCGCCTGCGCCACCGTCACAGCCGTGCGAAGCGCGCCGACAGTGGTGGTGCTGGCGCGGTCGACGCCTTTGACGAGTTCGACATTGTTCTTCTTGACCAGATCGAGCGCGAGATAGCCCTGCACGCTCACGGCCATCTGCGTGAGCAGGTCCTGCGTGCGCTGGCGGACATAGAACAGCGCGCTTTCGCGCAGCGCCTTGGCCTTTTCCGGGTCTGAGCTGTCGAGTTCCAGCGCCTTGGCCTCAAGCCGCTCATCGAGCGTTTTGGCGATGTGGATCATCTGCTCAAGCTCACCCATCGCTTCCCAAAGCTTAGCGCGTTCTGTGTCGATGGCGGCGTTGTCGAGGTGGAGTTCCTTCTTGCCGCTTTCGAGCCGCTCAAGGATCGCCTGAATATGGCCCTGCGCGGATGTATAGCTATCAAAGTAGTTCTTCAGCTTGTTGCCGAATGGAATGATCCCGAGCAGCTTGCGCGGCGCAAGCAGCTTGCCCTTGCGGCCCGGATCGAGGTCTTCGACCGTGCGGCGCAGCTCAGCGAGGTCGCTACCGACATTGCTGTCGGCATCCATTGCACGCACCGGGCGATCAAGGAAGCGGTTTGAATGCGCGGCGGCGGCGCGGATCTGTTCCTGACCCATGCGAGTGATCTGATCGACCTTTTCGCCAAACTCGGGCGAATTGGCGTCGACAGAGATGAGGTCAGCGACAAAGGCATCGACCTTGGTGTCGAGCTTGGATTTCTGTTCGGTCGAGACAGGAACAAGGCCGGCGGCTTTCTCAGGCGCTACATCAGGCACCGGATCGGGCGGCGTAAGCGTAAAATCGGTCGCTTCCTTGGTGGCGGTGGCGATGTTTTTTTCCGGCGTCGACTGAGTGCTCATGCGGTCCTTTTGCTCCCTGATCCGCCGGGCGGGAGGCCCGATCCGGCGGCAATCTATCCCAACTGGGCTTTCCAACTGTATTAGTGATCTAAAACACACGTTTCAAGTAGAGAGGCTAGCGCGTTTCCCGCCGGTAATCCAACGCTTTGGCGAATGCCCGTGTCGGCGCGATCATCTATCTGCTTCCACTCCCACAGGAATATCCGTAAAGGGGCGCACGAAACAGGAACCAAGACTCACAGTGGAAGACGAAACCAAACCGCCCCGCGCACCGTCGAGCTCTGGCTACACGCCACTGCCTGACCGCAATGATGGCGCAAAGCCCAGCGAGGGCATGTCAGCAAACCGCATCATGTTTAGCGTACGCCGCTGGTGGTTGGAGGACGTTGTCGGTTCGGTCGATCAGGCCGAAGTCATCGAAAAGCGCCGCGCCGAGTGCGCCATTACAGAGCGCTATCTGTTCATGACCGCGATGAGCGCCGGAATCGCAGTTCTCGGCCTGCTGCTATCTTCACCTGCGGTCGTGATCGGGGCGATGTTGCTCTCGCCGCTCATGGATCCGATCATGGGTCTGGGCTTTGCACTGGCGATTGGCGACTATCACTGGCTGCGGCAGTCGGCAAAGAGCCTTGCCTGGGGCACGCTCATCGCAGTGGGGCTGACAGCGGTGTTGGTCTATCTCTCGCCGATCCAGACGATCACGCCGGAGATTGCGGCGCGCACGCAGCCCAACCTGTTCGACCTCTTCGTCGCGCTCTTTTCAGCGCTTGCGGGCGCCTATGCGATGATCAAGGGGCGCGAGGGCACTATCGTCGGCGTGGCCATCGCCACCGCCTTGATGCCTCCGCTCGCCACCGTTGGCTTTGGCCTTGCGACGTGGAATTGGACGGTCTTTTCCGGCGCTTTGCTGCTGTATGTGACCAACCTTATTACCATCGCGCTCACCGCCTGGGGCATGGCGCGGCTATACGGATTCCAGACGTCGCTCTCGGCCCGCAACACCGCGTTTCAGAACATCGCGATTGTCACCGTCTTCATCGGGCTTGCCGTACCGCTGGCGCTCTCGCTCCAGCAGATCGCGTGGCAGACCAATGCCCAGCGTATCGTTCGTGCAGAGATCGAAGAAAGCTTCCAGGGCAGCGGGCGATTGAGCGAGGTCGATATCGAATTCGGCACCAAGCCGATTGCGATCAACGCGACCATGCTCACCCCTGTCCTGCGTCCCGAAGTCGAAAGCGAGATTGAAAACGCACTTCAGACGCGGTTGGGCGAGCCTGTCGAGCTTACGCTTACGCAATTCCAGGTCGGCACCAGCGCAAGTGCAGCAGAGCAAGCGCAGCTATCGGCTGCGCGCGCCAATGAAGAGGCTGCCGCACTTGAACGCGCCGAGGACCTTGCGACACGGCTGGCTTTGGTCGCGGGAGTCGATGAGGACGATGTGACCGTCGATCGCACCCGCCGCCGGGCAACCGTGCGCGCCGAAGTGCTCGATGGCGCAACACTCGCCGCGTATCGCGCGCTCGAAATGCGCATTGCCGCAACCGAACCGGATTGGACCATCGAATTGCTCCCGCCGATTGTCGAACTGCCGCAGAGTATTGCCTTTGGCGACGATGGCCCGACACCCGAAGGCGCGCAGGCGCTGGGTGTGATCGAATGGGCATCCAAGCGGATTGATCTGCCGATCCTCTTGATCGGACCGCAAGATGAGGCCACGCAGGCTGCAGAACTGCTCGCACAAAGGGGTGTCAGCGTCAGTGTCCGCAGTGCTTCGGGTCCGCTGCGCGCGGATTGGGGCGGAAACTAGATTGCCAACAGGGATGGGGTCGCAACCATGATTAGAGATTTTCTTCGCACCGGCGCGCTTGCGCTTGGAATTCTCGCTGTGCCAGCAGCAGCGCAGACCGATCAGGCCGCGCGCGACTTTGCTGAGCGGGTAATCCCGCAGGTCGAAGCCGCGCTGCCCGATGTTACTGTCACCTCCAACGCGCAGGAGCCGCTTCAGCTCGATCTCGCTGGCCATCCCGATTGGGAAGATGCCGAGATCAACCTGCACCGCATCTACAATTTCTGCCTCTCCGCATCGAAAACCGATTGTCAGGCTGAGCTGGACAATATGCTGAGCGTGATCACGCAGCCTCAGCCCGAATATGGCCCGGAGAATCTGCGCGTTGTCGTGCGCGATGCGGATTACTTCTCCTATGTTCTCAATATGGCGGAAGACGAGCCGCTGCCCCTGCACAAGCAGATCGGTGATGATCTATTTGCGATCATCGCGCTTGATAGCCCGCAAGCCATCGCCATCGCACCGCCCGAGAATATCACCGACATGGGCCTTACCCCGGACCAAGCATGGGAATTGGCGACCAAGCAGACACTTGATGACATGGCGCGCATCCCGCTCGACGAAGCGGAGGGCTTCACCGAGGGCATGACGATCTTCGAAGGCGAGGAATATGTCGCGTCGCTGCTGTTCGATATTGAATACTGGACGAAGCTAAGCGCCATTCTCGGCCCCGACATGGTGGTCGCCGCCGTATCCGATCAGACCGCAGTGGTGGCCGTGTTCGATCCTGAACTGCTCGAAGGGTTCAAGGAAGCGGTCGCAGCCGATTGCAACACAGCCGCGCGCTGCGTCTCACCCAATGTCTATCGCCTGCGCGACGGGATGTGGCGGATTGCCAAATAGGGTTTCGATCAGGCCGCCAGATCCAGCGGCACGATCTCGCCTGAGAGATACAGCTTCTTAGCCTTGGCGCGGCTCAGTTTGCCTGAGCTTGTGCGCGGCAAAGTACGCGGCGGGACCAGTTCGACGACGCAGCTCATGCCGGTGACCGAGCGGACCTTGTCGGCGATCTGTTCGCGCAGCTTTACGCGCTCGACAGGGTCGGAAACGCGGCAATGGACCAGCACGGCAGGGGCTTCCTCGCCATTCTCGGTCTCGACTGCGAAGGCTGCGATATCGCCGTGGTTGAAGCCCGGAAGCTGTTCTACCGCCCATTCGATATCCTGCGGCCAGTGGTTCTTGCCGTTGATGATGATCATGTCCTTGGCGCGGCCAACGATGAACAGATAGCCATCAGCGGTGTAGCCCATGTCGCCGGTATCGAGCCAGCCATCAACCAGGCAATCCTCGGTCGCTTCGGGGTTACGGAAATAGGAATGCATGACGCTGGGGCCGCGGCACCAGACCTTGCCGATCTGGTGGTCGGAGCGCGGTTCGCCGGTCTCTCCGCGGATTTGCACTTCCATGTCAGGCAGCGGCTTTCCGCAATTGACGATCGCGCGGTAGCGGGCAGGGCGCGAGATATCGCGCGGCGTGCCTGACAGGCGCTCTTCCTCGACCAGTTCGACGCGGATGCCTTCGCCCGGCGGCATGACGGTGACCGCGAGGACCGCTTCGGCAAGGCCATAGGACGGGGTGAAGGCGGACGCCTTAAAGCCCGCATCGGCAAAGGCATTGACGAAGCTCTGCATCACATCGGGGCGGATCATGTCCGCGCCGTTGCCTGCAAGCCGCCAGCGCGACAGGTCGAAACGTTCCGCGACATTGCTCTGGCTGGAAATGCGCCGCGCACAGATGTCATAGCCAAAGGTCGGCGAATAGGAGACCGTGTTGCCTTCATTGCGGCTGATCATGTCGAGCCATGCGAGCGGGCGGCGCGCAAAGGCATCGGGCTTCAGGAAATCGACCGAGAACTGGTTGGCGACGAGCGAGAGGAAGCACCCGACAAGGCCCATATCGTGGTACCACGGCAGCCAGCTGACGCAGCGATCGCCCGTGGTGAGGTTCATCGATACCGCATGGCCATAAAGGTTATGCAGCAGCGCCTCATGCGTCACCGCGACCCCGGTCGGGAAACGCGTCGAGCCTGAGGAATACTGCAGGTAGCAAATGTCGTCAGGCTTGGCCTTGGGAAGCTCGGTTTCGACTGAATCGCGCTTGGCAAAATCCTCGTAGCTTTCGCCCGCGCAGCCCTGTTTCGCAGCGGCAGCAGCTGCCATCTCACCGATTTCTTCGGGATAGAGCAGCAAAGCCGGGTCTGAGCTCTTCAGCTGCACGGCGAGCTGGTCGATATAGCTTTCCTTGCCGCCAAAGGTGGTCGGCAGCGGCAGGGGAACCGGCCATGCCCCTGCATAGACGCAGGCGCAGAACAGCGCCGCAAAATCGGGGCCGGTTTCCGCGATCAGCGCAACGCGATCTTTCGGTTTGATGCCCGCCGCAATCAGGCGATAGGCCATCGCGATGCCATCATCGCGCATCTCGGAGTAGGGATACACGCGCTCAAGTTTTCCACGCATATCGTGAAAATTGAGACCTTTTTTGCTGCGCGCGGCGTAATCAATCGCGTCGTTGAAGGTCTCAAACTGCGCCCGAATGCGTGGCAATTCGCAGTCATTCGGCGTCGGCTTCAAGGCGGCGTCGGTCATTTTGTCAGCGATACCCGTCAGTTGCAGCGCGAAAATGTGCGCACTATCGTGTCCCAAAAGAGCCGCTCATGTCGAGCCGCCCCCCTTCAGTTTTTCCCATTTGATAAGGACTGTGGCACGAATAAGGCGAAATGGTTTCAGATGAAAGCAATATGTCACCGTCCGGTCGCAATTCGAAGGACGGGAGAAAGCGGCGCAAAGCGAGGAAAGCGCGCCCGCTTGATGAGACTGCTTTGCGCGATCTGGCGCTTTCCTATGTTGCGCGTTTCGCCACCACCGGGGCCAAGCTGGAGGGCTATTTGGCGCGAAAAGTGCGCGAGCGCGGCATTGCCGAGGACGAGGATGGTCGTACGCGCGAACTCGACGTAACCGGGATCGTCACCCGGATGATTGAGCTCGGCTATGTCGATGATGATGCCTATGCGCGTTCCAAATCGCGCGATCTGACCGCGCGCGGCTACGGCGCAAGACGAGTGGAGCAGGCGCTTTGGGTGGCGGGCGTCGAAGAAGGCGTGCGCAGCGACAATGCGCCGGGAGAGGCCGAAAGCCGCCGCGCCGCGGTTCTGCTTGCCAAAAAGCGACGTTTTGGCCCTTTCGGCACGCGCTCTGAAGAGGACGAAGAGCCCGACCCGCTCGCCCGGCAAAAGCTGCGCGAAAAACAGGTTGCCGCAATGCTGCGCGCAGGCCACCTATATGAGCATGCGGCGTTCATCCTTGATGCATCGACGCAAGGCGAGATTGAAGACTGGCTAAGCGAAGCCGAAGAGGACGAGAACCGTGACTTTTGACGACTTTCGAATTCCCTGTCCTCTGGTGGGTGCGACAATCGCGCCCATCATGCTCGTCGTGGCCGGTTGCACGCCAGCCGGAGCAGCGGGTGAGCCGGCGACGGTGCCCGTTGCGCAAACCGAGCCCTCGACCCATCCGGAATCCGGGCTTGAACTGATCGACGTCACTGTCGTGACTGCGGATGATCGCCACACTTTCACCACCGAACTCGCGGCATCGAACGAAGCGCAGCAGCGCGGCCTCATGTTCCGCACCGAGCTTGGCGATGATGAGGGGATGATCTTCCCATCCTACACGCCGCAAGCGCGCAGTTTCTGGATGAAGAACACGCCGCTGCCGCTCGATATCATCTTCATCGGCACCGACAACCGCATCACCAATATCGAAGCGGGCGTGCCCTATTCGACCGACAGCGTCTTTTCCGCAGGCCTCGCGACCGCGGTGTTCGAGATTCGCGGGGGATTGTCCGAAGAACTCGGCATCGCGCCCGGCGATCTCGTGGAATGGGAGCTGCCAGAGGGGGCTGCGCCCTAACTATTGGCGCTGTAACGAAGCCGCGGGCGTCGCATGGGCGACCGGCCGACCGCAGCGACGCGGCGCTCAGGCCGCGTGAGCGACGAAATCGCGCTCCGGATGGCGTGCGGAAAACAAAGACTCCATCTTCACTCGCGAAAACAATTCCGCTAACCGGCCCTCCATGGGAATCTTCGGAAAAATCTTCACCTGGTGGGATGGCGCGACCATTGGCACGCATTGGTGGTCCACCCGCGTTGGCGGCGAGCATGTCGGCACTGA
>JAAUYH010097605.1_pt1 | contig 12156 bp, 9 predicted proteins | sample 7278061 | NCBI WGS metagenome assembly JAAUYH01 (sample SAMN14350203, study PRJNA611818) | marine sediment metagenome | isolation source: surface marine sediment (0.6m) | place: French Polynesia: Moorea | collected 2018-08
TCTTGTCGCGCAGCACGCCGGCATTGTTGACGACGATGTCGACATGGCCCCATTCGGCGATCGTGTCGGCAACCATCGATTTCACTGCGTCGAAGTCGGACACGCTGCACACCGCCGGCATGGCTTCGCCGCCCTCTGCCCTGATCTCGTTGACAACTTCTTCCGCCGGGCCCGCCGATCCGCCGCTGCCGTCGCGGGCGCCGCCAAAGTCGTTGACCACGACCTTCACGCCGCGCCGTGCCAGTTCCTTGGCATGTTCGCGGCCGAGGCCAGCACCGGCACCGGTGACAATGGCAACGCGGTCATTGAATTCTACTTCGCTCATCGGGGGCTCCTCTTGTTAATCGAATGATTAACCGGAGCGATGCGCAATCTGCGGCAGCGAGTCAAGCTGCGATTGCCTGTCCTTCACCACGGGGTGAAGAGGCTATTTCCTCGCGGCTTTCTTACGCGTCCGGGCGCCCGTCGACATCGATTCCATGTGATGTTTTTTGCGCTTCTTGGCCGCGGTCTTTTTCGCCGCCGGCTTGCGCTTGGCCGGGGCCTTGCGCTTCGCACCGGTCGGTTTCGCCTTGAGCAGGTCGCGAAAGCTCTGCTCGATGCAGACGGCGTAGAATTCGGGGTCCGGCATGATTTCGCGGTCGGCGAGGAAGGTCAGGATGACATTGCCGTTATAGCTCGTCACGACATGGAAAATGCCCTGTCCCTCGGCCAATATGCCCATGCCAAAGGACTTCACCAGCTCCGCGCCGGCGAAATACATCGGCACCATCGGGCCCGGCACATTGGTCACGACGGTATTGACCGCGGGATTGAGCGTTTCGACAAGGCCCATGCGCACCATCATCTTGGTGGCGGCCGCGGTCAGGCCCGCCGGCATCGCGCCGGACAGCTCCATCAGCGTGCGCGCACCCATCGCCTCGGTCATCGCCTTGGAGCGCTTGGTCTCCGCCATGACGAATTCCAGCCGCTCGGCCGCCGTCTCGAGGTGCGTGCCGAGGCCGACCTGCATCATCGTGACCTGGTTCCCGGCCGATGATTTTTCGTCTTCGGAGCGGACCGACACGGGCGCACCGACCTTCAGCGTCGTTTCCGGCAGGTCGTGCTTGGACATCAGGTAGGCGCGCATCGACCCGCTGACCACCGCGATCATCACGTCGTTGACAGTCGCACCTTCAAAGGCGGTGCGGATCTTCTTGATGTCCGACAGCGAAAACTCACGGCCATCCCACACACGGTGCGGGGAGATCTTGTGGTTGAACCGGGTCTTGGGCGGCAGGCCCCTGGCATCCTCGCGCTGGCGATATTGCCGGCTCATGTCGAACATCCGCTTGGGCACGGGGAGCAGTTTCTGCAGGTTCTGCATGCCGCGGACCGGGTTGACGACATTGTTGACCTGCGCCTTCATCAGCAGGCTGACCGGTGACGGATCGGGCTCGGGATCGTAGCGCGGATCGAAATTGCGCGGCTTCATCTTCGCGTCGAGGTCGTGCAGCGCCAGCGTCATCTCGAGCCCCGACTTGCCGTCCATCGCGGCGTGGTGGAACTTGTGGAGCACGGCAAAGCTGCCCTTGGGCACCCCGGCAACATTGTTCAGGCCTTCGATGACAGTGAATTCCCAAAGCGGGCGGTCGAGGTCGAGCGGCCGCGCATAGATGCGCGAGGCGAGGATGCACAGCTGCCGCCAGTCACCCGGCTGCGGTAGGGCAATGTGGCGGACATGATATTCGAGGTCGAAATTCTCGTCGTCGATCCAGTAGGGATGATCGAGGTCGAGCGGTACGCGGACCAGTTTCTGGCGGAAGATGCGGGCGCCGTCGAGGCGGCCCTCAATATAGCGCAATATGTCCTTGAATCCGACCTTGCCGCCGGGCGCCGTGGACGGATCGTAAATCAGCAACTGGCCGATATGCATCGGTGTGCTGGGTGTCTCGGTATAGGCAAACAGGGCGTCGAGTGCGCTCAATTGTTGCATGGTCAGTTTCCCTTCTGGATTCGCCGCTACGTCATCCTAGTGGAGATAGGGTTAAGATGCGAATCAGTAGTATTGCGGGGTCGCTGCTGATCGGTGGTTGACGATGGCCCGCCTCGGCAGGCAAGACATGCGCTCCATGTCCAGACTGTCTCCCGCATCATGAACCAGGCCCGGCCCCGCCTCGCGGTAATCGGTACCGGCATCGCCGGGCTGGCAGCGGCCTGGCTGCTGCGCGAAGACTATGACGTCGTCGTGTTCGAAAGCCAGCCGCGTGCCGGCATGGGTGTCCATACGATCGACTATGCCAGCAACGGTATCGAAAAGCGGATCGATATCCCGCTGCGTATCTTCACCGAGGGCTATTATGAAAACCTGTTCGCGCTCTATGAACATATCGGCGTGAAGGTGCTGGCCAGCGACCATGCTGGCCTGTTCGCCAATGACGAGGGCGACATCCTGTTGCACTATGGCAATCTGGACTGGAGCGGATTGCAGCTTTCCTATCCGCGCGGCCGCAGCCTGCTGCGTTGGGACACGCTGAAGATCGCGCTGCAAAGCCGCCGCTTTTTTGCCCGCGCCAGGCGCGACAAGGATCGCGCTGAATTCGCCGATATCAGCTTTGGCGAATATCTTGAACGGTCCGGTACTGGCCAGCTGTTCATCGACACGATCCTGCTGCCGATGATGTCGGTAACCTGCACCTGCGATTACCAGACGGTGCTCGACTACCCGGCCGACATCATGCTCGGCTATCTCGGCTGCGGCGTGCAGGAGGTGGGTATCATGAGTGCGGCGGGCGGCGTCGACGACATTGTACCGCGGCTGCTCACCGGCGTGGAATTGCGCACCAGCAGCGCCATCGCCGGCATAAAGCCCGAAGGCGAACAGCTGCGTGTCGCCACCAGCCAGGGAGATGTCGAGCTTTTCGATCATGTGGTCGTCGCCGCGCAGGCCCAGCAGGTGGCGAGGATGCTCGACGGCTTCGACCGGCAGCAGGCGCTGCTGGAGGCGGTGCCGTTCGAACGGTCGGCGATGAGCGTGCACACCGATCGCGACATATTGCCGACTGCGCGCGCCGATGCCTCGCCGGTCAGCTATTACCTGCCCCGGGGCGGAGATCGCGCCGAGGTATCGGTCGACCTGACCAAGGCGATTCCCCGTTTGCAGGGCATGGAAACCGTGTTCCAGACGTGGAACCCGATCCAGCCGATCGCTGCCAACCGCGAACTCGCGCGGGTCGAGTTCACCCGACCGGCGGTCACGCTGTCAAGCCGCCGCGCCGTGGCCGAACTGCGCGCCAGCCAGGATGAGCCCGGCAACCGGCTCTGGTTTTGCGGGTCGTACATGGCCGACAAGATTCCCCTGCTCGAGGCCGCCGTGGATTCGTCGATTGCCGTGGCCGAGCGGCTTGGCGCGGCCATCCCGTGGAAGACGGCAGCGGACAGCTAGCCGCGCGTCATGGGCGAATTTCACGACCTGACCGAGCTGGCGCTCAATCGTGACGGCGAAGCCTGGGGCAATCTCGGATATTGGACCGGCGCCGGTCACTATTCGCAGGCTTGCCGGGCACTGGCCGCCGCACTGGGAAACGCGGCCGGCCTGGACAGGGACTCGGTCCTGTTCGACGCCGGCTTTGGCTGCGGTGACCAGCTGCTGCTCTGGCTCGACCAGTATGCCGTTGCCGACCTTTGCGGCGTGAACATTTCGCAGAGCCAGACGCGCCTCGCGCAAGACCGGCTCGAACAGTCCGGTCATCAAGCGGTGGCGGCATCGATAATGCAGGGCGATGTCGACCGGCCAGAAGACTGGCAGCGCGCGATGGCAGGCCGGCGATTGAGCCATGTCCTGGCGCTCGACTGCGCCTATCATTTTCCCGATCGCCGGCGGTTCCACGCCCGGGCCGCCGACAATCTGCCGACCGGCGGTGTATTGGCGCTGACCGATTTCATCCGGCCGGATCCGGAGCCGGGTTCGGGCCTGCGCCAGTCAATATTGCGATGGATGCTGGGCCAGTCGCGTATCGCACCTGCCAATATCGTCGATCGGGCACGCTATGTTGCCGACCTCGCGGCGGCAGGCTTCGCCAATGTCTCGATCCGCGATATCAGCGCCGAGGTCATGCTCGGCTTCGCTGTGGGCCAGCGCAGTTTTGCGGCGCAGGCAAGTCGATCGCTGCCCTTGCGGTCGCGGATCAAATATGCGGTGACCGCGCGCTTCCTGCACTGGGCCCATGCGCACGCCCTGCTGGGCTACGTCCTCGTCATCGCGCGCAAGACCTAGGCGGCCTCGTCTTCCACCCACTCGGTGCGTAGCGCCTTGGCGCCCAGCGCCATCAACAACGCCGCCAGCAGGTACAGCACCAGCGAATAGAGCATCGAATAGCGCAGCGCCTCGTCGCCATAAATCGGGTCCAGCTGGTCGGACAGCGCACCGAGGAAATAGATTCCGCCGCCCAGCCCCAGCAGGTTGTTGATCAGCAGGAACAGGGCCGAGGCGGTTGCCCTGGCCTCGGCGGCGACCAGGTGCTGCACGGCAGACAGGACCGGCCCGATCCAGACATAGGCGAGCGCCTGTGGCAGCAGGAACAGCGCAAAGGCGAGGGCGGCGCTGCTCGACATGATTCCGGCGGCATAGAAGGGCACGGCGAGGACAAATGCGGCGGCGGGGATCATGGCATAGGCGGCGCGGTCACGCGTGCCGAGCCAGTCGCCGATCCAGCCGCCGGCCAGCATGCCCGCCACTCCGCCAAGCAACAATACCGAGCCAAAGAAGATCGACGTATCGACGAGGTCCAGGCCGAAACTGCGCTGCAACAGGCTGGGCGCCCAGAATCCAAGGCCATAGCCGAGCATCGAACTGGACGCCGCGCCAAGCGCCAGGAACCAGAAGGAGCGCTTGCGGGCGAGCAGCCCGAAAATCTCGCTGAACTTCAGCGCTGGCGCTGCCTGCTCCGCGACGGGTTCCTCGGGCTTGATGTCGCGCACCAGATATTTGAACAGTGGCGCGATCAGGACACCCACTATGCCCACCACGAAAAAGGCGATGCGCCAGTCGACGGTCGCTGCGATATAGCCGCCTGCCATGACGCCGGCAGCGGAGCCCAGCGGGATACCGAGCGAATAGATGGAAATCGCCCGCGCCCTTTGCTCGCTCGGGAAATATTCGGAGATCAGGGCATAGGAGGGCGCCACGCCGCCCGCTTCACCAATGCCAACGCCGAGCCGGGCAAGGAAGATGTGCCAGAAATTCTGGGCAAGCCCGCACAGGGCGGTAAACCCGCTCCACATGACCAGCGAGATGGTGATCACCCAGCTGCGGCTGGTCCTGTCGGCCGTCCATGCCAGCGGCACCGCCATGGTCGAATAGAGCAGGGCGAAGGCAATACCGCCAAGCAGGCCCATCTCGGTATCGCTGAGTCCAAGATCGGCCTGGATCGGCGCAGCAAGGATTGCGAGGATCTGCCGGTCGACGAAATTGAAGATGTAGACGACCAGCAGCATCGCCAGCACGACATTGGCATTGCCTCGTCGCTTGCCTTGCCGGTCGGTGGGAGAGGTGCCAGCGGCCATTCAGGCAGAATGCTGCTTGAGGAAGCGGCGGATTGCGGTCACCGCCTCGGGTTCGTCGAGGATCGGGGCATGGCCGGTATCGGGAATTTCGACTCGCTCGAAGAACCCCTTGTGCCGTTCTTCCATCTTTGCCGCGGTTTCTGCGCTCAATATGTCGGTGATCGCACCGCGAATCAGCAGGATCGGAATTCCTGCCAGCGCGTCCCACATCGGCCACAGGTCGGGCGGTACCGTGCTTGGTTCGTCGCCTTCCATGCCGCTGGCGATTGCCGGGTCGTAGGCGGGGCGGATCGCGCCGTCTTCCTCGACATAAGTGCGGCGTGCGAAATCCATCCAGTCCTTGTCGGTGAAATCCGGAAAGGCGACGCCATTGATGCTGCGGCAGGCGTCGGCCGCGCCCTGCCAGCTTTCGATCGGGTCGGTCTTGCCGACATAGGACTGGATACGCGCGATCCCCGCCGGATCGACTTCCGGCCCGATATCGTTGATCACGATCCCGTCCAGCCGGTCCTTGTGCATCGCGCCCATGATCATCGCCATCAGCCCGCCCATCGAGGTGCCGATTGCGGTCACGGTTTCGATGCCGAGGCCGTCGAGCATTGCAAACATGTCGGCGGCATAGACGTGCGGCAGGTAGTTGGCCGGATCCGGATCATAGTCGGATCGCCCACGCCCGCGCTGGTCGACCGAAATGATCCGGTAGTCGCCATCAAGTGCATCGACCAGCGGTTCGAAGTCGCCGCTGTTGCGGGTCAGGCCATGCATCATCAGCAGCGCGGGCCCACTGCCCGGATAGATGCGCGCATAGAGGTTCAGCCGGTCATCCGCGCTGCGATAAAAATGGTCCTCGAACGGCATGGTGCCCTCGCCTTCCAGCCAGTTGGATCAGAAACGGAAACCAACGGTGAAGGTCGCCGTGCGGGGCGGACCATGGAAGACGGTGATGTTATTCTCAAGCCCCAGCGTCGGGAAATTATAGCCCGATGTCCGGTAGATTTCATTGCTCAGGTTCCGGCCCTGCACGGCGAGCGTCCAGTGGCCATCGTCCGACGTCCAGGTGACCGCGGCGTCGAACAGGTCATAGGCCGGCTGGTCAATCGCCGGGACCGGCGTCTCGAACTGGGTGATCGAGCTCTTGTGGCTCCAGCTGCCGAAGAAGTTGATCGTGCCGCCCCAGATGAAATCGGTGTTGTAGTTGAACCCGAGGAACGACTGGAAGTCCGGCGTGTTCTGGATCCGGCGCATGCTTGCCACGTTGACGCCGTTGACGATGAACTCGTCATATTCCGGATCGAGCAGGCTGCCATTGGCGATCAGGGTCAGTCCGTCGGTGACCTCGATGTTTGCCTCCAGCTCGATGCCCTTGATCGTGGCCTTGCCCGCATTGGTCACGGCGCCGACGAAATCATCATTGATACCGTCGCCATCGGTGTCGATCGGCAGCGAACCGGGTACCTGCAAGTCCTTGTAATCACTGTAGAAGGCAGCAATGTTGACATAGGACCGGCCAAAGGTCGTCTTCAGGCCAGCCTCGAAGCTATCGAGGATTTCCGGTTCATAGCCGTTGACGACTTCGGGCGAGGCGAAGTTCGATCCGCGCGGGTCGAAGCTGCCGGCCTTGAAGCCGCGGCTGTAGGACGCATAGAGATTGAGGTCGTCGTTCGGCTTGTAGTTGACCAGTGCGCGCGGCGAGAAATTCTTGAACGTCCGGCTCGCTTCATAATCGCTGGTCACGGCGATCTGGATCGCGGTGGCGTTGCCAAATGCCGGTGAGCCCAGCCCGAGATAGCTGGCGCGGAAAATGTCTGCCGAGCGCTTGTCCTCGGTATAACGGCCGCCGAGCGTGATCGAGAACTGGTCGTTCAGATCGTAGGTCAGGTCCCCGAACAGCGACCAGGCCTCGGTGTCCACCGAACCGCCGGTGAAGGCGGTCAGCGGTGCGCCGAAGGCGATCCGGCCGAGCTGGCCGAGTACCACGTCGAAATCATTCGATGCCTCGGCGTCGAGATAGTAGAAGCCAAAAACGCCGTTCAGATTGTCGCTCGTATAAAGCAGTTGCAGTTCCTGGCTGAACTGCTCGTTGCGATAGATGACCGGCGCGTCAAAGTCGTCGACGGCGAGGCTGTCGAAATCGATGACCGAGAAGGTCCGGTCCTTGCGCCATGCGGTAATCGACTTGAGCGTGATATTGTCACTGGCCTCCCATTCGATCAGGCCGTTGAGCCCGCCAGCCTCGACCTCGTTCTGGCCATTGATACCAGCGGTCGAAGCGTTGGTCGCGGCACCGGCAAAAGTGCTGAAGAAATTATTGATCACCGGTGTCCCGGAAAGCGCACCCGGGAAGGGGCGATAACCGGCCACGGGGTTGCTGTCGTCATCGGTGTAATCACCGGACAGGCGGATGAATACATCGTCCGAGGGCATGAGTTCAATCGATCCGCGAAACGCCAGCAGGTCCTTGTTGTAATTGTCCTGGCCGGTGGTGAAATTGGTGCCATAGCCGTCACGGTTGAGCGATGCGACCGCGGCGCCGACGCGGACGCTGTCGCCGAGTGGCACGCTGCCTTTCACGACGACGTCGAACTGGTCATAGCTGCCATAGGAAATGCGGCCCGACACTTCGGGGTCGGGTCCGAGACGTCTTGTGACATATTTGATCGCGCCGCCGACGGCATTGCGACCATAAAGCGTGCCTTGGGGACCGCGCAGCACTTCGACGCGCTCGACATCATAGACGTCGAGCAGCGCGCCCTGCGGCCGTGCGAGGTAGATATCGTCGATATAGATGGCAACGCCCGGTTCAAAACCGGCCAGCGGGTCCTGTTGGCCGACGCCGCGGATGAAGGCGGTTAGCGTCGTGTTTGTGGCGCGTGACGGTTCGATGGTCACGCTGGGCGCGGCCTGCGCAATCTCGGAGATATTGGTCACGCCGCGATTCTCGAGCGTCTCGCCCGAAAAGGCTGAAACCGCCATCGGCACGTCGAGCAATGTCTCTTCGCGGCGGCGGGCGGTGACGACGATTACGCCATCATCTTCGTCTTCCGTCGCCTCGACCTGGGCGAATGACGGCTGCACGCCGACCGCGAAGCTGGTTGCGAGCATGGCGATGGCGAGCGCGGAATGGCTGACTGTACGACTGGATTTCATGACCGGATTTCCTCCCTTGCATGCGGGCATTATTTGCCCGTTCGCCCGATCCTATATTGAAACATGAACCAACTTTCAAGTTTGATGTTTGCCATGCCGGGAAATTCCGGCTAGCCGTTGCAACATGAGCACAGTGCCCGACTCGCTTGCCGCCGTCCCGGCCAAGACGCCACGTACCGAGCGAGGACGGAAAACCCGCAGGAAACTGTTGGATGCAGCAACAGTCGAATTTGGCGAAAAGGGGTTTCACGACGCCTCGATCAGCGGTATCACGCGCCGCGCCGGGACCGCGCTGGGCAGCTTCTACACCTATTTCGATTCGAAGGACGAGATTTTCCAGGCGCTGGTCCACGACCTCAGCAGCAGGGTCAAGGAACATGCCGCCGCAGCGGTCGACCAGGCTGCCGATACGCTGACCCGGGAACGCGAGGCACTGACCGCCTTCCTCGAATTCGCCCGCGAGCACAAGGAGATTTACCGGATCATCGACGAATCCGAATTTGTCGATCCGGAAAGCTACCGCACCCATTATGAGAACACCGCGCAGCGTATCCTCGAGCGGCTCCGCGCCGGCGGTGACGCCGGCGATATCCGTCCCGACCTCGACGAACCCTATGCCTGGGCGGTGATGGGCATGAACGTTTTCCTTGGCCTGAAATATGCGATCTGGAGCGATGACCGGCCGGCACGGGAACTCGCGGACATCGCGTCCGACATACTCCAGCACGGCCTCGGCCGTAATCGCCGGGCCTGACCGGACTTTCCATTTATTCCACCCACCAGCCGACTAAGGTCGGATTCCCACTGGCCATTTCCATGCTATACTGCCACCCATATCGCGATGGAAATCGAGGAAATCCTCTCCTTTCTCAAACGGTTCCAGCCGTTTGACCAATTGCCTGCCGACGTGCTGGCGCGCCTCTCGCGCAGCATCGACATTCGCTATTTCCGCGAGGGCACGACGATCATCGCCTCCGGCGAAGACAACCAGCATTTCAACATCGTTCGTTCGGGCGCGGTGGAATTGCGGATTGGCGGCACGGAGCTCAGCAACCGGCTGAGCGAGGGCCAGTGTTTCGGCTACCCCTCGCTGCTCCGCGATGGCCAGACGCGCAACCAGGTCGTGGCGCTTGAGGACTCGCTGATCTACCAGCTCTCCAAGGCAGATTTCCTGCAGCTTCATGAGGGGCATGAAGCGATCCGCAATTTCTTCCATGCCGATGAAAGCCGGAGGCTCCGGGTCGCGGTCGAGACGCTGCAATCGACCAGCGAGCAACGCAGCGGCCAGCCTTTGCTCGGCGTTCCGGTGCAGAGCCTCCTTCGCCGCCCGAATGTCGTGAGCGGCCATCCCTCCATGACCATTGCCGAGGCGGCACGGCTGATGGCTGACGAGGACGTCTCGACCTTGCCGCTATGCGTCGACGGGGCGATGACGGGCATAATCACCGACAAGGATTTGCGCCGCCGGGTGCTCGCCGAACGTCTTGATTATGACCAGCCGGTAGAGGCGATCATGACGCCCGACCCGCTCAGCGTCCCGGGCAGCGAACAGGCGCTGACGGCGAAGCTGGTCATGTCGCGGCACAATATCCACCACTTGCCGGTGACCGATGGGGATGGTGCGCTGATCGGCATGCTTAGCGCAAACGACCTGCTCACCCGGCTTGGCATGAACGCCCTGCACGTGGTCTCGGAGATCAAGGCGGCATCTGACGCGGCGCGGGTCGCGGAAGCCACGGAAAAGCTGGAACGGGTGATCGTGCACCTGACCGATACGGGGGTCGATGCCGACCATGTCGCCCGGTTCGTCTCCTCGATCGGCGAAGCCGCGCACCACCGGCTGTTGCAACTCGGGGAGGATGAACTGGGACCGCCACCGGTGCCTTACGCTCTGGTCGTATTCGGGTCGCTTGCCCGCCAGGAACAGGCCGGCGGTTCGGACCAGGACAATGGCCTCATCCTCGACGACAGCTATGATGCCGCCCGGCATGGCGAATATTTCGAGGCGCTGGCCAACCGGCTCTGTGACGGGCTCAACAGCGCCGGCTACGTCTATTGCCCCGGCGACATCATGGCGACCAACGACAAGTGGCGGCAACCGCTAAATGTCTGGCAGGCGCGCTACCGGGAATGGATCGAAAAGCCCGACCCGGACAATATTCTCAACACCACGATCTTCTTCGACATGCGCGCTGTCGCCGGGGAGAGGGAACTGGTTCGGGCGCTGCGCAGGCAGGTGCTGGAATGGAGCAACGCCAACAAGATTTTCCTCTCTTTTATCGCCCGCGCCGCAGCTGCGACCCGGGTGCCGCTAGGATTCTTCCGCAATTTCCTGCTCGAGCATGACGAAAAGGAAGGCGATGTCCTTGACCTCAAGCACCAGGCCATTGCCCCGGTCGTCGACATTGCGCGGGTGCATGCGCTGGCCAATGGCATCGAGGCAGTCGGCAGCCTCGAGCGCATGGATCAAGCAGTAGCGGCAGGAGCGTTAAGTGCGAGCGGTGCCGCCGACCTGACCGACTGTTTCGAGTTCATCCGCAACACCCGCTTCCGCCACCAGTCGATGCAGATCAAGGCCGGTGCGAAGCCGACCAACAACCTCGATCCCAAGAGCCTGTCGAAGTTCGAGCGCGAGCATTTGAAAGATGCCTTTTCCGTGATCCGTGGCCAACTTGACAGCATCAGCCGCAACTATGCCGGGGGGATAATGTGAGGCTGGGGCTGCCGGACTGGATCAGTGACCGGTATTGGCAGCGCAGCTGGGACAAGGCGCAGGCAACGGCACGGGGTACCGCTGCAGAAGGATATTATGCGGCCCCGCCGCCCGAACCCGGCAGCGCCCTCGATTCCGCCACGCTCGTCGCACTTGATTTCGAGAGCGATGGATTGGGCGAAACGGCAGCCTTGCTCGAGGCCGGCTGGGTCGAACTGCGCCATGACACGATCCACCTCGCCACTGCGCGCCGCGAACGGATCGGTGCCGTTGAAGCGCTTCAGGAATCGGCTGTGGTGATCCACCAGATCACAGACAGCGCCGCTGCCCGGGGGCGCGCCGAGGCCGATGTGCTTGGCGAATTGTTGTCGGTGCTGGCGGGACGGGTGGTCTTGGCCCATTGCGCACAGATCGAGGCAGCCTTTCTCAACGTCGCGTGCCAGCGGCAATTTGGCATACCCTTTGTCGGGCGGTTCATCTGTACCATGGAACTGGAACAGCGGTGGTTTCCCCGTCCCCGTGCGGCAGACGGGCTGCGCCTGGGCAAGCTGCGGTCGGGCTATGGCCTGCCTTCCTATCGGGCGCATGACGGGTTGACCGATGCCATCGCCTGCGCCGAGCTGTTCCTCGCGCAACGTGCCAGCAACCAGAGCGTGGCGATCACGCTGCGCGACGTGTTGATGCGCGGTTAGCTGGGCCTCTCCAACCCAATCCGGCATATTAGACCAAAGTCGCTCTATCGCTGTCGGCCA
>JAAUYH010016182.1_pt1 | contig 12155 bp, 10 predicted proteins | sample 7278061 | NCBI WGS metagenome assembly JAAUYH01 (sample SAMN14350203, study PRJNA611818) | marine sediment metagenome | isolation source: surface marine sediment (0.6m) | place: French Polynesia: Moorea | collected 2018-08
GCGACACTTTTAAAGATAGTGAAACTAAACTAATTGTCTTTGCTTGGTGATTTTACCAATTTTCTCCTCAAAAGTATTTTTTAAGTCAGATTGTCGCAACCTAATCCTAAAAAATTTCCAAAAAAATGAGAATATCTCGATCTCAAACCCAGAAATACATTAAACTCAGTAAAGATTAGTAAAGTTTATTAAAAAAATCTTGTTAGACAATAACTTTTTTTCAACAATATCTACTTCAGTAGTTCGAGATCGACAAAAAAATAAAAGCAATCGAGAATGGCTAGTATTAGGTGCAGCAGCTTTCTTAGTTTCCGTACCAGTCTTTATTCAAGCTCCTTTAGTTCGAGTAGTTCCAATTGTCAGCCTTTTATTAACATTTGTTTGGCTCTACTCGGGCTATAAACTACTCTCAATTCCAAAAACAAAATTGTGGGGCGATTTAATTATAGGATTTAGTTGGAGTTGGTTAGCTGGTTCGATATATTGGGGCTGGTTGCGAACCGATCCCCTAATTCATTTACCTATAGAAGCGATCGGCTTACCCTTTGCTCTGTGGTGTTGTTGGCGAGGACATTGCTTAGTTGGAAATTTATTTTATCTAGGATCTCTTTTTGGTACTTGCATTACCGATCTATACTTTTATGTAGTAGGGTTGATTCCCTATTGGCGCAAAATAATGACAATCGATCCTGAATTAGTTGGTATTATCTTTAAGCAGAGTATAATTCAGGTACAGACTCCCTGGGGTATAACCTGGGCAATTATATTAGCAACTGTACTTCTATTTACAGGTCTTTTGTCCTTACAAAAACCACAATTACATTGGTGGGCTTTTGGTGGCGCAATATTGAGTACCATTGTAGTAGACAGTCTATTTTTCATAGCAGCATCTTTGAGTTAAAGATCTGTTTATTATATTAAGATGAAAAGTTACTGAGTCAGAGCTTGATTGTGTCTAGCAACTGCAAGAGATAAAAAATATTTCCAGCAAGCAAGACGATCGAGCAAGCTCGTTAACCAAGACCTAGACTATTAGATAGTTATTAAATTTATGAAGTAGGGGTTGATTTGGATAAAATTCCTTACTTAATGCTAGACACGGAAAAAGGAAGTCGCTACCTATCTTTAGTAGGCAGTAATTACTGGACTATTGGTAGAAGTAAGGATAATGCTTTTGTCATTACCGATCAATGGATTTCCCGAAATCATGCTATGTTGCAATCAACAACAAGTGGAGAATTCTACTTAATTGACTTGGGTAGCCGTAATGGAACTTTTGTCAATGGGCGTAGAGTAAGTATCCCCGTCATTCTAAGAGATAGCGATCGCATTGTTTTTGGCAAAACTAAGTTGGAGTTCCACTGTCCGAAAAATAGCAAGCTAACGAATAATTCTCATGCGAGTAGTAAACCAGAATATGACGCACCAACCTCAACACTGCACGTCCGTCGTTTGATGTCTGTAATGGTTATAGATATCCGCAATTTTACCCTTTTGGCGAGACAGCTAGACGATAATATTCTCTCTTTGTTAATTGGTAGTTGGTTTCGTCAAGCAGGCAATATCATTCGCGATTCTGGCAGTTGGGTTGACAAATATATCGGCGATGCCGTAATGGCAATTTGGTTTCACGGACAAAAACAAGTTACCAATGAGGAAATAGCTAAAATTTTCAAAGCAATTATTGCTCTTAAGAAAATGACCGCAGAACTCAATAATAACTATCCTCTACCATTTGAGCTAAGAATTGGTGCTGGTTTAAATACTGGTTACGCTATGGTCGGTAACACCGGTAGTGGAGACCATCCAGATTATACGGCGATCGGCGATACGGTTAATTTGGCTTTTCGTCTTGAATCGGCAACTAAACAAACTAATTCAGATATTGTTGTTGGCGATACAACTTATGGTTATCTTTCTCAAATTGGCGATTTACAAAATTGCTTTGAAAAACATATCGTACAACTCAAAGGTTATGAGGGGACAAGAACTATTTATGCTGGAAATTTTGAAGGTTTAGATAACTTTTTTCTAGATAATTGCTCGGAGGATCGCCTTCGGGTTTAACTGAAGATCCCAAATAGATTGAGATCTATTCGAGTTTAATTATTATTTTCTGTTTCAAATTCAATCCCGAATACTTCAGCGAATTTTTGTTGAACTAATTTTCTAACAAGTTCAATATCGATATCTTTTCTAAAGCGATCGAGACTCCCCACAGGTTTGTTAGCAATACCACAAGGAATAATGCGATCGAATCCAGTCAGATCCGAACAAACATTGATGCTAAATCCATGCATGGCGATCCAGCGACGTACTTTAATTCCAATTGCAGCTATTTTATGTCCTTCGAGCCAGACTCCAGTCAAACCAGGTATCCGATACGCTTTTAACTCATAAACTTCAAGGACTCTAATAACCACTTCTTCAAGTTGTCGCAAATACCAGTGCAAATCTTTGCGATAGTAGCGCAAATTAAGGATGGGATAGCAAATCAACTGACCCGGACAATGGTATGTAACTTCCCCACCGCGTTCGGTGCGATGGATTTCCAAGTTCGTTCGATTGAGATCGAATTTAACAAAATTTAGACTTGCTCCCGTGCCTAAAGTATAAACTGGAGGATGTTCTAACAAAATCAAGACATCTTTAAGGGATTCATCTTCGACTCTAAGAGCGACTAACTCACGCTGCATTTGCCAAGCAATGCTGTAGGGAACTAATTCCAAGTTACGAAGAATGCATTTTCTTTTTGGTTGTTCCAAAGTAATCTACTAAATTAATATTTAACAAATATATTTACTATTCCCTAGCTGTTTCAAGTAATATTAAGAAACTTTACATCAATCGAGATCGTAAAAACAATCGAAAAAAGCGATGTATCACAAAATATAAAATGTTAATCTAGGATATTATTATATCAAAAAAATCTTTCTTTCTCACTTAAAAAGAATTTATCGTTGGAGTAAGAAAAATTGCGATCGCCAAATAAATTAAACCTGAAATTAGACTGGATTTTTGATAAAATTAAATTATCAAGGGATTAAGATAAAAGTCAAAAATAGAAATACCAAAAAAGCCACGTAATTAAAAAAAAGCAAAAGAAAAAACAACATTCAGTCAAAAGTTATACTTGGTTAAATTTAGTTGCAAGATTGCACGATAGAAGTATATTTTTGATAGAAACTAATAATAAACCAGCGATCGGGGTAAAAACAAACAGTCAATTTTCATCGCAACTGCTAGAAAATTGATAAGAGATTATAAAAAAAGATCGTCTTAAAGCCAAATCAATAGCTAAATCGATTCTCAGGCAAAAGTAGCAATTTAAAATTGTTTCTTATCCCGAATACTGGCATAGTACAACATGGAGTAAACAGTTATGAAGCTTTTAATTCAAGGTAACAACGTTACAGTAACCGATGCAATTCATGACTACGTAGAGCAAAAATTAGAAAAAGCAGTCAAACATTTTCAAAACATAACTACAAAAGTAGACGTGCATTTATCGGTAGCTCGAAATTCCCGTATCAGTAACAAACATAAAGCAGAAGTAACAGTTTACGCCAACGGTACAGTAATCAGAGCAGAAGAAAACAGTCAAAATCTTTATGCCAGTGTTGATATGGTGTCGGATAAAATTGCCCGTCAACTCAGAAAATACAAAGAAAAACAAGCGCACAAAAAGACTCGTACAGAATCTAAAATTGCTGCAATGGTAGAAAGCCAACCAGTAGAACAAGATCTGATTGGCGATCGCACCGTAAAATTACCTTCAGAAGTGGTTAAATCAAAATACTTTGCCATGCCACCAATGACCACAGAGGAAGCCTTAGAACAGTTACAGCTAGTCGATCACGATTTCTACATGTTTCGTAACAGTGCTACCAACGAAATCAACGTGATTTATTTTCGCAATCACGGGGGTTACGGCGTAATTCAGCCTCGCGAAGATAGTAACAATAACAATTCTAACGGTTTGAGCTAAGTAAAAGATTGCTCAAAATTAGAACTGGGGGTTGCAAAACAGCCCCCAACACCATAAGTTCTATTCTTCTCGAGCGAGAATAAGGGGCATTTCCTCAAAAGAATTCTCTAATTGTTGGTCTATTTGAACTACAAAGGGCAAATTTGCTCCGGCTAATCCCCGTTTAATTCGCTCTAGAGTTGTTTCAAATAATACAAATAGGGGATAAATATTATTAGAGCCTTCGCTCAACATATCTGTTTCAGTTTTTGGCATTATCCACTCATAATCCTTATCTAACCAAACTTGAGTTTGTCGCCAGCGTCCGAGTAAATCGGAAAAATCTTCTTGAGGACGATGGATAAAGATTAAAATTTCTTCTGCCATTTTAATTTTCCATTCAGGATCGCAAGTCAGAATAGCTAGATCGCAAGGTAGTATTATTGTATGTTGAGATTTAGGACTTAAATTCGATCCTGCTGTTAACGAAGAAAAATTACTAATTCTCAGTGTTGGCAAAGGAATTACGAGAACGGATTGGGAAGATTGTTTTGCACTTGGCAGCAATTGTAAATAAGGACGATACTGTTGTATGAGTGCGATCGCCTCATTAGGATTGCTGTATCTTGATAAAAGTGCCTCATAACCAGATTGTTTAACGGACATAAGAAATTAAAAATTTTTTGAATTTATTCGAGATCGCTGCACTTGTTTGCTTCGCGGGGCCCGTCGAAGATTGCGAACATCGGCAAATACACCGAGAGTAAAATCGTCCCCGCTATCGCCGCTACTATCACGATCGCGATTGACTTCCATTTCAGAAGTCAGTGCTTTAAGAGCTTGTTTTACTTATCCGATCGCATCGAAGATTTTGAACATTGGCAAATACATCGAGAGCAAAATAGTTCCCACCATCGCCGCTACTCCGACCATCATAATCGGCTCTAAAACAGAAGTCAGTGCTTTAAGAGCTTGTTCTACTTCATCTTCATAGAAATCTGCCACTTTCATCATCATTGCGTCTAACTCTCCAGTTTCTTCACCAATACTGATCATTTGAATTGCCAGAGAAGGAAAAACGTTATTTTTTTGCAGAGCTAAACTGAGCATTCCACCTTGCTGAATTTCGCTTTTTGCCGATTCGATCGCGTTAGCAACAACTTGATTTCCCGCTGTATCGCGAACAATATCCAAACAATTTAGAATTGGTACTCCCGATCGCGTTAAAGTTCCAAATACTCGACAAAAACGAGCTACTACCGATTTTTCGTTGAGTTCTCCAAATAAAGGTAATTTAAGCATTAAACCGTCAATTTGGACTTTCCCTGCTGGAGTTTTATAGTATGTTTTTAAAGCAAAAACAGCTCCAGCAATTATGACAATCGGAAAAATAATTCTTGGACTCCTCATTAAATCGCTCAAATAGAGCATAAACTGAGTTAGAGCCGGAAGTTCTACCCCTAAATCTTCAAAAATTCTCGCAAAAATAGGAATCAAAAATACTGTCATCGCCACAAAAACGATCGATGCCAAAATACCTACAGCAACCGGATAAGCCAATGCCGATTTAACCTGATTTTTGAGTCTGGCCATGTCTTCGAGAAGTTTAGCCAAACGATTTAAAACTTCATCTAGTACCCCACCAACTTCTCCAGCCTCAACCATACTAATGTAAAGATCGTCAAAACAGTCAGTATGCTTGCTCATTGCATCGGATAAATTAGTTCCTTGTTGCACTTTACTAGTAATTTCTACTAGTGCTTTTTTCAGTCTAGGGTTAGTACATTGATCGGACAAAACCCCTAAACAACGAATAATTGCTACTCCAGCATTAACCATTACCGCAAACTGACGAGAAAAAACAGCTTTGTCTTTGACCGTGACACTACTTAGAGCTATTTCTAAAGCACTTAGATCGATTTCAAATCCTGCTTTTTTAGCTTTACCAACAGTAGGATATTTATTTTTAAGTAAATTACGAGCTTGTTCTGCAGAAAGAGCGTCAATTTTTTCTTTAAAAGTTTTTCCACTTCTATCTCGAACATCAACTATATATGTAGGCATTGTTTAGGATAGGATAATAATTTTTTGTGATTTTTTCTTTACTTTTAACTAATTTCAAATGCTGAGTTAATTAGAACTAGACCTAACTCAACATCAATTGCAAATTTCTTTAGCGAAGTCTAGCTTTTTTAGAAGTTCTCATTCCGCCTCCAGCCATTCCGCTAATTAAGCGTTGTAATTCGTCGGGTTTACTGCTTTTAGACATAGCTTCTTCAAAAGAAATAGTATCGCTATTAACCAAACCAGCTAAAGCTTGCTCCATAGTTTGCATTCCTAATTTCATTCCAGTTTGAATTGCAGAATAGACTTGAGCTGCTTTACCTTCTCTAATTAAGTTAGCGATCGCAGGAGTGATAATCATAATTTCTTGAGCTAAACATCTTCCAAACTCTCCTGGCTTAGGATTTTTCTTTTTAGGAAGACATTGACTGAAGACAGCTACTAAAGAGTTGGATAACATTGCTCTAATTTGAGCTTGTTGTCCGGCAGGAAAAACGTCAATCATTCTATCTACAGTGCTAGCAGCAGAAGAAGTATGTAACGTACCAAATACTAAATGACCCGTTTCGGCAGCAGAAATTGCCAAAGAAATAGTTTCTAAATCCCGCATTTCTCCAACTAGAATAATATCGGGATCTTCCCTCAAAGCTGCTTTTAGAGCATTAGCAAAGCTTTTAGTATCTTCACCTTTTTGACGTTGGTGGAACAAACTTTTTACATTAGGAAAAACATATTCGATCGGATCTTCTACCGTTAAAATATGTTCCGATCGCGTGCGATTAATTAAATCTAAAATTGCTGCTAAAGTAGTTGTCTTACCCGAACCAGTCGGCCCGGTTACCAAAATCATTCCTTTCGGTCTTTCGATGGTTTCGCGAATGATATCTGGTAAATTGAGCTTTTCAAACTGAGGAATTTTAGAAGATAAAGCCCGCAAACAAGCAGCATAACAACCTCTTTCTTTGTAAACATTAACTCGAAAACGAGCTAAACCTTTAACCCCGTAAGAACAATCAAGCTCCCAATTTTGTTCTAATTCTTTACGCTGAGTATTATTAAGCATACTAAAAATTAGTTTTTGACATTCTTGAGGAGTCATTGCTTCATCGCTAATAGGTTGCAATTTACCGCTGATACGGAAATAAATAGGCGCACCTGCTTGAATGTGCATATCGGAGCCGCCCATTTCGACTAATTGCTCCATTAAGTCTTCAATCATTACATCCATTGACATTTTATTTATCTCCTAATATTGAAAATTTTTTGTTTGACTTACTTTTGAAAACGAGGAGTTAAGCAGTAAGGACAATCTAGCCATTCAGGTTGTAATTGAGCCGAGCAACTAGTGCAAGTTAAACCACTTTTGCGCTTAGCTTTTAATTCTGCTTCTAAACCAGAGTCAGTAAAAGTTACCCTTTCAACTTCTTCTAAAGTTGTTGCACCTTCTCGCACTAAATTTAAGCTGTAGGCGAGTAAAGTAATCATTCCTTCTTCGACAGCTACTTCTTTAATGCGATCGGAATTAGCTCCAGAGTTAATAGCTGCTTGAACTGGTTCGCTAATGCGTAAAACTTCATAAACGCCGACCCTTCCTTTATAGCCTTTACCACCGCATTTAGGACAGAGATCGCCCCGACTTCTAGCTTCTTTAACCTGTTCGGGATTTAACTTATTCGCGCGATAAAACGTTATTTCATCTTCATTAGCAGCAGACATCCCAAACCTACTTAATTCTTCTTGGGAAGGAGAATAAGGAATGCGACATTCGCTACAAACACGACGCATTAAACGCTGAGCTAAAATACCGAGTAAAGCCCCAGAAATCATAAAAGGTTCAATACCCATTTCATCAAGACGGGCGATCGCTCCAGCCGCATCGTTAGTATGTAAAGTTGTTAAAACCAAGTGACCGGTTAAAGCCGCTTCAATTGCAGTTTTTGCCGTTTCTTTATCGCGAGTTTCTCCAACTAAAATTACATCTGGATCTTGTCTCAGAAAAGCCCGCAAAATCATGGCAAAATTCATGCCTTTTTCGCGAATTACTTGGACTTGAGTAATACCAGGCAAAGAATACTCAATCGGATCTTCTGCTGTACTTATATTTACACCCGGATTATTGCGTTCGGCTAAAATAGAATAAAGACTTGTAGATTTACCAGATCCAGTCGGCCCCGTGACTAAAATTAACCCAAAAGGACGGCTTGCCAAATCTCTAACAATTTGTAAAGTTTCTTCATGGGTAATTAAAAAGTCCAAACCAAGCTGAGTTGCAGAATTATCTAAAATCCGCAAAACTACCTTTTCTCCATAACGACTCGGTAAAGTGCTAACGCGAAAATCGACTTTACGACCCTGGAATAAACGACGAATCTTACCATCTTGAGGCATTCTTCGCTCGGCAATATCAAGATCGGACATGATTTTAAAACGAGCAATTACCGCAGGAGTAATTTTCTTAGGCAATTTCTCAAAAGCAGGAGCTAGTACCCCATCCTTGCGAAATCTAACCTGTAAAAACTCTTCTTGAGGTTCGACGTGAATATCAGAAGTACCTTCTTGCAGACCTTTAGCTAAAATTTTATTAACTAAATTGACTATCGGTGCGCCTTGAGCCTCGCTAGCTGCACTAATATCGTCAACTTCAAATTCATCTTCTACAACTTCAAAGTCAGCCTCTAAATTCTCAATATCGGCAGAGACATCAACAGCTTTATCCGACTCTAATTTTTTTTGGATTTTAACCTGATTGTCGAGATATCGATCCAAAAGCTGCTGATAATCAGACTCTGCGATCACCATTCTTTGCAGCTTAATTCCTTGAGGCCGTAAAATTCGGTTGAGATCGTCTTGAGCTTCAAGATGTTCTGGATCGACCATTGCGACTAGAACAGAAGGAGGCTGAGTATCTTTTTTTTCTAAAGGAATTAATTTATAACGACGACAAATATCTACAGGAATCAAAGAATCGATTAAATCCTGCATTTGATTGCTAGCAACAGGATCTATTTCAGGATCGAGAGAATCAACACCGTAGAGAATTTTTAGCTCGAACAAATGATGCTTTTTATACTGACGCTGCAAATCTGGAGGTAAAGTTTTGCCAGTTATCGATTCGATAACCTCTACAAGCGGACGGCCCGTTTTGCGGCTTTGAGCTAAAGCCTGTTGCATTCGATCGGGTTTAATAAAACCTGCTTGAATCAGCTTGTTGCCAAAGGGCGAAAACTGATTGCGCAAAGCAACCGCCTTAGTTAGCTTTGACTTTTGAGCTGAATATTTACTCATTAAGAACTAGAAATATACCTTTACAGTTTTTATTCTTCCCAAAAATAAATACTAAATTTCATTTGCGAGGAATCGATCTGTTACATTTAGGTGTAGTAGTGATTGTTGAGTTAATCCCTAGGCAAAATACCGATTGAGACTAGAAAAAAGCAGCATAAACTCTCAAATTGCCTCAGAGCAAATAAAAACTGTCTCTTAACATATTAAATTGAGCATCCTATGATTGAAGACCAAAAGCAGCCACAAGATACTTCAGATAATCTAGAGGAAATTCCTGAATTGTCCGATCGACCGAGCGATTCTAATTCAGTCGTACAAGAAACGCCATCTCCAGAAGAATCAACAACCGAAAATAATTTACCCAAAGAAGAGTTACAAGAATTACATCAGCAAATAGCCACCTTAACCGAGCAACTCGAAAAGCAGACAAAACAAGGAGATAATTTCAAAGGTCAGTATATAAGAATGGCTGCTGATTTTGAAAATCTACAAAAACGTACGATTAAAGAAAAAGAAGAACTCGAGTATCAAGTAAAACGCAAGACTATTAATGAACTATTGGCAGTAGTTGACAACTTCGAGAGAGCCAGAAGCCAAATTAAACCAAGTAACGACGGTGAGATGGCAATTCACAAAGCCTATCAAGGAGTTTATAAAAACTTTGTAGACGGACTCAAGAAATTGGGAGTTTCGGCAATGCGTCCTGAAGGCCAGCCATTCGATCCAAATATGCACGAAGCTATGTTCCAAGAAGAAACTAGCGAATACCCAGAAGGAACGGTGATCGACCAGTTAGTCAGAGGCTACATGCTCGGCGATCGCATTTTAAGACACGCAATGGTAAAAGTTGCGACTGCTCCAGAAGGTGTGATAACTTCGGAAGAAGAGTCTTCGCAAGAAGAACTAGCAAGTAACCAAGACAACTAATTCTATTAGCTAAAACTATATTTTAGAGTTATTAGCTTCTAAATATACGGGGAAGATACAGCCAAACACAACTAAGTAATAAGGCCAACTTCTCCAAATTTTTATTAAAAATAATTCACACCTTCATCGATCGAGCGCTATGGGAAAAGTCATTGGCATTGACTTAGGGACAACAAATAGTTGCGTTGCTGTTTTAGAAGGGGGAAAACCAATTGTCATACCCAACAGCGAAGGCGGACGAATCACACCTAGTATGGTAGGGTTCGATAAAAATAAAGGGCGTTTAGTCGGACAATTAGCTAAACGTCAAGCAGTAATGAATCCATTCAATACTGTTTATAGTATTAAACGCTTTATTGGTCGTCGCTGGGAAGCAACCGAATCAGAACGAAGTCGCGTTCCTTACAAATGTGTAATCGGACGTGACAATACCGTCGACGTAGAAATTCAAGAACAGCAATACACTCCTCAAGAAATATCAGCTATCATCTTGCAAAAAATGAAAGCAGATGCTGAAAAATTTTTAGGAGAAGAAGTTGACAGAGCATTAATCACCGTTCCAGCTTATTTTACCGACGCTCAAAGACAAGCAACCAAGGATGCAGGGGCGATCGCGGGGTTAGAAGTGCTGCGGATCGTCAACGAACCGACTGCGGCAGCTTTAGCTTATGGATTAGATAAATTAGATGAAGATATATTTATCTTAGTCTTCGATCTCGGCGGCGGAACTTTTGACGTATCAATTCTGCAACTCGGTAACGGCGTATTTGAAGTAAAAGCAACAGCCGGGAACAATCATTTAGGCGGAGACGATTTTGATAATGTGATCGTAGATTGGGCGATCGCTAAATTTCAAGAACAGGAAGGAATCGATTTAAGCAGCGATAAAATGGCACTGCAACGCTTGCGAGAAGCAGCAGAAAAAGCGAAAATCGAACTTTCAAACGCTCCTAGCAGTTCGATTAATTTACCCTTTATTTCTGCTGACGAAAGCGGGCCAAAACATTTAGAAATGGAGCTGTCTCGGTCTCAATTCGAGCAACTAGCAAGCGAATTAATTGAAGCGACAATCGTTCCAGTAAAACAAGCTCTCAAAGACTCAGAATTAGAACCAGAACAAATCGATCGGGTTATCCTAGTGGGCGGTTCGACTAGAATTCCTGCAGTTCAAAAAGCAATTGAAACATTATTTGACAAAGAATGCGATCGCACCGTTAATCCAGATGAAGCAGTAGCCCTCGGTGCAGCAGTACAAGCAGGAGTATTGGGGGGAGAAGTTGAAGACGTACTTCTATTAGATGTCACCCCTTTATCCCTCGGAATTGAAACTTTAGGCGAAGTATTCACCAAAATTATTGATCGCAATACCACTATCCCGACCAGTAAGTCAGAAATTTTTTCTACTGCGGTAGACGGACAAACATCGGTAGAAATACACGTTCTTCAAGGGGAACGTGCGATGGCTAAAGATAACATGAGTCTGGGAAAATTCATCCTGACTGGAATACCGATGGCAATGCGAGGTGTACCTCAAATTGAAGTAGCTTTTGAAATCGATGTTAACGGAATTTTGCAAGTTTCAGCAATAGATCGAGGCACGAATAAAGAGCAAACAATTCGCATCAGTAATACTGGAAATTTGAGTTCTTCTGACGTGGATAGAATGCGCCAAGATGCAGAACAATATGCTGCTTTTGACGAATATCAAATCAAAATAGCCGAACTCAGAAATGAAGCACAAACATTTATACACAAATACGAACAACAAGAAACGTCAGGCAAACTAGGAGTTGACGAAAAATTAAAAGAAGAAATCCAACAGAAAAAAGAATACTTGGAAGGATTATTTGAGGATCCCGCAAATGAGACAACTGCTATAGAACAAGCTATAGAAGCATTTAAAGAAGCGGTA
>JAAUYH010028286.1_pt1 | contig 12155 bp, 15 predicted proteins | sample 7278061 | NCBI WGS metagenome assembly JAAUYH01 (sample SAMN14350203, study PRJNA611818) | marine sediment metagenome | isolation source: surface marine sediment (0.6m) | place: French Polynesia: Moorea | collected 2018-08
AATTAATCTTCCATGAGAAACCTATTTTATTTGTGCTTAGCTGCTTTTATTGTTTCCTGTTCAGCCTCTAAATCAGGTAGTGCTTCTGCGACTAAATTGAATAAAAGAACCTTAAAAGGTACCTGGGAAGTCTCAGATATTCGCTTTGTAGGTGAAGAAGGTCTCTACAAGGCAAATCTCTTTGGCCTGGCCGACTCACCTTGTTTTAAGGGGAGCGACTGGGTATTTATACCAAATAATGGCACAGGCAAATTCACTATAGAGCCTGCGGATCGCTGCCAGGCAGGCTCCCGTCGTATTCTCTGGTCATTTAATGAAACAGGATATGGTTCCACACAATTCCAATTTAAATACGTAGATGAAAGGAACAAACCCCTGAGTGGCGATAGAAGCGGGTATAGGGCCAACATTGACGCCTTAACCGAAAGTAATATGGTTTTGCGCGTTAAAACAAATTATCAGGGTACAGCATTTGACGTTGTACTTACCATGAACAAAATATCAGAAGACTATTCACTTTAATTAAAATCTAAATCGATAAACATGACTAGGAAAATAACCAGTTTATTGCTAATGCTATGCCTGACTATGTCTTTAAACATGGGATGTAAGTCTATCCAAAATGCCAACAAAACCCAGAAAGGCGCCGTAGTTGGTGCCGCTGGTGGAGCGTTGGTAGGTGGTCTCATAGGTGGAAATATAAAAGGCGCGCTCTTAGGTGCTGTGATCGGCGGTGCAGCCGGAGCCATCATAGGCAACCAAATGGACAAGCAGGCCCAGCGAATTGAAGAAGAACTGCCGGGAGCCCAGGTAGAAAGGGTTGGTGAAGGAATCCAGGTTACCTTTGATGAAAACAGCGGGGTCAACTTTGCTTTCAACAGTGCAGAATTAACCGCTACCTCTAAACAAAATCTTGAAAAGATCGCTGAAGTATTTCTTGAGTTCCCTGATACGGATCTGATGATCGAAGGTCATACGGACAGCACTGGTTCTGAGGACTACAATATGAAACTTTCAGAAAGACGTGCACAATCCGTATTTGATTTCCTGAAATCCCAGGGGATTGCATCCAGTAGAATGAGTCTTACCGCCTTTGGTGAAACAGCTCCGCGCTATGACAATAACACAAAAGAGGGACAGGCTAAAAATCGCCGTGTAGAGATTGGAATATCAGCCAATGACGAAATGATTGAAGATGCCAAGGCAAAATCCAACTAGTATATAACTTCATAATGTTAAACCCGGCATAATAGTGTCGGGTTTTTTTGTTCTTACTAGTATCTTATACCGGTGAAAGAATATGATGTCATAATTATTGGTGGAGGACTTGCCGGTCTTACTGCAGCTTTGCAGCTTGGAGCATTTAAAAAGAGTGTACTGGTAATCGAAAAAAATCACTACCCCCTCCATAAGGTATGTGGCGAATATCTTTCCAGGGAAGTGGTCCCTTATCTTAATCAACTGGGCATTGATCTAAGTGATGCTGCCGAGATAAACAAACTGGAAATTTCTGGGAGGGATGGAAAGACCATGCAGTCCAGGCTTCCATTAGGAGGAATCGGTATAAGCCGCTATGCCCTGGACCATCGAATGTACCAAAGAGCAGAAGCCATAGGTACCACATTCATCTTCCAAAATGCAAATGAAGTACTATTTAGAAACGACAGATTTAGAGTCGGAACTTCTGATGGTTTTTATGCAACTGCGCCGGTAGTAATAGGAGCATTTGGAAAAAGGTCTGGTTTGGATAAGATTTTAAAAAGAACTTTCATCCAGCATAAAGCTCCATGGCTGGGTGTTAAGGCACATTATGAGAATACCGGTTTTCCTGATGATCTTGTAGGACTACATTCTTTCCAGGGCGGCTATGCAGGCTTATCCAAGACCGAAACAGGCGCGGTTAATCTATGCTATCTTGCCAATTATAATAGTTTTAAGAGATATGGCAACCTTGATTCGTTCAACGAGGAGGTTGTATCAGTAAACCCAGTCCTTGATAGATTTTTCAAGCAATCTGAACCACTTTTTAAACAACCCTTAAGCATCGCGCAAATTTCCTTTGATAGCAAACAGAAAATTGTAAATCACATGCTGATGTGTGGTGATGCAGCCGGTCTTATCCATCCACTTTGTGGGAATGGGATGGCCATGGCCATTGAAAGTGCTAAAATGGCCTCAGAAAAGATCATTCGATTTTTGAATGAGAAAACTGTTGACCGAACACAGTTAGAACTGTCATATGAGAAAGCGTGGCAGAAGACCTTTGGGAGACGACTCTGGTGGGGCAGGCGCCTGCAGTCTCTATTGCTTAACCCGAAACTTTCTAATCTTATACTGCAAAACTTAGGTCGATCCGGATATTTGACAAGAACGATTATTAGTAAAACCCATGGTAAACCCATACCTGCCTGATGGATTTCAGAACTCGCATAGAGACCAACGAAATTATGGACGTGCAGGATCTGGATAGGGAAGTGCTAAGTACTGCACTTAAGGATATTGACCGATCTAATCGCTGGCTGGGCGGATATCGCCTAACACGTAAGGCACTCGGGCATCTAACTGTAAATCATCCTACTATACCGTTCAGTATTTTGGACGTTGGTTGTGGAGATGGTGCTATGTTACGGCATTTGGCAAATAGTTTCAGAAATGAGGAGCGGAAGGTTGAGCTCTACGGCCTTGATTTAAACAGCCAGACCATTGAGCTGGCCAGAGAAAGATCGCTTGACTACCCGGAAATAAAATATTTCTGCGGTGATGTCAGGGAAAGAGATCCTGATATTCCCCACTGTGATTTCGTCATAAGCACGCTTACCATGCATCATTTTGGTGATGCGGATATACCAATTTTTATGGAGAATTCCCGGACTTATGCCAAAAAAGCAGTAGTGATCAACGACCTACATAGAAGTAGGATTGCATATTATTTATTTATGATCTTTAGCGCTATTTTTATAAAATCATCCGTAGCCAGGAATGACGGTCTTATCTCCATCAGAAGGGGGTTCAGAAAACTGGAACTCCAAAACTACGCTGAACAATTTCCAGGATATGAACACCTCATTCAATGGAAATGGGCCTTTAGATTTGTATGGATAATGAAGCAAAATCGACAAAAAAATTAATGACAGACATACGTATACAAACCGTCACTAAACAGCTGCCAAGGTATAGCAGGGATACTGAGGAGATTCTGCCCTTTGTTGCTAACTGGCTTGAAGACCAGGACGAACGCTTTAAAAGAAAGGTACTTAAAATATTTGAAGGAGCGGCTGTAGACAAGAGATACGGGATTATGGACATTGAACAGGTTTTTACACCTACATCCTTCGAGGATAAGAACGCTGTCTACGTCAAGGAAATTAAGGACCTGGGAGTACAGGTACTTGAGAAAGCATTGAGCAATAGTAATTGGTCTGCCGAAAGTTTGGATTATATAATAACGGTAAGTTGTACAGGTATTATGATCCCATCTTTGGATGCATACATTGTGAATGAATTAGGCCTGCGCACCGATGTAATTAGACTGCCGGTCACAGAAATGGGCTGTGCAGCTGGGGTGTCCGGTCTTATTTACGCCAGTAATTTTCTAAAAGCCAATCCCGGTAAAAGAGCGGCGGTAATAGCAGTTGAAAGTCCAACCGCAACTTTCCAACATCACGATTATTCCATGGCCAATATGGTGAGTGCAGCTATATTCGGAGATGGAGCTGCCTGCGTTTTGCTTTCATCATCCCCGGATACGGAGGGACCCAGAATTGTTGGTGAGGAAATGTATCACTTTAAGGATGCTACTCATCTTATGGGATTCGATCTTACCAATACCGGTTTGAAGATGATCTTAGACCCATCGGTCCCCGAGACGATAGCAGAACACTTTCCAAATATTATTCATCCCTTCCTGGAAAGATGGGGTACCTCAATTGAAAAGGTTGAACACCTGATATTCCATCCCGGCGGAAGGAAGATTGTCCAGACTGTCGAAAATCTTTTTGGTCAATTGGGTAAAAGTATCGAGGACACCAGGGAAACACTCCGTCTATACGGAAATATGAGTAGCGCTACAGTGCTTTATGTATTGGAAAGATTCCTTCAAAAAGATATTCCAAGCGGAGATCAGGGACTTATTTTGAGTTTCGGACCTGGGTTTTCGGCCCAAAGAGTTTTATTGGAATGGTGAGAATTTAATGTGAAATGATACAATGAGTACATCCGGTTTGAAAATAACGAAGTCCGCTAACCAGGTAAATTCAACTTCCTGGGCTCTCATCCTGGGAGGAAGTAAAGGACTGGGACTTGCAACTGCTAAAAAGCTGGCGGAAGACGGTTTTGGAATTCTCATTGTACATCGCGATAGGAAGACAGATCTCGAAAAAATAGAGGCCGATTTTGAAATAATAAGATCTGGTCAAACCCCATTGAGAAGTTTTAATTCAGATGCCATAAATCCACAAAGCCGAAAGGTGATCATCAGCGATATTAAGAATAATTTGCCCGATGGAGAGCGCATTGGTGTTTTGGTACATAGCATTGCCAAGGGCCATTTAAAACCCATGGTCCATCAAAAGGATAGTGTTTTGGAGGGCACCGACTTGCAACTAACCGTCAACGCCATGGCGATCAGTTTGTATGACTGGACCAAAGCCATCTATGATGAAGGACTCTTTAGCAATGATGCCAGGATAATAGCATTTACCAGCGAAGGCAATACGAAGGCACTGCCTTATTATGCAGCTGTCTCTGCTGCTAAATGTGCCCTGGAGGCTATTGTGCGAAGTATTGCCCTGGAATTCGCAAAGACCGGCATAAAGGCAAATTGTATCCAGGCAGGAGTGACAGAAACAGAATCCTTTAACCGGATTCCGAACAGCGAAAGAATTAAGGAAGCGGCCATTCGCAGAAATCCTAACGGCCGCTTAACACAACCGCAAGACGTGGCTAATGTGGTGTCCCTGCTCTGCAGGGCAGAAGCAAGATGGATCACAGGAACTGTTGTTAAAGTAGATGGCGGGGAAAGCCTCCTATAGCGATGAAATACCAGGAAATAATAGAAAAACTGCCTTATGATCATCCTTTTCTATTCGTTGATGAATTGCAGAAACTGGATGATAATGGCGCGAAGGGCTCATATACATTTGACCCGTCACTTGACTTCTACAGAGGGCATTTTAAAGGTTATCCCATAACCCCAGGGGTCATTCTTACGGAATGTTGTGCTCAGATTGGCCTGGCGTGTCTGGGAATCTACCTACTGGGCGATGAAGCAACCCAGGGAATGATGGCTTTTACCAGCTCAGAAATGAATTTCTATCATCCCGTTTATCCTGGCGACAAGGTGACGGTGATCTCGGAGAAAGTCTATTTTCGCTTTGGTAAACTGAAGTGCCGTGTAAAAATGTATAATGCCGAGGATAAACTTATTTGTGAAGGGATACTATCGGGAATGCTCAAAGCTAAGAACGATGAAACATAGGGTCGTAATTACCGGAATGGGCATTTGCGCCCCCAATGGAACCAACCTCAACGAATTTGGTGAAAATCTCAGTAATGGTATAAGCGGTATAGAGTATATCCCTCAGCTCGATGAATTAAATTTTGGATGTCAAATTGCTGGTAGTCCAAATCTTAACAAAGATCATATAAATAATTACTTTACTCCTTTGCAACAGAAGGGCCTTAATGCCAGTGGCTTGGTTTATGGAGTTATTGCCGGCAGGGATGCCTGGTCAGATGCAGGTTTGAATACCAGTAATGATGATGAACCTGATTGGGACAGTGGTATTATCTTCGGAACAGGGATCCTGGGGGTGGATAAATTCAGAGACGCTATCTATCTGGTTGATCAGGGTAATGTTCGAAGATTGGGCAGTACCTCTGTAGTGCAGACTATGGCCAGTGGTATCAGTGCTTATCTCGGTGGTATGCTGGGCTGTGGTAACCAGGTTACCTCAAATTCTTCAGCCTGCAGCACCGGAACTGAAGCTCTCCTGTTGGCATATGACCGAATCACTCAAAGCAAAGCCAAAAGGATATTAGTAGGGAGCTGCAGTGATAGCGGACCTTATATTTGGGGAGGTTTTGATGCTATGCGTATCCTCCCGCGAAAGTATAACCAGGAGCCCCAAAAAGGAAGCAGGCCAATGAGTGCCTCGGCATCAGGATTTGTTCCGGGCAGTGGGGCGGGGGCACTGGTAGTTGAATCGCTTGATAGTGCCCAGGAACGTGGTGCAAAAATTTATGCCGAACTGTTAGGTGGAGCTGTCAATAGTGGAGGGCAAAGAGCAGGTGGTAGCCTTACCGCTCCCAATAGTCAGTCTGTACAGCGCTGCATAAGGGAAGCCATCAAACAATCAGCTGTATCCGCTGGTGAAATAGATTCAATCAATGGCCATCTGACGGCCACTGTGAAAGATCCCGTAGAAATTCGCAATTGGGTGGAGGCATTGGAGATGCCTGCTGACAAATTTCCATATATCAATTCGTTTAAGAGCACCATGGGACATGGTTTGGCAGCGGCAGGAAGCATGGAGTGTGTAGGATCGGTTTTGCAAATTGACCGCGGAGAGGTTTTTGGCAATATTAATTGTGAGGATCTTCATCCGGACATAGAGCAGCTGATTCCTCGGGAAAGAATTCCTACGACTACACTGCAGTATAAGCCCGGAATTGTAGCAAAAGCTAGTTTTGGTTTTGGCGATGTGAATGCTTGTGTTATTTTTAAGGCTTTTAATGATTGAATTTGCTATGAATAAAGAAGAACGCTTTGAAGAACTGCTCACCATAATAAAACCCTATTTGCCTGAAGACGTTAAGGTGACTGATGTTGAATCATCGAGCCATTTTGTTGAGGAGCTGAATATTAACTCTGCGCATTTGGTGGATATCGTATTAGATGTAGAGGACAAATTTGATATTATCCTGGAAAATGAAGACATGGACCAGATGCAAACGGTAGACCAGGCCATTGAATTGATAGACCGGAAACTGGCTGAAAACTAGATCTATGATGGCTTTCTATCGATGGGCTGTTACAAAGCTATCAGTCGATTACAAATTACTCCTGGTTTATTGTTTTACTTATTTTCTTTGGGGTACAGCCATGAATTGGTTGGGAAGTGAATGGGGGATTGCCCGTTTCACTTATTGGTGGCAGGTGATAACGGTATATGTGATCTACATGGTGCCGATCTCTCTGTTATTGAAGGGGCTGCCGGTTCATATGCAGTACGCCTATGGCCTCATAGCCATGGGATTATTGGAATTTAGCGGATATGCGCTTCAGACTTCCTATGCCTATCCGGGCAATATTTTAGACCGCTTTTTCACTGTGCGGAATTTTTCCCTGGCGATGAGCTTGTTCTTCGCCTGGTATTTTCCTTTGGGAAATTGGGGAGTACAAAAAATCTATCAGCTTCTGTTCAAAGCTGGAAATTAAATCATCTATTCTCTTAGTGTGTCTTCATGATCCCAAGGTGAGGATCATTTTTACTTCTACAAGGTTGTCTTCACGTTTGTTCTTGATCTTAATTCCATAGTCAGAGGAATATAAGTTAGTTGTACCTATAAGCTTATTTCCGGAACGCTTAAATTCAATAGAAATATCCTTGGTGGTACCCTTAATGGTAAGTTGGCCATTCACTTGAAACCCTCCCTCATGTCCGGTGACTTCTGTACTTTCAAAACGAATTCTAGGATGATCATCCTCATCAAAATACTTCCCACCTTTTAGAGACCAATCACGGAGAAAGTTTCCAGTTTTAAGAGTTTCAATGGAAACAGAGCCTGAGAACTGCGAATTATTGATATCGTTGACATCAATAGTGGATTCAGATCGAAATCCGCTAATGGTGCCATCAACATCTTTGGAAACGAACATAAAATTGATCTCCGCCGACTCAATTTCGGATTGGGCATGAAGACTGCTTATAGTCAGTAGACCTAAGAACAGTGTAATGATTAGCTTTTTCATAAGAGTTGTTTCCTGGCGTCCAAGATAGTGATCAAAAATCAGATAAAGTGATCGCTAGTCTTAAGACGTAGCGTTTTTAATGACATTACAGGCCAAAGGCTAGCAAATTTAGTTTGGCTGCTTCGATTCATCCGATAAATTACCTTAAACTATCGATATAAATAACTAAAATTCAAGGCTTTAAAATCTTGTGTTTTGTATCTTGTGAAGTCAACACTTATAGTAAACATGAAATTTAAATCCTCTTTCTTCAGTCATTTTCCAACCCTGGCACTGGGTTTAATTTCTATCCCTCTTGCAGCCCAGGAAAAAATACCATTTGACAATGATGGACAACTCAAGGTGAAGAAGAGGACCATTCTCGAGATGTACGAACCCGGGTTGGTCCTTCCTGCGGAGGAGCGTCTCCAGTTAAAGAAGGATCACCTCGCACAGTTAAAAGAGAGGAAAGAGATCATCGATACCATGAACATCTCCACCCGCAAAAGGAAACAGCTTCTCAAAGAATTATACCGATCGCCTTTTGATGACAAATGGAATAAAGTAATCACTACCATTCAAACGGAGGAAGAAGAAAACGAAGACTACTAGTTTTGTTTAAGCTTGGCCTGGATGACATTCGTCGAATAATTGACATAATTCGCAATAGATTTTTCCGCGCAATCGTTGTAGTCTTATAGTGTTTAAATTACCTGATTTCACACCATTTGGTATTCTTTGTGAGACATTAAAAAAATGTAAAAGCTGTACCAAAAAATAGTTAAAGTCTGATATAAAGGATTTTATGCTGAATATATTTGAGCGAAATTTCGTAATTTAAAGTCGCAAAGCAATCACACAACTCCTCAACAATCTACCTCTTATGACAACGACAGACTCCCTCCACACGGCACCCAGACCTTTAAGCAGTAATAACGCGATCCTAAAGCTTGAAAGAGTAAACAAAAATCTATTATCGCTTAGAACAAAGTTGAGTTCCTATATGTGCGAACCCAAAACACTTTCCCTATATCAGCGGATGGATACTTTAAAACGAATGTTGGAAGAGTCACTTATTGAAAATAAGGAGCTCATTCAGAAGTTACATAACAAGACATTATTTGCTGATGAAAGCAAGGAAATAGCACAAAGTCAATTTGAATCTTACAAAAAATTGGAGTTGAAAGTTCTGGAATATATCGGCATGGCCAGAATGCACTGCTAACCCTCAACCATATCTTCTTTTTTCTCAGGAATCAGATAGGAAGTAATAATCCCTGTTAGGATCGCCACTACGATGACTGTCAATGAAAGCCATTCTGCTATATGCAGGTAATGTGCGCTGATCATTTTAACGCCGACAAAGCCCAAAATAATAGCCAGGCTATAATGTATAAACCTGAATTTGGCCAACATCCTGGATACCAGAAAATACATCGAGCGTAAACCTAAGATGGCCATTATATTGGAACTAAATACCAAAAAAGGATCCGCAGTGATGGCCAGAATGGCAGGGATACTATCCAGAGCAAATAGGATATCTGTCAACTCAATAACAATTAACGCCATAAAAAGTGGTGTCGCTGCTCTTAGCCCCATACGTTTCATGAAAAACTGATTCCCCTGAATATTGGTGGTTATTGGATAGATCTTTTTTACCTGCCTGAAAACAAAAGATTTTTTAGGATCGTATTCTATGTTTTCGGATTTCAACATTTTATAAGCGGTATATAACAGGAAGGCCCCAAAGACATAGATGATCCATTCAAACTGATTTATGAGCGTAACCCCGAACAAGATCATCAATGCCCGAAAGACAATGGCACCGAGAATTCCCCAAAAAAGTACCCTGTGCTGGTACATTGCAGGTATTCCAAAAGCCTGGAAGATAACGGCTATTACGAATACATTGTCAATGCTCAAAGAGAGTTCTATGAGATAACCCGTAATATATTTAAGCACTGCATTACCTGGCTCTAGGTTGGTGGGATTGGGGATATGGCCTGCTGAAAATAACCAATATATGACCGCGCTGAAACTGAGGGCAATACTAACCCAAAGACTGGTCCATAGGGATGCCTCTCTGGTTTTGATAACATGATCGGTTTTATTTAAGACTCCTAGATCGAGTGCCAGGAAGCAAATAATCATCGTCAAAAATCCAACCCATATAATCATAAGCGCCAAAGATAAGAATCGGTTTGATTAAGTCATCAGCTTTTAAATATGCTGTACAATAATTAGGCACAAATATTGTATCTTATGAGAACAAAGCCATTACGTCATGAAATATTTTAAAAACATAATTAGTGGGATCATCGCAGTATTTTTCTTATCCTCACTTTCTGCACAAGAGCTCAGCAAAGCCCAGGCCGACCAACAAGCCCAGCATATACTCAATCAATATCAGGCCGATCTGGAACTCACCATTGAGCAGGCTCCTAAGTTTCATCAGATCGTTTCCAAATATCTATTGAAGAAAAATGAGATTGAGAATAAAGCCCTGGTTCATAAATTAAAAGAAAGCGCGCTTGCTCAAAATTCCGCCTTGGAGACCAACGAGATAGCTGCAATTCTTGGAGGACAACAACTCAAGGTCTATAAAAAGCTTAAACCTAAGATACAGCCATTGTAGTTGGTAATTGATAGTGAATAGTTGTTGGTATTAAATTATTAGATCCTGATGTCTGACTTTCTTATTATGGGCATAAAAAGTAATACTTAGGTTTTAATAGTGGGCATCGTTTAAGCTTTTTGTTTAAGCTAGACTATCAACTATCAACCAGCAACTATTAACTATGCCTTCCAGGCTACATTTTTAGCTTTTCTTAACTTTTGTTATGCGTGTTTTTGGTTACTTTCACGCGACTAAAATACACTAACAAAATAATCCTTTATGAAAAGATTTTTACCTTATTTCACACTACTTCTATTGATCTTATTTATCGCGCCTTCTGCGACCGCACAGGAAAAGAAGGAAAATCCATTTGACGGTTTAAAGTTTAGAAATCTGGGTCCGGCGCTTACCTCCGGAAGGATCGCGGATATTGCCATTCACCCTGATAACGAAAATGTCTGGTACGTGGCCGTAGGTTCAGGCGGGGTTTGGAAGACCACCAATTCTGCTACGACCTGGAAACCAGTTTTTGACAAGCAATCTTCCTATTCCATAGGCTGTGTCACCATTGACCCCAACAATTCCAGGACTATTTGGGTAGGAACCGGCGAAAATGTCGGTGGCCGACACGTTGGTTTTGGAGACGGTATTTATGTCAGCCATGACGACGGCAAGACTTGGAAAAATAAAGGATTGAAAAAATCCGAACATATCTCTAAGATCATCGTCCATCCCAGTGATCCCAATACGGTCTGGGTGGCTGTTCAGGGACCTCTTTGGAGCAAAGGCGGTGAACGCGGGGTTTACAAAAGCACAGATGGTGGAGAAAGCTGGAATAAGACCTTGGCCGGCGATAATGAATGGACGGGAGCTACTGATTTGCTCATTGATCCGCGTGATCCGGATGTCCTTTATGCCGCCACCTGGCAACGTCACAGGAATGTAGCTGCTTATATGGGAGGAGGCCCCGGAACAGCACTATATAAGAGCACGGATGGTGGCGAAAACTGGCAGAAGCTCACTGTGGGTATACCGAAGCAGCGCCTGGGTAAAATCGGACTGGCCATCAACCACTTTAATCCGGATATCGTTTATGCTGCCATTGAAATGGAAAGGCGCAAAGGCGGTGTCTTTATGTCCGATAATGGCGGACAATCCTGGCAGAAAATGTCAAATACTGTATCAGGCGGTACCGGTCCTCACTACTACCAGGAATTGTATTCCTCACCCCATAAAGACGGAAGACTATATTTAATGAACAACAATGTCCAGATCTCTGAAGACCACGGTAAGACGTTCAAACCCATGAACGAAAAGCGTAAGCATGTGGATAGTCATGCCATGGCTTTTAAAGCATCCGACCCAAATTATGTACTGTTCGGTACTGATGGTGGACTCTATGAAAGCTTCGATCATACCAAGAGCTGGAAGTATGTTTCTAACCTTCCTGTAACACAGTATTACAAGGTCGCTGTAGACGATGCGAGCCCATTCTACCATATCTATGGTGGCACCCAGGACAACGGTTCTCATGGAGGACCCTCCAGAACCAGGAAAAGCGGCGGTATATATAATTCAGATTGGTGG
>JAAUYH010241704.1_pt1 | contig 12155 bp, 6 predicted proteins | sample 7278061 | NCBI WGS metagenome assembly JAAUYH01 (sample SAMN14350203, study PRJNA611818) | marine sediment metagenome | isolation source: surface marine sediment (0.6m) | place: French Polynesia: Moorea | collected 2018-08
CAGCTCCGAAAACGAGAGACGAACTTACACTGGCCTTTCCCGCCCAATTTACCGTTTCGTTGTCATAGACTGTCACACTCCGTTACGCGAGATTACGCGTATGTATTACTCGCGGCGCCGTCGCATGATTAATTTCATAGACTTCGCGGTATTGGTCACAGTAGGACACATTCTCTTAAAGTGGAACATCCCGGGGAATGAGACATGTATACAATGTAGCCTGTAGCCAGTCCCTTCAACGATTAAGCCGAGATTTTTTCCACACGGCCTGCATCGTTACCCTCGACGATCACTCCGAGATCTACAGCAATAGACAGGGCAGATTCTTCGACATGACATGTTTAAGGAAGCTCTTTTGTTAGTTGTACATACATCTTTATACAAGCTATGCAAATCGCAGCCGCATAGGTCAGCGATGGTGTACTCCTTATGTGCTGGCCATCGTCGCCAGCTCTCTTAATATGTTCAACCAACACGTATGTCGGACGTGTTACATATTTTGCGAGAACTGGGAGTTTGCCATCTCTCCCGCCGACGATGTCGCACAGGAGACCGCACTGCCTCCCAGCATCACCTCGCGGAAAGCGCGAATAGGTTTGGAGCGCATATGCGCCAAGTCCCTCAGCAAACTTCCAAGCCTCTTTCCAGGCTTGCGGTACTTCGTTTTTCTCGAGTTCGGCTTCCCAGATAGCGTCGAGCGCTCGGCAGGCTACCATGCGCACTGAGGCGATCGCATCCGTCGCGTTGAAGCCGAGCTCACGAATCACTCGCTCAACACGGCGCCGTAGCTCTCTGTCTCCACCGCTCACCTGCGAAAGGCGAAGCTCAAGGATCCGTTGGACATTCTGGCTGTATAGCTGCTCGGTCGAAAACATGCGCTTTATTTCGACCGCCTGTCCCCCGTGCTTCAGCGCCATTTTCTCTATCAGCCGACACGTTAGCTTTGGTCTCCTACTGTTACCGATAAAACCCCGATTGCGTAGGAACTCGAGCCGCTCGCTCGGAATGCTTCCGCTTCCAGATGTGTTCGAAGCAAGGTCATGCAAGTCCCCCCGAACCTCGACACTGCATTCATCCCAAAGGTACTTAGGCAGGTTAAAGTCTCCGCTGAGAATCGATTGAGCAATCCCAATCACTACCTCACCAGTGATTGGCGAAGATTGGGAATGGTACTCCATCAGTTGATTGCACAACAGCGACGTGAGCGCGGGGTGGCCACCGGACCAGTTGAAGATTTCCTTACGCCCCGACCTCTCTAGCGAACTCGACCAATTGTCTAATGGTGCAAGCACATCGTCTTTGTCCACTTCCCCGAATGGCTTTAGTACGATAACGGGATCCGCGAAGATATTCCAGAACTCGGAGGCCATCGAGTCTGGGTTGTTGCAAAGTTCTCTGATCCGGCTCCTGGTACCGGTAAGGAAGGTGCAGGACGATTTGAGTCCAATCTCGCGGAGGTAATCCCAGAGATTACGGCTGATTGTAGAGGACTTGAGTACGTAGTCCAAGCCGTCCATGACTACGAGAATTCTGCCGGTTTCTTTTATCAAATCGAAAATGCCTGAAAGTATCTCAGGCAGACCCTCTCCAACCTTCGCTGGATCTATGTATTCTGCCGCCTCATTGCCGACCACCTTGAGCGCGTTATGCACCTCCTCAAGAAGGCGCATTCGGAACTCGTGATCCGTCGTCGGCGTGCTGTAACGAAGATCGAGCAGTGCTGCTGTGATGTACCCTCCATTCGATGGACCTACCACTCTTGCTATATGGCGAAGCAATGTGGTCTTGCCGATATATGGTGCCCCAACGATGGACAGGTGATCTCCGGTTGGCTTGCTTATGCGCTGAAGAATTGTGGTTAGCTCCCTCTTACGCCCCAGCAGTGCCGCGCCATCTCTGTGTATGGGCGCATATGCCTCAAAACTCATATTACCTTCCATGTAACTTCATTCACGGCGCGTTTTTTGCACTTTGACCGGTCAATGTGCCTTTGAATCCAGGTTCCCATCAATGGGACTGCAAGCCCATAGGTATGGCGACCGGCATTCTCCTGTCTCGAAATAAGCTCAAGCTCCATAAGGTGATCAAGGTCGTTTCCAATAGAGTCTCCAACATAGATCTCCGCCGTTTGTAGTTCACTTTCGAGCAGATCCATCGTCACAGGATCGGGGCTATCTGCAAGGGTATGACAGAGCAAGAGAGCATAACGACATCGCTCGGACCCTGGAGGAGTGTCCGGTCCTGCATAACCCCATAGTGTTTGACAGTGCTCATTGTCTTTCATCATCTCTGCGATTGCGTCATCGACGAGCCGTACCGATACTCGCCTTTGTGACGCAGCAGCGGCTTCCTCAAATACTTGGGCACAGAGCCCCTGCACAAAGTACGGATGACTAGCACAAACATCGACAATCCTGTCTACAGCTTCCGGTTGATAAACCAACCGTCCAGCAACAGGCTCACGAACCAGTCGTTCCGCATCTGAGCGCGGTAACGCAGTGACCGACACAGACAGGCCAAACCCAAAGAGGGCATTCCAGTATTCTTCTCGCATACGTCGAATGCGACGTGAACCCGTAAGGATCCCAGCCATGCCAGTGTAGTTCTGAAATAGGTACCTGATGTTTTCTGGCACCTGCGGACTCGTCACCCCGGAATCAATTCCTTCCTGCAGCTTATCAAATTCGTCGATCATGAGGAGGAGGCGCCGAGGCGTTACCGCCTCAATCGCTAGCTGCACGAGAGCTTCTAGCGCGGAAAAGGCTCCTTGTTCGCGAAACCAAGCGTTGACAAGCAACGGTAGCTTCATAAGGACAAAGGGTTTCTGCTTCTTTTCATCCCAGTCTGCAAAGTCGTCCGGCATTCCCGGGATAGCGAGCGGATTTCCAGCTATCGTACAATCCTTTGCAATGTGGCGTCCAATAGTGGTGAAGACTTCGTCAGTCGGAATGCCCGACTTCTTAGTGTGACCTGCTGAAGACTGGAACGACGCATACACGGCGACATGTGTGGGCAGCGTATCCCGACGCTGCAAGTTCTTAAGAATTGACGTCTTACCGGTACGTCGATTGCCCTCCAAGAGAATGACGTTCGATACGTTTGTACGATTGATGTGAATCCGTATTTTCTTGAGAATTTCATCCCGCCCAAAGAACATCTCTGGTCGATCGACGGGGTTCCCCACGATGTATGGACTATCTCCGAATTCCGGATTAACTATGTCCACCGTGTTATTTTCCTGCTCTCGATGTTGGACGGAAGCGCTCGTCACGCGCACCTCAAGCTCACCCTCAATGCGGTTAAGTGAACTAGTGGACGCCTTCCACTCAATGGTCAATAGGTTCTTGGTGTTTGCATCGTCCGGCAGCGAAAAGTTGCGTTGAAAGGTCCCCCCTCCCAGGAGCGTTGACTGTGCGAATTTATAGAGTACGCGCCGACGCCAGAGGACGCGCATATCGAGTTGCAGCAGTGGCGCTCTTCCCTTGTTGAGGAATTCAAGAACCACAGTACTGGAGTCATCATATTCAGAGATGTCGACCTGGTAACAGCTAAGCTTTGCGTCCCCCTGCAGGTCGCTGTGAGCTTGTAAGAGCAAGAAAAACACTGCGTCCAGACACCGCTCAAGCGCACGGTGATGTATCGAGAAAGCCTCGGGCACAGTCGTCAGCACGCTCTTCAGAATCGAAAGAAGAGCACTCTGAGCAGAGAGCTGAACGGGAACAAGCGCAGGGTCATCTCCGGTCGCGACCCCCATAAGACTCAATGCTATCTCCTGCAGTCTATCAATCCATTTTAGAGCGTCATTGGGGACGTGTACATGAGACGACCTAGTCTCCGACAGTACGCTTTGAAGCTTCTTACCGAACATCCGCAAAGTCGGAAGCGTATCTGCCTCTTCCCATCCGTTTCTCGAATTAACGAGTTTGTTCCGCAGGCCGACAACCGCCTTCACGGAGGCGTCTGCCTCCAAGAATGCCAGGACGGGATGCGTGTCCTCCGTCAGGATGAGGCGCAGCACCGCTAGCGCGTCACTGCCGCGTTGTTCGACCACATCGGCGACGCGCTCTTGGACAGGAAACGGAGGAACAGGAATGCGAAGAGCTGAAATCGCCTTAATAGAGAGATGTTTGATGACGTAGCCACGCGCCGTATTTTGCATCAACTCTTGGAAACTCAACGAGCGCAAAATACTTGCGATGTACCGACCTGAGATGTGTTCCATCGTCCGAATCAAAACGAGTCCATTAGTGATTACCGATCCAATGCTGCCTTCAGTTGCAATGCCAACACGACCAATTGTGCCGGACGTAGTCAAAACCAGGTCCCCTGCACGTAGTTCCTGTGTTTCCTTCGCGCGGTCGCTGAGCGGCCGCGTTGCGTATAGTGAAGGCTTCCGCGCCAGACGTTCGTCGACATCTCTTACCCGAAGTAGACCTCGAATAGCATTAGAAGCAAACGCATTATCTACTGTCTCGCCTCGCTTGTATGTGAGCCCTTTTTTCAAGGTAGCAAGCTCGGAAAAGGGGGCAACAGAGACACCTTCCAGCTGTTTGAGTTCATCTAAGATACCGCATACCTCGTCTGCAATTGGAGCAGTCGGCACTAGTGACCAATCGCGACTGGCCAGCTCGTCGATAGAGACTATCGAGGTGGTCGGAAGAGCCGTCGTACCCTCGCTAAACGATCCGAGCTGCTCAGCGCGCGTTTCCACATCTCTGGCAAGATCAGCTACCGTCGCAATCCCTTGCTGAAGATCAAATTGCTTGTCGAGTTCAATGAAGCGCACCTGTTTGCTCGTTCCGCCCCTCCGCAGTACCAGCAATGATACCTGAATCCCGGTGTACGGCATAAACGCTCCGGACGGCAACTTTACAACTGTCTCAAGTCGATGTTCCTTCAGCAACCAACGGCGAAACGTCTGCTCGTCGCCTCCGCGAAAACAGAAGCCCTCAGGCATAGCAAGCACGGCACGTCCGCCCTCACGAAGCGATTCAATCGTGAGTCGAAGAAAACTGGCTTCTCGGCTCCGCGACCCAAACGGGAACAGATGAGCTTGAAAGTCGTCACGGCTGAGCTTGCCCCACGGCGGCACGGCCACCACAACGTCAAAACGCTGAGCGCAGTTATCCTCGATCGGACGCCGCAGAGCATCTCCGAGAATTAAGCCTGGCCGAGCAATTCCAGCTAATAGCACCCGAGTTAGGCCAATCAAGTGCATTTGTGGATTAATCTCGATCCCGAAAATGCTATCCTCTTGCACTTGTTCCCACTGCTCAGCTGTGTGAAACGGTTCAGCATGGTGCAGGCGACGAATACACCTAATTAAGAGCTCTGCGGTACCAAAACACGGGTCAAACACGCGGTCTCTGGGTCCGGGATTGGCAAGTTCGGACATCAGTTCGGCGATCGCTGGGGGAGTCGCAAACTCTCCCGAGTATTTGCCACCCTTTTCAAGGATAGCTCGGATCAGCTCTCCAAAGGCGTCGCCAACAGCCTGTTGCTCAGCAGCCGTGTCGAAAGGGAGTAAGTTGATGACGTGAACAAGTTGATCAAGGTGGTACGACGATCCGAGTGCCTCCTGAAGTGCTATATAAGAGAGATCTCGTGGTAGGCTATCTGCGTCGATGGTTCGCAGCGCGGGAAGCAATATCTGCCGGACGAAAACATCTAGCTCATAGCCATGTCTTCGTGCGATCTCGTCCCAGCGACATGCGTGTGGAAGCACACGACGGTAGTCGTCGCCGTTAAAGAGCGCAATGGCCTCTCGCTCAGCGTCCGTGTAATCTAGCCAACGCAACAACAATAGCGCCGCTATCTGCGCCAGCATGTCACGCCACGACGGCGTCTCTCCCCGGCCTCGACGTGTGTCCATTGCACGCCACATGCAGTCCTTGAGCATAGTGACGAGTTCTGGCAATTGATAGCTCATGGAGTTAGAGTCCTCTGACGATAGCCTTCTGAATATCCTGCAGCGACACGCTCTAGAGCGAGCCATCCCGTTCAGCTGGATTCTTGCAGCCCAAGGTGCCTCTGCCCAGGACGGGACAGATTTTACTCAGGGCTTCGATGACCATCCTTAGCCATTGAAGAACTCCCTGATCTTAGCAAGCAGCTCAAAGATCCACTCATTCTTAGCACTTGTAGACTGTACTTACTCCGCCCCCGTGGCGTGTTCAAGCCGCCTGGCTCATCATGACCATGGGTGGTCGGGACCCAGCCACGTCTGTCAAACAGCTCAGGCGCAAATTGCCCCATCCATTCGACAAATGCACAGGCTCCAGCCGCGATGACAGATGCAGGATTCGCGTCCATCTGCCCATAGACCAGTTTCTTAAGGCAATATTGCAGACTTTCAATGTTTGTCTTTTGTTTCATATTCGTCATGTGTATCACCCCGTTTTACGTCCGAGTGGAGAGGCTGAACGTGTAGATATTGTCTCGTTGCGCTTCTGCTCCGTTTTTGGGTGATTATGCGGTGAGTAGAATCATTGCGGCTAGTCATCAGGCGGCCATCGGTACGTAGAGGTGACGCTTCACTGCTTCGAGGTCAGAGCGGAGTTCTTGGACACTTCCATAGCGCTTGAGGAGCTGGATGAAACTTCCAATACGCCCGACGAATTGCGGCGTGCGGAAAGTGCGTGCGTCCTCAAGGTCGTCCACCCCAAAAAACGTGTAGTAATCGAGGCACGTCTCCCAAAAAGGAAGACGGATCCGTTGCTCCTGAGCGACTTCTTCCTCACCAATTCGCTGAAGCAGCCAGTCTTGGTTGTACTCCCAGAAATTGTTTACGCGGTCACGCCTATCTGGAACACGGACAAGGCCGAAGGCAACTTTCGCTAGGACATCCACATCGTCGGCGTCGGGTAAATCAAGAAAATACTGGAACGCCGCTATGTGGACATCTTCCTCTTGAAGCTCATTACGAAGCTCCTGACGAGTCTTCTTATCGACCCATGTTTTGAGCAGCGACTTGATATCTGGTGTGATCAAGTTCCGAATTCTGTCTCTTGACTGCTCAGTGTACTCCTCGAAAAGGAGCTTGCGCCCACCCACGAGGCAAACAAATCGCTGCTTATCCGAAAGCTCGGCCGTGATTCCATGGCCTATAGGTGCATTTCTGGGTTCGCTTTTATGTTTGAGTTTCTTGGATTTCGAGCGAGCCTTGTCCTTGTTTGCCGGGTGGCCGTCAAACTCGACGTCTTCTAGCGTGCTCGCGCCTGAGTAGTCCCAGATCGTGAAGTAGCGCTTATTGATATCCTCACAGAGACGTGTTCCGCGCCCCTTCATCTGCTTGTAGAGAATGGCACTATGAAGAGGCCGCACGAAGACAATGTTCTTGACATCTGGCGCATCAAAGCCTGTCGTCAGCAGATCAGTTGTTACAGCAATGCGTGGATTTGCTCGCCCAACCTTTCGGAAGTTATGCTTGAGCTGATGTAAATTTCGCTCCGCATAGGTAATCCGGGCTGCATAATCATTGTCACCCTTAATGCGGCGCAATTCTTGAGCCATTAACGCCGCGTGCGTGTCATTGACGCAGAAGACAATGGTTTTTTCCTCTTCGAGGCCATACTTGCATAGCTGAGCATAGAGATCCTCGGCGATCCATTTCGTGCGCTCTGGTAGTGATATGTGATGCTCAAAGTGTCTAGTTTCATAACGCTTGCCATCCGGTCCGTCGTAACCATCCTTATCTACGTTTGTAATCCGTTGTTCGAGCAGAGATGGAACCACGTAACCATCCTCGCTAGCTTGCTTGAGCGAGTATGTGAAAACTGGGTCGCCGAAGTAGTCGAAGGTGTCGCGCCGCAGTTCTTCGGGCGAGAGTTCTCGACGAGCTTCTTTATATAATTCACGAGGGGCGGCGGTAAGACCAAGCTGATAGGCGCCTTTGAAGTACTCAAGGACGCCGAACCAGTCACCGAATCTTGAGCGGTGGCATTCGTCCACGACCACCAGATCGAAGAAATCGGGCTCGTAGTGCTCGTACAACCTACGACTATTGAGCTCCATATTGAGGTAGTGGTAATTAGCGAAAAAGACCTTACCGATTCGGTGGTTGCCGGATACGACTAATCGCTTGTCGATCTTGACTCGCTCATCCGTATGGAATCCGTTGAAGACACTATATGCCTGAACCATGAGGCTGTGTCGGTCTGTTAGGAAAAGTATTTTGCCCCGTGCCAGGACATCAGTTTGTAAAAGCTTCCATACGAGCTGGAACACCGTGAACGTCTTACCGGTTCCCGTTGCCATGAGAAGCAGGACACGACGATTCTCTTGCGAGAACTGATACAGTGTTTCGGTAATGGCGTGTTCTTGATAAGGGCGTACCTTCTTTGGAGAGCTTTGATCGACATACCATTCAGTCCGAAATGCAGCCAACCAAGCTTTTGGAATTGTGTTTCGACCCATAAGGTTCAGTACATCGCAAGGCGTCGGTGGTATCATGTATACTTGGCACCTCCCCGTTACGCTATCTGCGACAATGTACTCGTGACCGTTGCTTGACATCGAGATGCGAAGGCTCAACCGCTGCGCGTAGAGCGATGCCTGCTGCATCCCGTCCTTGGCACTATGTCCCTCGTGCTTCACTTCTAGCACAGCAAGAGGCATGCCATACAGCTTCAGCACGTAGTCTACGGTGATCCGCTGGTGCTCGCGATACATCCGGTCGCTAGATAGATTTACGCGACCTGGTCCGATGACAACTTGTGACGCCCAGGACCAATTGGCCGCCGCAAGAGCAGGCTCAATTAGCTCTTTGCAGGTCTGTATCTCATTGCGGTTCATAGCGCTCCCCCCTCCTTCCAGTTCACACTTTGTGCCATCGTTAGCTAACCTCATATTTCTTTAGCCAGTTTGTGAAGGTCTGGTAACTGGGCAGACCAACGAGTGTGGCAGCTTTGGTCTTGTTATTCGCTGCCTCAGTCATTGCTCGCGATAGGTAGTGTCGGGCTACTTTGTTAAGTAATTCCGGAAGATTGAATCCTGAGCCCAGCGTACGTCCAAAGACACGATCGTGTGTTGCCGCCGTCGCAGGCAGCAGCGACTCACTTAGGTCCTCCGCTTCAATGGTGTCGCCGACGCTCCACACTGCCGCCCTTCTTAGCGTGTTTAGCAGTTCGCGTACGTTCCCTGGCCAGGAGTACTCTAGTGCAAGATTCCTTGCGGCAGCAGAAAGTTTTTTCTGCTTATAGCCAGGTTCCTTGCTGCTTTCCTCGTTCACTTGCTTCAAGAGTTCATCGAGAAGTATCCCCATATCGCCAACGCGTTCTCTGAGCGGCGGCAGCTTGAGAACAGCCACCGCCAGCCGGTGGAACAAATCTTCTCGAAAACGCCTTTCTTTGATCTCGTCGATCAATGTCCGGTTGGTGGCTGCGATAATTCGGACGTCTATGCGAATCGGTTTGGTGCCACCAACACGCTGGATTTCCCCTTCCTGGAGTACGCGCAGCAGTTTGACCTGGGTCTGCATCGGCAATTCGCCAATTTCATCAAGAAACAAAGTGCTGCCATCCGCCTCTTCGAACTTGCCACACCTCCGTGTTGTGGCCCCGGTGAATGCTCCTTTTTCGTGACCAAACAGCTCAGACTCGACAAGATTGTCTGGGATAGCGCCACAGTTCACGGGGACAATATCACGGTCGTTTCGCGGGCTTGCACTGTGAATGGCCCGAGCAAGCAACTCCTTTCCCGTACCCGACTCGCCCTCAATTAGCACTGAGAGCGATCGCTGCGCGACCACCCGTGCCTTCGTCACGACACGCCTCATCACCTCACTGCGGAACCTGATCTCTTCGAAAGCCGGTGTTGCTGGCGGTAGTCCCTCGGAAAGCATGGCCAGACGGCGATCTGGTTCGGCAAGTAGGCTGGGAATAAAGTCAGCTGAGATGTCGAATGGCACGTTCGTTGTCAGTACGCCGTCCGACTTGGAAGATTCAATCAGCTCAGCCGGGAACGATGTTTTCCCAAGTAGCAGCCAGACCGCCGCCATTGCTGGAGTGCCGGGGCTAAGGTGCATCGTAAGCTCAAGCTTATCCTGATGCTCTTGAGTGAGACTCTTGAGCACCTTGACCGCCGCCACATATATGGCTTCATAGTCCGTGGGCCGATCGAGCGGGCAATGATGAGAGTGCAACTCTGCCGTCGTCTTTGCCTGCAGCCATTTGAAGAACCCAGCAACGTCGTCTGGGGTCTGATCGTGAAGTAACTCAAGACGGTCGAACCCCCTCACCTCTACGGCCTGCGCAAGCGGGCCTAGCCCCTCATCCGTGTCGCCGCTTGCGACCCGTAGGTCCGTCATTCCGATCCAAGACACTAGGACTCTCATCGCGGTCTCGTCCTGCTAGAGTGACACAAGTTACCTTATGTTATCGTAAGATCTCTTATGCTGTCAGTAGTAGAAGGTGCTGATGACGCCCAAAAAGCGTGAATAAATGGCGATGCCAAATGACGGCACGGTTTTTGCCTCGCAGCGCGATGCATAGCGTCGGCACTGACTCGTTGGCCCCATTGAGGCGGACGCTGTCGCCGTCGACCTAGAAGATCTCGGAGCGATGGGCGAAGCGATCGATGAGAGTGACGATGCAGGTCATGTGCGGAAAAACCTCAGTCCAGTCGTTAAACGCCCTATTGATGCAAAGAAGAGTCGTTTTTGGGACCTCATATCGGCGGTTGACTGCCTCAAAGAGGGGTCGGCATAGCGGCTGCTATAGGATACATGACGCTCTCCGTTCGACTGCCATGATTGGCTCCGAGAGCGAGTGCAAAAGGTACAATAGCATGCCCGCGCAATTCCCCGTTTCGTTGCTTCAGCAGGTCACGGTTGGTTATAACGTGTTACAGGTAAACGATTGAAGTGCTTGCAAAATCGATGAAATATCGGCATCTTGTATCGTAATATATTGAAGAATACAATCTAAATATTCTACGCTTTCGATAGAATCAATACCGTTGAGCAAATTTGCTGTAAATCGGAAGTAAGGCTTGTAGGCAGTTTAGCCCCTTTTCTGAAAGTTGATATTTGAACAACGAGAAACAGCTCAGCCTTCGAGCTTTTTTTCCTTATGCTGTGGAGTAATATCATGAGATCTATTTGCGACTATTTTCCTTGCTCGCTGCCCGCTTAGCACCAGCGTACATGCTGGCGTAGTGATCAAAATAGCGCTCCAGATAGCTAACTTCTTCATCATTGAGCTGTAGCCCGAGTGCCTCATCGGCCAAGGTGGAATACGATCGTATTGCTCGGAGGCGGTCATGGACAGCAAAAGTTGATCTGAATGGTCTCATACACCACCATTTTCGCAGCCAGTCGAATGGCTTCTTGAGCAACGCTGAAGAATACTCGCTTGGGTCGGTAGGACTTGAAAGTGGGCCCATTACTTGTGGTGCGCAGGTAATAGATTCGCTAATGGCCAACTCTACAGAATTCGTAGAGTGATGCGAAAGTAGCTCAGCCATGACAAGCTGAAAACGCCGCTTTGCCTTCAATCGCTCGGCTATCGTCTCGGATTCCGCAAGTTTCTGATGAAGGTTGGTCGCCGCGCGTCTTACTCCCGCAAAATCGCTCCGGAGTTTCGAAAGGCTCTTGATGATGCTTTTATTATCTCGATAGTACGAAAGGAAAATAGCCATAGCTGGAGCTAGCTTGATCGGACGCTGTCGGGTGTCCTCGTACACCTCCTCAAGGCTAACATTAAATGCGCCTGCAATAGCGGCATAGACCTGATGGCTTATTGTTGTCGTAACCTGTCGATCGAGCGATTCCACGACTGGGAGGCGTCTACTTGATGGAACCCATGGCAATCCCAAGTGGTCCGCTAAGCGCCAGTATATAAAAGTGCGAAGGTTAGATATTCCAGATACAATGGCACCGCTACTCCAATAGCCAACACTTTTCAAAATATTGAAGGCCAAAGCACCGAAAGGATCGCTTGCGTTGTCGTGCTCCTCAGGCCACCATTGACAAAATGTGCCCTCATAGCCCCCCTTAAGACCGGCTGCCATAATTTCTGGTGAGCGCATAACGAAGTCCTCAACCCTGGATTCAATCATAGCCTCACCAAGGGACAATTTCACTGCCGCCCTAATCTCAGCGATGATTGACTCTTTAGCACCATGGTACTTCTTCGTAAAGCCCCCTCGGTTTCGAA
>JAAUYH010007046.1_pt1 | contig 12152 bp, 8 predicted proteins | sample 7278061 | NCBI WGS metagenome assembly JAAUYH01 (sample SAMN14350203, study PRJNA611818) | marine sediment metagenome | isolation source: surface marine sediment (0.6m) | place: French Polynesia: Moorea | collected 2018-08
ATACTTTACCCGAATGCCAACTTGGGGGGGTAGAGTAAAGCGTCGAAACCTTTGTTATGACAGGGTTCTAAAATTGTTTGTTTTCCGCATTAACCTGCTGAATGTAGGTTGTCACCGAAAACGGGGGGGTATTTCAATTGGTTCAAGACGTTCTGGTTTGGCAGACTCCCCTTCCCCTTGTTGTTCTAATTCCGTGGAATCAGCTGTAGCCGGAGACGGAAGAAAGGTTTCCACAATTACGGAACGACTTTGTTTTTGTCCCCTGTTGTCACTAGCTTGTAGGGTAATCGTTTCCGTTTTGGGTTCTGTCGATAATTCATAAACTAACTGACCACTGCGGGGAACGTTACCCGGTGCAGGTAACAATTCCACTTTCAGAGTTTCATCCCCTTGAACCTTCCAAGCAAAAGTAAGAGAAGATTGTTGCTGTAAATTAACCCGATAAGTGGGGGGAGTTGGTTGTCCATTAAGATAAAATTGCACAATTTCCACCGGTATAGGCTGGGGTTTAATCTCAATCGGTTCAGTTTGTTTAGTAATGAGAGAGTGAGGAGGGATATATTGAGAAATCAAGGTAAGTTGAAATATATACTTACCCGTTTGATTGACAGGAGTAGGAACATCATAACAAACTAATTGTGCTTGATTCACCTGACAGTAGGATTGTAATAAAGAAGGTATCGAGTGGGGAACAGCCCAAAGTTTCACTAGTATCTGCTTATCTAAGTCTGTAAGCCAGATGTTCCCTTTCTCATCTTGAATAGATTGGCAAACTTGGGATGCTTCCATAGAGTCTAGTTCATCATACACACGAGCAGGGATATTAGCCTTTATCTTTTGTTGTGGATTAGTAGAATGAACAGATAGACACAATCTATTAAGTTGCTGAAAATTGTTAATCTTCCAGTTTAATTTTACTCCTCCACTCACACCCTCTTCATAACTAGGATTTCCCGGCGTAAAACTCTCAAGAGTCGGTTCAGGAATCGGCAAAATCGAAATTAAATCACTATTGAGAGGGGGGAGAGGTTGAGACGGGTTCCCTTTACTGGTAATAGCAATCTGAAAACGGTAGTCCCCTGCTTTAAATCCATCAGTGGGGACATTAACACATGATAAAGTAGCTCCTGGGGAGCAAAAATCCCTGAGCGGTTCAGGAATACCCTGACTAAAATCATAGGTGACAGGCTGAGAAATTACCTGACCATCAGGAGATAACCCCTCCAGTTTGATGGTGGCTATTTGTTGGGGTTCAGTAATCTCCCAATTGAGATGAATTACTTCATTGTTAATGGCCTGATAAACTGTACTTTGGGGCGTAAATTGTACGATCTTCGGTTGCGGTTTCGGGCGTGTTAGTAACCACCAACCTAAGCCAATTAAACCGGCGAGTAAGGCGAATACGAGCAAAATCAAGACAAATAAATGCCACCAGGGACGAGGTTTCCAAAATAGGGTTCCGGGGAATTGAGAAACTGTTAGTGGTAAACCAAAATTATCTTCAATTTCAACAACAAAATTAAAAATCCTACCACTGAAAGGTCTACGCCAAGAGGGCGGGGGTTCAACCTGCAAATTAACTACTATTTTTTCTTGGGGCAATAACTTCACATCTTCTCGCTCGAGAATATATTGGCAAAGATGTTCCCCGTCAGAATCGATAATTTTTAAGTTAACCTCTCTGAAAGTATTTCCCGAATTTTGGCAGCGAATTTCATACCAGCCTAAATTGTCGCTTACAGTACCTACTTGGGTGAGGAAATTCATCTCTAATTGATAAACTGGTTCAACTTGAATATGAATTAAGGCTAATAAGTCCATTGACTCGCCCCGATTAGCAGAAAAAAGGCTAACGGTGGGGGAATAAAGTCTGGCTAAAGTATTAACCGGTACGGTTATATTAAGCTGAATTTCGCCTGTTTGTTGCGGATTTAGTTCTAGCCCATCTGTATAGGTGATAATCCCTCCTTCTATTACCTTCTCAGGATAAATGACCTTAAACCAATCAAGATCTAAATCACTACAGGTGAGGTAAAATCGGTCTACTTGGTCTGAACGGTTTTGAACAATCACTTGTAGAGGAATCAGTTCTCCACCTTGGACGATAATCGGTGCATCGGATTGAGAGGAAGGCTGAATCGTAACAATGGGATCTTTCGCTTCACGGGTTTGTTCTACCGGTGGTAATACCCTAATCTTTCCCGAATAAAAAATCGGTAGCACGTCTCGATACTGTCGAGGAGAATCAACCTTGAGGGTGTAATCATAAAGCTGAGACCTAGTATCAAAAGGGATTTGAAACTTAAAAATAACTTCCCGTCTCTGCTGTGGATGTAAAGCGATCAAAGTTTGAGGAGAGATACACCACTGTCGAACCAGTCTGTCAGTATCATCGTTAATAATTAAGTCAATAATCGCACTTTGATTACCTTCATTAGCAATGGTAACACTCAAAGTACAAGATTCCCCAGCGACAACGGCAATTTCGCTGGATGGATTACGGATTATCCCCAGGGGAAATCCCACTTTCGCCATTTGCTGATGATTTTCTGGCATTAATCCTAATCACATCCCTCTTGGTTGAGTTTCTTTCGATTATGAGTATCAGTCTTTAATTTCACTTGGGTCTCATCGCCACCGCTAAGAACGTAAATTTTTTCGTCTATTACCTTAATATCCACAGTATTAATTGGTTTAGGGTCGTGATTCACTAATTCAGAATCTGGCGAGGCTCTTTCTCCATTTCTACCTAGTGACCACAACCTCACTTCTCCTGTTTGTCCCCCACTCACTAAATAACAACCATTATCACTTAATGCCACTGAATAAAGGGGGGATTTTTGCTCCCGATTTTCCGACCATCTGTCCACCGGTTTTAGCTGATTGCAGTATTGCAAATCCTGCAAACAGTCTTGAAGATTCCAGACCGCAATTCGACCCTGATTATCAGCACTGGCTAATAGATAAGGTTTGACCTCAGCCTTGTCCACACTCTGTATATAGTCTTGATCGCTGCCTTTTTCTTTCCCTACTAACTCACATTTTTCTTTCTTGGTGAAATTTCGTTCCGTTAAACAGAAGGTATTATATTGTCCGGCTAAGGCGAGGTATTTCTCATTCTCTCCTACTAAGGCTAAACTATAAATCGCCCCAAAATTAAATTGTTGTTTCTTGGTAGGTTTTATATTTACTATATTTACTGAGCTACAATCATTATTTGTATCCCAAACATTACCTACTTGCCATTGTAAAATTCTGCCACTGCCATGACTACTATAAAGAAACTGGGCATCGGAGCTGAAAGCCAGATCCAAAACACGATCTGCTCTTTTAGCTTTCAAAACAGCTTGGGGACATTTGCGGCTTCCCAGTAAATTCCAGAGTTGAATTTCGCCATTTTCTAGTCCTGCTGCGATCGCATTATTATCTACCGGTTTATAACGCACTACTCGCACTGCTTTTGCAGGAGATTGATTATTTCCTATCCTGATAACTGGTTTAATGATGGGAGAAATAAATAGATGCCAACCAGAACCAAAACCTTCCAAATTCCACTCAATGATGGTTTGATCGTCTGAGCCACTGACGGCATTTAAACCTCTGCCATTGAATTGAATTGATTTAACAGCTTGCTTATGTCCACAGATGGGACTATAAGGATTTTGACAGGAAATAGAATACATAAACCCCAACAAAAATAAGCCGGCTAACCCAGTTAGCCAGAGCGGAATTTTCGGATAAACCCTTAAGGTTAAAAATTGTTGCTCATTTTCTACTTCTAGGGGCTGCTCTTCTACCAGTGCGGTGACAGAAAAAGACAGAGTTTTCACTCGCCCGAACCAATGGCGTTTGGTGTTGACTTTTAAGCCTAATTCACCCCTTTGACCTAAGTTAACTTTGATTCTTGGATACTCACGCAAAAACAGCAGCCCGATCAGATAATCTTGGTCTCTCAAAAGCAGGAATATTTTTATCGATAAAACCGATAGGTCAGGGTCGTCTTGGGGAATAATTTGCCAATAAGAGGGAAAATTTTCGGATTCGTAAAGAGATGCCCCTATATTCAGCTCAAGGTTACTCTGATTATCAAATTGCAGGTTATAAATTGCCGGTTCGTTCTGTAAAGTTGGCAGCCAAGGACGTTGCAGGGGAATTTGACAAGTTTGAGGCTCGCAACCAGCAATAATTTTACCTTGGGGTAAAATTTCCAATTTTCCTTGTACCTGCGCCGGTTCTCCCTCGCTGAAATCCGCCTCAATAGTAAACGGATATTCTTGAGCTCGTGCCATTTCTGTGGCTGGCAGTTGACAGACAAACTTAAGATCCCTCTGTTTTTTCGGTGGGAGGGATAATCTTTGTATCGCTCCTTCTATTAGCCAAGATGTTTCTAAGCCACTAATTCCCACCACCACCTTAACTGGACGATACCCCGATTGCTCGATCTGCACGGGAATGATAGCTTTTTCACCAGGAACTCTTTGAAAATGTTGCACCGGCAATTTTAAGTTTAAGGCGATCGGTTCTGTACCCTGTTCTAGGGTTAAATGGAGATATTCCCGGTTTAAACTATCCGGCAGCTCCACCGAGAACAAGCACACTTCCACATTCATTAATCCCACAAAGCCGGGAACTGGATTTTGGCTAATAGTAACCTGGAATTGTGCCATACCGCCGGGAGGAGTTTTACTGCTTATATCTGGTTTAAGTTGATACCAGTCCCTCCTAATTTGAGGATCTGCTCCGGCGGCTTTTAAGCTAACCCGAAAACTCGCAAAGCAATCGCTTGGATTTACCACTGTCACCATAAATGTAACAGGCTCTCCCCCCGGTTTAAAGGTAAGTTTTGGAGGACTTATGTGAAAATCAAGAGGGGTCTGGGGAATATAACTGGACATGGTGGGCTTAACTCACAAATATTGAGCTTATTGGCGATTTTTTTGCGATTTTCTGATTAACTGGAGCAGATATTCTCTTTCAGTCATTTCCATCAACAGAGAGGTTTTTTGTTGTTGATTAGTAGTTTCTTCAAGTTCTTGAAGTTTTTGACGCATTGACTGTTCCCGTTCATAAACTTTTTTAGCCATATCTAAGAACACTTTAGCTAAGATACCTAATTCATTATTTTGATTTCCAATCTTTTCTAGAGAATCATTATCAAAAGAATCAAAATCTTCTGATTCAAGAGCCTGAGCTGCCTCGGTCATAATCGTAATAGGTTGACTTATTCTGCTGGCAAAAAATACCGACAACGGAATAGTTAAAATTATAAATAAGACTAAAACACCTAAGATAGAAAGAATTGATTCTAATGCTTCTTGATAAAAGTATTTATCGGGGTAATCAATTACTAAAAGCCAGTTATATCTTTCTAGATTGGGAATGGTTAATGGAAAAATATTAACATTATCATTATTAGCTGGAGAACTCTTGTTTTTCTCTTTGCTGGAGTTACATTTAGAAAAAATAGTTTCTCGGAGTTGCGGCTCAGGTTTACTACCTACCTGAACGATTATTTTATCTGACTCAGATGAGTCATTGGAATCAGAACAATCAAAAATAAAAAATTTAGCCTTTCCTTTTGTTAGAGGAATTCCCTCTAAGTATTCTTCAATTAGCCGTAAGGGTAAATCAACAGCTATTACTCCTTGAAACTGATTGGTTTGTGAATTTTTGATCTGTCGATAAAATGTAATCCCGAACCGATCTTTTTCTGAAGAGAGATCAGTGTAAGATTGAAATTTGTAAGGAAGAGTCCAGCCGTGATTATTTTTTTTACCTTGTTCATACCAATCGCGATTTTTGGGCTCATCCTCCTGTTTTTTTATCTCTATAATAGTTCGTTTCCCCACTTTTTTTACCCCCTTATCATCGAACTCATCTTGATATATTTCATCCTTAGTACTAATATTTCTGTACCTAACGAAAATATTAGGGACATCTTCTCCTTGCTCTCGCCTAACACTAACGTAGCCTCTTTCCTCGTCAGCGTAAAAAATGTTAGTGAGATAAGGATTAAATAGGATTTGATCCAAAAAAAGTGTTTCAAGACCGGATGTATTTTTATAACTTATATCTCCTATGGTGAAATTAATTTTATACAAATTAATTTCAGACAAATCTTCTATATTCTTAACATAAGTTTTAATTCTTGCTTCTACTTGCTCTTTTACACTTTCGTAAAAGTTATCTTTTCTCTCTTGAGCATTGTCAAGAAAAAACTTCCGTAAAATTAATGTTGTTATCAGAATAGCCAACAATGAAGGAATTAAAATAAGCGTAAAAAGCTGCCAGCGAAACGAAAAAACAACTCTTTTGGGATTATTTGAAGCAGAATATTTCATAAATTTATTCCTTCTAACTTAAATTTAATTTATGGCGGATATAAGGCTTGAGTCATTTTTCGTCTCTGGCAAGCAAAATGTAAAATGTTAATCCCAAATTCTTGGGCAGTACGAATACTTTCCCGGTCTAATTCCAAGGTTTTATCTAGTCCCCAAGCTGCAGAAAGCTCGCCAATTATGATAATTAGTCCTCCACCGATCAATAATTGTAAAGATTGATGGTTAATCTTTGGCAATGCGGCAAATAGAAAGGGTTGATTTCGTAAAGGATGATCCCGGCTGAGAGCTTCCCAAGGATCTAAGGGGGTATCCAACTGTTGCGCGAATTGATAATAACTCAAAGTCATTTTCTCAATTTCCTCTTTCAGTCTATTTTTGGTGGCTTGAAGTTCAGTTTCCAGCGATGGTTTTAACTCGATGAGTGCACTGGACTGAGTTGATTCTGTACCCCCATCTTGAGCCGCCATATTTTCTTCTAGGGACTCGAGCCGCGCAATGGCTTGAATAAGTTGAGATTCTACGGTTCTCAAAGCTTCAATTTTGGTGTTTTGAATCGAAATCTCAATCAGAATCGCCCCTCCTCTTTCTAAATAAGTTTTGAGAAGCTCTACTTGTCCTGGACTTAACTGGTGCGATCGCCGCTGGCACAGATAGAGTAAATCATAATTAGAAATTGAGTTTTTATCTAGGGCAGAGTCTAGTGAAATAACCCCCAGTTCTGGCTCTCCGGCCATAGCAGGATATAGTCCCATGACAGAATTTAATAATCTTTGTAAACGATCGGCCTTCTCCAGTTCTTGTTGATAGTCAAGATCGACCATGGCAATTTTTACCAAAGATTGAGGAGTACTCCTGGCCTGGGGACGATAGCGCAAGTCTAAGCAGTTAGGGGACGGGAAAAACACATTTCGAGGCACTTGTAAGACTGTTTTATCGGGTTGGAGCAGAATCCGACAGAGTTCTATTTCATCGGGAGTAGGGGGTTCATTTTTTTCATCTAGACGAAAGGTTTCTACCGCCTCGGGATTATTCCCCTGACGTAATTGTTCAGGATCCACATAACTAATCACTAAATAGATAGTAAGGGGAATATTATTACTAGCTTGCGAGACAATCTGAAACTCTAGCGGTTGAGGCACAATAATCATGTTTCCCTGACAGTCGATTCCCAGTCCTGGCTGTATTTGTAGCCAACGGCGATCGCGGTATTGAGGCTCAACCTCTTCGGGAGCATCAATAACACAAACCCCTAAACCGTAGACGATACCAGGTTGATGAAAAGATTGATAATAAATATTTTGCCGTGTTTGATGGTACTGATGAGCTAAATTCCAGCGTTCAGCCGTGATCTCTAATCCATCGGTGACTTGAAGACGGGTTAGAGATTTAAGCGGAGGAAACGACCAAGGATGATTCATATACCGGACGAACTTTTGCTGATGTTAATTAATAGTTAGTTCATAAGTACTAAAAACGGGTTTTTCCTGTTTAATAATTTGACGAACTAAGGCTTTATCAATAGTCTGAGGGGGAATTTTTGTTAATGTGACTTTAAAATGATGAGGTTGTCCACCCCCGATCAAAGCCTGAGAACCAATAAGGGTTTTACCGATGGTAAATTGTTTGCCAAAGGTTTCTTCAATACGAATATGTTTTTCGCTTTCGGGTAAATTTTCATCTAGGGGTAGTCCCGTTATCAGATGAAGATATAACCGTAATCCATGACGGGTCCCTCGGGAGCGATATAATTGTAGGGCATGACGCACTAGATAACGCTGTTGTTGCAAACTGAGGGAGGGGGTCAATCGCCAACCCAGCCAATGAGCTAAGAAGGGCAAAAACTGCTCACTGGTGAGGGTGGGATCAAAATAAGCCCATAAGCTGTTTAAGATATTAACATCCGGCTCTAAGGTTTGCTCAAATATATTGAGTAGACGCCCAATAAAGTCATTATTTCGGTATATTTCGGGCAAATAATTTGAATATAGACTATGAGGACGAATAAAAGCCTTAAATCTAACCCTGGTTGTCTCCCTAATTGACAATGGCAGAAGCTGAGAAAAAACCCGCACCTGTCCCACAAAATCGAGTTGAAGACCTTGGTTCAGGGGTAAAGGTGCCTGAAATTCAAAAAAATCAGCTTTAATTTGCCAAAGGATGCTTAAGGCACGTTTTTCATGGGGTAGCAGATAAGTTTGAGCCGGATTAAATCCCAAAAATAAGAAAAAGAATCGATACAGGTGAGCTTGCGCTAAGGAGAAAAGACAGACCGTTCGGAGTCGATCGTCAGTTCTAACGATCTGATACCATTGACTGGGGAAATTTCCCTCTATTCCCACCTCGAGCCGCATCACTTGGGAAGTAAGGTTTTCTAATTGGATTAGTAATTCAGCCACTTCTCCCGGATAAAGAACTAATGTAGTCGGAGTTGGGGGAGATTCCGGAGATTCTGGTAACGGCAAATCGGTGGAGAGGTGAGGCTCTTCCTGGTTGAGCAAAGGTCGTGGATAAGTATCAGGAAGATTCAAGGGGGTCAGTTGAAGCCGCAAATTTGGACGATTATTGTTTGTTGTCATGATCGGCAAAATGTACGATGATGACATAATGACGCTTTTATGACGCGTATGATGGCAATTTGGCATAAAGTGGGCCGGCAAGATTAGCTTCAGTGGAACTGCAAGACCCTGAAAGGCTTACATAAAGCCAAAGTATGAAGTTATTTTTGAACGCCCCCTTACCCAAGTTTCTAGTTATAGAAAATATTATTATCTCAGAATAATTTCTACCGAAAAATTACTGATCTTTGAGAGTGAGAGATGTTACTGATTTATTTTCCGTATAAATACTGATGTTGAGACCTTCGATTAACTTTAATGTTATAGTTAGGGACTTGAGTTACTAGCAAGGGACTTCGATATTGAAGGAGAATAACTCATGGCATTGGATTATTTTGCACCAGGGGTCTATGTAGAAGAAGTAGACCGTGGCAGTCGCCCCATTGAAGGGGTGAGTCTTAGTGTCGCAGGATTTATTGGTTTTTCTGAAGATGTTCGTGGCGATGCGGAACTCTTTAAGCCAATGATGATTACTAACTGGAGTCAGTACCTAGAATCTTTTGCCAAAGAAGGTTCGGGCGGATTTACTGATTTTGATGCTTACCTTCCGTTTGCAGTTCAAGGTTGGTTTTTGAATGGGGGGGGACGTTGTTGGGTCACCAGTATTGGCACCAAATTACCGGGAACAACAGCACCATCAGAGGAAGAAACCGCAACTAAACTCCTCAATTCAGGCGGTAAACCCACTTTAAGCTTTAATTTAAAACTACCCGAAGCCGCCGAAGGGGAGACCCCGGCTCTACCCGCCTCTACGGGCAGAATTACCGTGATTATTGAGGATTCTACTCCCAAACCTTTACCAGATGATGCTCCCGAAGATGCAGAACCGCCTTTAAATACGGGAGAGTTTTTTAAGCTGACGGTCCAACAAGGGCAGGAAACCTTACAGACTTATGAAAACCTCTCTATGGATGCCGAAGCAGAAACAGCAGTGGCTGATTATGTGGTAACGGCTCTAGCAGACTCTGAATATATCACCGTTACAGATATATCGACCAGCGGCCAAGCTCTATCTCGTCGTCCTGCTAATGGGGGTTATGAAGTGGCACCTCCCCCTTATATCTCGCCACCCACACGTTTACCCCGAGATATAATCGGTAATCGGGATGAGCGGGAAGGGATGCAAGGGATGTTGGAAGTGGACGAAGTGGCGATGATTGCCTTTCCTGACTTAATGAAAGCCTTTGAAGTGGGATTACTCAACCTCGATCAGGTTCATGGGGTCATGGAAATGATGCTGAGTTTGTGTGAAAATTCCTTCCCTGGTCCTCCCTATCGGATGGCTGTACTTGATGCGCCTCCGGTTAAACCAAGTAAAAGCCGAGATGCAGTTTTACCGGAACGACAAAAACCCCAAGATGTGGCCCAATGGTTGAAAGACTTTAACCGTCGCTCCATGTTTGGCGCCCTCTACTATCCTTGGATTAAAGTCGCTAACCCCCGCAATGCCGGTCTGCCGATTTATGTTCCTCCTTGCGGACACATGATGGGAGTTTGGTGTCGTACTGACCAAAGTCGTGGTGTTTTCAAGGCTCCAGCTAATGAGGTACCCCGAGGGGTATTAGGTTTAGCTTATGAAACGAATATGCGGGAACAGGAATTACTGAACCCCTTGGGCATTAACTGTATTCGTAACTTTGCTAACTATAACCGAGGCTTTTTAATTTGGGGAGCGCGCACTTTAGTCGATCCGACCGATATTCAATGGCGTTATATCAGTGTCCGCCGTTTGATGAGTTACATTGAGAAATCTATTGAAATCGGCACCCAGTGGGTGGTATTTGAACCCAATGACCAGGATTTGTGGGGGCGAGTCACTCGGGTCGTCAGTAACTTCTTAGAAAGACTGTGGCGAGAAGGCGCCTTATTTGGAGGCTCCCCGGCTGAAGCCTTTTTCGTTAAATGTGATGGCAGTATTAACACCCATGAAACCATTATGATGGGTCGTCTCTATATCGAAGTGGGCGTTTCTCCGGTTCGACCGGCGGAATTTGTCATCTTCCGGATTAGCCAATGGGCCCCTAGTCAATAATTAAGGGTTTGTAAAAGGAGGGTAATCTAATGGCAGAATTAACCAAACCGATTGCCCCCAGTAGTTTTTACTTAGAAATTACGGGGGTAGTTGATAGCGAAAAGTCCGTTTTCAAAAGTGTTACCATTCCCCAATATCAGCCCAAAGTACAAGGAGGACAACAGGCGGTTGGCTGTACCAAAGGAGGCAAAACCATCTGGCAGGTAAACGCAGCTGGATTTGAAGGACTGTTTTCCTTTGATTGTATTTGTATTGCCAGTGGTGATGATGGGAGTACCAGCAAAGCCATGTATGATTGGTTTGAAAAATGTCTGCCTACTTCTAATGGTGGTCAAGGAAAATGGGGGGATAACAGGAAAGGAGGCAGTATTACCGCATACAATACCGACGGTGAAGAAGTAGCTAAATGGACCTTTGCTGAGGCTTGGCCTTCTAAGTATAAATGTGCCGACCTTGACGTGACCGCAGATGCCTTGATTGAGGAAACTTACACCATTACCTGTGAACAATTCAATCGAACTCAATAGGAAGGGAGTGCTGCATGGCCGATATTCAATATCTGACTAATTCAAAATTCTACTTTGAAATCGACGGAGTAACCGGACTAGTTCTCAAGTCGGTAACTGGTCCTGAAATCGAGATGGAAGTCGCCGGAGGTGATACCGCCATTGGTGTAACCAAAGATGCGAAAACGCAAACTCAAGCCACCATTGGCGGGGTCAAATATAACAGTACCATTACCCTTACCTATGTGGCAGGAAACGAAGCCGATCAAAAGAAACTCAGCGACTGGTATGACGATTGTTACCCTGACACCTATTCGGGAGGCGGATCAAAGGCGATGGAAAGCCGCAAAACTGGTTCCTTATCTATCTTTAATCCCGATGGGAAAGAAGCGATGCGTTTTGACTTCACCGACTTATTTCCGGGAACAAAACAACAAATCTCTACTCTGGCGGTAGACCAAGGAGGACAATTAGCTGAAGATACCTTAGAGCTCTATTTTACTCAGGTAGTTCGTAAGAAATAAGTAGCTGTGCCAAATAAATTGGGTGCGGCTCTTTTCAAGTAATGTATTAAATTTTCTTATTTAGGGGATGTAAAGCTTTCAGAAAAAGGATTCTATTTATTGCGATCAGCGAAGCTGGCACTGCGTGATCGCTA
>JAAUYH010141327.1_pt1 | contig 12151 bp, 11 predicted proteins | sample 7278061 | NCBI WGS metagenome assembly JAAUYH01 (sample SAMN14350203, study PRJNA611818) | marine sediment metagenome | isolation source: surface marine sediment (0.6m) | place: French Polynesia: Moorea | collected 2018-08
GGAAAATCAACTACCATCCGTGCTTTAGCAGATTTATTGCCTGAAATTGATGTAGTAGCTGGCGATCCTTTTAATAGTGATCCTCAAGACCCCGATTTAATGAGTGATGAGGTTAAAGCCAAGCTAAAACAACAAATTCCCCTAGAAATTGTGAAAAAGAAAGTGCAAATGGTAGATTTGCCTTTAGGAGCCACAGAAGATCGGGTATGTGGGACTATCGATATAGAAAAAGCTCTTTCAGAAGGGGTCAAAGCCTTTGAACCAGGATTACTCGCTAAAGCCAATCGAGGTATTCTCTATGTGGACGAAGTTAACTTGCTAGATGACCATCTGGTAGATGTGCTACTAGACTCTGCTGCTGGCGGTTGGAACACCGTGGAAAGAGAAGGCATCTCCATTCGTCACCCTGCCCAATTTGTGATGGTAGGGTCAGGAAACCCTGAAGAAGGAGAATTGCGCCCTCAACTTCTTGACCGTTTTGGCATGCACGCGGAAATCCATACAGTGAAAGAACCTAACTTAAGGGTGCAGATTGTAGAACAAAGAGGAGAATTTGACGCTAATCCTCCAGCATTTTGTGAAAAATATCGTCAACAACAAGAAGAACTTCAAGAAAAAATTGTTAAAGCCCAAAAGTTATTACCAGAAGTGACTCTTGATTATGATTTACGGATCAAGATTTCCGAAATCTGTTCCGAATTAGATGTAGATGGATTACGGGGTGATATTGTTACTAATCGTGCTGCTAAAGCGATCGCAGCTTTTGAAGGACGCACGGAAGTAACCATAGATGATATTCGTCGGGTAATTGTGTTATCTTTGCGACACCGTCTACGAAAAGATCCTCTAGAATCCATTGACTCTGGTTATAAAGTCGAAAAGTCTGTAGCTCGGGTTTTTGGTCTGGATGTAGAAGAATAATTGATAATTCATGTGATGAGCAATGATAACAAGAGAGAACCATTAATCGAACTAAAAGGAGTATCTAAAGCTTTTGGTAATAATGTCATTTTAGATAATGTAGATTTAACCATCTATAAAGGAGATGCTCTGGTTATTATTGGACCTTCTGGTACAGGAAAATCAACCATTCTGAGAATCATTGCAGGACTATTACCCCCAGATACAGGAGAAATCTATATTAAGGGGCAAAAACGCACTGGTTTAATTGAAGATGGAGAAGATCCCATTGGCATTAGTATGGTTTTTCAGCAAGCAGCCTTGTTTGATTCCTTAACTGTAGAAGGAAATGTTGGGTTCTCTCTATATCAGCATTCCGACTTATCACAACAGGAAATAAAAGAGCTAGTAGCAGCCAAACTAGAAATGGTGGGGCTAGCTAATACTAGCGATCTTTATCCTGGGGAATTATCGGGAGGAATGCGCAAAAGAGTAAGTTTTGCTCGCGCCATAATTTCCAATCCCAAAGATAATGCTAGTAAACCAGAAGTGATCCTCTATGACGAACCAACAGCAGGATTAGACCCCATTGCATCTACAGTGATCGAAGATTTGGTTAGGCAACTACAATGTGTTGACGATGCTTGTGGCACATATGTTATGGTGTCCCACCAAGACAGTACGATCCGTCGTACTGCCGATCGCGTTATCTTTCTTTATGATGGCAATTTTCAGTGGGAAGGAAGTATTGAAGAAATTGATACTACCACTAACCCCCTGGTAAGACAGTTTTTTAACGCCAGTATTGAAGGTCCAATTCGAGTTATCGATCCAGTTTAAAGAGTAGGAGATAAGTAAATGCGATCGCGTACTATTCGGGAAGGTTCAGTAGGATTACTAATTTTGGCAGGAATAGCTTTATTTGGAGGGGTAGTCCTCTGGTTACGAGGTATTAAATTTGGTACCACAACCTATGATATTATCGCTGAATTTTCTGATGTCAAAGGGCTCAAAATAGGAGACTCTGTGCGATATCGGGGGGTGAAAGTGGGCAAAATCCGTAGTATCAACCCTGGAACCAATGGAGTTGATATGATTATGGAGATTTATTCTACCGATCTACTTATTCCCAAAGCAGCAACCATTAAAGCCAGTAGTTCAGGATTAATTGGAGAAACTTTTATTGATATTCAACCTCCTGCAACACCTTGGAATGCTCAAGCTAAAAATTTGACTCCTATAAGCAAGAACTGTAACTCCCAAGAAATATTTTGTAACGGCGATCGGGTTAACGGAATCGCAGGAGTTACTATGGATGACTTGTTTCCCCTGATGTACACATTAAGTTTGCGTTTTGCAGAGCATCCCGAAATATTTGATAATGTGGCAGCAGCAGCCAAAAATGCTTCTATCACAGCTACAGAAGTTTCCAAACTAGCCAGAGATGTTTCTGCTTTAGTAGGTAATGTGGATCGAGAATTAACCAGTTTTTCTGACGCAGCCAAAGCTGTAACTAAAGTGGCAAATAATGCTGCTGGGGAAATTCAGATAACAGCACAAAAATACCAAGATACTGCTGACACCTTAACCGAGTTAGCCAAGAATACCAACGCCCTGGTTGTAGAAAACAGAACTAGTCTAGCAAGTACTCTCGACAATATTAGCAGTACTAGCCAAAGCCTCCAAGGGTTGATAACTAGACTTGATGGTACTCTAGCTACTACAGATACTCAACAACTGATGGCAAACTTACAAACCCTGACTGCTAATGCTGCTAGTGCTGCTGCTAATTTAAAAGATATCTCAGGAACTTTTAGTAGTGAAGCTAGTTTAATTACTTTACAAGCAACTTTAGATTCTGCCAGAGTCACTTTTGCTAACGCTCAAAAAATCACTTCTGATTTAGAAGCAATTACAGGTGATCCTAACTTTGTTAATAACTTCAGAAATCTAGTCAATGGATTGAGTAATTTAGTTTCTTCTGTGGAAACACTAGAGCAAGAAGTAGATTCTAGTATTAGCTTAAAATCCCAAAATGATTAACTATTTTTTTTATATGGAGAATCCCGCCAAGCATCTTGTTTTTGGTATTTTTTCTGATGTAACTTAATTAGAATTGGTTTAACAGTTCTAACCAAATTCTTCCAAGAAACCTCTTTTCTTGGTAAAAATGCCCCTAATTCTTGGAGTGCACTTTCTGCTTCTTGTAATTCTTGTCCAATACGATCAAACTCCATGGTTAAAGGAGAGGAACTTCTCAATAAATCCTGTTGTATGGTAGCAATAGCCTCTTTTACGACTTTCGTAATTTTGAAATGTAATTGAGACTTGCCTTTCATTTTCTGTTGATTTAAGCCTTTGTGAGAAGAAGCATACAAAGGTGGGAGGCGATTAAGAGCATAAGTCGCTACCTCAACATGATTAATCATTTTAGTGGTAGTTTTGGGATAGCGTTTGAGTTGTTTTTCGATTTCCTCTGCTACCAAGTCTTCCATAACATTTTTAGTGATATGTTTGCCTTGTGAGTTGTTCATAATCGAATAAAAAATTACTTTATCTGTAAATAGAACTAGAAAATTTGGTTTGGTGATATTCTATATATACCCAAATTCTCAATTGATCACTACAATCAACTATTCTCAAACGTATTACTTTATTAAAATTTCATTCTCTAGCATTAAAAAAGACTTACTACTTTATCCCATCTTTGCAGTAAGTCTTGAGCTAAAAATTTTTACTTATGTTCTAGAGGAAGTTACAGCAATCATAGATTTTTTAGGTTGGCATTTTTGAATCCCAATATTAAGTATTTTATTGCCCTCTTCTTTTAAATCTTCGATATATCCACTTTGATTTTTAAGAGCCTCACTATAACTCTCAAAAGTTCCAAAATAGTAAATATATAGAGGAGCATCTGTGACAATTTTGATCCACCAACCAAATTCTTCAGTTTTTTGATTCATAATTTTTAATTTTTATATAACATAGAAAAATGGCAAAAAAGTGATGGATAAACTATTTAGAATGGAATTTTATCTAGTTGGGAAAATTTAAGTGTTTGTACACATATTTTAGTAATGTCTCTCAAAAAATCTGGTTTGGCTTTGAGAGATCTAAACACCAGGGGAAAATTATTCCCACATTAGATTTTTCCCTAACCCCTAACACTTGTCTCGACTATCAAATTAATCGTGTACAATTGCTTACTCTAAATGATTATCTCACTCTAAATATTATTAACTGAATCTTGCTTCTAATTCTAATAACTTTTGCTTCGCTCCTAGGGCATTATCCGCTAGTTCAGCAAACTCAATAAAGCGATTTAGTTCTTTTTGTAAAAGTTTTTTTTCTATTTCCCAAGTCTCTCGATCTAAATTGGGAGGAATAACGATCATGTCAAATAGAGTCGCATGATTTTTCCCAGGATGAGGGCGTAAAATTCTGCCTCGTCGCTGGATAAATTGGCGAGGATTGGTAGAACTGGCTAAAATAACGGCAGTTTTAATAGTAGGGATGTCTACTCCTTCATCTAGACAACGAATTGCAACTAATCCTTGTAATTCTTTATTTTCAAACTGCTCCCGCAATTGTTCTCTTTCTTCTAAAGTATTATCGGAGGTATAGGTATTAACACGGTAGCCTAATTCTTGACCAAGAATTCTAGTGACTGCTTCAATTTGGCGACGATATCTACTATGATAATTTTCTATATTGCCATCTCCACAATAAAATAAAGTGTGGTTAGTTTCGAGGCGGTTTTTCATAATATCTTTTAAGGCTTCTAATTTATTAGCAGCACTGCCAATTAAACGCGATCGCTTTGTCAATAAAGATGTTAATGTATCACTATGTTCGAGATTAGGATTATTGCTTAAAATCCAGCCAATTCTTTTAGTTAATTTGGCATACAAAAAAGATTCGGATTCGGTTAATTCCACAAAAACAGGATAGTAAAGATAGGGAACTAAAGCACCTTTTTTGATAGCATCAGCTAAAGTAAATTCAGGAGTAATTATTTCACCAAAATAATCGAATAGTGCATCTGTGCCTAGATCATCATAGTGACGTTGTGGAGTAGCAGAAAGAGCTAAACGCAATCCTATATTACGAGGAAGACTTGCTTCTAAACGAGTCGAACCTAAATTATGTGCTTCGTCTCCAATGATTAAACTTTTAGCAGGAAAAAATTTAAGTTGACTTGTAAATCCTGCACTGATAAAAGTAGAATTTGTAGCAATAATAGTAAGAAATTTTTGCTTTCCTGAAGCTATATTATAAAGTTGATTAGATAATATTTTTTGCCAATCATTAATACTATTCATGGCACATATTGGATCGAGATTGAAGGCTTGACAATGTCTTTGCCATTGCAATACTAAATGACGATAAGGACAAATTATTAATAAAACTTGTAGTGCTATTTTTTGATACAGTTCTGTCGCGATCGCAAGAGCAATGATAGTTTTACCACTACCAGTCGCCATTTTTAATGTGCCTCTGCCCTTATTTTTGAGCCAGTTTACAACTGCTTCTTGTTGATAATCCCGTAATTCTAAATTAGGGGGGAAGCGGGGTATGCCTAATTTATAATATTGATATTCTTTGCTAGGTTCTCTTGCTAGTCTTGAATGACGCTTTTTATTATATTCGTTTGCTAACTTCTGCCAATCAATATTATTTGTTGATAGTTCATGGTTCATTGCTAACTAATAGATGGTTTTCCATGATAGTTTTTTCTAACAGATTCCTGGAACATAAATAAGCTAAAGTTCCGAATAAAGGTATTAGAGTAATACCCCAAAAAACAAGAGAATTATTAATATTTCTTCTCGCTAAATCATCCTTGACAATAACAGGTAATAGCAAGCACAATAGGCAAAAATCCAAACTCATCACATGAATAAACTTGCTGGTATGCCATTGTTGAATAAAATCACTCCAATTACCATTAACTATGCCCCAAAACAGTAATGATGTTACGCCTATGGTAATAAAAATACCTGTGATAGGAGATTCCAAAACTTTCAGTAAAGTATTTTTTTCTCCTGACCAAACTGTACTCGGTTGACGTAGGGCTAAATAGGGTAGGATAGCGAATGCTCCAAAACCAAATGACCCTGTAACAAAAACCCAAGCTGGTATTTTCTGACTTCTGCCATCAAATAATAAGAAACAAGTATAAATAATGGGTAAAATTCCCATAAGGTTAAATAAGGCAATAATTAAGGGATTAATATCTTGAAATTTGCCAGAAGATAAATTAATAATCAAATCAACAGTATTTGGATCATTATCAGGAGCAATAGCAAAAGCATATATGGTAAATCCCAACCAAATTAATCCGAAAATAAGTTTATTTTTCATATATTTTTCCCCCTAGTAAAAACTAACAACTAACCACTACTAACCGATACTCCTAACTGTTCTTGTGGCAAGCTAACATCAGAAAACTTCAAATAAATTGCTTTACGCTCATCAATTGTCAGTTTTTTCTGTGCTAGTAATTCTAATACTTCTTGTGTAGAAAAAGAGCGTTGTTCAGTAACCGCCAATGTTTTAATTTGCGATCGCAATCTTTCATAATGTTTCTTAGATAGGGGTTGTTTTAAGTAATGCTCAAAAAGATATTTAAAATTACTAGCACCACTACATTTACCAAACCAGATTTCAGGCTCAATATGGGGAAAAATCGAATAACTGGAGCGATCTCGCAACATGGAATGAACATGAATACCTGTTTCATAGCGTTGGGATTGGCAAGAATAGGGTGGATAAGCCTGGATTCCCAAGCTATCTAAATAATCGGTGACTAAAGTCAGAGCTTCATAGTTAATTCCTCTTACTTCCCAGCCTTTTCGCATTTTTAAACCTAATAATACCTTTTCTAAGGGAACATTTCCGGCTCTTTCTCCAATCCCCCCAAAAGTTCCCGATATTCCTGAAGCACCAGCAATTACCCCTTGAATTGTATTTTCTAAAGCCAAGCCTAAGTCATTATGAAAATGTACTCCTAAGGGAGCATGATTGGTACATTCAAGTAAATCCCGTATCCAAATATAAGTTTTTTCGGGAGTTAAAATACCTAGAGTATCGCAAAGTAGAAATTGACTAATATAAGGCTTAAAAATATTAATGCAATCTACTAGAAAGTCAAAATCTGCCCTACTAGCATCTTCGGCAGCAAAACACACTTGAAAGCCTTTTTTCTTCGCATATTGAAGATGGGACAGAATTTTTGCGATCGCATTTTGACGGATTTGATTAATGACTTCTTGGGGAATATCATCATCAATAGTTTGATGGCGATAAATAGGATCGCGATTAATTTGGGAATCTCTTAGAAATAATAAGCGATCGCTAACTGCATTAAACAGAATAATTTGTTTAGCACCACAACTCTGGGAATAATTGATCTGACAACGGCTCATCATAGTTGAAGCTGCCAAACGCTGGTCTAGTTTTTGAGTCACCAAATTAGAAAATAATTCTGCTTCTGTATGGTGAATTGCTGGCATAATAGCGATCTGGTGAACTCCAGTATTAGCGATTAAATTAGCTAAAGTCTGTTTTATTTTGAGATCAAAAAAAATTCCTGCTTGTTGTTCTCCATCTCGAAGAGTCTCATCAGAAACTAATAATTCGATATTCTCCATCACAACCTATATTTGTTTTGACATATCATTACCATCCAACCAAGGAGCATTTAAAAGATAGTGAATTAACTAGCTATTAAAAAATCTAATCGCTACTATAAGCTAGAAATTCCACTTTTAGGAGTAGAAAATCTTAACCAAAGCTTAAAGCTAATTCATCAAGATAAATAAATAGGATGGGAGTTAGACAATTATGCAATTGACAACTTAAATCCAAAATTCATAGTCACAAAATTCTTTCCCCCTTGTTTAATTCAATCAGCCCATTTGATTCCTGCACCATAACTGATATCATCATTTTGGGTTCCCACTGGGTTCTGTATTTTTAGTAAAGCTTGACTACAAGAATGATTTGGGGGTCTGAATAATATCAACAGATTAGAAGATAGGTAAACGGCAACTTTTAAGACATACTTTAGGGAATTTAGCATGATAAATCTAGATTGATTGAGATACTAACTTTTTGAAACCGAATTTGAGACAATTAGTCTAGTAGATAACACACGATAAGAAACTATAGCAAATCACTATGCAAACTCTGGATCAACCTAACCTCAATGCTGAAACAGCTTTTGATACTACTATTCATCGGCGAAAAACCCGACCAGTAAAAGTGGGAGATGTCACCATCGGGGGTAACAATCCTGTAGTTGTCCAATCCATGATTAATGAAGACACCCTCGACATTGAGGGGTCTGTAGCAGCAATTCGCCGTTTACATGAAATAGGCTGCGAAATTGTTCGCGTTACCGTGCCTAGTATGGCACACGCTAAAGCCTTAGCCGATATTAAAAGCAAATTAGCTCAAACCTATCAACCAGTACCCCTAGTAGCAGATGTTCATCACAATGGCATGAAAATCGCCCTAGAAGTAGCCAAACATGTTGATAAAGTCAGAATTAATCCAGGTTTGTATGTCTTTGAGAAGCCCAAAAGCGGTCTCGCTTCGCGAGGGCTACCCCAACGTACAGAATATAGTAAAAGCGAATTCGATCAAATTGGGGCAAAAATCCGAGAAACTTTAGAACCATTGGTGGTTTCCTTAAGAGATCAAGGTAAAGCTATGAGAATCGGAGTAAATCATGGTTCTCTTGCCGAAAGAATGCTCTTTACCTACGGGGATACTCCAGAAGGCATGGTAGAGTCCGCCCTAGAATTTATTCATATCTGTGAATCTCTCGATTTTCATAACCTGGTTATTTCTCTGAAAGCTTCTCGTGTTCCCGTCATGTTAGCTGCTTACCGCCTGATGGTAAAAAGAATGAATGAATTAGGGATGGAATATCCCTTGCACTTAGGAGTTACCGAAGCAGGAGATGGAGAATATGGCAGAATTAAATCTACCGCAGGTATTGGAACTCTCTTAGCTCAAGGTATCGGAGATACGATTCGCGTTTCTCTCACCGAAGCACCAGAAAAAGAAATACCTGTTTGCTACAGTATCTTGCAAGCTTTGGGCTTACGGAAAACCATGGTAGAGTATGTTGCCTGTCCTTCTTGTGGACGTACTTTATTTAATTTGGAAGAAGTCTTACACAAAGTCCGAGAAGCCACCAAACACTTAACAGGATTAGATATTGCTGTTATGGGTTGTATTGTTAATGGACCTGGAGAAATGGCAGATGCAGACTATGGTTATGTAGGGAAACAACCAGGTTATATCGCCCTGTATCGAGGTCGAGAAGAGATTAAAAGAGTTCCTGAAGCAGAAGGAGTGACAGAACTAATTAACCTCATTAAAAGCGATGATCGATGGGTAGAACCTGAAGATTAAGCAAGAGTAGCGATTGTCCTGGTTGTCAAATTATTTTTGATTAAATCAGGCGATCGCAAATAAATCTGTTAGGTGGGGCGCAATAAACTCAGCAAAATTAATTCAATTTAAAATTTGAACAAGCTCCAATTAAGATTGCCTTATTAAACAATCAATTAAACTAGAATTCATTAAATTTTTTAGTTGAATTTACAATTTCTGGTGGATTATTACTGATTTTTTAATGCTTGATCTTAGAGATTGATGTAAACATCTAAATAATGTTTAATCAAATCTATTACTATTCAGTAATCTATTTTTTACTCATTTTTTTATTATTTTACATCTAATTAAGTCTCCAATAACTTTTCAGAATTGGTATAATTTAGGTGTAATTACGTAGCTCTAGATTAGGCAATATCTTTTCAATATGGGTATATTCAAAATGATCGAACATACACTTTTAAATAATTTGTTAGAGGAGACAAAATACTCATTAAAGCCATTTATTAAAAGTAATATTTTAAACTTTCAATTTGATAATTTTGTTAATAAAAAGACAATCGAATATAAATATTTCAATTCACCTTTTCAATTTATTTTTGACAATAGTGTTGAATTTGCCAAAGAAATAAAACGAGACTTCCTCAACAGTGATACTCCAGAAGAGAATAATACCAACACCATAACCATTGTTCCAGAGAGTAACAATGATCTTGAATCCATTGACAATCTAGATAATTTTATTAGTAATCAATCTAGTGTTCTAGAAATACCAAACTACGACAAATTATATGTTTTTAGTGATAGCTTAGCTGATACAGGAAATATATTTAATGCAACTAGTGCAACCCAAGCCTTCAATGGTTTTTCTAATTTAAATATTCCGGTTCTTCCACCCAGTCAACCTTACTTTAATAGACGCTTTAGTAATGGGTTACTTTGGATCGAACAGTTAGCAAATGAATTAAATATAGACTTAACTCCTTCTACTGAACTTTCTACAATATTCCCAGACGTTGATACTGAATCTCCCTTAACATTTAATTTTCAAAATGGCTTCAATGTAGAAGTTAGTCCTTATTTTAATGGCAAAACTACGGAAGAAAGCGTTAATTTTGCCTTTGGAGGTGCAAAAACAGGAATAGATGGAGCGGGAGAATTTGGCGATTTTATTCCAGGATTACAACAACAAGTAGAATGGTTTGTTGAAGACCATCAATTAGCAAATAAAACAGCTGATTCTGATGGACTTTATGTCATCTCAGCAGGTGGAAACGATTATCGTGATGGTCTTTTGGATCCAGCAGAAATCGTAAATAATATAGGGCAACAAATACAGTCACTATACAATATTGGAGCCCGTGATTTTTTAATTAGCAACTTGGGAAATTTAGCTAATCTTCCTGAAACTCCACCTCAGTTCGCGGATTTTTTAACAGGTGTAATTCAAGTTCACAATAATCTTTTAGACCAAACTATTAATCAACTAGAGGATTCACTGACTGGTATTAATATTGTTACTCTCGATTTCAATGGTCTTTTTGACGATCTTATAGCAAATCCTAGTGATTATGGTCTAACCAATGTAACAGATTCCTATTTAGACCCCATAACTTTTACCCCCACTGTAGGTGCCAATCCAGATGAATATCTTTTTTATGATACTGTTCACCCTACCGCAGCAGTCCATGAAATTATTAATGATTTTGCTTTAACCACTTTGGCTATGGAAATCTAATAGATTTTGCTGGGCAAAACTTGGCAAAGTTTTTTGCCCACCGTAAATTAACAAAGGAGAATATTTAGACAAAGTAGATCGATAAATGCCACAATCAGTACCTGATGCTACCGTCAAAGAAATCATACTTTGGCTATTGAGAAAACGTAAAAGAATGCGGGTTAATGGTGCATCAATGCAACCTTTATTACAACCAGGTGAAGAAATCCTCATCGACATCAATGCTTATCAAAAATCTGTACCAGAAATTGGAGAAATAATAGTAGCACTTCATCCCTATCATGCCAATTTTCCCATAGTAAAAAGAATTGTATTGATAAAAAATGGAGATTTTTTCTTACAAGGAGATAATACAGTAAAAAGTACCGATAGTCGTTCCTATGGTGCAATAAAATTAGATCGAATTATCGGAAAAGTTACCTGTCGCTTTTAAATAATTAAGAATGAATCGAACAATATGGATTGCTCGTCATGGAAATCGCTTTGATTTTGTTTATCCACAATGGTTTAATACAGCAAAAAGACGCTATGATCCTCCTTTATCGGAAGATGGATTGCTTCAGACTTATCAAATAGGAAAAAGATTAGAATTAGAAACTATTAATCATATTTTTGCTTCTCCTTTTTTAAGAACAATTCAAACTGCCCATCAAATAGCCGATATTCTAGATTTACCCATCAAACTAGAAGCAGGTTTAAGTGAATGGTTTAATCCAGACTGGATGAGTGAAACTCCACAAATTCATCCTCGTGAATTACTAGAAAGTAAATATCCGCGTCTGGATTGGAATTATTCCTCTTATCTTTATCCTAAATATCCTGAAACTGAAGCAGAAGTAAAATTAAGAGCTGGAACAACCGCCAAATGGTTAGTTAATAATTTCTCAAATAATTTACTTTTAGTGGGACATAGCGCGTCAGTGTTGAGTGCAACTCAAGCTTTAGTGCCAAATACTGCTGATTTTATAACTCCAGTGGGATCTTTAGTAAAACTGACAAGTAAGGCATCTGGACAGGATTGGAAATTGGAATTAAAGGGAGATATCAGTCATTTTCACATAACCAAATTTTTGAATCGATGGGATTTAGTGAAAATGACTGATA
>JAAUYH010152267.1_pt1 | contig 12151 bp, 11 predicted proteins | sample 7278061 | NCBI WGS metagenome assembly JAAUYH01 (sample SAMN14350203, study PRJNA611818) | marine sediment metagenome | isolation source: surface marine sediment (0.6m) | place: French Polynesia: Moorea | collected 2018-08
AGATAAATAAAATATTGATTAGAGCATATTTCTACAACCGCCTTGAGGGTCAAGCGGCAAAAAAACCGCCGATGTCTTGGGATCGATATCTCTCTCAATTTTGTTCTGTAAAGGACCTCGGAAAATCGTCTTCTCGTGATGAACTCAGAGAGTATTTGATTAATAAGTTTAAAATGGAATTCGAATCGAATGAGGATATGGAAGCCAACATAGATGATGAAGAGAGGGATAAGCTAGCTGAGAAGATTTTTAGGACACGCTCCAATTCGGATCGTGACCAAGAATCAGAGAAAGTGCTGTCTAGTAATGCAGCTACAACTATTCTTCGAGTGTATTCTAGAAGAAGCGAAAACAAAGAACGGCCCGGTTCGAATCCTTTTGGATATCAGACTTGGTGGATGACGCAACAAACCAAAGTGCGTAGCGCCACTGGTTCAATAGTTGCGCAAAACAGTTCTCGATATATGCTTCGTCCCGAATTCATCCTTCATTTTCTTGCGATGATGCCCACCAATGATGAGTTGGACACCAGCTTTACTGAAATATTTCCTTCAATATTGGGAGTTCGACTTGGGAATCGGATGGACGAGGCATCGTTCAAAGCAGTAATTAAAAAAGCTAAAGATGTTTTCGATCAAATGGACGATTCGAGAGCGCGTGTTGTCCTTTCGAATGAGACAGCGAAACTCCAATCTGATTTCTTCAAAAAATACGATTATTGATTTGGAATGGAAACATATTCCGGTCGATCCGATGTCACGTTTGATAGTCACTTTGCGACATGAAGGGATTCGGAAAATCGGGCGTAGCTCAGGGGTAGAGCTATCCATGCCAAAGCCATCGGCTTTGTGCACCTTGCCCAGTGAGGCATGATAGAGAATTGTGCATGAGAGTGTGAACAAGCACTTGTATTGTGAATAGCCGAAGGCTACGATTCTTGTGCAAGTCCTTGAAAAAATGGAGCGGGCGATGAGATTCGAACTCACGACCCTCACCTTGGCAAGGTGATGCTCTACCCCTGAGCTACGCCCGCATACGCGATAACGCTCCGAGCCGCTTCTATGACGCAAGCTTGCCTGAAATGCAATAGCTTTTCTGTAACATGGTCACCAGTTATGAAATTTTTTGACCTATTGAAATCTTTTCGCTGCCAGCATAGAGCATTCGCAACTGGAGACGACCATGCCTGCATCACGCCAAGACCTTTTCGATCTGCTTTCAAAGCTGGGAATTGAAACCAAGACTTATGATCATGAAGCGGTATTCACCGTCGAAGAATCATCAAAAATCAAGCAGGATATTCCCGGTGGGCACACCAAAAACCTGTTCCTCAAAGACAAAAAGGGCAACTTTTTTTTGATCGTTGCCGAAGGTGTGGCTCAAATCAGGCTCAATCACGTTCATGGATTAATAGGTGCTTCAGGAAGGGTATCATTTGGTAAACCGGAAGCGCTTATGGAATTGCTGGGCGTCCAGCCAGGGTCCGTTACAGCATTTGCACCAATGAATGATGCGGAAGGTAGAGTAAAAGTGATCATCGACGAGCCTTTGCTCAGATATGATCAGATCAACTGCCACCCTCTGACAAATGAGGCGACGACGACGATTTCGAGGGAAGATTTGCTTCGTTTTCTGGAACATGTAAATCATGTGCCTGAAATCGTGCAGGTTTCTGGTGATGGAGAAGCATAATGAGCAATGATGATTTTGGATTTGGCGGAACGGGACACAGCGCAAACGTTTCGTTTGCCAGCGGTGACGGAATGAGCGCCCAATCCGGGCAGCAATCTGCTGAGCCTGTTAAGGATATCTCTACAGAAGAGTTTGTATCCGAAGTTTTTCAAGCCTCGCAGGAACGGCCTGTACTGGTCGATTTCTGGGCGCCCTGGTGCGGCCCTTGCAAGCAGCTTGCACCGGCGCTCGAGGCCGCGGTCGCAGCGACCAGAGGCAGGGTCAAGCTTGTCAAAATGGACATCGATAAACATCCGCAAATCCCGGGTCAGATGGGAATTCAGTCAATTCCCGCTGTCGTTGCATTTGTAAATGGTCGCCCAGCTGACATGTTCATGGGTGCAAAGCCCGAAGGTGAAATCCGGGAATTCATTGCCAAAGTTGCAGGCCCAGATGATCAGCAATCTCAGATTGAGGCGCTTCTGGAACAAGCTGCAATGCTTGCAGATCAGGGAGCAGTAGGAGAAGCCAACCATTTATACGGTCAAATCCTGATGGCAGATCCGAAAAATACAAAGGCATTATCTGCTGTCGGGCAACTTTATTTGGGCGAGGGGAATATAGAAGGTGCCAAGGGGCTGATCGCAGAACTCGAACCAGAACAATTGTCCGCACCTGAGATTGCGTCTCTGATTTCTGCAATTGATCTGGCAGAGCAGGCAGAAGGTCTAGGCGATCATACCGAACTTGTTGCAAAGCTGGATGCGGATCCCAATGATCATCAGACCCGAATGGACCTTGCGATTGCGCTCAATGCGGGAGGTCAGCGGGAAGAGGCAGCCGATGCACTGTTGGAAATTATCACGCGCAAGCCTGGCTGGAATGATGATGCAGCGAAAGCCCAACTTCTTCAGTTTTTTGAGGCGTGGGGCTTAACAGATGAGGTCACGGTTTCTGCTCGCAGAAGGCTTTCTTCCCTGTTGTTTTCATAATTTTTGTAGCAAAATGAAGCATATCAGCAGAAAACTGAGACATTCTGACCAAAGCTATTGAGTTTTGAAGAGTCTGACACACTTCTTTTAATGGGAGCCAACTGAAGAAGTGTGAGTCTGAAATTGATACAGGCTGGAAATGTCTCGTACCACAATGCAGATGATTTTCCGGAAATCTTGCCGATTTTTCCGTTGACCGGCGCATTGCTTTTGCCGGGAGGTCATTTGCCTCTCAATATTTTCGAGCCACGCTACCTTCAGATGGTTGGTGATGCGATGCAGAATCACAAGCTGATTGGTATGATTCAACCCAATCCCAAAGGTCAACCTGATGAAAACGGTCAGCAGGCACTGTCACAAATCGGATGTATTGGGCGGATCACTGCCTGTCAGGAATCTGGTGACGGGAGATTGCTGATAAGCCTTTCAGGTGTCTGCAGGTTTACTTTGCTTGAAGAGGTTAAGACCACAAAGCTCTATCGATTGGTGCAATATCAAGCGAACATAAGCGATTTGGATCAGGCGACCGACCTAAATGATGTCGATCGAGAGGGCGTTCTGACCGCATTTCGCAACTATCTTCAAGCCAATGGCATGGAAGCGGATTGGGAAACTGTCGAGAAAACAGAAACCGACACGTTGATTACAGCTTTGTGCATGATGAGCCCATTTGAGCCTGCAGAAAAACAGGCTTTGCTGGAGTCGCCAAACCTGAAAACACGCGCCGAGACGCTTATCGCGATTTCAGAATTCTACCTTGCCCGTAACAGTGGAGAACCGGTATCATCGCTGCAATAGGTGATCTGCACGGGCTCAATTTATGTCGCTTTCGAAACCTGATCCAAAACTCCTGGAAATGCTTGTCTGCCCGCTTACACAAACAGCGCTTGATTATGATGAGGAAAATCAGGAGCTTGTCTCGGAAACCGCGAAACTCGCGTTTCCGATACGTGATGGTATTCCGGTAATGGTGGTTTCCGAAGCACGGGAACTTTCTGATGATGAACCTTAAATTGCTTCGCCGCGAAGGAGTTTCGGAGATGCAGGATTGTCGCCAGCTGCCTGATTGATAAAAAACCGTTTCAGGCCTGGCATCCGGTCGACCATTCCCATCCCGACATCGCGTAATCCCCTGAGCAGATCATTATCATTTGAAAACAGGCGATTCAGGACATCTGTGGTGACACCCATGCGCACGGTATCAAACCGCCGCCATGCCTGATATTGCTCCAACACATCGAGTGTACCGAAGTCCTGACCCAATCGGTCAGCGTTTACGATGGTTTCAGCCAGAGCGGCCGCGTCCTTGAAACCCAGATTGAGGCCCTGACCGGCAATTGGATGAATACCGTGTGCGGCATCGCCAGCCAGTGCAAAGCGGTTTTTGACAAATTCTCTCGCCAGTCGCAGTCCAAGCGGAAAAGCCTGAACTTTACTCGCAACGGAAATCTTGCCGAGCTTGTGCCCGAACCGCTGCTCCAACTCCATCTCGAACACAAACTCATCCTGTTTCAGCAGGTTTTCTGCGTCACGTGTGCTTTCTGTCCAGACAAGTGATGAGCGGTTTCCTTTCAATGGCAGAATTGCAAAAGGACCAGCAGGAAGGAAATGCTCTTCAGCTTTGCCGGCATGGTCGCGTTCATGTTCAACGGTGCAAACAATTGCCTTTTGGTCATAGGGCCAATGCACCGTTTTTATACCCGCTCTGTCTCTAAGCTTTGAGCGCACACCATCACAGGCTATCAGCAAACGGGTCGATACTGAATTTCCAGATGCAAGGTTTACCGAGCACATGGCGCTTGCTTCCGTAAAATCAGAAACACTTTCCTGTTCGATCCGGATGACCCCCAATGCATCGGATTTCTTCCGCAACGCTTTTACAAGTTGGCGATTTTCGACCATATGCGCAAATGGCTCATCACCCTGGCGGTCATTTGCAAAGGTAAGGAAAACAGGGCGCGTGATATCTGTAACTTTGCTGTCAGTTACAATCATCTCATTGATAGGTTGGGCGTTTACAAGAAGCTCCGTCCAAAGACCCAGGGCTTCAAGCATGCGCGAAGCGTCTGCTGCGACGGCTGACGAGCGCTCGTCGTTTTCGATTTGAGAATCTGAAGCCGGATCAACGACCATCACGCTGAGGTGAGGTGCGGAGGCTTTTATTGCAGTCGCACATGATAGGCCGACATAGCCACCGCCTGCTATCAGGATGTCCGAATGATCCGGAATTTTTTGTTTACCCTTGGTCATAAAGATCGCCTTTCCTGATCATCTATAACAGATGTGAGAAACACGATGCAAAACTTCAACAGCCATGTTGTCTCAGGTGCAAAAATGGTTACCTATGTCAACAAGATCGCGACCAACACCCCGGAGCACCAATGTCAAAAGCGGTAGAAACCCTGATCAAAACCCTTGATCTGGAAAAGATTGAGCAAAATCTTTATCGCGGCCAGAGCCCCCAGGTCGGATGGCAGCGTGTATTTGGCGGTCAGGTAATTGGTCAAGCCTTGGCTGCTGCCCAAAAGACCGTGGAAGAAGGTCGATTGGCCCATTCCTTACACGGTTACTTCATGCGTCCGGGAGATCCCTCTGTTCCTATTATTTATGAAGTCGACCGGATTCGCGATGGGCGCAGTTTTACGACCCGACGTGTTGTTGCAATTCAACATGGGAAGGCGATTTTTTCCATGTCAGCATCCTTTCAAGTCGTCGAGGAAGGCCTTGAGCATTTTGTAAAAATGCCTGAGGTGCCAAATCCGGAAGATTTGCCGAGCGAAAAGCAATTGGCAGACCAGTTTGTGGACAAGGCTTCGGAGGCCATTCGCAGGTATTGGCAACGCGAGCGGCCGATTGAGTTACGACCTATCAACCTCGATCATTATCTTTCGGACAAGAAGCTTGAGCCAAAACAAAATGTCTGGTTTCGTGCAACAGGAGAAATTCCCGACGATCCGGCTACCCAATTGGCGGTCTTGGCCTATGCGTCCGACATGACTTTGTTGGACACTTCGCTCTTTGCTCATGGTCGGGCAGTCTTTGACCCTGGATTGCAGGTCGCAAGTCTCGATCATGCCATGTGGTTTCACAGGCCGGTTAACATGAGCGATTGGCATTTATATTCCCAAGACAGTCCAAACAGTTCCGGCGCGCGCGGGTTTACGCGCGGCAGCATTTATACACGGGATGGGCAGCTGGTTGCATCAGTTGCGCAGGAAGGTTTGATACGTGAACGTACCCACGATTTCGGCAAAACCGGCCCTTCCGGCGGATAGGGCAGAAATTGCAGTTTTATCTGCTCTGATTATACATAGTTTGTGATGTTTCTTCCCTATGGTTAACAGGCGATTAACCTTGTGAACTTACGCTTACGCTCAATGAAGGCCGGATTGTGTGCAGATTCCTGGCCTCTGGGAGTAAGAAATGCAATTGTCAGAACTAGAAACCGGCCGTGTGAATCCAACTGTCAGGGAAGGGCTCGGAACACAACTTTCCGTGCTAATTGGCTTGGCCCTACTCGGCCTTGTCGGGGCATGCTTCGTAAGCCTTGCTAGTTGGAATGTACTGGACCCCAGTTTCTCTTATGCAAACGGCAAGGAAGCAACCAATACGCTTGGCTATCCCGGTGCAGTGTTTGCAGACATGACCATGCAATTTCTTGGTCTCGCGTCTGCGATTGCTCTCATTCCACCAGCCATTTGGGGTTGGACCAAGCTCATGCAGCGCAAGATTTTCGCTTTCAAGCAACGGGTGTTTGTCTGGATTGTTTCGATCCTGCTGGCAACGGCATTCTTTGCCTGCTTGCAGATACCGCAGTCATGGCCACTTCCTTTGGGTCTTGGCGGTGTGATCGGCTCTTTCTCACTCGCTTTGCCAGAACTGGTGATAGGTGAAGTTACCGGAATTTTCGCGGTATTGTTCGGCACTCTCTTTGGTGTCACGACAATCGGCGCCACATTAGCGGCCTCCGGTCTGATCTGGCGATTGCGCGATCCATATGCAGATGGCTTGAGCGAAGAAGTGATTGATACTCTGGTTGATCATGAGGATGAACCTAGCTGGTTTCTGGGTGCAATTGGTCACTATTACTATTCTGCAAAGATGCGATATCAATCGAGCAAGTCAAAGTCAGCGGACAGTATGGCCGATCCGTTCGCGGACGAACCGAAACCGGGCTTTCTGGCGCGCATCAAGGCATTTCATTCAAACATGATGAAGTCTGATCCTGACGGGCTTGACGAGTTTTCATCAGAAGTCATTCAAAACAAGTCTGCCAGAGTCCCGCAGGAACCGTCAATGTATGCCGATCCTGTGTCTGCGGTTTCAGATTTTGATGGCCCGGACTATGGCGAGAATACATACAATGATTTTGAACAGCATGCTGAGGCAGATGCTGCTGCAGAAGAATGGGCGCCACAAGAAGCTCCTGATGCAATTGTGACCGCGTCTGCGCCAGCTACTCAAGCTGCAAGCAGCAGGGTGCAGGCAATGGCGCCACCACCCAAACCTTCTGCGCGGGTTCAGCGTGAAGCGCAGCCGTCCCTGATCAACATGTCAGACTTCGACCTGCCGTCACTTCACTATTTGCAGGAAACTCCTCCTGCAAATGCAGAAATGCAACTTTCTCAGGAAGCGCTTGAACAGAACGCCCGCTTGCTTGAGGGTGTGCTGGAAGATTTCGGTGTCAAAGGTGAAATCATCAATGTTCGCCCAGGACCAGTGGTTACACTTTATGAGCTTGAACCTGCACCGGGAATAAAATCGTCCCGGGTAATCGGACTTGCAGATGATATCGCGCGATCCATGTCGGCAATTGCTGCGCGTGTTGCTGTTGTGCCCGGGCGTAATGCGATTGGTATTGAGCTTCCCAACAGCAAGCGCGAAACCGTTTATCTTCGAGAAATCCTTTCCAGCAAAGCCTATGACAGCTCAAAAGCCAAACTGCCCTTGATCCTTGGCAAGACAATTGGTGGTGAAGCGACCATTGCGGATCTGGCCAAGATGCCTCACTTACTGGTGGCTGGTACGACGGGTTCTGGTAAGTCGGTTGCGATTAACACCATGATCCTCTCGATCCTGTATCGGATGACGCCGGAACAGGTGAAATTAATCATGATCGATCCAAAAATGCTGGAACTATCGATCTATGACGGCATTCCGCATCTTTTAACCCCTGTTGTCACCGACCCGAAAAAAGCTGTCGTTGCATTGAAATGGACCGTGCGGGAAATGGAAGACCGCTACAAAAAAATGTCCAAAGTAGGTGTTCGAAACATTGATGGCTTCAACTCGCGAATTGCCGAATCAACTAAAAAGGGTGAACGTATTACCCGTACAATCCAGACCGGGTATGATCGCGATACCGGAGAGGCGATCTACGAGGTTGAAGAACTAGATCTGGAACCGATGCCGTACATCATCGTTATCATCGATGAAATGGCCGACCTCATGATGGTTGCGGGCAAGGATATTGAAGGCACTGTTCAGCGCTTGGCGCAAATGGCCCGGGCTGCAGGTATTCACGTTATCATGGCGACGCAAAGACCATCCGTTGATGTGATTACAGGTACGATCAAGGCGAACTTCCCAACCCGAATATCGTTCCAGGTAACGTCCAAGATCGACAGCCGCACCATTCTTGGGGAACAAGGCGCGGAACAGCTTCTGGGCATGGGCGACATGCTTTACATGGCTGGTGGTGGACGCATCCAACGTGTTCACGGACCGTTTGTGGCGGATGATGAAGTAGATCAGGTTGTTCAACATCTTAAAGAGCAAGGTGTGCCGCAGTATCTTGAAGCCGTTACCGAAGAAACGGAAGAAGAGGCTGGCGCAGCTGCTGGCGGAGATGCCGGAGGCCTCGCTGCTTCGAATGACATTTATGACCAGGCAGTGGCGATTGTCCTCAAAGATCGAAAAGTTTCAACCAGTTATATCCAAAGGCGTCTTTCGATAGGCTATAACCGGGCGGCTTCACTCATTGAGCGCATGGAGCAAGAAGGCCTCATCAGCGCTGCAAACCATGCAGGCAAGCGTGAAATCCTTGTGCCGGGCGAAGATGAAACCATATAGATCAGGCCTCGTCATGATTGGGCCATATAGCGTCATTAATTGAAGTATGCGGCTGGCATTGAAGAGCAATGCCTAGAGGAAATTGGTAAATGTCTAACAGATTTCATCGATCATTTTTGTTTGGAGCTGCGCTTCTGGGCGCTGTTATTGGTAGCGCATTTCCGGCAATCGCCAATGAGAAAGATCGCGCGGTGCAGGAGATCAGCAATCATTTTGCATCGGTCCCGACCATGACCGGCGAATTTATTCAGTTTGGTCCGACCGGCGAGCAAACCGGTGGCAAGTTCTTCATTCAGCGTCCGGGCAAAATACGATTTGAATACGAAGACCCGTCACCATTAATGGTCGTTTCAAACGGGAAAACACTTGGCGTCAGAAACAAGAAGCTGAAAACCTGGCAGTATATTCCACTTCGCAAAACGCCGCTTAGCCTGCTTCTTTCCAAGGAAATCAAGATCACTGACAAGTCTGTAAGATCGGTTGATGCCCGGGACGATGTGACACGCGTTGTTATGGGAGACAAAAACCTGTTTGGTGATTCTGAAATAACGCTTTTGTTTGATCCAAACAGCTATGATCTGCGTCAGTGGACCATTAGGGACAATCAGGGCAAGGAAACATCAGTGATGATTTTCAATGTCGAAAAGAACGTCGATATCTCCAGAAAGATGTTTCAACTCAAAGCATCAAACAAAACAACAAACGACCGTTGATTCCTGCACAAATTCCCTTCTTCTGCTTGAGGTGATGTTAAAACCCGTTATGGTGAAGCTTTGCCAATCGGGAACTTCAGCATGCCGCTCAAAATTGCCACTTGGAATATCAATTCTGTCCGTCTTCGCATCGGCATAGTAGAGAAATTCTTGTCTGAGCATCAACCTGATGTTCTGTGCCTGCAAGAAATCAAATGTCAGAACGACCAGTTTCCAGCGAAGAACTTCAAGAAACTTGGATATGAGCACATCGCAGTTCATGGGCAAAAGGGATATCATGGTGTTGCAACGGTTTCCAAACGGCCATTAATGGATATCTCAAGCACCGACTATTGCCAAATGGGCGATACCCGTCATGTCGTAACTGGTTTTGAGGCTGGCGGTCGGAATTTGCGAATTCACAATTTCTATGTTCCTGCGGGCGGTGATGAACCGGACCCCTCGAAAAACCCGAAATTTGATCACAAGCTCAAGTTTCTCGATGAGATGCTGGCATTGCGATCAACCGATGAAGCTGCTGAGAATATCCTGGTTGGGGACCTCAACATTGCGCCCCATGAAAATGATGTTTGGTCGCACAAGCAATTACTCAAAGTTGTCAGTCATACGCCGGTGGAAACAGAATTTCTGGACCGCATTCGCGATGACGGAGAATGGGTTGATCTTGTTCGGTCGAAAGTACCGGTTGAAGAAAAGCTTTATAGCTGGTGGAGCTATCGTGCCCGCGATTGGGACGCGGCGGACAAGGGACGCAGGCTTGACCATATCTGGTCTTCACAGTCTTTGGAAAATGATCTCCTTTCAATCTCGGTACTTAGGGATGCGCGAGGTTGGGAAAAGCCTTCGGATCATGTGCCGATGATTGCAGAGTTCAATCTCAGTTAGCCGGGTAGGAAATTTCAGGATTCCGGCATACGTTCCAATCGTTTGCCCACTCGGTCCAATTCTCGTCCGATCGACACAATGTTGTCGGCGATGTGATCATGCAATCTTGCAGCAAGTTCAGGATACTCACTCAAAACCCGATGCATAACATCTCTGCGGATTTTCAGAACTTCTGAATTCTCTGTGACACTTGCCGTTCCAATACGTCGGTTGCGCGTGAACAACGACATTTCACCAATCAGGCTGCCTGGACCAAAGACGGTAATATTCGATGACTTCTCAGAATGGTTGATTTCCAGGGAAATTTCGCCACTCAGCACGACAAAGCCGCCATCTGCTGTTTGGCCATTGTGAAAAAGTTCCATGCCTTCCGGCAACTGCAATTTTTGGCCGCCAAAAGCAATCAGGCGCAATTGTTCCTCGTTGAATTCCGAGAATAATTGCACCCGCTGCAAGCTGGCTATGTCATTGGTAAGCGACATCTGATCCCCTTAAGAGTGGCTCTTTGGCCATTCGTTATGGGATCAGTTTATAGCCTCCACCTTCGGTTACAAGCAATCTTGCATTGGAAGGTTCTTTTTCAATTTTCTGACGAAGTCGGTAGATGTGTGTTTCAAGCGTATGTGTTGTAACACCTGAGTTGTAGCCCCAGACATTTTCAAGCAGCTCGTCGCGACCGATAACCTTTTGCTCTGCGCGATAAAGGTATTTCATAATTGCGGTTTCTTTTTCAGTCAGACGTACCTTGTTACCGTCTTCCTCGGTCAAAAGCTTTTGAGCAGGTCTGAATGTATACGGTCCAACATTGAAGATCGCGTCTTCGCTTTGCTCGTGCGTACGCAATTGTGCGCGCAGTCTTGCAAGCAGCACGGCAAATTTGAACGGTTTGGTGACATAGTCATTGGCACCTGCCTCCAGGCCGAGAATGGTATCTGAGTCGGTATCGTGACCCGTGAGCATGATGATCGGCGCCTTGAAGCCAGCCTTGCGCAGGAGCTTCACTGCTTCGCGCCCGTCCATGTCCGGCAATCCCACATCCATAACCAAAAGATCAATGTGTTCTGCTTTTGCCGTTGCAACACCTTTGGTGGCGCTGGCTTCTGTGATTACGTTGAATTCTTCGTAAAGTGCGAGCTGCTCAGTGAGCGCTTCGCGCAGGTCATCATCATCATCGACTAGCAGTATTGTGCGGGTGGCCATTTAAAATTCCTTTTTCCATACAAAATGTTGTATATGGCGACTGTTGAGTAGGCTTACTCTAATAGCCTACATTTACAGCACACACATTCAAACACAAACACAACGCCGTGATCAAATTGAGACAGAAAATTCCGGAACAAAAACAGTGCGTAAGCTGATCTCATGTTGATAAATGTCAGAAGAAAGCCGTTTGGCCCGGTTCATTCAGGTCTTTTGTCCTACGCGGATAAGTGTATTCCATGTTCGCTGGGGCGAAGTGGTGTAAAAACCACTAAACGGGAAGGCGATGGTGCAACTCCCGCCGGAAGTTTTCAAATTTTGTATGGATATCGCCGTTCCGACAGAGGGCAAACCCTGTTTTCACAATTGCCGATGTTTCCGATCAACGAGGATGATGGGTGGTGTGATGACGCCAATCATCCCAACTACAACCAGCCAGTAAAGCTTCCGGTTCCTAATTCACATGAAAAAATGATGCGGAATGACCGGCTATATGATGTTTGTCTGGTGTTGGATTACAATATTGACCCGTGCGCTAAAAATCTTGGTAGTGCGATATTCTTCCATCTCACACGTGAAGACCATGGCCCGACAGAGGGTTGTGTAGCAATTGATCCC
>JAAUYH010149976.1_pt1 | contig 12150 bp, 10 predicted proteins | sample 7278061 | NCBI WGS metagenome assembly JAAUYH01 (sample SAMN14350203, study PRJNA611818) | marine sediment metagenome | isolation source: surface marine sediment (0.6m) | place: French Polynesia: Moorea | collected 2018-08
GGCGGCGGCGGCGATGGTGGGGGCGGCGGCGATGGCGGCGGCGACGGAGGTGGCGGCGACGGCGGCGACAACGGCGGTGGCGATGGCGGCGGCGGTGACGACGGCGGCGGCGACGATGGCGGCGATGACGGTGGGGGCGATGACGGCGGCGACGACGGCGGCGATGACGGCGGCGGCGACGACGGCGGCGATGATGGCGATGGCGACGACGGCGGCGGCGACGATGACGGAGACGACGGGGACGAGGGCGACGATGACGGCGATGACGAGGGCGAAGACGAAGGCGAGGATGAAGGCGAGGATGAAGGCGACGACGAAGGCGACATCGGCGCTGCCGTCGGCGGCGCCATCGGCGGCGCCCTTCAGGGCATCACCGATCTCTTTGGCGACCTCTTCGGCGGCGAGAGGGACTTCGTCGAGACCGAGATCGTCGCGCTCGCGATCCCCCGTCTGCAGCCCTTGGAACGCGCCATCCTGGGCCAGGCGGGTTTCGGCGTCATCGCCGAGGACAGCTTGACGGCGCTCGGCGCCACAATCGTGCGGCTGTCGCTGCCGCCGAACCTCGATGCCGAAGAGGCGCTGCAGACCGCTCGCGCGCTGGCGCCGAGCGCGACCTTCGATCTGAACCATCTCTATCGCGCGAGCGGTGCCGGCTGCCCGCCCGGCGACTGCTGGGACCGGCAACTGGTGGCGATGACGCAGCTCGCCGACAGCGCCTGCCGGCGGGGCGCCCCGATTGCGATCATCGATACGCCGGTCGCCACCGGTCATCCGGCGCTGCGCGGCGCCGATATCCGAACGCAAAGCTTCCTTCCGGAAGCGGCGGTGCCGGCGGCCGCCGACCATGGCACCGCGATCGCGGCCCTGCTCGTGGGCGAGAGCGCCCCTGGCGTGGCGCCGCTCGCACCCGGGGCCCGCCTGCTCGCCGCGGAGACGGTGCGCGAACTCGACGGCGAAGCCTTGGCGGACGCCGTCGCCATCCTGCGCGGCATCGACTGGGCGGTCTCGCAGCGCGCGAGGGTGATCGCGATGAGCATCGAAGGGGCGCCGAACAGCGCCCTGGCCTTCGGCGTGCGCTTCGGTGCGCGCCGCGCCAACCTGATCGCCGCGGCCGGGAACCGGGGGCCCGAGGGGCGGGCCGCGTTCCCCGCGTCCTATCCCGAGGTCATGGCCGTCGCCGCCGTCGACAAACGCCTGCGCCCCTTCCGCAACGGCACGCGCGGCGCCTACGTCGAGATCGCCGCGCCGGGCGTCGACATCCTGTCGGCCGGATCGAACGGTACCAGCTCCGCTTGGAGCGGGAGCAGCTTCGCCGTGCCCTTCGTCGCGGCCGCCATGCTGCGCGCCAGGGCGGAGACTAAGGGGGACCCGGTCAAGGCTCGCGCACTGCTCGCGCGCACGGCGCGCGATCTCGGAGCGCCGGGACGTGACGAAGTTTACGGTCATGGCCTGCTGCAGACTCCCAGCGCCCGTTGCTGGTAATACCTACCGGGCCCGTCGTCACGCGCGCAGGCGGTAGCCGGCGCCGCGCACGGTCTGAAGCTTGTCGCCGTGGGCGCCGAGCTTGCGCCGCAAGCGGCCGACGTAGACATCGACGATGTTGGTCAGCGGATCCTCGCTCGCGCCCCAGACGCTGTTCAGAATGCGCTCGCGAGAGAACACGCGGCCGGGCTTGGACAGGAACAGCTTGAGGATCTCGCGTTCCTTTCCGGTCAGGTCCAACGGCCGCCCTTCGACCGTCGCCTCCAAGCTCTCCAAGTTCAGGGCGATGGCCCCGGCCTCCAGGACAGCGTCGGCGGTCGCCTGTGCGAAGCGGGTGGAGCGCCGCGCGAGCGCTTCGATGCGGGCGATCAACTCGTCGAACTCGAAAGGCTTGACCATGTAGTCGTCGCCGCCGATCCGCAGCCCCTCGACCCGCTCGTCCAACTCGTCGAGCGCGGAGAGGATCAGGATCGGCGTGTAGTCCTGCCGCGCGCGCAGCTTTCGACAGAGGTCCTGTCCCGGCATGCCCGGCAACATGAGGTCGAGCACGATGACGTCGAAGCGCTCTTGCAAAGTCAGCTCCTGCGCCGCCTCCGCGTTCGGCGCATGGGTCACCATCCAGCCCTCGGCGCGCAAGCCACGCAGGATGAAGTCGGCGACCCGCGCCTCGTCTTCCACCAGCAGGAGATTCATGGCTTGCAGCCCACTCGGGCCGTGCCGCGACACCTGACCTGCCGAGAGGTCGTCTTCTCTATCCAGAAACACATGCTGTCGTCCCTTCCCGTCCCGATGTTGATTGTCACGACGACAACGAGACTTGCGCGGGCCTATTCCGATTGGGTCTGTGACAAAAATGGGGGTGACGGCGGTGCCGCGATGAGAAGTGAAGGAAATGAGTCCGAAGCGGTCGGTGGGCTCGGAATCTCGCGTCGTAACGATCAGGATGCCGCAGCGAGGCGGGGCCGATCGGGCAGCGTGAAGCGCGCTTGCACGCCCTCGCCCGGCTCGCTGGTCAAGGCGATGCGGCCGCCGTGGGCCTCGACGATGGCCTTGGCCACGGGCAGGCCGAGCCCGGCGCCGCCGTCGTAGCGGATCGCGGCGTTGGAGCCGCGGAAGAAGCGTTCGAAGACGTGCGCCAGCTCGTCGTCCGTCAGGCCCGGCCCGTCGTCGGCGATCGTGACGGCAAAACCGCCGGGCGCTTGGTCGAGCCGCACCTGGACGTTCTGGCCGCCGTAGCGCAACGCGTTTTCGAGCAAGATCGTGACTACCTGCTTTATGCGACTGGGATCGGCGCGCAGCTTGGCGGGCGCGACCGCGGCCTCGAAGGTCACCGACTTGCCGGCATCGCCGAGCGCCCGGCCGGCCGTCACCGCATGCCCGACCAGTTCCGCGAGATCGACCTGCTGCGGCCGGATGCGGACGTCGCCGGTCTCCTGGCGGGCGACGAAGAGCAGGTCGTCGACGATCCGCGCCGTGTGATCGGCCGCCTCGCGCGTCCGGTTGAGGACTTCGCGGTATTCCTCGACACTGCGCTCGCCGCCGCGCAGGGCGACGTCGGCCTCGCCGCGAATGATGGTCAGGGGCGTGCGCAGTTCGTGGCTGACGTCGGCCAGCAAGCGCTTACGGTTCGCTTCCGTCTGGCGCAGGGTCTGCAGCAGCTTTTCGAGCTGCGCAGTGCGATGCGACACCTCCTGCTCGAGGGCATCACGCGACGCGCTCAAGAAGTCTTGCCGCTCGGCCACCTTGGCGATCATCTGGTTGAAGGCTTGCGCCACGCGGTCGAGCTCGGTGTTGCCGGGCACATCGATTCGATGCTCGAGCTCGCCGCGCCCGACGGCTTCCGCCCCGTCCAGGAGGCGCCGCAACGGCTTGGTGAGAGCGCTACGCAACAGCAGAACGCCGAACAGCGCGGTAAAGGCCGCGATCACGCCGGCGGCGATCGAGGACCACTGGAACAAGGCGATGGCGGCCCGCATTTCGGCTTCCGTCTCGGCGACCTCTTCCTCCTCACCGCTCAAGGCCTCGGCGATCAGGGTTTGGAACTGCGCGTCGATTTTCTCGTCGAGGATCTGAGAAAGTCGCGTCTTGTAGGTGATCGTGTCGGGCGCGGCATCGCCTGCCTGCAAGCGGGAGAACTCCTTCAGCAGGGCCTCGATCTGCCGCTCAATCCGCGCCAGCAGTTCGAGCTCCTCGAACTCCTCGTCGCCGGCGATCTGGACTTCCGCGGCGATCAGGCTCCGGAGTTGACTGATGTCGTTGCGAATTTCCGTCAGCAGGCGGGCTTCGCCGCTGCCCCGATCGCGGTCGCCGATCAGAAACGCGTCGCCGAATTGCTTGAAGAGCTGATAGGTGTGGCTCGACAGGGAGAGATATTGCTCGTGGACCCGGTGCGCGAGGCGCGAGCGCTCCAGGTGGTACTCGGCCGAGCGCGCGCTCCAGAAGGCCAGAGCGGCGCTGACCAAAGCCACGGCCAACAGGCCGCTAAAGGATAGCGTGAGCTTGGTCAGATAGCGCAAGTCCGGTCTCCACGCATCGTCATGCCGCCGTGCGCGGCGCGAAGAAGCGCGCGGTCGCCCCGTCGCCGTCGAGCAGCTCGGCCGGCGGGCCGGCTTCCAGGATGCGGCCGTCATGGACGAACCACAGCTCGTCCATGCGCCGGGCGAGGGCGAGGTTGTGCGTGATCATGAGGGTGGTCGCATCGCTCCGCCGCACCAGCCGTTCGACCAGGGCGGGCCCGTCGGCGTCCAGCGCGTCGTCGGGTTCGTCGAGCAGCATGAGCCTCGGCTCGGAGAGCGCGGCGCGGGTCAGCAGAACGCGCCGCGCCTCGCCCGCCGAGAGGTTGCGACCCGCCTCCGCGACCCGGCCGTCGAGGCCGCCGAGCCGTTCGATCACCGCTCCCAGCCCGTAGCCCTCGGCCGCGGCCAGGATCGCGGCGTCGTCCGGGCGCTCCGAGATGCCCATGGTCAGGGCCCGGCGCAGGCTGCCGGCCAGGATCGGCGAGCGCGTGCCGACCAGAGCGATCATGCGCCGCCGCTCCTCCGCGCTGAGGCCGCTGGGCGCGCGTCCGCCGAGGGTGACTCGGCCCTCGGCCGGCTGCTCCAGGCCGGCGGCGAGTGCGAGCAGCGTCGACTTGCCGGCGCCGTTGCCGCCGACGATGGCGATCTTGCGGCCCGCGGCCGCCTCGATGTCGACGGACCGGAGCCTGCCGCCCGAGACGCCCGCAAAGCGCAACGGCTGAGGCGAGTCCGGCAGGACCTCGCCCTCGCCGACCGGCGGCCGCTCGAGCTTGGGCAGCGCCAGCAGGCTCTGACACTTGTCGCGCGCGGCGAGCCAGGCGCGATGCTTGTCCCAGACGCCCGCGAGGTCGCGCATCGGCTGGATCAGAAGGCCGACGGCCGCTAAGGCACCGGCCGCCTCGGCCGCCGGCGCGCCGCTGCGCAGGGCGACCAGAAAGACGCTGGCGGCGGCAAGCCCCGAGACGGCGTCCGGCACGGCGCGCAGGAACGCCGCGCCCCGCGCGCGCTCCAGGGCCGAGGCGATGAGCTTCTCCGTGCGGCGCAGCAGATGCTCGTGTTCGGTCGCGATCCGGCCGAGCAGGCGCAGCTCGGGGGCGTGGGGGATGCGCTCGGTCATGTCCGCGGCCAGGCGCGCGCGCCGCGCCCGAAGCCGCTTGTGGGTCGGGCCCAGGCGCGGGCCGGCCAAGGTCATCACGCCGAGACCGATCGCGATGGGGACGGCCGCGGCCGCGGCCAGATAGGGATTGAGCAAAAACAGGATGCCGCCGGCCACCGGCAGCACGACGCCGGCCGAGATCAAGCGGGCGATGCCGAGACTGACCCAGCCGCGCACCGCCGCCAAGTCGCCGACGAAGCGCATCGCCAGGGCGCCGCTGCGCCGGTCGGCGACGTCGCGCGCCGACATCTCGGTCAGATGGGTGAAGAGCTTGAGCCGCAGCGAGGCGGCGTAGCTCTGGCCGACGCGTTCGGCGACGACCCGCTCGGCCACGCGCAGCGCAGCGATCACCAGACCGGCGGCGGCGACCAGCGCCAATGCGAGCAGCGGCAAAGCGGCCGACTCGTCGCGGAACGCGGCGAAGACATCGCGCGTCGAGAAGGCGGCGAGCCCGGCGGCGGCGGCCTGGCCCAAGGCTAGGGCCGCGACCAGAGCAATGCTCCGACCGCGGCCCTCGCCGGTGATGCGCGGCAGCAGGGTCATGCCGCGACTCCGACCTCGAGCAGATCCGCCCCGGCAGCTTGCCGCTCCTTGTTCGCGAGCACCCGCGCCAGGAGGGACTCGGCCTCAGCCGGGTCGCAAAGCGCGTCGCGCGTGACCACCCGCACGCCGGTCGCCGACTCCGCTTCCGCGGCGCCCAAAGGCGAGCAGCTGACCATGCCGGTGACCACCGCCGGCTCGATGCCCATGCCGCGCAGGGCCGCGCAGCCGCCGGCCGCGGCCAGGGCGTCGGGCGCGGCGAAGAACACGCCGGCGAAGCCCTCGCGGATCCGCGCCTTGCGCAAGAGATCGCCGGTTTCCTTCTGGAACACCCCGTCGGCCAATTCGACCACCGCGACCTCGCAGCCGTTGCGCGCGGCGTGGCCGAGCAGCGTCTCGAGACCGGCCTCGATGCGCGCCAGCGGCTGACGATAGGTGGAGACCATGCCGGCATCGGTGAAATCCGCCACGTAGCGGGCCCCGCTGTCGACGAAGGCGTTGTAGTCGCCGAAGGCGCCGGTGCCGGTCGCCTTGATCGCCGCGACCTGGTGACCGGCCCGGCGCAGCCCGTGGGCGATCGAGGCGGCCGCGGTGGTCTTGCCGGAGTTCATGGAGGCGCCGACCACGCCGATCACCTTCAATCCCGATGGCCGCATGGCCCGTTCCAGCGCGTAATGGCCGAGATTGATCACCTCGCCATTGGCATCGGCCAGCAGGCCCAAGGGCACGACACGGGTCGGTGCCGCCATGCGTTCGTGGCGATGGCGCATCCGGCCCAGCACGCCGCCGGCGGCCAGCATGTCCGCGCCGTCCGGATCGAGCTCCGCCAGCCCCTCGAACTGGTCGGGCGCGTAGCGGGCACCGCAAGCGAGCACCACGAGATCACCGACGTAGAGCTCGGAGACACGGCCCTCGGCCAACTGGATCTTCTTGTGCGAACCGAGGCGCTCCACGCGGCCGAGCACGAGATCGCCCGATTGCGCGTCGCCAAGACTGTCGGTGAGATGGACCGCATCCCCCGTCGCGACGCGGCGGGTGGAGAAGGCCCATTTCGCCTCGGCCAAGACTTTCGGGGCCAAGACTCTCGGCGTGAAGGGTGTAACAGGGTTCATGTCGTGAACTCCCAGATTGGTTTGCAACCGTTCGGTTCCTGCTGAGTAATGTGAGGGTCTTTGCTGAAGGCCGCCTGTCGCCGAGATGAAAGACCGAACAATCCTTCATGAAAGGCGCATGAACGGCGGCCGGCGATCATGCGGCCGGCGCCGGCAGAACCCAGCGGTCGAGACCGCCCTTGAGAACGCAGGCGCGAAATTCGTGGCCGCAGCCGGACAGCACGGCCAAGGCGACACGGGGCGCGATGCCGCGCTCCCGCGCGGCCTCGCGTAAGGCCTCGGCCCAGCGCGTCGCGCGCGTCACCCGGTCCTTGCCCTGCTGGCGGTCGATCTTCGGACCGCTGCGTGTGTTGATGTCTGTGACGTTGTCCTCGGCGCCGACGCAGACCTGTATCGGCAGCCGCAGGAACCGGTCGAGACCGGCCGCCAACTGCGGGCCCCAGTCGTCCGGGCGACCGGGCCGCGCGGCCAGGCCGTAGGGAAAGGGCGCATCGTCGGGAAAGGTGAACCAGCCGGCCGATGCGACTGTGAGTCGCGCGACGAGCTCCGGATAGAGCATCGCGAAGCGGTGCGCGAACTGCGCGCCGCCGGAGAAGCCGGCGAGATCGAAGCTCGGCGTGCGCCAGATGTCCGCCGACCGCAGCTCCGTCAGGAGCGCGAGCAAGGCGAGGTCGGCGCGCTTCTTGCGCACCACCTGCTGGTAACGGCGCCAGTTCTCCTCGTCGAAAAGCGGCGCGATGACCGGGCGGCCGAGCGCGGCGGCACGCGCCGCGAAGAGCTCCGCCTGATCGCGGGCGCCACGCCGGATGCCGTGGACGGCGACCAGCGGCGGCGCTTCGGACGAGATCCTGTGCGGCAACGCGAGCCAGCAGGCCAGGGAACCGGAGTCCTTCGGGGCCCGGCGGATCAGCGTGAAATCGCGCGCCGCTTCGGGCGCCGCGAGCTCGGGTGCGGTGAACGGCATGCTGCTGCCCTCCCGTCACGCGGCCTTACCGAAGACTTCGTCGATGCGGGCCTGCGGCAAGAGATCGAAGATCAGATGGACGCGATCCTGATCGCCGTCGTTGAAGGCCTCGTGCAGCTGTTTGTTGTCGAACCACCAGAGCTCGCCTTCGTGCATGCGCGCCTCTTCGCCGCCCGACTTGAGCCAAGAGCCTTGCGAGGAACGCAGAACCAGGTGAAAGCGGTCGCGGAGCCGGTAATAATCGCCGCGATCGACGTGGGGGTAGACGCGCCGACCCGCAGGCAGGCAGACGATCTTGGCGCGCCCGAGCAGACCCCTTTGTTTCTCCGCGAAGTCGCTGAGGAAGGCGCAGGCGAGCGGAAAGCGCGCAGACCCGGTGGTCCAACGGCTCTCGTGCACGTCCCAGCGCTTGCGTCCGGCGATGGCCGACTTGCGCAGACCGCGCAGCGGAATCGACAGCGCTTCGCGTTGCACCGCGATCTTGTCCTGGCGGCCCGTCGACATCGCGAAGGCGCCCGCGGTCGCGGCGATCTCGTCGAGGAAGGGCCTCGGATCGACGGCCGATCCGATGCGCCGGAAGTACTTCATGATGATCTCCTCAGTGGCTTCCCGCAGACAAAACGCTGCTCGGCGACAGTTATTCCGCACGCTCTTTCGGCGTCCGGAAAAAGCGCAGCGCCTGGCAAAGCGAGAGGTGGGGCGAGGTCGACCAGATGGCAACTAAATATCTGATTTTTAATCGCTATTTCTTGTTCTCTTCACGGCTTATTGCACCGCCGTTCATCTGGATTTCAGGCGCTGTTCATGTTGCATGGCGCTCGCGGCGCGACGCCTCACGCAGCAAAGGAACTCAGCGAGAAGGATTTCAGGTCGAAGGGAATCGGGACTCGAACCGTAACCACACGAACGGTCGGCGTTCAGTCGCGCGGGATTCTTGTCTCGTTCGGCGCTGTGATCAGAAAGTGGGCGTGGCCGTGGGCGATGGGCCGGTCCCGCCGCTCCTGCCAGGCCTCGACCCGGACGCTGGCGACGCGCCGGCCCATGCGGGTCACGAGGCACGCGGCGAGGATGTCCCGCGGCCCCGCCGAGCGCAGGTAGTCGACGGTGAAGGAGACGCAACGGGGCGCCGCCAGTCCCTCCATTTCCCACCAGAGCTGAAAAGTCCCGGAGAGATCGAGGAAAGCGCCGACCACGCCGCCGTGAATCGACGGCAGCACGGGGTTGCCAATGTGGCTGGGGCGGAACGCCAGGCGCGTGATCAAGCGTCCCCCCTCGAGGCTGGCCGACATGCCGAGATAGCGGGCATAGGGCACCGCCCCGACCAGCATGTCCAGGTCGCCGCGCCGGCGCGCTTCGTCAATGACGGCGAGAACGCTCATCCGGACGCGCCCTCCGTGCCGGGCGGGCGCAGCGAGCCTTCGATGACGACGAAGGTCCCGGCGGCGACGGCGACCGGACGCTCCGGGCTCTCCTGATAGGCGGTCGCCCGGGCGAAGGCCACCTGGCGCGTGCGCTGGATGCACTCGGCCCGGGCGAAGAGGTCGCGCCCCGCCTCGGCCGGTCGCAGGTAGTCGAGCCTGAGGTCGAGCGTGGCCACGGGCTGCGGCTCAGGGAAATCGAGCATGGTCGCGAAGCCGCAGGCCGTGTCGACCAGGGTCATGACCGCGCCGCCGTGCAGCAGGCCGTTCTCGGGATGGCCAATCAGGGTCTCCCGATGCGGCAGACGAAGAGTCAGGCCGCGCGCGTGCCGCTCAACCAACCCAATGCCCAGTTCCTCCAGGTGCGGAATGCCCTCCCCGAAGAATCGCAACGCAATGTCGCGCAGGCTTTCCCCAGCACCCGACGTCACCCGGCCCTCTCCCTTCCGCGACCGCCCCGACCTCGCCCTTCTGTTAGAGGATCGGCGGGCGCGAGACAAACCCGTCCTGAAATTGACGCGGTCCGGCTCGCTTGCCCCGGCCTTCCCCCGGCCTCTATAAGGAGGCCGCGAAAGGCTTCCAAGAGGCGGACGTGCCATGATCCTGGTCACCGGCGGCGCCGGCTTCATCGGCTCCAACATGGTGGCCGCGCTTTCCGAGCGCGGCACGCGTGTCGCGGTCTGCGACCGCCTGGGCAGCGACGAGAAGTGGCGCAACCTGGCCAAGCGTCGCATGGAGGAGCTCTTTGCGCCCGAGGACCTGTTCGATTTCCTGAGCGGCAGCGCGGAATATTTGGACGCCGTGATCCATATGGGCGCGATCTCGGACACCACGGCGCGCGACGCCGACGCCCTGGTCGCGACCAACTTCCAGCTCTCCAAGGGCCTCTGGCTCTGGTGCGCCGAGCACGAGGTGCCGCTGATCTACGCCTCCTCGGCGGCGACCTACGGCGCCGGCGAGGCCGGCTTCGACGACGACATTTCGACCGACTACCAGGCGCGGCTGCGGCCGCTCAACGGCTACGGCTGGAGCAAGCTCTTGTTCGACCGCTGGGTGGCGGAACAGCTCGCCCTCGGCGGCGCGCGGCCGCCGCTCTGGGCCGGACTCAAGTTCTTCAACGTCTACGGACCGAACGAGTACCACAAGGGCGCGCAGGCGAGCGTCGTCTCGCACCTCTACCGGCAGGTCGCGCAGGGCGAGCCGGCCCGGCTGTTCCAGTCGCACAACCCGGACTACCCCGACGGCGGCCAGCTGCGCGACTTCGTCTGGGTCGGCGACTGCGTCGACGTCATGCTCTGGCTGCTCGAGCGCGACGACGGCGGCGGCCTGTTCAATCTCGGCACCGGCAAGGCGCGCAGCTTCGCCGACCTGGCCCGCGCCCTTTTCGAGGCGCTGGACCGGCCGGAGAACATCAGCTACGTGCCGACGCCGGAGGAGATCCGTGACAAGTACCAGTACTTCACCGAGGCGCGCATGGAGCGGCTGCGCGAGGCCGGCTACGAGGCGGACTTCACCTCCCTGGAGGACGGCGTGGCGCGCTACGTGAAGGATTTCCTCGCCACCGACGACCCCTACCGCTGAGCGCCGGCGATGATCTTCGCCCTGCCCTTCCCGGCGATCGATCCGGTCCTGATCGAGATCGGCCCCTTCGCGATTCGCTGGTATGCGCTCGCCTACATCGGCGGCCTGCTGCTCGGCTGGCGCTACTGCCGCTGGCTCGCCGCCCTGCCGCCGCAGCGGGTCAAGCCGGAGGCCTTCGACGATTTTTTGCTCTGGGCGACGATCGGCACCGTGCTCGGCGGCCGGCTCGGCTACGTGCTGTTCTACAAGCCCGGCTACTACCTCTTCAATCCGCTGGACGCGCTCATGGTCTGGCAGGGCGGCATGAGCTTCCACGGCGGCCTGATCGGCGTGCTGCTCGCGATCTGGCTCTTCGCCCGCAGGATCGGCGTGCACTTCTTCACCATCGCCGACATCTGCGCCTGCTGCGTGACCATCGGCCTGTTCCTGGGCCGCATCGCGAACTTCATCAACAGCGAGCTGTTCGGGCGGCAGAGCGACGTGCCCTGGGCCATGGTGTTTCCCACCGGCGGCCCGCTGCCGCGCCACCCGAGCCAGCTCTACGAGGCGGCGCTCGAAGGTCTGGTCCTGTTCATCGTGCTGTTCCTGCTGGCGCGCCGCGGCTGGCTCGCGCGCACCGGCGCGCTCTCCGGCATCTTTCTGATCGGCTACGGCCTGTCGCGCATCTTCGTCGAGTTCTTCCGCGAACCGGACGCACACCTCGGCTACCTGCTGGGCCCGGTGACCATGGGCCAGCTCCTGTCCCTGCCGGTGCTGATCGGCGGCCTCGTCATCTTCGCCTGGTCGCGCCGCGCCGCCCGGCCGTGACCGGGAGCGGCGAGTCCCCTCGCGGGCAGACGCCGCTCGGGCGCCAGATCGCCGCGCGCATCGCGCGCCACGGACCGATGACCCTCGCCGAGTACATGGCCCGCGTGCTGACCGACCCGCGGCACGGCTATTACATGCAAGGCGATCCCTTCGGCGCCGCCGGCGACTTCGTCACCGCGCCCGAGGTCAGCCAGATGTTCGGCGAGCTGCTCGGCCTCTGGTGCGCCGAGACCTGGCGTCAGGCCGGCGCGCCCGATCCGGTGCTGCTGGTCGAGCTCGGGCCCGGCCGCGGCACGCTCATGGCCGACGCCCTGCGCGCCACGCGACGGCTGCCGGAATTCGCCGGAGCCCTCCGGCTGCACCTGGTCGAGGTGAGCCCGGCGCTACGTGCGCAGCAGGCCCGCGCGCTCGAGGGCCTGATCGATCCGGTGCGGGTGACCTGGTGCGACCACCTGGCCGAGCTGCCGGACGGCCCGCTGCTGCTGCTCGCCAACGAATTCTTCGATGCCCTGCCAGTGCGCCAGTTCGAGAAGACGCCGGACGGATGGTGCGAGCGGCTGGTGGTGCGCGACAC
>JAAUYH010033543.1_pt1 | contig 12148 bp, 11 predicted proteins | sample 7278061 | NCBI WGS metagenome assembly JAAUYH01 (sample SAMN14350203, study PRJNA611818) | marine sediment metagenome | isolation source: surface marine sediment (0.6m) | place: French Polynesia: Moorea | collected 2018-08
AGACTGGGGAATTTCCCAGTCTGCGATCGATTACCTTCTTCTAGGCAAATAGGCCATTGGGTTAACTGCACCGCGACCTTTATGGATTTCAAAATGTAAATGAGGGCCCGTACTGAAACCGGTGCTGCCCATTCTAGCGATCATTTGACCCTGACCGACCGATTGACCGCGACGAACGACGATACTGCTATTGTGAGCGTAAAGAGTGGTACTACCGTCGTAATGTCTAATCTTGACTAAATTACCGTATCCGCCAGAATTCCATCCTGCATAAATAACTTTACCGGGTGCAGCAGCTAAAATAGGAGTCCCAACGGGGCCGGCAATATCAACTCCTTTATGGAATCTACCCCAACGCCAGCCATAACCGGAGGTAACAATACCACTGTTAGAAGGCCATCTATAACGAGCTGAAGAGTAAGCTGCAGCAACTTTAGCATCTTCAACATTAGAGGGTAGATATCGATCTGCTGCGGACAAAGGAGGCAATTGAGGGGAAACTGAATTTATGACGGATTTTTTCAGGCTATTATTGGACTTAAATCCATCCCCTTCTAGAGAATTTATTAGTTGAGGTCTTGGTTTGCCAAGACGGGAATTTCTCGAAATTCTTAAAGAATCGATCGCGGGTAATTGAGATTCTTGTTTATTTTGAGTTTGAGACCCAAGTCTTGAATCGGTTGTATCGCGGGAATTTTGTCTTTGAAGGCGTTGTTTGAGCCATTCAGGATTAGATAATCTCTCAGCAGCAGAGGCAACATCATCCTGCGATGGATTAGCTGGCTTAACGTTAGTGCTAACTTTAGTCGCTTCGGGTTTCTCTGCAATTTTATATCCTTGTCTGAGTTTTTCGATGTCGGCTCTTAATTTGGCGACATAAGGATTGACTCGATCGTTGTTTTCTGCTTCTTTTTGTTCCAGAGTTGGCTCGATCGCGCTGGAAGATTTGCTGTTTGCTGTTGTTTTTGCAAGGATCGATTTGTCTGTTTGAGAAGCAAGGGGGTTATCTTGTTTAGTTGCTGAGGATTTTCGAGAAATATATCGATTAGAAAGGAATTGTCTAGACTCCGATCTGTCTAAAGTAATTACCAATTCGCGATCGACTTGAATTGCATTGGGATCGGTAATTCTGTTTTCTCTAACTAATTGAGCGATCGATACCCCATACTGAATTGCAATTTCCCCTAAAGTATCGCCTTGTTGAACTTTATGAACTACTTTTCCTTTGACCTCTTCAACTTGGTTTGAAAGTAGATTGTTCGGTTTTGGTTCAGACTGAGTTAGTAAGATTGGTTTTTTTGAGTTTTTTTGAGATTTGAGCTGTTTTAACTGGCTCAAACTTTTTTCTAAGCGTTTCTGCTTGTTGTTTAGTCTTTTGAGGTTGGGAGAAATGGAACTATCTTCGGCATTAGAATGATTGACAATTCCTCTATTTACGGGAATTTTCAACATTTGCCCTGGTTTTATAGCTCCATATAAATCTAAATTGTTATGTGCGGCGATCGCTTCGGGATCGAGATCGTATTCTCTTGAAATCGAATCGATCGTTTCTTGGGGTTTTACTTTATGGATTAATACCGGAGTTGTATTAGTTGCGGTATCGATTTGATTGGCCGATGATTTGACTGTTAGTTTTCCAGATGTCAAACTAGAATTAATCCCTTTATTGTTTTGGGATAAGTTAGTCAAAGTTGGTTTTGTAGTTATAGCCTCTGCCGCTATAGCTTTTTCTTCTTTATCTAAAACTATTCCTGTTGCTCCCATAGATATAGCCAATCCGATGGTAGCAGCAGCCTGCCTTACTTTCCGACGGCCGATTAACGAATTTGTTTCCTGAGAATCTTGCCTGGTTTCTATACAAGCTTTGACCGAGTCTGGGTTTTCTGGGACAGAACAAGTAATAGGCTTGATTTTACTGTGCTTTATTAGTTCTTTCAATTGACCACTTCCTCACTCAATTTAGGTATTTTCTGACTTCTTTCTGAATGCAAGACTCATAATTTAAAATATTTTTAACTTTCTTTACAATATTCCATCCTTATTTTTAACAAAAAATTATTGTTTCTGAGCTAAATTTTCCGAACAGATCTGCTATTGTTCCTATCTTTTCGTTCTTTCTGAAAGCTAATTGAATAACTCTGCTTGACGAAATCGAATCGGAAATGTTCCCAGAGCCGCTTAATTATTTTAAATATCCGAGTTGCCGACGGGCTTCAAATAAACCTACAGCGGCACTAACTGAGAGGTTGAGACTGCGAACTTCAGGCTGAGCCATCGGAATATAAACAAGGCGATCGCACTTGTCTCGCAAGCTCGGGGGCAATCCAGCAGTTTCCTTGCCAAATAATAACCAATCATCGGCTTGAAAAACACACTCTAAATAACTGGTTGTGCCAGAAACGCTAAATCCAATCAACCTACCTCCTTTTTTGGCAACGAGGGCTTGAAAATCTTCGAGTTTGTCATGGTAGTGCAAATCGACGTAAGGCCAGTAATCTAAACCAGCCCTTTTAAGATAGCGATCGCTAATCTCAAAGCCAAGAGGCCCAACCAAGTGCAATTCCGTACAAGTTGCCGCACAGGTTCGGGCAATATTGCCCGTATTTGGCGGAATTTCAGGATTTACTAACACTACTCTCGGCATCTCAGTCCTCTAGTTACATTGGATGCGATCGACAAGACCAAGATCGTAATCAATCGCAATCTAATCTACAGACCTTTTATAGCAGATATCAGGAAAAGCACTGTTAATTTTTTTATAGATTATACAGAAATAAAAATTTTTGACTAGGCTGCAAAATTTGCTTGACACAATTTATCTTCTAATTCAGCCTCTTCTCGGGCTGCTGTCTCGATGGCCGAAGCAAGAATTGACGGGATCTCCAGTCCTTCTTGATGCATTTTTAACCAAACAGAAGCCAAATTACCTTGACGTAAAATTTTCTTAACTGGCGAAAGAAAACAACTAAATCCTTTACTTTTGGCCGTTGGATACACTTGTTGATACATTTGTTCGATCCAATCTCTAGCAAGAATTTCTCTGCCATCTTGCCAATGTTGTAATTTAGCATCGAGACTATCTTTGGCTGCTGCTATTTCGTTAGCATCTGCGATTGTTGTTAATTCCTCTGGAGCGAACTTGCTGCTCGTTAAAGGATCGATTTGAGGATCTGCCAGGAGTTGAGTTAAACGGGCTTCTAATAGGGCGGTAACGGCTAATAAGGCAACGGGATCGAGAATCAGATCGCAAATTCTCAACTCGAGCCGATTGAGATTGTAAGGGCGACGATCGCCGTTTGGCCGCACCGAAGACCACAAATGACGAACGTTTTGCATCGTACCTGCGGCTAGTTGTGCTTGAGTCCAATCAATATAATGGGCGTGATTGGTAAATAAAGGAACTTGGCTCGGCGTTTTAGGAAACATTTGCCATCTAGTAGAATGATATCCAGTAGCGCGGCCGTCTAAGAAAGGCGAAGAAGCACTTAAAGCCAAATATAAAGGTGCTTCAAGGCGAATTAAGCGACAAGCCCGCATCAGTTCTTCTGGATTGGCGATCCCGATGTTAATGTGGACGCTAGCAGTGACTACTTTGGTGCCGTAAGTTCGTTCGATATAGCTGTGATAGGGATTTTGGGGATCGGAACGATAGAAGAAGTCGCTGTTGCCCAAAGATAAAGTGCTGCCGGGAATTAAAGTATAGTCACCGAGAGTGGTTAAATATTGTCTTAGTTCTTTGCGAGGTTTGAGTAGGGCGCATAAAAGGCGATCGTAGCAACAGAGAGGGGCTGTGGTGTATTCGACATTACGACTGTCTGGCTCGCGCACGAATCCATTAAGATCTCTAACAATGCGATCGGATAAGCCGATGATATCTCCTCTTGGATTGCCCGTATAGATCTCGATTTCAAAGCCTTTTGATAACAGCACAATTATTTCCTCACTAGCAACTAAAATTTTTCCCGAAAAAAACCCAGCTATTTCAATGGTAAAACTAATTTTTGATTCGTAGTTTGCTCTTATTTTCGCGCAAAAAGACAAATTAGATACAATCTTTTTTGGCGATCGCGTTACAATGTTTTGCTGTTGAGACTAAATGTAAATATTTATTGAGGAGGTATAAAAACCTAATCTCGTTTCAATAAATTTCATCGGCTGGCGATCTCAAAAAAAATCAGTAAAAATACCTCAGCTAAATTAAGAAAGTAATTAAATCAAAGATTAAAAGGCAAATAATTCAAATAAAAGCCAAAATTCTCAATTTAATTATTGTTACTCCCTCGAATATGAGGGGAACTCTAATAAATAGTGAATCTTACAATCTGTCGCTTAGAAAAATTTAAATTAAACTCATGACAAACTTAAAGCAGTCTTACCAAACAGATCAACAAGTAAAGTATCTTCACTTACAAGCAGAAGTAGAAATCTTGCTACAGCACCTAAAAACAGTCAAACAACAACAATCTGCGGTGACTGTGACGAATTTAGAAAGTAACTAAATTTAAATTTGGGATGCATCCAAAGTCAAAGCAGGAGATAAAAAAATTCAAACAGTGCGATCGATTCGATACCTTGTATTTGCTGTAATATTATCGGGAAACCATAAATTTAGATCGCAAATTAGAGAACGATCGCTCATGAAAATGCATCCCAAACTCAAAGACAGTTTTAAAACAGCTAAAGCCCTGAAAATTATTAGTGGTTTAAATAATTTCGATTCAAAACGAGTCTTAGCTGTAGTTAAAGCAGCAGAAGCAGGAGGCGCAACTTTTGTCGATATTGCTGCCGATCGCAGTTTAGTAAAATTGGTACGACAAGAAACAAGTTTACCAATTTGCGTCTCTGCCGTCGATCCGCAAAAATTCGTCACCGCAGTAGAAGCAGGTGCAGACTTAATTGAAATCGGTAATTTTGATAGTTTTTATGCTGAAGGTAGATATTTTGATGGCGATGAAGTTTTAGCTTTAACCAAAGCAACTAGATCCTTATTACCTAAAATTACCTTATCCGTAACTGTACCTCATATTCTCCCTGCAGACGAGCAAGTAAAATTAGCTAAAGAATTAGTTGCCGCAGGTGCAGATCTAATTCAAACTGAAGGCGGTACTAGCAGCCAACCCACCAGCCCGGGAGTTTTAGGCTTAATTGAAAAAGCAGCCCCAACACTAGCCGCAGCATATAATATTTCTGCAGCAGTTTCCGTTCCAGTTATTTGCGCTTCTGGCTTATCTAGTGCTACGATTCCGATGGCGATCGCAGCAGGAGCTACTGGAGTTGGAGTGGGATCGGCAATTAATAAATTAAACGATCCAATAGCTATGGTAGCGACAGTTCGCGCTTTAGCAGAAGCATTATCTGCAACTAACTCGAAACAAATCCAAGTTTAGAAGTAATTTGAATTAAGGCAGAAAACTGAAGTGGAAATTAGTTATTCGTTCTGCCTTATCTCAACCTAAATTTAAAGAATAGTTGCCAAAAAGGAACAGCCTTTTACCCAGTCTTACGAAAATAAGCCAGATTATCTTGAAGACGATAAGCAACTTGTTGTTGTTCTTCAAAAGTAAGTTCGGGAAACATCGGTAAAGATAACACTCGAGTAGCTGTTGTTTCCGATCGCGGTAATTGACCTGTTTGATAGCCTAAATCTCGATACACTGGCTGTAAATGTAGGGGAAGAGGATAGTAAACCGCGCAGTTTATGCCAGCTTTTTTGAGTCGATCTCGTATTTCATCGCGATTGTCATTTAAAATTTCAACCGTATATTGATTCCAAACACTTTTCCCTCCAGAAATACTTTGAGGAAGTTTGAGAAAATTACTGATTGGTTCTAACAATTCTTGATAGCGATCGGCTATTTCAATGCGTTTTTGATTCCAACTGTCTAAATAGCGAAGTTTGACTTGTAAAATAGCTGCTTGCAAAGCATCCAAACGGCTGTTAAGACCGGTTAATTCGTGAATATAACCCGATTCTCGACCGTGATCTTTGATCGTTCTAATTTTAGCTGCGATCGCCGAATCGTTGAGAGTTACGGCCCCACCATCGCCACAAGCACCTAAATTCTTAGTCGGATAAAAACTAAAACAACCAATATCGCCGATCGATCCTAACTTTTTATTCCCCCATTCTGCCCCAGTCGCTTGGGCTACGTCTTCGATAACAAAGAGATTGCGATCGCGAGCTATTTTCATTAATTCAGTCATATTAACTGGCTGGCCGAATAAATGCACTGGAATAATAGCCTTAGTTTTTGGGGTAATCGCCGCTTCAATTAAATTGAGATCTAAATTAAAACCATTTTGAGCGATATCGATAAAAATAGGTTTAGCCCCAGTCATCGCGATTGTTTCGGCCGTCGCGATAAAAGTAAAAGGAGTGGTAATCACTTCATCTTGCGGGCCGATATTTAAAGCTTTAAGGGCAAGATAAAGGGCATCGGTGCCAGAATTACAGGAGATACATTCTCGAACTCCGATATACTGAGAAAACTGTTGCTCGAAATTTTTAACTGCATTTCCACCAATATAACGACCGGATCTGAGAATTTCTTCAGTAGCAGCAGTAATTTCCGGGCCAATTAGTTGATATTGTCTGCTTAAATCGAAAGGGGGAATTTGATTCACTCTTTGTTACCTAGTTATTTATACTTAATATCGCAAAAAAAATTATTGTGGACGATTTAATTAAACTCGATGTTATCGATTTAGTTCTCGCTTTAGGACTGATCGGAATTAGTATAGCTCTGTCTGCATGGCAGAAATTAGGTTTAGAAGTTCAATATTTATTTGCTGCGGGGCGAAGTATCCTGCAATTAATGGTAGTTGGCTATCTTTTAGCCTTGATTTTTGCTCTCAATAATCCGATCGCGGTTTTAGCGATTTTGGGCATAATGCTAACTATTGCCTCGATCGTCGCTAAAAATAGAATTAGTAACAAAATAAAAGGCTTATTTGCGATCGTTTGGGGTTCTCTTTTTGCTAGTAGTTTTTTGACTTTAAGTTATACAATTTTGGCGATCGTCCAACCGGATACTTGGTATCAACCACAATATTTAATTCCGATCGCAGGAATGGTCTTGGGCCATGCAATTAACGGTGCGAGTTTAGCCGGTGAAAGATTGGTTAGTAATATTAATAATCATCGCCTTGAAATTGAAACTCATCTTTGTTTGGGGGCAACTCCAAAACAGGCGATTACTGTTTATAGAAAAGAAGCGATTCGCATCGGCATAGTTCCGACTCTCAATCAAATGATGGTGGTGGGAATGGTCAGTTTACCTGGAATGTTTACGGGTCAAGTTTTGGCAGGTAGCGATCCTTTAGAGGCAGCTTCTTATCAAATTTTGATTTTATTCGTTCTGGCTGCTGCAAATTTAATGACAGTTTTTTTAGTCAGTGAAGGAGTTTATCGTAAGTTTTTCGATCGCAATATTCAATTGATTTTATAAAGATCTGATAAATAGCTTTTATAAAGAAAATCTCAAAGCAACAAGGGTAAGTTAATTGATAAGACAAAATGAAAAGATAATTTACTCTCTGCAGGGAATTTTATAGCCTTCAAAAGCGGCTTTGTCGATTGAATTAGCTTTAAAACAACAAGAAATATAGAGGCAATGATGGTGCGATCTGATAGTCTATCCTACCTATATTATGTCATTAAGTAGACAAAATACGATCTGTTTTCGTATAATTATATCGCTCCAGATATCTAAAAAATTAAGCCAATGACTAAGCTAGATAAGGCAGAAATTAGAGCAAGAAATATCTTATTTTGGCTATTTTTTTCTAATTTTATAATTGATTGTTTTGTAGTTGCAACATCTCCGAGAAATTCTGGTATTGTAAGACTTATTCTGACACTCCTATTAATGTATTTTGTATTTCAAGGTCATAGATGGGCAAAATGGTACGTAATTGTTTCGACATTTGTAGGAGTCATTGTTGCTATTATAATTAGTCCTTTTATATTCAAAGATATTTTAATGCCACAATTAATAATTGTTGGAGCTTTCTTTTTAATTTGGGTTGGAATTAACTTGACTATTGCGATCTTCTTGTTAAGAAATAAAGCAATAAACAGGTACTTTGAGTATAAAAGAAAGACAAGATTACCATGAAAATGTATTTACTATACAAATGATTTCAGAAAATCAGATTTTAAAACAACGTTTTTTTAGGCTAGCTTTTTTCAACGTTCTCTCTAATTTAACCGTACCTTTAGCTAGTTTAATTGACATTGCATTTTTAGGTCATTTAGCAGAAATTCGCCATTTAGCGGGAGTAGCATTAGCCACTATTTTATTTAATTATATTTATTGGACTTTCGGATTTTTGCGGATGGGGACGACGGGAACTACTGCGATCGCTGCGGGTCAAAAAAATGAAAATGAAGTGATTTTAACCCTCTTAAGAAATGGCGCGATCGCCCTTAGCTTGGGGATAGTTATAATTTTATTACAATACCCTTTACAAATAATTGGTTTTGCCATTCTTAGCGGTACTGAAGCAGTTAAAGCATCGGGAATAGATTATTATTATGCTTTAATTTGGGGCGCGCCGGCTACTTTGCTTAATTTTGTTTTATTGGGCTGGTTTTTAGGCCGAGAAAAAGGAGCAATTGTTTTTATTCTTTCGGCGATCGCCAAAATAAGTAATATTATTCTAGATTATATTTTTATCGTTCAATTAGGTTGGGCAAGTGCTGGGGCTGGAAGTGCTACGGCGATCGGACAGTATTTAGCTGCATTATTTGGTTTAATTCTAGTATTCAAACAATTTCCATTGCCAAAAATTAGGGCTTTATTTAGTAAAATTTTAGATCGAGATGCCATTTTAAATAGTTTCGATCTCAATCGAGAAATTGTGATTCGTACTTTATTTTTAATTACTACTTTTGCTGCATTTACTAATATAAGTTCTGGTTTTGGGACTAATTATTTAGTTACTAACACTTTATTGTTACAAGTAGTAACTTTAGCCGCATATTTTATCGATGGTTTGGCATTTGCTACTGAAACGATCGCGGGAACAAGTCGCGGATCGGGAGCAAAAGAATTATTATTACCTTTACTTAAATTATCTGGAGGGCTAAGTTTAATTTTAGCCGCAGCGATCTCCTTAGTTTTTGCTTTAATGCCAAATTTATTTAAATTATTAACTAACAATACCGATGCGATCGCGGGAGTTTCAAGATACGTTATTTGGTTGTTTCCAGTATTAATATTCGGTGCGATCGCCTTTATTCTCGACGGCTATTTTATCGGCCTCACAGAAGGAGCAATCTTAAGAAAATCAACAGCTATAGGCGCGATCGCCTTTTTTAGCCCAGTAGCTTTAATCGCAGTGTATTTTAAAGCTAATCATATGTTGTGGTTGGCTTTAGCTTTATTTATGCTGGGAAGAACAATTACTCTGGCGATCGCAGTCAAAAATACATTAAAAATTACTGCTCGAAGATCTCTCTAAATGCAGCCTCAAAAATTAGTAGATTATAAAATTAATTTTAAATTTTTTGATAATTTTACGATGGTCTTGCAGGGCGCGATCGGAGCAACTTAATGAATATAAAGTTAAAAGTTTCTTTGCAAATAAACTTTGCTTTTAGACTTGATAATTAAGTTTCACTTTAAATTAAATAATTTTAAATGTCAGGTAGCTTAGAACAAACATCTCGAGCAGAAGAAACAGAAGCTAGAGCAAAGAGAAATCGCGCTTATTGGCGCGCGAATACTATCTTAATTCGCAATTTATTATTGGTTTGGGCTTTTGTTTCTCTTGGCTGCAGTATTTTATTCGTGCCTTTGTTAAATAAAATTCAATTTGGTAGCCTACCTTTAGGATTTTGGATGGCGCAACAAGGCTCAATTTTTACTTTTGTAATTCTAATTTTTATTTATGCAATCCAAATGGATCGGCTCGATCGCAAATATCGCCGCAAGTAATTAAGTAACGAGTTTATAAGTTGGCAATTTATTCCCTAATAAACTTAGATCGATTCTCCAAAATAATGCTACAAAGCTATTTTCCGAATCTTGTGCCGAAAGATTAGTAACTCTAAACAGAATTGATATTAGTACAACAAATATTATATTTGAACCCCTGACCCCTGACCTCTGACCTCCTACCCAGATCGACTAACCCATATTTCCTAGAAAAAACTTATGTCTGCTGAAGCTTGGACGACCATTTTTGTCATTATTTCTTTTATTGTTTATTCGTATATTGGCTGGCGATCGCGAGTTAGAGATAGTAAAGGCTTTTTTGTGGCCGATCGCGGCGTACCGGCTATTGCTAATGGGGCTGCAACTGCGGCAGATTGGATGTCAGCGGCTTCTTTTATCTCAATGGCGGGAATTATCTCATTCCTCGGTTACGATGGCTCGATTTATCTGATCGGTTGGACTGGGGGTTTTGTGCTGTTAGCCTTACTATTAGCCCCCTATCTCCGCAAATTTGGTAAATATACCGTTCCCGATTTTGTCGGCGATCGCTATTATTCCGTCTGGGCTAGATTGGTGGCCGTATTTGCTGCTATATTCGTCTCGATGACTTACGTTGCGGGGCAAATGCGCGGAGTCGGGATTGTTTTTAGTCGCTTTTTACAAGTAGATATCAATACCGGAGTCGTCATCGGGATGGTAATTGTGGCCTTTTTTGCCGTCCTCGGGGGGATGAAAGGAATTACTTGGACGCAAGTGGCCCAATACAGCGTTTTAATTGTCGCCTATTTAATACCGGCCGGGGCGATCGCCCTAATTTTAACCGGAAACCCTCTGCCACAATTAGCTTTTAGCTTCAGCGACATCATCGATAAATTAAATCAAGTTCAATTAGATCTCGGTTTTGCCGAATATACCCAACCTTTTGCCAACAAATCGATGTTGGACGTTTTGTTTATTACGATCGCCCTAATGGTCGGAACTGCAGGACTTCCCCACGTGATCGTCCGCTTTTATACCGTACCGTCAACCCGCGCGGCCCGTTATTCGGCTGGTTGGGCCTTATTATTTATTGCCATACTTTATACTACCGCTCCGGCTGTATCTGCTTTCGCCCGCTATAACTTAATTGATAGTTTGCACGATCGCCCGATTGTCGAAGTGCAACAATTAGACTGGGCAACTAAATGGGAAAAAACCGGTTTATTGCAATTTGAAGATAAAAATAATAACGGTAAAATCGAACTTACCCCAGAAGTAGCCAGCAACGAAATCAGGATCGATCGCGATATCATTGTTCTATCCAACCCAGAAATAGCCAAACTCGCACCTTGGGTAATTGGTTTGGTGGCCGCAGGTGGTTTGGCCGCTGCTTTATCTACCGCATCGGGATTATTATTAGTTATTTCTAGTTCGATCGCCCACGATGTTTACTATCGCATTATTGACCCCCAAGCTACCGAGTCCAAAAGGGTTATGGTTGGTAGGGTGATGGTCGGTTTTGCAGTGGCGATCGCCGGATATTTTGGCATTAATCCCCCCGGTTTTGTCGCCCAAGTTGTCGCTTTCGCATTTGGCTTAGCTGCGGCTAGTTTTTTCCCGGCAATTATTTTAGGCATCTTCGACAAACGAACTAATCGCGAAGGGGCGATCGCGGGAATGGTAATTGGTTTGGCTTTCACCACTTTTTACATCATTGGCGTAAAATTTTACAGTATGTCACCCTGGTTTTGGGGCATATCCCCGGAAGGAATCGGTACTGTAGGCATGGTGCTTAATTTTGTCGTTACTTATACTATCTCTCGTTTGACTCCGGCCCCACCTTTAGCAGTTCAGCAAATGGTAGAAAACTTGCGATCGCCAGAAGAAGATGACGTTCCCCCCCTTTCGGATCTTGGAGAAGAACAATTAGATTGATATGCTAAAAAAAATTTTGATTCGTCCCCTATTTACCTCGATCGCCGCAGTATCGATCGCATCGACTCTCTTATTATCTGCTTGCAACAGTCCAGAATCTAACCAAACATCAAGATCGTCAGATCGACAAGAACTACTCAAACTACTTTACTGGCAAGCCCCCACAATTCTCAACCCCCATCTTTCATCGGGATCGAAAGATTTAGAAGCCAGTAGAATTACACTCGAACCTCTAGCCAGTTTCAATAATGAAGGAAAATTAGTTCCTATTTTAGCCGCAGAAATACCCAGCA
>JAAUYH010089126.1_pt1 | contig 12143 bp, 13 predicted proteins | sample 7278061 | NCBI WGS metagenome assembly JAAUYH01 (sample SAMN14350203, study PRJNA611818) | marine sediment metagenome | isolation source: surface marine sediment (0.6m) | place: French Polynesia: Moorea | collected 2018-08
CAGGCGGGGACTTCAGAGCGTCGATGTCGGGATATAGCGCCACGGCGCTGACGCCCGTGACGGCGATGGCGATGCTGCCGGTGGGCCCGAATGAGATGTCATGCACGCCGGGCAGGAAGCCTTCTCCCAGCATCTCGACCAATTCCAGCGTTTCAGGGTCAAAGACCGCGACCCGCGCGCCGAACTTGTCGGCCACATAGAGCCGCCCGTCCGGCCCGATCTCCAGATCGTGCGGATCGGCCAGCACCGGCTCGCTTGCCAAGTCGAAGCTGGCGAAGGGCGGAGCCTCCTCTGCCTGTGCGGGCAAGGAGATCAGGACGGCGAAGGCGATGGCGCGTGTCATGAGGGCAGCGTAACATGTGACGCGCACTTCGGTAAGAAAATCCCGTTCGGGGGCTGGCCCGCGGACCGACTTGCCACGGCTTGCAAGAGGACACGTGCGGGCAATTGCGTATGTCTGGCAAGATGAAGGTGCGGCCCGTCACCCCGGGAGGTGCGGTCAGTAACTCAGCCGGAGTGTGTTGTCTTCGATTTCGAGTCTCTCAAACTGGCTGAGGAAGCTCATGCCCAGAAGGGAGCCGCGCATTTCGCCGCCGTTCACTGCGGCGCGGACGTTGTTGAAGACCACCGGGCCAAGAGCGACCTCGTCTACGCGCGTGAAGGCTGTCGGCACCGTGCCGTTGGCGGTGCGTGCGGAGCCGAGGAACGCGAGGTTGTCGGGGTCGAGACCCGCGCGCTCTGCATCCGCCAGGCTCAAGACCATATCCGTGGCGCCGGTATCGACCAGAAACTCGATGGGCTCGCCGTTCAGCCGAAGCGTCAGATGGAAGTGCCCGTCACCTTGGCGCGGGACTTCGATCACGCTTTGATCCTCCAGCACCGCCTGACGAGGCACCAGATCGCGGGAGACGTCCTCCCACAGTCCGTAGCCAGCGACAAACCCGAGGAAGATCATCCCCCAGACAAGCGCCGCTCGCGCCGTTTTGCCAAGCGAGTTTCGGTTTTCTGCAATGAACCAACCTGCCACAGCCGTGCCGAGCAGAACGAGGTAGATCAGTCTGGGAAGTTCGCCGTTATCCATGCACCTCAGATAGGAGCGGACGCGCCAGAAGATAAGAGGCCGACGTCGAAAGCGACTCTTCCGCCGGATCCGGTGCATGGACCATGCGCAGCATGGCGACGCGACGTTTTTCGGCCACATAGAGATAGGTCACGGCGGCTGACAGCGCAGGCACCAACGCCCCCCAGGGGGCAAGAAACTCGTACATTATTTGCTCACTCATCACACTTGCACACTTGCACTTTTACCACATTTTTCGACGTTTTGGCGGCGAAACCGGGCTGTTGGCCGAAAACAGAGCGTTCCCGTTTTGGCGACAGGTCTTACTTGTCCGGATCAACCAGCCCCAGACCGCGCAGGTAAATGCCGATGCCGGTTTCCAGCAGGTCCTCTGGCGGGAAGGGGGACTTGGTGCCCGGCGCGCCGCGGGCGAAAAGTTCGACGACGCCATGGCTCATGGCCCAGATGTGAGCGGAAAACATCTGCGCGGGCGGGCGCTTTTCGGGCGGCATGGTTTCCGACAGGGCCTCGGCGGCACGTTCGAGTACCGCCGAGGCGCGGCCGGCCACCTGAGCGAGTTCGGGTGTCCGGTTGATGGAAATACCGCTTTCGAACATGGCCACATAATGGCCCGGGTGTTTTCGGGCAAAGGCCAGATAGGCGCGTCCCGTCGCCTCGAAAGACGCCAAGGCCGAGGGCTGGCCGGTTTCATAGGCGTATTCCATCAGGTCGGCGAAGATTTCGTAACCCTGGCGCGCGGCTTCGGCGATCAACTCGTCGCGTCCTTCGAAATGGCGATAGACGGCGGCCGGTGTCACGCCCGCCTGTTTGGCGGCTTCGGAGAGCGTGAAACCGGTCGGGCCCTTTTCCTCGATCAGTTCAAGGGCGGCATCGACAAGCGCTTGTCGCAGGTTGCCGTGATGATAGCCGCGCTTAGGCATCCCAGATGTCCGGCCCCCCGGCAATCTTTGGATCAGGCGCCTCGACCTTACCTTTGCCTGCATAGTCGATGTCTTGCAGCACCGACCGGATAGCAGCCAGCCGGGCACGTTTCTTGTCATCGCTGCGGATGATAGTCCAGGGGGCGGATTCGGTATGCGTGCGCTCGAACGTCTCGCGGATGGCGTCGCTGTAGGCATCCCAGCGCTTCAGGCCTTCGACATCGATCCACGACAATTTCCATTGCTTGAGCGGGTCTTTCTCGCGCTTCAGGAAGCGGCGGAGTTGTTCGGCTCGTCCGACGTTCAGCCAGAGCTTCTTGAGGAGGATGCCTTCCTCTTTCAGCATCGTCTCGTAGTCGGGCACCTGGCGGAAGAACTGCTGGCGTTCGTTTGGTTCGCAGAACCCGAAGACATGCTCGACCACGCCGCGGTTGTACCAGGACCGGTCGAAGAACACGATTTCGCCTTCCGTCGGCAGATGCTGCGTGTAGCGCTGGAAGTACCATTGCCCGGCTTCACGGTCAGATGGTTTCGAGAGCGCCACCACGCGCGCGATGCGCGGGTTGAGGTTTTCCCGGAAGCGCTTGATCGTGCCGCCTTTTCCGGCGGCATCCCGGCCTTCGAAGACGACGACGATGCGCTTGCCGGTTTCTTTCACATCCGCCTGTAGCCGGACCAACTCACGTTGCAGCGCGCTGATCTGGTCTTGGTAGTCCTTGGAGCCCATCGCCTTGTCGTAGGGATAGGTATCGGACAGGATGTCCTTTTTCTTTCCTTTGGTGATGGCCTTGCGGATGTCCTCGGGCGCTTCGGATTCGTAGAAGGCCGAAATGGCGCCATCGAAGGGGAGTGTCATGTTTACTGCCTTTACTTTGGTGCAGGAAACCTAAGCACGATGGGCGCTTAGCGCAATCCGGCGCGTGTTGCGACCCGGTCGATTGCGGCAATTACATCATCGGGGGCGGTGTGATGTGGCGCGTGTCCCTGGTTCGACAGAACGGTGAGGTTCGAGTTTGGCAGCGTTTCATGTAATGGCGCGGCATGGATTTCGGTTCGGACCGTGGTGTCTGCTGTGCCATGCAGGATTTCGACCGGCAGCGTCATGCCGGGATAGCGCGCAGACATTTCCACCAGGTTGGGGCGAAGCGTGTTGACCTGGCGCGCGTTGGCGCGAAACGTGCCTGTGCGAATGGCCAGCGGGATGGCCGCACCTTCGTAGTAACCGGGATCGACATCGGCGGGGGCGAACACGCCTTCCAAGGAGCCGCGCACACGGTCTTCGCCCACGAAGGCGGTGACAAGGGGCGCGCCAATACCGCTGCCGAGGATCGAGCCGAAGACACGGTAGTAGGGACGCAGCGGACCTTCCCACGGCATGGTGGCACCCGACAGGATCACGATTGCAGCGGCGGGCTCGTCAAGCGCCCACGCCATGGCGACCGCGCCGCCATAGGAGTGTCCGAGGACGATGGGATCGGTTGCGCCTAGCTTACGGACGGCGGCCGAAAGGATGCGCGCCTGTTCCATCGGCGTCTCGGCACTTGCGGTGAACGCGGCGTTCAGGGCGGGATCGCTTCTTTCCGAATGGCCAAGTCCTGGGCGGTCGACCGCAAAGACGCGATAGCGGTCGGTCAGGCGATCGGCGAAGCGATGCATGAAGTCCTGCGCGTTGCCGCCTGCGCCGTGGATCAGGACAAGGTCCGGACCGGTGCCTTTGACGGTGACGTGCACGCGCTGACCTTCGACCTCGACGATTTCGCCTTGCGGCGGAAAGGCGGCGTTGATCGCGGTTGCGCGCGCATCGGCGCGATAGAGCGTGACACCCCCCAGAGCGGCGACGAGAGCGAGGGTGGAAATCAACATGCGCATGGGGCTGCAAATAATGGCGTATTCCGAGCGGCGATTTCCGAGACGGAAACCGGTCCGGAAAACGTCCTGTTTTCCGCAGCATTCTCTGCGTCAGAAAATGTCTGGCCTATCGTCGGAGGTCGGTGGATGTCTGACCTATCTCGTCCATATCGTATGGGGTGGTTAGATAGATCTCGGATATCCAGTTTCCAAATAACAAATGCGCGTGGCTCCGCCAGCGGTTCTGCGGGGCCCGGGCAGGGTCGTCGTCGGGGTAGTAGTTGATGGGGACGTTGATGGGCGTGCCGTTCGCGATGTCGCGGTCGTATTCTTCCTTGAGCGTGGTGCTGTCGTATTCGAAGTGGTTGAAAATGTAGAGCGCGCGATGCGCCTTGTCCTCGACGAGGCAGGGACCGGTGTCGGGGCTGCCAAGGAGTGTTGTCAGGCCGGCGGCGCTAATCTCGTCCTCTTTCATCTCGGTCCAGCGCGAGACCGGCGTGTAGCAGACGTCAGAGAAGCCGCGCAGGAAGGGTGAAGCCGGGTTCAGGTTATCCTGCCGGAAGCAGCCGAAGGACTTCGCGGGCAGGATGTGTTTTTCGACGCCGTGGAAGTGGTAGAGCATCGCCATGCCGCCCCAGCAGATGCCGAAGGTCATGTGCACATTGGTCTGCGTCCACTCCATGATTTCCTTCAGCTCATCCCAATATGTCACCTCTTCGAAAGGGAGATGCTCAATGGGCGCGCCGGTGATGATCAGGCCGTCGAATTTCTCCTCCCGGACGGCTTCGAACGGTCGGTAGAACTCGGCCATGTGCTCGGCGGCCGTATTTTTGGTTGCGTGCTCGCTCATGCGGATCAGATGCAGGTCGATCTGCAAAGGTGTTGCCCCGATCAGACGCGCGAACTGGTTCTCGGTCTGGATTTTCTTGGGCATCAGGTTCAGAAGCCCGATCTTCAGGGGCCGGATATCCTGCCGCTCGGCCGCATCTTCCGGCATCACCATCACACCTTCGCGCGTGAGCACGTCGAAGGCGGGGAGTGTGGAGGGAAGTTTGATCGGCATCAGCGGGTCGCGTTTTTTGGTGTCGGTCCCCGGAGATAACGCTGCGTGCAGAGTTTCTCAAGAGTTAGCGCCGGGCTTCGCCCGTCGCGGTGATCGAGCGGGCTCTGCCCCCTCAAACTCCCCCGGGATATTTCCAGGTCGATGGAGGCATCAGGATTTGTCGCGGAGCGCCTTTGCGATCAACTGAACAAGGTCAGCTTCAGTGCGAATGCGCGCCACATCTTCGGCTTTGACCGTGATGCCCCAGGTGTCGGCAATCGCCTTGTAGCGCGGTTGGCGATGGGCCAGCGCGCGGGCGTAGGTCCAGCGGATGAAGGCATCGGGGTCGACCTTTTGGGGCGTATCGCCGGTCTCGTCCAGGTAGTCCGACCAGGCGCTTTCCAGGAACTTGGCTTGATAACACATCGGTTTTGGCTGGGCGTCGAAGCGATGGATGAGTTCCTGGGTGTGCGCCTCGGTTCCTTCGATCCAGATCATCAGGACCTTGTCCGCGAGGGCCGAGAGCACCGGGTCATTTGCATCCTCGGGGTCCACGACCTCGCAGATGGACCCCGAGGTGTCGCAGATGAAGTTGCTGTAACCGTAGATGTCCTTGGCGCGGTCGATGAAGTGTCCGGTGTCGAGCATGGCGGCGCGCTCGGCTGTGCGGTGCTGATCCTGGCGCTTCAGGTACTCGTCCCAGTTCAACCCGCCTTTCGCCGGATCGCCGGGTTTGCCCAGGTAGGTCGAAAGCGGGGTCAGGTTGTCGAAGGTGATGTTCGATTGGATCCAGACCGAATCCGTCATCAAAAGCTCGCGCAAAAGCGGGACGCGCATGGCCTCGCGCTTGAAGTTGTCGGCGATGTGTTCGCCCATGTAACGCGTGCCTATGCGGTAATCGACCGAGTAATGGAACCAACCGCCGGACGCGCGCATGAGCTTAGAGACATGGGTTTTGCCGAGGCCCGACATGCCGAAAAGCATGATGCGTTTTTTGGGCGCTCTCACCCATGCGTCCACACTTTTATAGAGCATGTCTGTCCTCATCACTCGTTGCTCACCCGGTTACGGTGGGTGGCGCGCAGGGTCAATCAGTGGGGCGCAAAAACCGAAAGGCGCGGCCATCAAGGATCAGCAGGCCAAGGCCGAGGAGAACGAAGCCCAGATAGGCGTTGGGCGTCAGCGCCTCGGCCCGGGCCCAGGCGCCGAGGACGATGGCGACAGGTGGGATCATGAGGGTAACGAGGAGCAGGTTGCCCGCGCCCGCGCTGGCGAGGATGCGATAGTAGAGGAGATAGGCGAGGGCGGTTGCAGCCAGCGCGTAGTAGGCGATTGCGGCCCATGTGCGGGGCTCCATGGCCAGTGGGAGCGGGCCTTCGAGCGCGAAAGACACGGGCAGCATGATCAGCGTGGAGCCGGTGAGCATGCCGGCGGCAGAGACAATGGGCGGTTGATCTGAGAGTCGCGCGCGAGCCCAGCTTCCGGCAAAAGCGTAGCTGATTGTACCAGCAATAACAGCGAGTTGTGCGGCGGAGCGAAGATCGAATTCGGTGAGGTTCGAGAGGCCGATGGCGGTGGCGACGCCGAGGAAGCCGATGAGGACGCCGGTTATGCGATGGAGGGTGAGGCGTTCGTCGGGGAAGACCAGCGCGGCGACGAGTACGCCCCAGATGGCGGTGGCGGCATTGAGGATGGCGGTCAGGCCAGTTTCGATGTGAAGCTGGCCCCAGGCCATCAGGCTGAAGGGCAGGACGTTGTTCAGAAGTCCCATCGCGAGGAACGCGCCCCAGACGCCCGGCGCGCGCGGGATCGGGAGTTTCCGAAAAAGGACGATACACCAAAGGATTAGCGTGGCCCAAAGCACGCGGTGCGTGACCGAGCTGAGAAAGCCGATCTCGTCGAGAGCGGTACGGATGGCCAGAAAGGACCCACCCCAAAGGAGCGCGAGCAGCGTGAGATCGAGCCAGACGCGGGCGGTGAGCGTGTTCGTCATGCGCCCATGGCTACTCTGCCCGAGGGTCGGCCGCGACCCGGAAATTGCGGGAAAGCCGGCGATTTTGAAGCATCGGCGTCACGTCGGTATTGCGTCGGTGCCGGATGCTTCAAATGAAAACGCCCCGCAGAGTGCGGAGCGTTTGGCCATCTTCGTGTATGTCCGGCGAGCCGTCAGAAACTGAAGCCGATCCGGATGCCCCCGACGATTGCGCTGTTGTCGGTGAAGCGACTGCCGATGGTCGTCGTGGTCGCGTCGCCCAAGTCGACATACCGCACACCGCCCGAGATCTTCATGTTGTCCATCGTATAGGTGGCACCGAGGCCAACGGAGGAAAAGCCGTTGGTCGGTCCAAGGTTGCCCACCGGGCTGCTGGTCGTTTCCTCGTGGCTGATCGACACGGCGCCGGACCAGGTTTCGTTGAAACGGCGGCCGACACCCAGCGTATAGGTCGTGCGGTCATCGGCGTAGCTGACCAGCGCAGCGCCAAGGTTCGGGGGCGTGATGTCGAAGGCAGTCCATTCGACCCAACGCACGGACCCGAAGACCAGGGTGTCCTCTGCCACACCGGTCTGGAACTCCAGGGTAACGGCCTGCGGGATGGTCGTGTCCATCGTGCCCGGGATCGGACCGATGGCACCGAATGTCTCTTGCGTGTCAAACGTGTGCGTGCGCTCGGATTCATAGGTCAGGGCGACCCGCGCGGCGATCTCTGGTTTCTCCCAGGCGACGCCAATGACGTATCCGATTTCGGTCGAGTTGGCCGCATCTAGGTCAAACGGTGTGCCGGGCGCCGGGGGAGATGTCACAGGAACGCCGGAGACCGTGCCGGACACCTGCTGAAAACGAAGGCCGCCATAGACGCTGACCGCATCGGTGGCCTGGTATTTGGCGATACCGGTAACCGCAAAGGAATTGAGATCTGCTCCCGCGCCCGCGAAAGGATAGGGTGCGGCGGAAACCGGATAGGCGACATCGGCGCCGATCGGCTGATCCAGCACGATACCCAGCGTCCACTTGTCGTTCAGATCGCGCTTGTAGGCCAACGAATAGGTTTGAAACCCGCTCGCCATGTCACCGGATGCCAGCGGGCCGAGACCGGTGGCCAATACGCCGCTCACCGACGGGTCGCCGATGCCGAAGGACAATTCGGCGTAGGATCCTTCTTCAAAAAGGAAGCTGGATGAAAAGACGGAGCGCTCGACGCCACCGGCGGTTGCAATGCCGGCCGTCAGCGCCAGCGCGGCCGTGCTGGTGAGAATTCTGTGCATGTGGTCCCCTCCCATAGGTCCCGAGTTGCTGCGACGTTATGAAGCCGCCACGGCTCGGGTCAATTCTTGACCGTGCGTAAGGGCATCCTCGTGACGTAGCGTTACAAAACCGTCACGTTCGGAATCTGCGCGTTTCGCTCCAGACGTTGGCGTAATTGCCCAGGAAAATAAGGCCTGCTCCGATCAGCACCCAGGCGTTCAGCGGCTCGGCATAGAAAGCGGCGCCGATGATGGCGATGGCGGGGAGGCGGAGGAAGTCCATGGGCGTGACGACGATGGCAGGCGCGATGGCCAGCGCGTTCGTGAGGCAGGTGTGGGCCAGAAGGCCTGCGCAGCCGATGACCACGACCCATGGCCAGTTGGTGAGCGATGGCCATGTGATATGACCGTCCCAGCCGGTTGTGATCAAACCCATGGCCGCCTGCATGACGGTCAACCAGAAGAGGATCCCGAAGGTCGTTTCGGTCCGGGTCAGCAGCCGGGTCGAAACGATGGAGCCCGCGAAGGCGATGGCCGAGAGCGCGGCGAGCGCAAGCCCGAAAGGGTCGCCGCCGACGCCCGGTCGCGCGACCATCAACGCCCCGATGAACCCAAGCGCCACGGCCATGGCGCGGGTGCGTGTCAGGCCCTCGCCCGCGAATAGGAGGGCGAAGACCACGACCCAAATGGGCGAGGTGAATTCAAGCGCGAAGACCTGGGCCAGCGTGATAAGCGGTAGCGCCGAGAACCAGAGGTTCTGCCCTGTGAAATGGCAGAGATTGCGAAGCCCATGGAGTTTCAGCCGGTCGACGCGGATCTCGCCGAATTTGCCGAAGATGGTGCCGACGATGAGGATGATGAATAGCCCGATGAAGGACCGGTACATCATCATCTCGAAGGACGTGAGGTCATCCGACAGCGCGCGCCCGGCGATCGCCATCGACGAAAACGAAAGGATCGCGCCAATCATCCAGACGGCGGCCAGAACAGGCCGGTGCTCGGCACTCATTCGAGGTAATTCATGAAGCTCTCGCGCGGGACATCGAAGGCCATGGCCACGCTGGCCGCGCCTGCGCGAAGGATGTTCAGGGGCCATTTGACGGATTCGAGCAGCAGAGGTGTCGAGAGCGCAAAGGGCTCGTCAGCGTCGGTCGCGACGTTGTGGACCTGTTCAAAACCTGCCCAGCGGAAGGAGGCCCAGGCCCGCGGCAGGTGGTAGCGTTCTGTGACGATGATGATTGGCTGGGATTTGTCGAGTTCGGCGAAGTCTGCGGTTAACAGCGCGTTTTGCAGGGTCGATTGGGCCTGAGCCTCGACAAGGACGGCGTCTTCGGCAACGCCGGCGGCCTTTGCGGCATCGGCCATCAGGGGCGCGACGGGCTGGGGGCCGCCACCGGTGACGACAAGGTATGGGGCGGCGCCGTCTTCGATCAACGCCACGCCGGTTTCCAGCCGCGCGAGCGACGGGCCGACAAGTGCACCGTTCTCTGGCGGGTTGCCGCCGAGGACGACGACGGCTTGTGCTTGCGGCGTGGTCTCGGGCGGCTCGAACATGGCGACATAGAGCATGGTGCCGATAAAAGCGCACCAGAGCGCCAGTATCGTCAGGGACAAGATCCAGCGAATGAAACTCATGTCGGTCCTATGTCAGGGAAATCGTTGAATTGAAAATACGTTTCCGGGCGCACAATAACAGGCGGTCTTGGGGCGTCCAGCCGTGCCGGGCTACTCCCACTCGATCGTGCCTGGGGGTTTCGAGGTGATGTCATAAGTGACGCGGTTGATGCCGGGCACCTCGTTGATGATCCGGGTCGCGGTTTCGGCCAGGAATTCGTGGCTGAAGGGATAGTAGTCCGCCGTCATGCCGTCGACACTGGTGACCGCGCGGAGCGCGCAGGCGTAGTCGTAGGTGCGCCCGTCCCCCATGACGCCGACGGTGCGGACGGGCAGGATGGCGGCGAAGGCCTGCCATATCTCGTCGTAAAGCCCGTGTTTGCGGATCTGGTCGATATAGACGGCGTCGGCCTTCCGCAGGATGTCCAGTTTGGGGCGCGTGATCTCTCCCGGACAGCGGATGGCAAGGCCGGGGCCGGGGAAGGGGTGGCGACCGATGAAGCTTTGCGGCAGGCCCAACTCGCGACCAAGCGCGCGCACCTCGTCCTTGAAGAGCTCGCGGAGGGGTTCGACGAGCTTGAGGCCCATCTTTTCCGGCAGGCCGCCCACGTTGTGGTGCGATTTGATCGTGACCGAGGGGCCGCCCGAGAAGCTGACGCTTTCGATCACGTCCGGGTAGAGCGTGCCCTGGGCCAGGAATTCGGCCCCTTCGATTTCGCCCGCGTACTTCTGGAAGACGTCGATGAAAAGCTTGCCGATGGTCTTGCGCTTGGTTTCGGGGTCGCTTTCGCCATCGAGGGCGGTGAGGAACAGTTCGGATTCGTCCGCCGCGATCAGAGGAATGTTGTAGTTGTCACGGAACATGGCGGTGACTTCTTCGGCCTCGCCCTGCCTGAGCAGTCCGTGGTCGACGAAGACGCAGGTCAATTGGTCACCGATGGCTTCGTGGATCAGGACCGCGGCGACCGAACTGTCGACCCCGCCGGAGAGTCCGCAGATGACGCGTTTGTCGCCCACCTGGTCGCGGATCTTGCGGATCGCTTCGTCCATGTAAGCGCCCATGGTCCAGTCGCCGGTGAAGCCCGCGAGGCGGACGAAGTTTTCGTAAAGCTTCGCGCCCTTGGGCGTGTGGTGCACTTCGGGGTGGAACTGGACGGCGTAGAAGCCGCGCGCGGTATCCGCCGTGATCGCGTAAGGCGCATTGGGCGAGGTGCCGAAGACGTCGAAGCCGGGGGCGAGTTTCGAGACGTGGTCCCCGTGGCTCATCCAGACCTGTTCGCGATCGTCGTCGCCCTGGAACCAGCCGTCGAGCAGGTCAATATGATGGGCTGTTGGCTTGACATGGGCGCGGCCAAACTCGGCCGTGCCGCCGCCGCCCGAGATCTTGCCGCCCTCCACGGTGCCGCCGAGCATGTCCATCATGACCTGCTGGCCATAGCAGATGCCAAGGATCGGGACGCCGCGGTCGAAAACGGAAGTGGGCGGGCGGGGCGCATCCGCGTTGACCACGCTGGCCGGACCGCCCGAAAAAATCACCGCCTTGGGGGCGAAATCTTCCAAAAAGGCGTCCGTCACGGTCTGAAACGGGTGGATTTCGCAATAGACGTTCAACTCGCGAAGCCTGCGCGCGATGAGCTGCGTCACCTGGCTGCCGAAGTCGATGATGAGGAGGCGGTCGTGCGCTGCGTCTTTCATGGCGCCGGAATAGGTCCGGCGCGGGAAAGTGACAAGGGGTCAGTCGGCAATCACGTTGACCAAAGTCGCGCCGATGGCCCAGATAGCAAAACTGACGACAATTGTCGTGGTGGGTGAATAAAAGCCGCCAATGAACCCGGCTGCGGCCGCAACGGTGCCAAGTGCGCCCACCAATCCATAAAGAGCTTTCTTCTTTCCCTTGAGTGCCATCGGAACGTCTTTCGGTGATTTGGCAGAGGGTACCGGGCTCTTCCGATCCCGGATTGATTTCGCGCAAATTCTGGCCCGGTTTCTGCGCAGAAATCGGGAGCGTCCAGGCCCGTCTGTCGGTTTCGACCGGCAAAGGCCGCATTTTGTCCACCCGGGCGTAGGTCTGTCGGTCAGAGTACGCGCATCCAGTGGCAAGGAGTGCGGTGATGGCACGACGGGGCAGAGGTGGGGGCGCGGCGCGGCGTGCCGAGCGATCGCAGATCAGTTTCGAGGTTGCTAAATACATCGAGCGTAAGATCCCGAACCTTGAGATCCTGAACGAAGAAGCGCTGGAGATCATCGAAGCCAACGCCGAAACCGTGCTGGAGGAGATCGGCGTCAATTTCACCGAAAACCCGGGCGCGCTTCAGCGCTGGAAGGACGCGGGCGCGGATGTTCAGGGCGAGCGCGTGCACATCCCGAAGGGCCTGGCGCGGGAACTCTGTAAGAC
>JAAUYH010117798.1_pt1 | contig 12142 bp, 6 predicted proteins | sample 7278061 | NCBI WGS metagenome assembly JAAUYH01 (sample SAMN14350203, study PRJNA611818) | marine sediment metagenome | isolation source: surface marine sediment (0.6m) | place: French Polynesia: Moorea | collected 2018-08
CTGATGAGTAATACAGTGGGTACTAGGTGCGCGGCGATTGTCGACGCGTACTCCACGACAAGCAACGAGTTGGTCCCGTTACTTGCGAAATACGGAATCACCTGTATTCACATACAGAGTGAACCCGAAGTTCGCACTGCTGAATTGCCGGGATACAACCCTCGGCTTTTTGATACTAACATTGTCTATCAAGGAAATGTTGGCGATACAGCTGCCGAACTTGACTCTTATGCCCCAGAATTTGTCCTCGCTGGCAGCGAGTCGGGTGTGGCGTTGGCTGACGAGCTTAGCGAACGGTTGCAGCTGCCCAGTAACGGCATCGAGCTAAGCTCCGCGCGCCGCGACAAAGCAATCATGGCAGAAACGCTGCGAAAAAGCGGGTTAGCGGCGCCCGTCACGCGAGAGGTGCGCTCCGTGGATGAGGCTGTGGCTGCAGCTGAAGCCATCGAGGGGTGGCCCATTGTACTCAAGCCTGTAAACAGTGCCAGCTCGGATGGGCTGCATTTCTGTGACGACATCGAATCAGTGCGCAAGGCTGCCGGCAGCATTCTTGGCACTGTTAATTTACTGGGTTCGGTCAACGATACCATACTTGTACAGCAACTTTTGCTTGGGCAGCAGTACTTCATAAATACCGTCAGTCGCGATGGCCGTCACTACGTGGCCGAGATCTGGTGCGACGAATGGCAGCGGGTGCCCGGAGCGGGGGTGGTGTGTGTCCGGGAAACGCTAGTGCCGTTTGAGGGTGAAATCCAGGCGCAGGTATGCCGTTATGTAGAGGCTTGTCTAGATGCCTTGGGCGTCGAGGTTGGCCCCGCGTACTCAGAGGTCATGCTTACTGAGGAGGGGCCTGTCCTCATCGAGTGCGGCGCTCGTATGATCGGTTGGGTCGATAACGCGGCCATTGTTGCAGCCCTCGGCGACAGCCAGGTTTCATGGACTGCTACCTGTTACGCCGATCCCGAAGAGTTCGCCCGAAAAGCAGCGTCGGCCTACCGCATTCGCAAACATACGAGCGCAGTGTTGCTCATCAATCATCATAAAGGCCGCGTGCGAGACCTTCGCGGCCTGGAGCGCATCGCCACGTTGCCGACGTTTTTCAGTCAGTCTCATACGCCTGCAGTGGGTGAGATCGTGCGACCGACGATCGACTTGCGCTCCACATGCGGCATGATCTATCTGGTCTCCGACAATGTCCAGGAGATCGAGCGCGATTATCAAGTGATTCGTCACCTGGAGGCCTCGACGCAGCTATTTGGCCTCGACCCCATCGACGGGCAATCTACGGGAATCCCTGGTGGCGCATCCGAAGATGAATGGATCAGTCCTGCCCATGATGGCTTGCTCACCCAGGAGGAGCTTGACAAGCTAGTCGACAACGCGCCCAAGTGTGGAGCGATGCGCAGCAGTATCCACGGCTATGGATTAGGCGCGCGTGAAGCGATACGACAGGGCGAAGTTGTCATCGATTTTGGTGATCCGACCCTGTTTTACGAGATTCCCGTCGCCGAGCTTGAGGAGTGGCGCCTATTGGGTGGCAAGTTTACCGCGCTTTCCAGCGAGATGGGGCTAATATCCGACCGGCTCACGAAATACTCACTCATGAATCACTGCCGCACACCGAACTGCGAAATCGATGTCGCGCGGCGAGTGATATTCGCCTCGCGCGATATTCAAAAAGGCGAAGAAGTGACCATCGACTATCGCCTGGAACCCATGCCCCCACTGGCCAAGCCATATTTCGAAGCTTGGCTGTAGTAAGAGCCCATACAATACCGTTCTTCAATATCCTTCCAACAACGACGATACAAGGCAAGCAACATGACATCTAATTTCTCTCAAGACCTCAACAATGCAATTACCCAACACTGGGGCTGGCAGGCCCTGGAAACGTTTGGTGCCAACCTGCAATCGCGACCCCTTAACCCAAAGGAACTACGCACATTTTTGGCGACCACAGCGGCGTTCTTTCGCGAGATTCCGGGCGGCATCCTGGCGCTGGGCCTGCGGGTGACCGATGACTGGATGCGTTGGGATCGGTTTGGCGCTGTTGCCAAAGGGGCCGAGATCCTCTACTCGGCCGTCGATGAGTTTGGGCTGCACGAGATGGATAAAGGTATCGGCGCCAGCCATCATGCGCTATTTTTGGAGATGACGCGCAACTGGGGCATTGCAGACGAAGAACTCTTGCGTCCCGAGTACTTGCTTGCCGAAGGCGAGCATCTGGCGGAACGCACGTCCACGTATTACCGGCAGCGCTCTGTGCCCGAAGCCCTGGGCTTCCACGTGGCCTCGGAAATCTCGTCGGAGCAGGAATTCATCTTGTGCTATCGCGGCTTCAGTGCCCATCACGAGTCCTACGGTTTGACAGCGCCCACAGATAAGTCGCTAAATTTCTATTACATCCATACTCTGGTCGAGCCGATGCACGGGCAAACCGGGGTGTCCGGGGTCGAGAGCTACGTGGCCCGCGATCCGAGCGCTGCCGCAGATGCCATCAATGGCGCCAAGGCCTTCATGGATGGATATGGTCGACTCTTCGATCGCTTCAATCAGACATTCTATGCCGGCAGCACGAGCGCCATCTCGACTCAGCACCAGGTCGCGCAGACTCAATCACTCGGAGCCTGACCTTCAATGAACAATATGCATCACGTCGAGGTCAACGAATTTTTCTTCGACCAAGTATGGAGCGATGGTCTGCCCGTCATCCCCGTGACACCGGAAGGCGTGGCGCATATGTTGCGCGGGCTGCCCAATCATGACCCGCATGAGGTGATTGGCGCGATCCCGCCACTCATGGGCAAAGCCACGGTCGAGCGCATCGCCATCGCCGGGTTGATGGCCGGTTGTCGCCCGGCGTATATGCCGGTCCTCATCGCCGCCGTCCGCGCCATCACCGATCGGCGCTTTCAGCTACAGGGCGCCCAGGGGACCACGGACGGGGTTGCGCCGCTCCTGGTCATCAATGGCCCGATTACTTGGCAGTTGGGATTTGCTGCCGATTCGGGGTGTTTTGGCCACGGTCACCGAGCCAATGCGACCGTGGGCCGCGCCGTCAATATGCTCATGCTCATATTAGGAGGCGCATTTCCCGGTCAGATCAAAAAATCGACCCTGGGTCAATCGGGGTGCTTTAGCTTTTGCATTGCGGAAAACTACGTTGCGACCTCGTGCACCGACTGCCGTGAGGGAACCGACTCCGTGGTCACTTGGGAGCCCTTTCACGTCGAGCGCGGCTTTGACGAAGACACGAGTACGGTCACCGCATTTCCCGCACTGCCAATGTCGCAAGTCGCCGACGACTGCAGCGCGACGGCGACGGGGATCTTGACGTCACTATGCGACTCGATGGCGATCTTGGGCAATCCCGCGGTGTATCGCGGCAGCGAGACCCTGGTGACGTTCCCTCCCGAGTTGGTCGACATCTTTCAACAGCAGGGCTGGAGTAAAGCCGACATCAAGCGCTACGTACACGAGCATGCGCGGCGTCCGATTAAAGACCTGCGTCGCGGTGGCGAGTGGATCGAAGAGAATCTCAAACATCTGCGCAAGTATATCGACGTGAACCAAGATAGTGCGACCATTCCGGCGGTGCACGATCCCGACGATCTACATATTGTCGTAGCCGGGGGCGAGGGCCGCTGGATGGCGTTGATTCCCGGTTGGGGTTATGGTTCCCGCGCGGTAACCGTGGCAATCGACACAGGCGGAGCGTAAGCAATGGCGACTAAAACCATTATCGACGGCGAAACCTTTGTCCTCCCCATTGACGACGAGGTCGGCGAGGTCTACGGACTCAGCCCTGCAATGGACAGCTTGCACGGCAAAGTGATCGGCTTTCTCAACAATTCGAAGGACAATGTCGATCATCTGTTCGTCGCCATCGAAGCACAGTTGCAAGCGGTCTGGAAGCCAAGACGGGTGGTCCATCGGGTGAAAGAGCGCTTTTCCGTGCCCGCGCCCACAGCAATGCTGCAAGAGCTGCACGCCGAATGCGATGCCGTGATCGTCGCCGCGGGCTGTTGCGGCTCCTGTACGGCGTGCAGCATCGACGATGGTGTCCATCTGGAACGCATGGGCACACCGGCAGTAACCATATGTACCGAGGGCTTTCGCGTCGCCGGACAGATGCAAGCCAAGTCCCTGGGCATGCCCGAGCACCGCATCGCCATCATTGCCCATCCCCTTGGCACCATGCCGCGCGACGAGATTGGTCGGCAGGCGGCGCGGGCGTGGTCGCAAATCGGCGGCCATCTCCTCGCAGGTTGAATGGGAGCGTGTATCCGTCATGGAAGAATTACTACATCGCATCGAGCAAACTGCGAAAAAAGGGCAGAGGCACTTGGTGGTGTGCGAAGGCTGGGATGCGCGCTCGCTCAAAGGCGCCGCTTATATTTGCCGCCACCGCATTGGTGCGGTGACCTTACTGGGTAATGCTGGCGAGATCCACCGGCAAGCGCGAGAGCTCGGCATAGAGGACGAAATTGCGCCAGCAACTATCATTGATCCCGCCAGCCCCGCTACCGCCGACCTCCGCGGCGCGTTGGCGGACGAGCTCGCTAGTGCCCGCCAGCATCGAGGCATGACCTACGAGCGTGCCCACGAACTCCTTGAGGACGTCAATTACCTCGCATGCATGCTGGCGCGAACGGGTCGTGTGGATGCAGTCGCCGGTTCGGCGATCTGTCCCACCGCCGCGCTGATGGGGCCAGCGCTGCGGCTATTGCGGCAAGATGGGGCACTCGTGTCGGAGACATCTCTGGTGCACTATCAAGGCCGCCTTTACTTTCTCACCGACATCTCTAACAATATCGCCCCTGAGGCCGAGGCCCTAGCGGCAATTGCGGCAAATGCAGGCGATGTGGCAGCGATGTTTGGCGCGAAACCGAGGATTGCCTTCTTGTCCTTTTCGACCAAGGGCAGCGGCGGCGATCACGCCAGCCTGCAGCGCATTCGCGACGCCGTGGCGCAGCTCGCCGAGCGCCGGCCCACGTTCATCGCCGACGGCGAGCTCCAGCTGGACGCCGCAGTGAATCCGGATGCCGCGCGGGCCAAGTGTCCCGATTCGCCGCTGCGCGGCAAGGCCAACGTGTTAGTATTCCCGGACTTGCATGCGGCCAATATTTTCGGCCATGGGCTGCTACTATTTTCATCCGCCACCTTTTCATTCACCGTGCTCAAGGGCCTGTGCAAGCCAGTGGCAGTGCTGGGGCGCAGTGTAAGCGAAGACCTGGTTAGAAATATGATGCTAGCGGCGCTAGCCCAATGAGCCGCAGTCGCGATTACTCCTGCACTCGGGACTACAGCCAGATCTTCATGTGCGCGCCGGTCTGCTGAAAGCCGTGGCGTTCAAAGACCGGCACACCTTCGGGACTGGGACCGTTGACTTGCAGCTCGCGACATTGACGCCGCTCGGCTTCGATTCGCGCTGCATTCAGCAATTGACCGGCTATGCCGCGGCCTCGGTGCGAAGCTGCGACCAAAAATTCCTCGATCATTGCATAATAGCCGCCAAAGCGAAGGGCAGTGGCGTAGCTCAGGGTGACGAGGCCGACGGGGGCATCTAACTCGACATCCCAGGCCAGCAATATGCTGCCTTTATCGGTATCCAACAGATCGTCGAAAACCCGGCGGCCATCGTTCCAGTCGATCTCGCGCAACGCGGGATCATCGGGAAATTGGTGGACAAGCGCGATGACTGCATCAAGGTCTTCGGACTTTGCGTGACGGATCTCTATCATGCATAGGGTGTATAGCAGCTAGAAGCAGACGTCCACCGTAATCGGCCGCAGCGATTTATGGGTGCCGGGGATAAAGCGCACACAGCCATTTTTAACCGTGGCCGGGTCGCTCGTGATCCATAGCGTCAATTGAGATACGTGGGTATTCTCGGTTCGCACATAGGCCCCTACTCACGTATGTCCCTATTCAGACATTCATCCCTCGTGGATTGTCCCACCGTCGCGCCTCTGCGTTTACCATTGACTCGGCGTGTTCGTCAAAGGCGAAGCCCCCTCCATTTGCCGAACTTTTCTTGGCGGCAGTGTTTTATAATCGCCATCAATTCGCAGACGAAACCGGGTTGGATGCCGCATGTCTCCGCAATACATACAAGGCTACGAATGGGGCCCCATCATCGCGCGAAGTCGCCGCTGCATCGTCTACTATGCCACCGAAGTCGCACAGTCACGGCGGGTAGCAATCAAGACCTGCTCGGCCCAGCCGGCGTCTCCACGCGATATCGCCCTCATGCGACGCGAGTGGTCGCTCCTCGATAAACTCGCGCATGTGCCCGGCGTGATTTCTGCCCACACTCTCATCGAAAACGACGGCAATGCCGCGCTGGTCATGGACGATGGCGGCCAACGCCTCACGCCGAACGCGTTGCGTGATTCCCATGGACAGCTCGATATAGACCGGTTCTTCAGCACTGCGATCCGCGTCATCGACATCGTCGATGCGGTGCACGAGGCCGGGTTTATCCACAAAGATCTCAAACCAGACAATCTGCTGATCCAACAAGACCAACAGGATCAACAGGTCCAACAGGAAGAGGGCAAGGGCGATATCCACCTCGGCGATATTCACCTCATCGACTTCGGCATCGCCACCGAGCTTCCGCGCGAATCGCAGCAGTTTGCCCGCGTTGATGCCCCCAACGGCTCGTTGCCCTATCTCTCACCGGAGCAGACCGGGCGCATCAACCAACCGCTCGATTATCGCAGCGACTATTATTCGCTCGGTATCACACTCTACGAATGGCTCACGGGCACTTTGCCGTTCCGCGCCAGCTCTCGGCTCGATTGGCTCTACTGTCACCTCACCCAACCGGCCCCCGACGCCAGGGCCAACAATCCCGCCGTGCCGCGCGCCTTGGCCGATTTGGTGCGCAAGCTCATGGCCAAAGATGTCGAAGATCGTTACCAATGCCGCCGCTCCCTCCTTGATGACTTCGAGCGCTGCCGCCAACTGTGGCGCAAGGGCGAATTGGACCGCCGCATTGAGCTGGGGCGCGATGACCGCTCGCGGCTGTTCACCGTGTCGTCCAAACTCTACGGTCGCGAACGCGAGCGCGCGGTCCTCGTCGACGCACTGGATCGCGTGGCCGCCGACGCCGGCGCCGACGCCGACGTTGGCGCTGACGCCGATACGGGTCATAAAAAGGCCAAGTCCGAGCTCATCCTCATCACGGGCCCCTCGGGCGTCGGCAAATCAGCGCTGGTCAAGGAGCTCTTCGCCCCCATCGCCAGACGCCGGGGCTTCTTTGCCGAGGGTAAATTCGAGCGCCTGGTACGAGACCGACCCTATTTGGCACTATCTCAAGCCTTGAGCGCCGTGATGAAAGAGGTGCTGGGGCAAGCCAAAGATGTGCGCGATGCTTGGAGCGAGCGCTTGCAGCGCGCCCTTACCCCGCACGGACAAATCGCCGTCGATATCGTTCCCTTGCTGGCACAACTTATCGGCCCGCAGCCAGCACTAGAAGCCCTGCAAGCCGCTGAAGCCGAAGCCCGGGTCCTACAGACCTTATGGGCCTTGATCGATGTATTCGCCCGCAGGGAACATCCGTTGGTGATCTTCCTCGACGATTTGCAGTGGAGCGATGCTGGTACTCGTCGCCTTTTGCAAAATTGGTTGCGCGGCAACCGGTTTGAGGCCCTCATGATCATCGGCGCATACCGCGACAACGAAGTCGGCGACGACGATCCGCTCATGGCCACGATCGCCGATATCCAGGGCTATGCCGCGGTGACAAGCATTGCTCTGACTCCATTGACGCTCGGCGATATTGCTAACTTGGTCGCAGACTCGCTGCATCTCAGTGGCGAGGAAAGCCGCGCTCTAGCTGCCATGATCGCTGAAAAAACCGGCGGTACCGCATTCTATGTCGGGCAGATGCTCGAAGACCTGTATCACCGCCAACTCATCCGTTATCACAGCGATACCGGCCGCTGGCAATGGGACGCCACCGCTATCGCCGACTTGCAGGTCAGCGACAACGTTGCCGAATATATGACCGGCCGGCTGGCCCGGTTGCCGGCCGACAGTAAACGTGTGTTGCAACTGGCGGCCTGCATTGGCAATCGCTTCGATCTGCAGACCTTGGTCGCCATGGGCCATCGGCCGTTGGTCGACGTCTGTCGTGCTTTGGCGCCAGCGTTGCGCGAAGGCTTCATCGCCCCCCTGAGCCGTGACTATACGCTTGCCGCCAACTACGATAACAATGGCCAAAGCGCGGCCCACATCCTGTATCGATTCCAGCACGATCAGATACAGACCGCCAGCGCGGCCGGCCTATCACTCGAAGCCCAAAAACGGGCCCACCTATCCGCGGGACGTATCCTGCTTTCTCGCTATCGGAGAGAGAAGGGCGACGCCGACCTGGTCGACGCCGACCTGGTCGACGCCGACCTGGTCGACGCCGACCTGGTCGACGCCGACCTCGGCGATGCCGACCTCGGCGACACCGACCTAGTCGGACGCCATCTCATGGACCTGGCGAAGCACTTCAATACCGCCATCGACTACATCGACGACAGAGACGAGCGCCACGATATTGCCGCATTGAATCTGCGTGCCGGCCGCAAGGCCAAAGAGGCATTGGCCTACGACGTGGCAACGACCCTACTGCGCTACGCGGTCCAACTGCTCGGCGACGATGCTTGGGACCGCGCCCACACGCTATCCCTGGCCGTTTATAGCGAGCTGGCGACCTGTTCGTATTTTGCCGGAGATAGCGCTCACGCCGAGGCACTATTCGACCAATGTCTCAAGCGCGCCACGACCGGGTACGAAAAAGCCAAAACCCTGCAAGACAAGCTCCTCATGTGGCGGCACAGCGGCAAACATGCACTCGTCTACCAGACCGGACGGCAGGCTCTCTCTATGCTGGGGGTCGCGCTTGCCGAGCGGCCCAATCCTTTGCACGCGATGGCGCAATTTCTCCGCATCGATCTTCGCCGCCGCCTCGCCGCCCAACCTCGCATCGCGCGGGGGGCCGACAAGTCCCTCGACGAACAAAACGACGAGCTCGGCCGCGAACTCCTCGTGACCATGATTCCGTCTGCCTCCATTGCCCTCGGGCTTCCGGTCGGGCTGTATCTGGCTCTCAAAGCCATTCGCCACTACGGCCGTCACGGGGAGGCATATGAATTGGCGCTGCCCTACATCGTCTGCGGTACCTTTATCGCCCATGCGCGCAAGAATTTTGTCCGCGGTGTGGCTACTGCGACCTTTGGCCGAAAGATCGAAGACGCCTTTGCCGAACGCAATCAAAACAAGAGCGCCATATACTTCCCTTACGTCCACTTTCTCGGGGTCTGGCATACGCCGCGGGCCGATATGCCAGACCAATACCGACTGATTTCCGAAGCGGCGGTGCAAAGCGGCAATCGCTTCCACGAGGCCTTTGGCCTGGTGTGCCGCAACCTCTTTCTCTTTGTTCATGGCCACGATCTCGGCGAATTATCTCAGCTAGTAGCCAGGACCCACTACCGACTCGTCGAGCAGCGCATACCGCCCCTGATCGCCGTGAATCATCATATCCGGTTGGGCATCGCGCTCCTTGTCGGCAGCGCCAGCGATAATGAACGGGTCCCCCCGGCCAGCGAGGTCGGCAGCATTGGCGATGCCCTGACCGAGAAACTGCTTTCTGTCACCATGCTCTATACAGCCCTCATGTGTGGCGATTGGCAATGCGCCATGACCTGGTTCGAGCGCTCGCCGGCCCTTGAGCACCACCTGGGCGTGTATTTGGCCGATTTCATGGTATGGCAGTCAATGTTATTATTTGAGTGTGGCCGTGGCGACCAGGGCAAACAGCGCGCGGCCCTCAGGCAGGCCCAAGGCTTCCACGCCCGCATCGACCGCTGGCGCCCCTTGCAGCCCGGAAACTTTGACCATCTAGTTCAACTCTTGGGTGGCGAAATCGCCCGCGCCCAGGGTAAGCATCTACAGGCCCAGCAGGAATATCAGCGTGCGCTCGCCACCGTTGCGGATCGGGGCATGTACAGCTACCGGGCTTTGATTGCCGAACGGGCGGCGTCCCATTGCCGTCAAGCCGAGCTGCCCCGCTTTGCCGAGACCTACCGCTATATCGCACGCCAAGCCTATACAGCTTGGGGGGCATACGCGGTCTTGGCCGATTTAGAGAAAAGTGGAGCCACCGGCACGGACGATCCCGAGACCTGGTCCTACGATAGCAGGACGACGATGGTCGCCGACGATGACTCGATCTCGACCAGGTCGAGCACCGGCAACCTCGGCATCGCTCGTCTCGACATCGAATCGCTGTTGCAAGTATCCGAACTTCTCAACCGAGAAATTGTTCTCGACCGCTTAATTGAGCAATTTATCCGCTATTTGATGAAGAACGCCGGTGCCGATCGAGTGGTCTTAATCCTCGTGGATGAGGGCGATGCCCGCGTGGTGGCAACCGCGGAAGGTGAACGCGTCGATTTCCTCGCCGACGAATCTCTCGACACCACGGCCTGCGTGCCCAAACAAGTGGTCTTTCACTGTCTGCAGCGGGGCGAACCAGTCATTATTGCCAATGCTCAACGTAGCGGCGCAACAAGTAGCGGCGCAACAAGTAGCGGCGCAACAAGTAGCGGCGCAACAAGTAGCGGCGCAACAAGTAGCGGCGCAGATAGCGGCACAAATGCTAGCAGCGCACGGTCCGCGCCCTTTACCAGCGATCCCTACTTCGCAACCCATAAGCCCAAGGCCATCATGTGTCTGCGCCTGGACAACCGCAGCATCCCGGTGGGTCTGATCTATCTTGAGAACCATGTCATTAAAGCCGCCTTCCATCACGAACGCGTGGCCCTGGTTCGCACCCTATCCACCCAGGCCGCCATCTCTTTGCAGAACGCGGGCCTCTATGCCCGACTGGCTGCTGCCAATGCCTCTTTGGAAGCCAAGGTCGAAAAACGGACGCGGGAGCTACGCGCCGCCCAGAGCGAATTGATCACGCGCTCCCGCCTCGCCGGTCGCGCCGACATCGCCTCCAGTGTCCTGCACAACCTCGGCAACGCCATGAACAGTGTCACCACATCACTGTCGCTCGTGCGCTCGCAACTCACGGAGAGTGCCGGTCTGCGGCTGCAACGGATCGGCAAGCTTTTTCACAGCCACCGTGACCGCCTGGGCGAATTCTTCACCCAAGACCCGCGCGCACGGTTTCTGCCGGACTACATCAACAAGCTGGCCCACACCATCGCCGACGAACAGCGCGACCTGCTCGACGAAATCAATCATCTGGACGCCATCATCGCCCAGGTGTTGGAACTCATCGCCGCCCAGGCCCAACACGCCCACGGCATTGAATTTGCCGAACCCACCGATGTCGCCGGCCTTCTCAAGACCTGTATACACAGCGTATTTGTCCATGACGACGCCGTGCAGATACAGACCGAGCTCGCCGCCATCGGCATGCCCGTACTAGATCAGACGAAACTGACCGAGATCCTACATTCTCTGCTATCTCATACTCTCGACCGGGTCTCAGAACTCATCAATGGCCAAGTCCGCGTAGAACTGAGCCGAAGCACCAACGCCGGTTCTGCTGACGCCACCGACGCCACCGACGCTGGCGACGACCGTGATAGCGCCATCGGCGATACACTCGTCATCGTCATCGCCGACAACGGACCCACTCTCATGCCGGAGGCAAATGAACGGCTCTTTCAACAACCCGAAATCCACCATTCGGCCACCACACCGACGCTGCACGACACTGGCAGATTGCATCACTGCGCCACCATGGCCATCGCCATGCACGGTAGCCTGAACGCGGCCGAAGACCGACCTGGTCACGGCAACCGCTTTACTCTCACCCTGCCCTATCGGGCCGCGACCAACACAGTGCCGTAGAGTGCCCGCTGGCTCGCACAGGGCCCCTCGGCCCGCTCATACACAGGTCGTGAAGACCCCCCACAGAGAACACGCGTTCCGCTCTAAGATTGCGGCCGTCGCGTCATGTCGCGAAACATCGGACTATGTCGATACTGGTCCTCGCCCCGCAACAGGACCACGCCCCAGCGGTCGAGATTGTAGATCTCTTCTTGGGAGACCAACGACAATTGCTGGGTCTTGCCCTCATACAATTTGGTGTCGGTTCGCACCACCCGCATATTGAGGC
>JAAUYH010021958.1_pt1 | contig 12141 bp, 6 predicted proteins | sample 7278061 | NCBI WGS metagenome assembly JAAUYH01 (sample SAMN14350203, study PRJNA611818) | marine sediment metagenome | isolation source: surface marine sediment (0.6m) | place: French Polynesia: Moorea | collected 2018-08
CCCAGTATTTTCGTAATTTGGGGTCATCATGTGAGTAAGCCCCTGGAACTTTAACGTATCAAATATTTAACCTGTCTTTTGTTCACGCAGTGCGTCTCAAAGCAAACTCAATCAATCCATCCTGCCATCGCTTAACCCCCTCAATGTAGAAGAACAAAAAAGTTGGAAAATTTCATCCGCACTGCGTGAACAGGGACTGTAATCCTAGTAAATACGTTATCTATTTCAAGAACAAAAGAAATAAAGTTGGAAAATTTACCTTATTAAGAAGCTATAAATTTAATAACAACATTTTTAAAGACAAAAAAGTTGGAAAATTTATATCCTTGTCTTGTTCTTCTACACAATAATTTAATACATAACTAACGCCTTACGACATCCAATGTTGTTAAACAAAGTAGAGCACAAATGGCATAACGCCTTGCATAGTGACCAACGCCTTACGACATCCAATGGTTATTCAATATTATATCTGTATCATGACATAAGAAAATCTCAGTCGGAGTCATTCTAATATCTATCCCCAAGAGTTATTTTCTAACTTTTTTGTTTGTTTACACTAGGTCGCCTTACCATGTATTACAAGGAAAATTTCGGGCTTATGTAACACATCTAAATGAATTTAGTTTCTGCCATGTAATACACGGAAGATTTTGATCTCTTTTACCATGTATTACACCGTAGCTCTCTTTTAGCTTTCTCCACGTATTACATAGTAACGGTACAATCAGATCCTCGACGCCGTTTTTCCCTTACCTAATCAGGTATTAATTCCTCTCTTCCTTCCAAAATAAGCGAACGTACAGTTATCAACAATCTTTAATGAAAGAAATTTAATTAGAAACAATTAGAAATTCCGATCTAAAAACTCTAATTCAAAAAATTTAATTTCAAAACTCTATTTGAAAAACTATAATTGCACATTTAGAACGCAATTACCAAAAAAATATAAAAGTTATACCTCTTGCTTTATACCTTATGATTGATACATTACAAGCTACTTTACTTACTCTTCACATAACTAAATTAATCGGCAATATTATTCTTAAAGGATAATACTTTGAAAATATTTTTCTACTAACAGATGGTATTATAACCCAAAACAACAGTTACTTGTTTTTCCCTCAAGTGCTAATTGCCATCCTTTGCTTGTAGCTCAAGCTTTGTAAGATTTTCGCATTAGACTTGATATGTTTTTGTATTATGTTACTAGGATGAAAAACCCCATTAAAATTCTCTATATTTTAAGTTCCGGACATAGTGGTAGCACTTTAACCGATCTAATTCTTGGCTCCCACAGTGAAATAGAAAGTGGAGGTGAAATTGATCGCTTACATGACTATATCTCCGAACGACCCCCAGGACGAGGTGAAATTGAACGAGTTTGTACCTGTAAAAAGAATATAAAAGATTGTGCTTATTGGGAAGCTGTTTTAAGCAAAATAGATTCAGATAAATATAATATCGGTGCAAATATTGAATCTGAAGAGATAGAAGTTTTTGAAGAATCTAACTTTAAATTGATTGAAGCAATTCTTGAGGTATCAGAAAAAACTATTTTCTGTGATAGTTCTAAAAGTTATCCCAGACTTGTTAAATTTTTAAAATCAAATAAGTTTGCTGTTGAAATAATTCATCTTGTGAGAGATCCTCGTGCAGTTGCATACAGCGTAAGGAGAAAAGGTCTTAAATTGAATGATGAATCTTATAACTTTTTTAATGCATTAAAAAACTACAAAAAGGTTAATTCAAAGTGGTTTTCTGAGTTTAGTGGACTGGATAATTACCATTTACTTAAATATGAAAATATAGTTCAAGATACTGAGAAAGAGGTCAAAAGACTAATGCAAGAATTGGGTCTTAATTTTGAAAAAGACCAGTTTGAGTTTTGGAAAAATGAGCATCATAATATTGGTGGAAATAGGATGAGACTTCAAAATCATAAGAGTATAAGGAAAGACGATGAATATTTATCGAATATCTCCTTTAAAGATTGGTATTTAGCTTCAATAAAAACCTTTCCACAGCTTAAGACTTTTGGTTACCCAATTCTCAAAAATATGGCTTGATAAAATTGCTTAAGATAATTAATTGATTGATTAATTGATTGATATTATGGCGGCTATAGTTTGGGAGGAGTGCAAGCTTCTTCTAAACCTACAACCTTTTTAATTATTCACCTTTTTCTTAGAGTTGAACTGAATAATTTTGGAGCACCAAGCAACCACTAATTGGTATTTTTTGTTAGTAAAAAATATTATCATAATTTTCAAAGTATATATATTAATTTGGGAATAAGTAATTAGGGGATAACAATAAATGTCATTACTGACATTTTGCTAATTATGAAACCATTTTATAATTGATAAAGGAAAAAGAATAAGATATTTTTATTTACCAAAAATCTGTGAAATAGTTAATAAGCCACAAGTAGCTTGATATCACTATTATCCAGGAATACTACATGCTAATTTTTTAATTTTGAGATTGCTTATAAACACAATTACAGCTAAGATTCTTTGCATCTGAATATAAATTTAAGAATCAACTAAAAAATTACCAATTATATGTTATTTATGTAAACTATTGTCTTTAGATTTACCATTTAAAAGTTATTATCCACACAGCATGATATTTAGCGCCTATGATGTTTGATGATTTCTCATAATTTTTAATTCAATTTAATTTATTTTTCATTGAAATTTGTCTGCGATCTCAGATGGTTCAGATAATTCAATAATTGGAAAATATACGTGAAAAGTATCATTTATTTCTAAATGAAAATTTTAATGAAAATCAATGCTTTACATTTAGAAGTAGGTAAAATATTTAAAATTTCCTGTGTAAGCACAAAACTCAGGAAATTAACCCCATTACAAAGTTTAAACTATTTTCTATATATCTCGTAAACACCAAGCTAAACTAAATATCATGAGTAACAAATGTCAGTTTCAATCAAATTACAATAGATAATATTTATCAGCACAATGTTATTCTCATAATCGAAGATAAACTCATAATCTTTGAAAAAATCAAAACTTTATTTGGGACTTGCACATACAAGGCTGTTCGGATAACAATTTTTAAGAAAGTGATTTTTTTGTCGGGGTGATTGCATTTCAATGTCAATTTAAGAATAATTGCAAAAATTATTCCGAATTTTGTATTTGTATTTAAATTGTTGCGATACTAGAGGGTTTTTGTGGTGGTTGATACAGGTTTAAGACAAAAGCAACTTGCAATAACCGCTTATCCACAACAAAGTGCGGTTGATTTAAAACAGTTTTTTACTATATTGGGACACCGACGTTGGTTGGTATTAGGTTTCTCTGGAGTTGTGTTGGGAATCGCATCTGCATTAGCTTTCATAGCAAAACCTACATATCAAAGCTACATGCAGATCATGGTGAGTTCTAATCTATATCAGGGCGTGCGATCGCCATACAATCAAAGAGATAACGAAAGAGATTTTGCCGATCCTAATTTTCGAGTAGTTGATTACACAGCTCAAAGACAACTGATGCTGAGTAAGAAATTAATCAAAAAAGCTGTTGAACTGCTTCCTGCTGAATATGACATGGAAGTGGAAGATATTAAAGGTAAAAAAGGTCAAAGTAGTCCTTTAGAAGTTAAAAGGATTGAAGGGGGATCGGGAGTAAATAAAGTTCTTTCTCAAGTATTCGAAGTTTCCTATAAAGATAACGATCCGATTAAAGCTCAAAAAGTACTACAAGCCCTACAAAAAGTTTACCAAGATTATAATATCGAACAGCAGAAAGAGCGATTGAATAAAGGGCTTGGTTTTGTTAACAGTCGTTTACCCGAAATCAAAAACTCTGTTGTCAAAGCTGAGAAAAATTTAGAAGCATTCCGACGCAAGCACAATTTACTCGATCCACAGGTACAGGGACAAATTTTGTTGGAGTCCTTAGCAAATACCCAACAACAACTTGAAAATACTCGCGCTCGGCTTCAGGACGTAGAAGCACGGTACCGAAATTTAGAAAGAAAAGTCGCAGAATCACCCCGAAATGCTTTAGTTTCTTCTCGATTAAGCGAGTCAACTCGTTATCAAACCCTATTGAATGAAATTCAAAAAACTGAACTAGCTTTAGCTCAGGAAAGACTGCGTTATACACAGGATTCACCCCAAGTCAAAAACCTGGAGGAGAAAAGAAAAAATCAACTTGCGCTGTTAGAACAAGAAGTTGGACGTACTTTAGGTGATAAGAAAAACTTAAAAACTGAAATTACAACAGCAATCGAAACTCTTCCTAAAACTGCAACTGCGCTCCAAAATAAGATTAATCCTAATAAACTCCTCACTAAGGGACAAATGGCAGGAGTTGATATCAAGTTAGTAGAAGAGTTGCTTCAGTTACATACAACTTATTTGGGACTGATTGCAAACGAAAAAAGCCTCAGTCAATCAGCCGAAAAAATTCGTACCGAACTCAGTCGTTACCCGACCTTAATCGCTGAATATAATCGACTTTTACCTGAAGTAGAAACCCATCGTCAAACCTTAGAGCAACTTTTACAAGCTCGCCAATCTTTAGGTTTGCAAATCGCCCAAGGAGGGTTTGATTGGCAAATATTAGAAGAGCCAGAAAAGGGAATTTACTTGGGTAGCGGTAGATTAATGTTGTTGTTTGGAGCATTAGTTATTGGTCCAAGTATGGGTATTGCAGCAGCATTAATTCGTGAGCAATTTAATGACGCCATCTATTCCACTGCAGAAATTAGTAAACTCACAAATATTCGTTTATTAGGTATTATCCCAAAATTTTTACCTCCGCGAAAAATTAAGAAATTTTTTAACCTACCATTTAAAAATGGACAAATTACAGATCCAAGTTTTGTAGAAACAATTTCTTTTTTCCCATCCCACGAAAGCTTAGATATGGCTTTCCAAAATCTGCAAATCCTCAAATCTCCTTTACCTTTCAAATCTCTCATGTTAACTTCAGCACTTGAGGGTGAAGGAAAATCAATATTGGCTATGGGAATCGCGATGAGTGCAGCCAGAATGCATAAACGAGTGCTTTTAATTGATGCTAATCTCCGTAATCCCAATCTTCATAATGCTTTGAAAATTTCTAATGACTGGGGTTTATCGCTGTTACTCGAGGATGATAGTGACGTTCAACCACAGGACTATATTCAGCCCGCACACCCCGCAATTGATGTTTTAACAGCAGGACCATTTCCTGAAGATAGCGTGAAACTTTTAAGTTCCGCCAGGATGAAGGAATTATTGGAGTTATTTGAAGATAAGTACGATTTGGTAATACTTGATACCCCACATCTTCTTGGTACAGTCGATGCAAGAATAATTGCATCTTACTGTAAAGGTATAGTTATGGTTGCACGGTTAGGTAAAGTTACTCGTAACGAACTAATACAAGCCACAGATATTGTTGCTAGATTAAACCTAGTGGGAATACTTGCCAATGAGATAAAATCTTCACAAATTGGAATGAATAATTAAAGTGACTTTCGAGAATATTGTCGATAGAAAACACCACCAAAACCCAAAGCAAGCAGCGAACCTAGAACTGAAATCGGTTCTGGAACTTCTGCTATATTTCCTCCAGGTTGGAAAACTGGAGTTGGAGTCGCCGGCGTAATGCTTGAATTACTTTTGCTATAAGTAAAGTTATCCATTACAAAATTTCTACCTACAATATTATCGTTAGGGTTTGCGTCTACTCCTCCTGATGAAGTAAATTTCACTCTATCGACCCCTATGTAGTCAAAAATAAATTGCTTGGATTCGCTGGGGTTAACAACCACATTTTGTGAATATTTCAATATTCCCCCTGAAAATCCTTCTACCAAAATATTCAATCCATTATTCCAAGCAGCAGTAAGGAAAGTACTTTGAAAATCGAATAAATCGCCTGTAACTTCGGCTGGTTTTGCATACCAATTAAACGCAGTATAGTCACCCGAAGCTAAACCATTCTCGTAACCAGAACCAGGATGAAATACCTGATTTACGTATCCAAAATTGACCCAATTTAAACCACCATAACCATTTTCTACGGCACCAAATCCATAGGTTGTTTCTATATCATCAAATGTTATTACAACTGCTTCAACTTGCTTCTCAGATAGTGTTGCGATCGCAAGTAGACTCAAAACAGTAATTGATACTTTCTTGACAAAATTTAAAGTTTTTATGTAATTCATTATTTATAAGAGTAAATTTTGATAGTGCAATTTCTGTAGTCAGTAATTTCAATAAGACTATTTGTGGTAGAAGCACGTATCTTTTTGGTTACCGCGACTTCCGAGAAGAATAGATGTTAACTTTTTTCTTTAGTTCCCAGTAAAATGACGGTATTTTAGATTAAAAATCGGAGAATAAACTAATAAATATGTAAAACGTATATAATATAATGTAAAAAAAATAGCAACTAAAGTCATAATAAACAATAATCACTAGGATGTAAATCACGCGAAATTACACTGACAATGTTTTATTCATTTATTTTTATCAGTATAATTTCTGCTATTTAGATTTTTGTCCACTTGCTGAAGTGTACTCCCGGACTTACATTGACTGTGACACATATAAAAAAGAACTGATGTAAAAAATATTTACACTTCTTGATTTTTATTTTGAATTTGATATCAGCGAAAATTCAGACACATATCAGTACCCTTTACAATCAATAATAAAAATAGAGTAACTGACCGTATTTAGCTTGTTTTAGTATTTTATGTCACGATAATTTATTGCTAATTTTATAACTTTCCACAAAAGTATTTTTTATTAATTCCCTAACAACAAACATAATTAAGTATAAATACAGACAAAAAAACAACTGTCACAGATAAACTGAAAAAATACTGTCATCATAGAGATGATATTAATGTAAAGTATTCGGGATGCATAAAAATGCGATCGCAATTTGAGCGTCCAGATAGTCCAAATAATCTAGAAATTATACTGCCCAGGAATCATCCTGAGTTACTATCGGGGCTCGATAGTTTATTAAAATTAGGTTTGATATCCGATTCTCAAGTCAAACATATATGTCGAGAGTTTTTGGTATGTCAAGCAATACTACGAACTCAAAACCAAAAAGCACCAGAGAAGTCAGCAAAGGTTTCTCAAACTTTAGCAACTAAGGCTCACAACGACCCCACAGAAGCGTCACAAAGGTTAGCAGCACCTAATATATTTGCAGTAATGTTGCAATCTTTACTAGCTGAGTTCAGCGTTCGTTGGTTGCTGTTTTTGGGAATGTTCCTAGTAGTTATGTCTTCTGGAGTACTTGCAGCAACTCAGTGGGACAAATTTCCTGCACCTGGACAATATGGAGTTTTATGGGCTTACACTTTAACTTTTTGGGGAGCAAGTTTTTGGGCTGGAAGACAGCAAAACCTTCGCTTAACTGCAGGGACATTACTTGCTATTACCTTGTTGTTAATACCAATAAACTTTTGGGCAATAGATAGTTTTGGTTTGTGGAATAATCCTTTAGAGTGGACTGCAGTTACGATCGCTGCCATATCTCTAACAATTATTACCAATTCACTTTGCAATCATCGGCTATTTGCGGGACATTTACCTATAGGAAAATTATATTTGGTAAATGTTCTGGCTTTAAGTTATTTGCACTGGGGTTGGGAAATTCCTGGGATACCTTTAATAGCTATTTATATTGCCACAATTGGAACGACTATAGCTACTATTATTCAAGCTTTTAATCGAAAAATATTCATACCCTTGCAAAGCGAAGATAAAAAATCTGTTTTGGGTATGGGTTTAATCGTTGCGGTAGTAATTTATAGTTTACTAGTACTTTTAGCAAGAGCCATCTTTGTTGTTCGTATCGATCCCACACAGCTGGGTTTAGCAATTGGTATTTGTGGTTGGTTAATTAATTGGTTAACACTTCGTCCTCAAACCAAAGTAAATAAATCTTCCACAGTTCCTACCCTTAATTTCTCATGGCAATTAATTGGTAGTACTTTGCTAATAGGGAGTTGGTTGCTGACAGTTACAAATCAACCCCAACAGGCGATCGCCATCAGTGGATTGGGATTATGGTTATTTAATCGGCGTTTACGAATATACAGTTTAAAATTTGACCTTGGAGCAATTTTTATAATTGGCTTGCAAACGATTTGGTTGGGTTGGCGATTAATTCCTGCAGAATTACAAACGACTCTTATTTCTACTGCAACTCAAGTTACCAGTTCTATTTCTCAACCTTGGAGTTTACTCAGTGTCGCTCTATTTCCTTACATCATTTTCATGGTGGCATTTTCACATATATTATACAAACGTGAAAAACTAGAATTAGCAGAATTTGGCGAACAATTAACCTTAAATTTGGGCGTAGTCTTAACCATTACTTCATTATTAAACCCAACTCTACGTTTCCTGAATTTACTTTTATCCAGTATCACTTTAGGAGTCGTTACTTATAAGCATAGCTTTAGGTCTAAACAGAACCAACAAACCCACAGAAGAAATAAAAAAAATATCAACCTTGTTTATTTAACCCACATTACTGGAATACTTGCACTGAGTGCTGGAATAAATTTGTTTTTACCGAACCTGAGTAAAGAATATTGGGTAGCTATTTTATTAGTTTTAATGGTTGCAGAGTGGTTTTGTAGCCTTGGTCAAGGAATATGGCGACGTAGTGCGTGGTACGTTGGTTTAGGGCTAGCCGCAGAAAGTTTCGTACTTTTATGGGTTGATATACCAGCTCAGTGGTATGGATTAGAAGTAAATAGTGGGAATTGGGGATTAATCTGGCTGGTAACACCAATTGCACTCACAGTAAATGCTATTCGCTACAACAAACTGGGTCATAATGATGCGGAACGCAATACAAATGCTTTACTGGGAACGACCGCTTTATTTGCGGCACAGTTATTAACTTTACCTTTGAATGATGCGAGATTATTAAGTTTGGGAGTTGGTGTTGGGTTGATGTTTATCAACACTAACTATCTAAGAAAGAAAAAATTTGCAGTAATTACAGTTGGCTTTATTTTCGCTTCTTTTGCAAGTGTGTTGTGGGAAGTTCTACCCAAATCTTTAGTAGAAGCTTGGTTTTTAGCGGGAGCATTAATTATTCTGTGTTTGTGGGTTGTTCGCCGATCGCTAGCTCGTCAAGAAAATCATTTAGCAGCAATATACACTGATGCTACTGACAAATGGGGAATGGTGTTGTGCGGTACGGAAATATTTTTACTTTGTATTCACACCCTGTTAGTTTATTTAGGACAAACAGAAGCAAAACTCTTATATCCAGTTGCAATAGCAATAAATTTGGGTGCGTTAGCATTTCGTAGTTGGGATACACCTAGCAATTGGACATTTTATGGTATTGCTTGGTGTTTGGAATTATTTATTGCGCAAATACTAGGATTTGGGGAAACATCACTCGTCAAAATCACAGTTGCAAATATAACCCTTGGCTTAATAACCCAGCTATTTGGGGAATGGTGGAGACAAAAACATCAATTACGAGCACTTCCCCAACGCTGGCATATTTTACCATTAGTGTATGGCTCATTTGGACTTTTACTGCGCTATCAAGCCTTTGATAATTGGACTGGTTTATCTTCATTAGCCGTAGCTTTGATCTTCATCGGTGTAGGACGACGCACTCAAAAATTAAAACCACTACTCTACCTGGGGATTATTGGTGTATCACTCGCAGCATATGAACTACTACTCTACCAAATATCACAAGCCTCAGGGGAAACTTACGGAGATGCTTTGATTGTGATGTCTGCACTCGGTACTACAATTATGTATGGTTACCGAGTTTTATCACCTTGGCTGAAGAATTATTTACGTTTACCATTAGTTGAGTTACAAACTATATCCCATTTTCATTGGGTGTGGAGCAGTTTTTTACTCATATCAGCACTCTCAATTCCAGTTGAACAACAAATACTAGGATTTGGAACTGGTGTATTTTTAGTTAGGTATGCAATTTTCCAAGGTCGAATAGATCCTAATTCTCAACCTATTTGGAAGAATATTAGAGGTGAGGAAATTTGGGTTTATTTGGGTTTATTAGAAGCGGGCTTAATTAGTATTTTCTTATGGGATACACCGATAGGAAAAATATTTAGTGGTATTTTAATTCCTTGGCAAGCAGCAATTTTTTGTCTATTAGCTTACTTTGTTTATATATTACCTTGGGAAAATTGGGGTTGGTCAAAAAAACCTTGGGAAAACCTAGCATATATTTTGCCACTAGTTATTATATATTTAACCAAATTTGATATCTCTCCACTAACTTTGTTAATAGTAGCCAGTTACTATGTTTTTCTCACAATAATAAAAGTTAATTTTCGTATAAGCTATATCAGTCTTGTATTAGTGAATTGGGCAATATGGCGTTTATTCTTAAGTTTACATTTTATAGACCCTTTATGGTATGTTAGCTTAATTAGTTTTTCATTGCTATATATTGCCCAATTCGATCCCCAATTACAAGATATAGAACATAAAAGAACTAAACATTATTTAAGATTATTAGGAACAATTATAATTTGTGGATGGGCTGCCACCTTCAATCAAGGTATAGTACTAATTCCCGGAATATTAAGTATAGTTTCAATATTTGCTGGATTAGCTTTGCGAGTTAGGGCTTTTCTTTATGTTGGTACTGCCACATTCTTGATGACAACCATTTATCAGTTAGTAATTTTAACTTATACCTATCCTTTTAGTAAATGGATTTTCGGTTTACTTGTTGGTATTATATTAATTTTAATTGCTGCTAATTTTGAAAATCATCGGAATCAAATTAGTAGTTTAATTCGCAGTACAAGTGATGAGTTGAAAGGATGGGATTAGTCATTTAAACCGTAAATTTTATTTCATATATAAAATCTATTGATATTGTTAGTAAATATATATAAATTTTACTACTTAATTCATTAGTTCATTAATATAACCATACAAAAAAATATCCTAAAATGGTAGGAATTACGGAAAAGTAATTAACAAATAAATTTGACAGTCCTACCATCTTATTAAGAAGATCTTAAGATGTAAATTACACCCAAAATATTGATGTAGTAAAAAAATCTGATAAACGATCTATTGCAATCAAATGAAAATTTGACCAGTAAACTCAAGTAACAATATTTTTAACGCAGGGATTCAACCACCATAGTTGCAGCTATTAAACAAAGTAGAATAATTCCCAAGCGCCGCATCCAATCAAATACTATTGGGAATAAGGTGTTAGCCCAATCTGATCTATCAAAAACCACAGACATTACATAAGCAATTGTCAGACCAAATAATGCTAGCAAAAAGAATTTAATGAAATGGGAAACAAATCTAAATAAGTAGGTATGTTGATGTTTATTCATAGCTCTATGCTCACAGTAAATACTTTAAATTATCTTTTTGCACTGTAAAACTATCGCTGATATATCACCTCCACATAGTTAGTCTTTGAAAAAATAGAAGTTGGTAAATTTGATGCAATCGATGAATTTACTAACTACAACTCACTTGTACTAATATTTTTCGAGCGCACTCATCGTTAGAAATACTTTTATTCAGTTTGGCGGTTATTTTGAATATTTCCTACAGGGGCTATATAGCCCCTTTATTTGGGAAAATATTTGCTAATCGCTGTGGATTAATCGTAGGGGTATTGTCATTTGTATTAATTTTCCTGAGGTAAATAGATTGAAGATAAACAACAGTGAGGATTGCAATTGTTGTTAAAACCATTACTAGTAAATCGTTATTCCTCATGGCACTATCCTTACATTAAAAAAGTCACTAAAAAACCGGTAAGTGATTAATTCACTTCACCGGCTCGTCAACTTCTCGTTCGATCGAAAGCCAAATTTCTCCAAAATTAGTTGTAGATATTCTATTGTCTCTGCAAATTTACTTAATTTTTAGTTGGAAGATTATTCGCCAACTCATTATGCTTATGATTTGAATCCATGGGGTGCGTCAATAAACCTGTTCAAATTCTTGCAGAAATCTAATAAAGAGTTACAAATTACGAGTTAGTACTTTGTCCTGTTATATTTACCTTTTGGGATTTTTTCGAAGCATTCCATTTTTCCTAAATATTTTCGTACATTACTTGAACTTCCTCGATTTCCTGAAGATTCAAACGG
>JAAUYH010073191.1_pt1 | contig 12141 bp, 12 predicted proteins | sample 7278061 | NCBI WGS metagenome assembly JAAUYH01 (sample SAMN14350203, study PRJNA611818) | marine sediment metagenome | isolation source: surface marine sediment (0.6m) | place: French Polynesia: Moorea | collected 2018-08
CCGATCACGTCCTCGATCTGTTCGCGCACGCGGTCGGGCTCGGCCGCGGGGAGGTCGATCTTGTTGAGGACGGGGACGATTTCGTGGTCGGCGTCGATGGCCTGGTAGACGTTGGCGAGTGTCTGCGCCTCGACCCCTTGGCTGGCGTCCACCACCAGCAGCGAGCCTTCGACGGCCTGCATCGAGCGACTGACCTCGTAGGCGAAGTCCACGTGGCCCGGCGTGTCGATCAGGTTGAGGATGTAGGTCTTGCCGTCCTTGGCCGGGTACTAGATCCGGACGGTATTGGCCTTGATGGTGATGCCGCGCTCGCGCTCGATATCCATCGCGTCGAGCATCTGCTCTTTCATGTCGCGCTCGGCCACCGTCCCGGTCATCTGGATGAGCCGGTCGGCCAGCGTCGACTTGCCGTGGTCGATATGGGCCACGATGGAGAAATTGCGGATATGCGCGAGGTCGGTCATGGAGGAGGATATGGAGCGGTTTTAGGGGGTTGTCGAGGGGTCTGGGCCGATGCGCGCCGCGCAGAACCGGGCCGCACCGTCAACCGAATTATCGTTTGTCGTCCGTGAATTCCGCAACTTGATGCTCTGCGCCGAACTGCGACCGGGCTACGCTTTGCCTGCCGCACGTATTTGGCGCAGTCACTTTCACACAAAACCGGAAAATTCATGACAGATCTCATAACCATCGAATATTCACTGGCTATCCTCAACGAAAACGAACGCAGCGGCGACGAGCCGAGACTGGAGTTCTACTTCTTCACTGGTCTGGGCGGGCAGCTTCAAGTCATGACCGTTGATTCCGGGATTTTGGCACAGAACTTCCCGGGGCGCGGCGCGCGCGGCACGGTGACCCTCGGAGGCCTGCATGTGCATGCGCCGATCGCTCCAACCGTGGAAGACCGGTTTCTTGGATTTGCCGTGCGGGCCTACGAGGCCGACGGCAGCAATGCGGCACGTGCCGCTCGCCCGATGCAGACGCTGGTGGAAAGCTTGCATACGCAGATCGGTCCTACCGTTGCGGGCGGAGGCACACCGAGCGTCGACGAGATTTGGCTTGCCGTGAATGCCGGGGCCGGCGTTCCCGGCGATGACAGAACCGGAGTTTCGGCCAGAGTGTTCCGCAGTCTCGGCGTCGAGGTTGTTCGCGACGGCGTGAGGCGGGCCTATGTCCCGGAGGGAAGTCAACCCAATGACGCGTTTCGCTTCGGGGCCGAAAACGCCGTCTGGATGATGAACTTCGAGATATTCCATCAGAGCTTCGGCTAGTGTGACCGCAATTACCTTAGTTTCGCCATACTCCATGGTAGACTGCCGGCCATGGACATTCGCGACTTCCAACTACGCCTGACCGATTTCATGATGAGTCAAGTGACCTCCGGGCCGGGCAACACGGCGGAGGCGGAAGCTTTGAGGAAGGATCTCGACGCTGCAATCGCGGCCTATGGGGATGATATGCCGGAGTTGCAGCAACTGGCCAATCAGCTCGATTTGCTCAAGGCGGTGGCGAGCGACCCCGACCTGGCCAGCAAGATGGCCGAGGACGCCATGAAAGATTATGTGCCCAACCCGCCGATCTTCGATGCGATCGATGATGGCGATCTAGCCGCGGTCGAAACCGCACTGGCCGATTGGGGCATTCACGACACCCATGGTGAATACAAGGCCACCGCTCTCTACCACGCGATGTCCTGCATGTTCGGTGTCTCCCTGCCTATCGTCCGGCTGCTTCTCGACCGGGGCGCCGACCCGAGCCGCGGGCTTGGCACCACAAGTAACGTTCTGCACGGGCTAGGATTCGGACGATGCGACGGTCTCGACCCGCAGGATCTCGCTGCAGTGATCACGCGCTGCGTGGGCCTTGGCGCTGATCTGGAGCAACGCTCCGACCGCTTGGGCTGGACACCGCTGATCACCGCGGCGTCGGAATGGAACCCGGTTGCGGTCGAAGCCCTTTTGCTGGCCGGGGCAGACATCTCCGCAAGGGCCGGCGAGGTCGATGGCGTTTGTTTCGCTGGCCAGACTGCCCTTGCGTTTGGCGAAGGGCACGCGCCGACAAAAGACGTTCTGGAGAAGTATCTCGACCCAACGTATGCCGCGGATCAGTAGCAGCGCGCCAACGTCGGTTAGACGGCGTGGTCCCCGACCGCATCCGCGAAGACTGAGCGAGCATCGGCAATCATAGTCCCCACGGCGTCGATGTCATGCGCTTGAGCGGCGACCTGGCGTCGACGCAGGCCTGGTGGCCACGTCAATTCGATCGTTGCGACAAGGCGGCCCTGCGATGTGTCCAGTGATTTGAGTATCAGGGCTGCATCGTCTCGCCCAATACGATCAAGCGCAGCCTGAAGCTGGCGCGCCAGGCCATCCGACGCGGCGGTCGGCCACGCGCCCATTGAGGCCGCGCCTGCAAGAAGCAGTCCCGATGTTTCGCGACGCGTGAACTTCATCAATCCAGCATGCCTCCTTGTCTGTGCGACGACAAGAACCGTTCGATCACGTGCCGTGTGTCAGACAAGAAATCGCGCGGCAGCGCGGCGTTTGCCTCAGGCGGCCTCGGGGGCCATGACGTTGACAAGGGCATCGACCAAGGCGTCTTCACGCAACCGAAGCGGCGCGTTCAGCGCATCGGCCATCGCCATGCGCAGCACGAGGCCGAGCAGAGCCGTGTGCATGGCTGCCGCCGCGCGGCGCGCATCGACCAGGCGCGTGTAGCGTCCACCCTCGGTAAGTCGGCCTGCGAGCCGATCATACATCTCGGTTGTTGCGGGATGAATGCGGCCCAGTGTGGTCAGCATCGTCCCGTTGCGGCCGGGCCGCTGCGCGATCTGTGGTGTGACATACATCAGCCGGAAGCGGTCCAGGTCGGACGTGTGGAACACGGCCAATGCGCCAATGAATGCGCGGATCGCCTGATCGGGCGTGGCCGTCTGCGTAATCGCGTTCATGCCTGCCGCGCTTTCAGCCTCAAGCGCTGGGCGGACCAGCGCCTCGATCAGGCGTGCCTTGTTGGGGTACCAGTACAGCACCGCCTGTTTCGACACACCCACGCGGGCGGCCACAGCGTCAAATGTCAAGTGATCCGGTCCATCAGCACGTACAATCTCCCGTGCCGCCGCAAGAATCCGGTCTGCGGTGTCTCCCCGTTTACCCATGAAAACTAGCCCCCAAAGCTTACCGTCGGCAAGTGTACTCTGTCGCGTTTAAGCAAGGGAAGGTGGATACGGCTTCCGAAACAGTTGGTTTCTCGTGCGTGGATAATGGCGCGTAATTCTTTTCAATTGTCATACTCATCGGCCAGAATCGCAGATAAACGGAAAGATTTTCGAACTGAACTGAGGGAAAATTCGACCGGAACTGCCTGGTCCTGGACGGCAAGGGGTGTGGATTTGGGACGGAATCACCGAGGCTGTCACACTCGTTCGAGCCCTCACGACCAGTCCCGGACTGCTTCACACCTCCGAGATGATCGTGTCGCCGGTCTCACCATTTGTGACAGACTTGTCCCAAGTGTCGACAATCAAGGCAGCATCGATCAGCAAAGGCGGATTAGACGACACCGTCACTCTTGAGCGCGGCGAGTTCGTCCTTCGAGACACCGAGAGAGCTCCAGATGTCGTCATTGTGCACGCCCAAGGCGGGAGGCGGTGTGGTCACGTTGGGCGCTTCTCCGTTCAGCTTGATCCCGGTTGTCGCGATCTGAATGTCGCGCCTCACGCCGGAGACGTCGGAGAAACGAGCAAGGAAACCGCGTTCGGTAACCTGCGGCAGCGCCAGGGCTTCGGGCACGGATAGAACAGCGCCAGCCGGAACGCCGACACCATTCAACTCGTCTGCCCAATCCTGCGCCGAACGGGTTTTGAGCACGCCTTCCAGCTCTGCCTTCAATGCCTGACGATTGCGTTTGCGGTCCTCGCGCGTGGCGTAGTCGGACCGGTCGCGCAATGCGGTCAATCCCAGGTGATCGGTCAGAAGCACCCACTGTTCCTCCTTGTTGGCGGCGATGTTGATCAGACCATCGGCGGTTTCAAACGCACCCGACGGAGAAGAGGTAACATTTTCATTGCCATGTGGTGCCGGTTCGACACCTGCGATCAGATAGTTGGACACCACCCATCCCATCGTGGCCAGCACCGATTCCAGCATCGAGACATCAATCAGCCCGCCGCGTGGTCTGGCGTTCAGGGCAGCGGCGATGGCGAACACCGCAGTGATCCCGCCTACCGTGTCTGCAACCGGGTAGCCCACGCGCAGCGGTGCGCTCTCGGCATCGCCGGTGATGGACATGACGCCGGCTGCTCCCTGAATGATCTGGTCATAGGCTGGCCGTTGCGCCCAGGGCCCGTCCTGACCGAAGCCGGAAATCGCGCAATAGATCAGCTCGGGGCGCGCTTCGCGCAGGTCGTCATAGCCGACCCCGAGACGTTCCATCACGCCGGGTCGGAAGTTCTCTACCAGAACATCCGCGGTCTCAACCAGTTTGCAGAACAGTGCCCTGCCCTTGGCGTGTTTCAGATTGACGGTGACGGACTGCTTGCCCGCATTCTGCGCCAGAAAGGACACGCCCATTCCGGCGGCATTCAAAACGGGATCTGAGCCCAATTGTCGCGCCAGATCCCCGCGGCCCGGAGCTTCGACCTTGATCACCTCTGCGCCGAGATGCGCCAGGTGGTGACAGCAAAATGGACCGGCAAGCACGTTCGTCAGATCGAGAACACGTACTCCTTCAAGCGGTTTCGGCATGTTCGCCCTCCGACGGCATCGGTAACCTTTGTGAGCCAATAAGCGTTCAATCACCCAGATCGGCTATCGACGCAACAACCCCGGCACCAACTGCTCGGCTCTTTCGATGACCGCGCCGATGCGTGCAATGTTGCGCGCTCCCGGTCGAAAGGTCAGAAACACAGGGTTGAGGGGCGCTTCGTTGTTTTCGAAGCAACGAACGAGTCGTTTGTTCTCGATGTCTTCACGCACCATGAAGTCCGGCAGGTTGGCGAAACCTTGTCCGGCGAGCGCGAGCCGATGCAGAATTCCAAAGCTGCGGACAGCAATCGGGCCAGAGACGTCGACGGTTTCCTCGGTCTCGCCCGTCTTGAAACGCCAAGTTGCACCGGGGCGATCCCCGCGAAAGGTGAGGCAGGGAAGCTCGGACAGCTCAGCGGGCGTCGAAAGTGCGTGTCGGGCATGGAGTGCCGGCGACGCAACCAGCCACCGGGAAAACCCACCCAACTCGATGGCAACCAGCCGATCATCTTTGAATGTCCCGACCCGGAACGCCAAGTCGGTGCCCGGGTCCTGCATATCCTCGAAGGCGTAGTCCGGCCGCATCACAAGCGTCAGGTTCGGATGTCTGGTGCGGAGATCCGGGAATAGTTCTGTTGCAATCAAACCGCCGAACTCCGGGGTTGCCGCAATGGTGACCTGACCGGAAACACCAATGCTTTCTTCCCGCGCGATGTCTTGGAGCAGGTTCACCTCAGCGAGGATTGAGCGAATACGGTCGTCTAGTTTGCGTCCCACCGAGGTCAGGCGCACGGATCGCGCTCCGCGTTCCAATAGGCGCACACCAAAATGTGCCTCAAGCTGGGCGACATGTCGGCTGACGCCGGACTTCGCCATACCCAACTCTTCGGATGCCGCGCTGATGCCACCAAGCTTTGCGACGGTATGGAAGCTCAGCAGGGCCGGCAATCCAATCGTTCTAATATCTTGAACCATGAGTTCAAAGTTATCTGTATGTTCTAAATATCATGCAAGCCGTATCTCAGCAGCATCACAGCAGCCCAAGGCAATCGGGTACATAATACGGAGCACAGACATGAACATTTTGATCACTGGAGCAAGTAGCGAATTTGGCAGACTTATCGTGGCCGACCTCGTCGCGGCTGGTCACCGGGTGGTGGGCTCGATGCGCGACATCGCAAGTCGGAACGCCCCCGCCGCCGCGGAGTTCAAGGCCATGGGAGTCGAAGTCGTCGAAATCGATGTGACGAACGACGCTTCCGTTGAGGCTGGCGTGGCCAAAGCGACGCAGCTCTTGGGACATGTCGATACCTTGATCAACAACGCAGGCGTGGGTGCGCACGGACTGCAAGAAAACTTCTCGGCCGACGACTTCCACCGCCTGTTCGATATCAACGTGTTTGGCGTTCAGCGGATGATCCGCGCGGCGCTGCCGCAGATGCGCGGGCGCCGTGAGGGCCTGATCTTGAACATCTCAAGCCTTTTGGGTCGTGTGGCTCTGCCCTTCTACGGGCCTTACAACGCCAGCAAATGGGCGCTTGAGGCGATGAGCGAGAACTATCGCGCCGAACTCAGCGCCTTCGGTGTTGATATCGCGATCGTAGAACCGGGCGGTTTCCCAACACGCTTCATCGACAACCTGATGCAGCCGGCGTCGCGGGATCGCGATCCGGGCTATGGCGACATGGCCGGTGCACCGAAGGCATCCCTTGACGGGTTCGAGGGCTTCCTCGCCGCCAATCCGCAGCAGCACCCTCAATTGGTCGCGGACGCCGTGGTACATGTGATTGGAACCGCGCCGGGCGAACGCCCCTTCCGGACAGAGGTAGACCGTATCGGCATGGCCGAACCGCTGAAGGGTTACAACGATCACCTTGCTCAGGTCACGAGCGGGCTCTTCACCAACCTCGGCATGGAGGACATGCTGAAACTCAAGACTTCAGGCAAAGAAGCCGCCTAGACAACAAACCCCGGCCACAAAGGGCTGTGGTCGGGGCTTCTCGCTGGAGGATTAGGGAATGAAATACGCAGTTTTAGGAACCGGTATGGTCGGCCACACGCTTGCGACCAAGCTGGCGTCGCTTGGCCACGAGGTCCGCATGGGCGCCCGGACCGCTGACAACGAAAAGGCCGCGGCATGGGCCGAAGCCAACGGAGCGCAAGCTGGACATGGGACGTTTGCGGAAGTCGCGACTTGGGCAGACCGCGTGATCTTTGCGGTCAACGGCGCCAATATCGTCTCGGTGGCAGACGCCGTGACAGATGCTGTTGTGGCTGGCAAGACCGTCATTGACGTGACGAACCCGCTGGACATGTCGAAGGGCATGCCACCGACCTTGATCCCGGAGTTGTCCAACACGACCTCCGCCGGAGAGGCGCTCCAAGCCCAGTTGCCGAACGCACGAGTGGTGAAGGCGCTCAACACGATGAACCACCAGATCATGGTCGACCCAGGCCGCATCCCGGGTGAGCACGACGTCTTCCTTTGTGGTGACCATGAAGCTGCAAAGGCGGAGGTCGTCTCAATGCTGGCCGAGTTCGGATGGTCCGATCCGATTGACTTGGGGCCGCTGGCGGCCGCACGCGGAACCGAAGGCATGATGCCGTTCTGGCTACGCATTTGGGGAGCCGTCGGAAACGCAGACTTCAACTATCGGATCGTGAAAGCTTAATCTGCCCAGGCCGGCCGTTGACCATGCACATCAGATGCTGCAGCGCAATCGCTCTCGAAATTTTTGCTCGTCAAAACTAACGCTACTCTTGCTGGTTCATCATTACAGCGTTTGATGCAAGCCCCTTGTTACCAAGGTGTAACCTAAGCGGTCGTATATAATCGCCTCCAAGGTTGGCGCCCGGGACTTAATGGCATGACCCCGGGCACGGCCTAGATCGGCAACCGCAGGATGGCCTCAAGTCCGCGTTCGGCGGGAACCAGTTCAAGCGAACCGCCATGGCCTTGCGCCACCGCCTCGACAATTGACACGCCCAAGCCGCTGCGCGAGGTCGGAGACATACCGCGAAATCGTTCGCGCGCGGCAGCGAGGGCGTCCGGAGCCAGTCCCACGCCATCGTCCCGCACCGCAATCACAACGCCCTGCGCATCCCGTTTCGCGCTGACAGAGACACTGCTGATGTCCGGGCCGCCATGCCGAAGTGCATTGTCCACGAGATTTCGGACCGCCTCGCGGATCATTGTCTCATCGCCCGTCACCTCTCCCAAGGTGCCGCACGACATGAATTCGATTGCGACTTTGTCAGAGTTGTCGCCTTGCAGGTCGTCGGCCCATTCCTGGAAGGCGACGTTCAGATCGAAATTGCCCATCGCCGAAATCGGGCTGATCGACTTGGCGCGTTCCAATAGCAGAAGCTGTTCGCTGAGATTGGCGGTTTCACGGGCCGCTTCCAGCAGATCCCGTGACCGTTCCTTTGCGCCCTCCGAAGACGGAGCGGCTTCGACGGCTTCGGCAAGAGCCAAGACGCCTGCGATCGGGTTACGCAATTGGTGCGCCGCATTCGAGATGAACTCGGACTGGGCCGCCATGCTTCTGGTGACCTGCGCAAAAAGCCTGTTGAGGGTCGCGACAATGCCGCCCACTTCAACCGGAACCGCACGCTGTATCGGCGACAGCTCGTCGCTGTTTCGGCTGGCAATCGCTGCCTCGAGGTCGGTGAGAGGCCGCAGTCCGATCCGCACCCCAAACCACACGATCAAGGTCAGCGCCGCGATCAAACCGGTTATTGCCAGAAGAGATCGCAAGAGAAGGTCCCGCACGAAGGCCGAACGAACCAACGCGTCCTGCCAAACGGTCGTTGTAAAAACGCCGGAAAACCCATCGATCTGCGTGGTGTTCTGCAATCGAACACCGTGCACCTCGCGACCGAGATACTGCGCTTCGAAAAAGTTCGGACCGGCCGCCTCGTCGCTCGGTTGCGGGATGCCCACGGGCGGTGTGGCGTAACCCGCGACGATGACCCCGTCAGGTGCGTAGACATGGTAGAAGACCTGCCCACCCGATGTGTCCGCGAGAATGTCTCGCGTTCTTAGCGACAAGGCATCGCCGCCGGAGATCGTGACATCGTTGGCGACGGCGAGTGCAGCGGCCAGCAGACTTCTGTCAAAAACGTCGTTTGCTGTTTGGCGGGCATTCGTAAGCTGCCAATAGCCAACAGCCCCCGCGACGATCATCAACGGGCCGAGTATAATTGCCGTCAGTCGGGCCCGAAGAGAAAAGACGCCACGCATCAGCCGTCCGAGACCAGCGCATAGCCGATACCCCGATGCACGCGGATCGAGAGATTGTAACCGGCAAGTCGCTTTCGGAGCCGGGACACGTAGACTTCGACAACCTTGTCGTCTGTTCCGCTGCCCACGCCGTAGACGTTGTCAAGAAGCGTCTCCTTGGACACGGGCGACCCACCAGCCTCGGCAAGAGCGACAAGGACTGACAGCTCGCGGCGCGGCACGTCTACCGGGCTCTCGCCATCCAGAAGTTGCGGTGTTTCGACGTCCAGCATAAGCGGGCCGAGTTCGACCTTGCGGCGAGGTGCGACGTCTCTTCGACGCGCCAGAGCCCGGACGCGGGCGGCAAGCTGGTCCATTTCAAACGGTTTGACAAGATAATCGTCTGCGCCGGCATCCAGCCCCTTCACCCTGTCCTCGGTGGTCGAGCGGGCGGTCAGCAGGATGACCGGACGAGGATCATTTCGACGCCGCATATTCGCGAGAATCTCAAGTCCGTCGCGCCCCGGAAGGTTGATATCCAGAATCACCAGATCGCAATCCTCCTGCGCAAGGAAAAGATCAGCCTCTTCGCCGTCGCCAAGCGCATTGACCGCGTGACCGTCGTCGGTCAGCCGGTAAGCGATCCCTTTCCGCAGGCTTTGATTGTCTTCCACCAGGACAATGCGCATGTCATTTTTTGGGTGCTGCGAATGGTTCATGCAAGCTTCGTCGTGCAAGACTAAGGCGCGAATGCGGGGAATCACCCGTTTTCACGGCTATTCCGGCACCGAGACAGGTGTCGTTCATGGGAGGAAAATATGACGATCTTCAAGACAACGCGCCGCGTGGCGATGGGTATGGCTGCTGCGGCCGCGGCAACTTTCGCTACCGATGTATCCGCCGGCGGCCACGGCATAAGCCTGGAAGGCAAAACCGTTGAATGGGTGATCCCGTTTTCGGAAACGGGCGGATCGGCCAAATGGGCCAACTTCTATGCCCCGCTTCTGAGCGAAGCACTGCCCGGAAACCCCACGGTCGTGGTCAAGTTCATGCCGGGAGCAGGGTCCACCAAGGGCGCGAACTGGTTCCAGGAGCAATCTTATGAAGACGGCACGCTGATCTTCGGCTCCTCGGGTTCTACCCAGTTCCCGTATCTTCTCGGCGATCCGCGCGTGCGCTATGAGTACAACGACTGGAACGTGGTCCTGGCCTCCGGCACCGGCGGCGTGGCCTATCTGCCCCCGGATCTGGCGGCCCAGATGAACGGTCTGGATGCCACCCCGTTGCAAGGAACCGACTTCATCTACGGAAGCCAAGGCGCAACCCGTCTCGATCTCGTCCCGCTTCTGGCGTGGGAGATGCTCGGCCTGAACGTCGAGCCGGTTTTCGGCATCAAGGGTCGTGGCGATGGTCGACTGATGTTCGAACGCGGCGAAGCCAACATCGACTACCAGACCTCGTCATCATACCTCGGCGGCGTCATGCCTTTGGTTGAAGCTGGCACAGCAGTGCCGATGATGTCCTGGGGCGCGCTGGATGCCGACGGCAATATTGTCCGCGACCCGACATTCCCTGACATGCCGACCTTCAAAGAGGTCTGCGAGGCAACGCCGTCTTGCGAGACGAGCGGAACGCAATGGGACGCGTGGAAGGCGTTTTTCGTGGCGGGCTTCCCGGCCCAGAAAATGGTCTTCCTTCCTGCCGGGGCATCTAACGACGCCATGGTGACCTACACCAAGGCTTTCGAGGACATCAAAGCGCGGGCCGATTTCGCCGAGATTTCCTCGGGCCGTCTCGGTGTCTATCCGCAGATGACTGGCGACGAGGCAAAAGTGGCCCTTGGTAGCGCTACACAAGTTCCTGACGCAGCCAAAGAGTTTGTCGTGAACTGGTTGAGCGAACGCTACGGCGTGACGCTGAACTAAGACCTCCGCCCCGGCCGGCACACCGGCCGGGGTTTCACTGCGTCAGGAGGGTTCCCCGATGGATTTCGTTTCGGTTGCGCTCCCCGCGCTCGGGGATGCTGCTGACCTTATCCTGCAGCCCATCGTCCTTGGCTATCTTGTGCTTGGGGTCGTCATGGGGCTTTGCATCGGCGTGTTTCCCGGCCTCGGGGGAATTGCCGGACTGTCGCTTCTTCTGCCGTTCATGTTCGGGATGGACCCCGTTCTGGGCCTGGCTCTGATGATCGGCATGGTCGCCGTCGTGCCGACCTCGGACACTTTTGCAAGTGTTCTTATGGGGATACCGGGTTCGTCCGCTTCCCAAGCCACGGTCCTTGACGGGTTTCCGATGGCAAAACGCGGGGAGGCTGCCCGCGCCCTATCGGCCGCTTTCTCATCGTCGCTTTTCGGCGGCCTCGTTGGGGCCGCATTCCTAACGGCATTCATACTCGTCGCGCGACCAATTGTTCTCGAGTTTCGCACGCCCGAACTCCTGATGGTCACGGTCTTCGGACTGTCGATGGTGGGCATCCTCGCCGGGCGCGTGGCACTCAAAGGCATTGCCGCGGCGGGACTCGGAATGATGATTGGCACCATCGGCGAGGGCGACAGCTCCGGCGAGTTGCGCATGGCGACCTATGACATGCCGTATCTCGTCGACGGGCTGAAGCTGGTCATCGTCGGTCTCGGCATTTTCGCGATCCCCGAAATCGTCGCACTCTTGCGTCAGGACAGGGCCATTGCCGACCGAAAACCGCTGGGCGGCGGATGGATGACCGGCGTTCGGGACTGGTTCGCGAATATCTGGCTGTCGGTCCGCTGTTCGATCTTAGGCGTGATCGTCGGAGTAATCCCTGGCCTCGGCGGCTCGGTTGTCGATTGGATCGCATACGGGCACGCCGTGCAGACGACGAAGGACAAATCCCGGTTCGGCAGCGGAGAAATCCGTGGAGTGATCGGGCCGGAAAGCTCGAACAATGCCAAGGAAGGCGGCGGTCTCGTTCCCACCTTGCTTTTCGGCATACCGGGATCGGGTTCGATGGCCATCTTCATAGGCGCCATTGCTCTTTTGGGATCAGGGAATATCGAGGTCGGCCCCTCGATGCTGAAAAACAACCTCGACATCACTTATGCCATCGTCTGGCTCCTGGCGCTGGCGAACGTCGTCGGCACCCTGATCTGCATTGCCGCGTCGGGCGGTATCGCGCGGCTGACGCCGATCCCTTTCGCG
>JAAUYH010082301.1_pt1 | contig 12139 bp, 11 predicted proteins | sample 7278061 | NCBI WGS metagenome assembly JAAUYH01 (sample SAMN14350203, study PRJNA611818) | marine sediment metagenome | isolation source: surface marine sediment (0.6m) | place: French Polynesia: Moorea | collected 2018-08
CCGGCTGGTCGCTGGGCGTGATGTGGACCACTGCCGACATCACCTTGGGCGGCGGGGTGAACGCCGATCGGTGGACGGGCATCGCCAACCTTGCTTCGCATCGCCATTGTGACAGGATCGAAAGGCGGCCGTAGGCGGGAGTGCCCGGTTTTGCGACAATGCGGTCAGCGACCTCGCGTTGGAACATCAATGTCAGCGACTGCCATTTCGGCGGCCATTGCGGACTGGTCAACCATTTGACCAGCAAGGCCGAACCGACATTATAGGGCAGGTTCGAGACAATGTGATAGCGCTCATCGAACAATTCGTTGCTATCCAGCTTTAACGCATCATCCTGGATCAGGGTCAGCCGGCCGGGGAAATGGGTTTGCAGTTCGGCCAGTGCCGGCAGGCATCGCTCATCCATTTCGACCGCAGTCACCCGCGCGCCGGCGAGCAACAGCGCTCTCGTCAGTCCGCCCGGTCCCGGGCCGACTTCAAAGACGGCCTCGCCTTCAAGGTCGCCCGGAATCGCGGCGATCCTGTCGAGTAGCTGTGTATCGAGCAGGAAATTCTGGCCCAGTGCCTTGTTCGCCCGCAGGCCATGTTTCTGGATGACTTCCCTTAGCGGCGGCAGGGCAGGGCGGTCGCTCAATTGTCGTATTTCTGGCGGTTGCGGACTGCGGTCTCGGCCATCTGGATGGCCGCGATCATCGAACGCGGATCGGCTCTGCCTTGCCCGGCGATGTTGAACGCCGTGCCGTGATCAGGCGAAGTACGGACCAGCGGCAAGCCCAGCGTCATGTTCACGCCATCATAAAAATGCAGTGTTTTCAGAGGTATGAGGGCTTGGTCATGGTAGGGACAGAGGGCTACATCATAAGAAGCACGGGCTTCTTCGTGGAACATGGTGTCGGCTGACATCGGATCGGACATGTTCACGCCCTCGGCGCGCAGGGCTTCAATGGCTGGCTGCATGACATCCTTTTCTTCAAGGCCGAGGCTGCCGTCTTCTCCGGCATGGGGATTGAGACCGGCGATCGCGATTCTCGGTTCCAGGATGCCGAAATTGCGGATCATCGCCTTTTTGGCCGCCTTAGCGCGCGCAGTGATCAGTTGTTGCGTCAATAGTCCGGGCACGTCCTTGAGCGGCACGTGCGTTGTCATCGGAATCACCTTGAGGCTGGGGCCGGCCAGCATCATCACCGCGTTCTCGCGCGCTATGCCGCAACGTTCGGATACGAACTCGGTCTGCCCGGGATAACGAAATCCCGCGCGATACAACTGGGTCTTGGAGACGGGCGCCGTTACGATTGCGCCGGCGTCGCCCGACTTTGTCATCCCGGTTGCTATTTCCAGCGCATGAAGTGATCGTTGTGCGCTTTCGGTGGAGGCTTGCCCGGGTTCGACCGCTTCGCCGCTGTCGATCTTAAGGATCGGCAGGGCCTGTCCAAAGGCCGTTGCAGCCGCGCCCGGATCTTCGATGACGGCCAGTTCGACATCGCTAAACGAGCGAAAATCGGCCGGGTTTCCTACGACAAAAAATGGATGCAAGGCGGCTTTGTCACGAGCAAGCCAGCTCTTGACGATGATTTCAGGACCTATGCCGGCCGGATCGCCACATGAAATGGCGAAAGGCCGGATCGCGGGATCAGACATTAATTATATTCGATAATCGCATCGCGGCGGAGGTCACGCAGATAGATCTGGGCGCGCTTGTTGACCCGCTGGTTTTCCAGCTGCGACATGATCTGGTCGAAGGACGGCGCCGCCGCGGTCTGCGGATCGTCGCGTCCGCACAGGATCAGTACGCGAATGCCGTCGTCGATCGAGCCGAAGGGCTGGCTCGCCTGGCCGACCTGCAACCGCTCGATGGCAGGCTGCAGCGCACCGGGTAGGTCGCGCAGGCGGACCTGGTCATTATCCACGACATTGGCGCCGAGCTGTGCAGCCACCTCATTGGCCGCCCCGCAACCCCTGATCGCCTGTGTGGACTGGGCAAATTGTGCAGCCAATGCGGTAGCGTCTTCCTCGGTAATGCCTTCCGGGAACTCGATCGCCAGCTGCTTCAGGCTGAGCACGGCATTGCGCGGATCGGCGGTCAGCACCTGCCGCTGGTCGATCAGGTACAAAATCGAAAAGCCGCCCGGCACCTGGACGGGGCCGACAACCTGGCCAACTTGCATCTGTACTGCAGCGTCGGCGAGGGTTTGCGGCAATTGTTCTGGCCGTACCCAGCCAAGGTCACCGCCTGTCGCAGCCGTCGACGCTTCCGAGAACTGGCGGGCATAGGCCACAAAGGAACCACCACCGCGAATCTGCTCGAGTATGTTCGCCATGTTGGTCGCCACCTGTTGGGCGTTCTCGGGATTGGCCGCCATGTATATTTCACCAATGCGATACTCGGTCTTGCCTTTCGAGGCATTGAGCCGCTCGATAATCGCATTCACCTCTTCGTTACCGACATTGACGAAGGGCTGGATATTCCGGCGCAGCAGGCGGCTCCAGGCCAACTCGCCCTTGATCTGGCGCTTGAGCGTGTCGGTCGAGGATCCCTGGGATCGCAAATAGGCGTCAAATGCCGCTATATCCTGCTTGAAATTCTGCTGGGCGACCTGGTTGAATGTCGCTTCGACCTCGGCATCGGATATGGTGATCTCGTTGGCCTCTGCTTCCTGGATCTGCAGCGTTTCATCGATCAGGTTTCGCAGGATCTGCAAGCGCAGTCGCTGGCGCTCCTCATCGGACACCTGGCCGCCATTGGCAGCAATGATCAGCGCCAGGCGGTGATTCACGTCGGTTCCGGTGATGATATCGCCGTTCACGATCGCCGTCGCCCGCCTGACATTGGGGTCATTCTGGCCAAATATCGTCAACTGGTCGGGAATGTTCAGTCCCGCCTGGGGAACCGAGTTATCAGCCACGGTCTGGCTTGTAGCCGGTGCACCAGCCAACATAGCGGCCCCGGCCAGGGCTCCGAATTTTGCGACAATGGCGAATTTCAATTTACGCATAACAATCATTAGTCATTACTTTTCAATGGTTTGTACTCATGATGGGCGTGGCCATAACATTTGCGTGCTGAACCGAGTATGAGCAGCAGCCCTGCCTCCGCGTTCTCCTTACACGCCCAGATTGCGCAATGCCAGTCGGAACAGGAAAGTGCTGCCGCGGCGTGCATCCCCGGCATCTTCATAGTCGTACCGCCAGGTGACCGCCATGGACAGGCATCCGTCATCATAGGCCACGCCAAGCCGGTGCCGGACCGGGTCATATCCGTCCGCGAGGGAAAGCGGGTCTTCGCGCTGGTCGGTCAGGTCGATAATCGCCGATCCGAACACGGACCAGTATCTGTCGACCTGTAGCCGGCCGCCGACCCGCAGCTCTTCGCGGTCGCGCAGGTCTTCCAGCTGGTTGCCGATATTCCGGTTGAGCCGCAGATACCCGATCTGCGCATAGGTATCGCGCGTGCCGACCGTCGCATCAATCTCGTTGCGGCGTACCGCCAGATTGTCCTTGTCGAGACGGAATCGGTGGGTGAATTTGACAATGTCCTTGAATCGGACATTAGTCCGGCCAACGATATCGGAAAACTTTTCAGACAATCCCGTTCCTTCGGGGACAATGTTGCTGTTGTTGGCGAGGCGGTAGCTCTGCCCGACGATCGTGTTGACCCGCCAGTTTGGCCGGTTGAGCTCCCATTCGACGCCATAGGTGACGCGGACATCGTCCTCATACCGGTCATAGCCGGGAAACCGGTTGAGCGCGAACAGGTTGCTGTCTTCGAGGTCGACTGCCCGCGCGTCTTCGTTCGGCACTGCGAGATTGGAGAGCGATGGGCTTGCAACAATCTGTACGCGCGGCGTGACCGTCTGGGTGCCGCCAAAGGCTTCGCCGACCAGTGGCCATTTGACGTCAATGGCGGCCGAAGCAATAGCCCTGCCGCGCCAACCGCTCATGCCGCGATAGATTGCAGTCTCGTTCAGGGCATTGTCGTTACTGTGATAGACGTCGCCGCGGGCAAAGCCGGTGAAGGTGATCTCCTGCCCCATGGGCGTCAGCTTGCGCAGATCCCATCGCGCCGAGGCAAATGCACGCTGTGTATCCTGGCCACCGGTCCTGGCGATCGAGAGGCTGTTGACCTGCAATTGCACTCGGCCGCCTGCAATCGGGTTCTTCAGACGTTTTCGATAATCGAGCATCGGCAAAGCGATCGGGACCTGGCTTTGCGGATCGTTGGCGCGCAGGGTCTGGAATGCCCAGCCTGCCAATGAGAAATAACTGCTATCATCAATCCGTTCGAGATTGATGGTCGAACGGAGCGTATCGTCGTCGCTGATGTCGTAGCGCTGCAGGAAGGTTCGGTCGGACGTGATCCTGGCGGACTGCGACAGCGTCCAGTTCCGGCCCAGATTGAAACGGCCCTTGGTTTCGAAATAACCGCGGAAATCGCTTTCCGCATTTGGCAGTGCCTGGGTCAGCCCGACGGGAATGCGCGAGCTGTAGGTTGCATAGCCGGTAAGCTGGAACGCGCCCTTGTCACCCAGTTTGCGATAGGTGCCGCTGATCAGCGGCGCCACGTCGGAAAAAACCTGGGCGGTAACTGTCGCGTCCTCGTTCGGTGCCAGGTTGAAATAATAGGGGAACGACAGGCCGACACCATTGACATTGTCGATCTTGATATTCGGGACCAGCAGGCCGCTGCGGTTTTCGTCGCTGATCGGATGCGACAGCCACGGCAACGGGATAACCGGAAGACCGAATATCTCGATCCGGGCGCCGTCGTAGCTTACCCGTTTCTTCACCGGGTCGTAGGTTACCTTGACCGCCTTGATCTGCCAGCTCGGGTTTTTGGGACAGCCATCATCGGTCGTCACGGCGCATGCCGTGTAGGCCGCGCTATCGAGCGTCAGCGTGCCGTCGTCAAAGCGTTCGCTCTTGCGTGCTGCCAATCGGCTGCCATCGGCAAGTACAAGGAGCAGGTTTTCAACCGCGCCATCGCGCAGGCTGTCGCTCAGGACGATGCGATCACCATAGGCGACGTCACCTTCCGGACTGATTGATCGAATACTGCCCTCGGCGACCACTTCGCCAGACTTGCGGTCCCATACCACGCTGTCGGCACGCAGACTGTACCCGTCACGGTTGAGGATGACATTGCCGTCGGCAGTGACGATGTCATTTTCGAAATCATAAAGAAGCGTGTCAGCGCTGAACGCGATTTCCTGGTCCACCGGCTGGGATTCTTCGCCGACCTGCACGGCCTTGTTATCGGGCGGCAGTTCTTGTGCATGGGCAATGCCTGGAACGACCGCAGTGACGAGAGCGAGCAGCGGGATGAGGTTTTTTTTCATCGCACGTCTCAATCTGGGCTGTGCCCCTCATTCCACATGCTGAAATCCCGCATGGCAGTCCCTCGCTACCTCCTTTGCCTGCAAGCCTATTGCACCAGTTTTGCCTGTCTGCAAATTTTCTTTGCCGGTTTTTTTGGTTGAGTGCTCGCTATTATGGTTGACCGCGATTCCATCATTGCAAATTGCAAGCCGATCTTTCATTGATCGCGCCTGAACGGAACGTTGATCTGGCCGTGAAATGGGCCAGAACCAATAAAGACAAGGATTGCTCTCTAATGAAATTTGCTTTTGCCAATGATCGACCCGAAGCGGCAGATACGGCGATCTATGCGATCAAGAAGGATGCGCTCGAAAAGGCTGATCTTGGACTCGAACAGAGCGACGCCATCAAGGCCGCCGCCGTGGCAGCCCGTTTTTCCGGCAAGTCCGGCGAGGTATTCGAGACTTTTGTTTCGGAAGACGGCAATGCGCTGCGCGTTGTCCTGACCGGAGCAGGCAATGGCAAGGCGAACAATATTGAATCGGCTGGCGGGTCCGCGATTGCAAAGATACTCGCCTCCGGCGCCAAGCATGCCGTGATCTATCCGCTCGGCCTTGATGAGGCGCATCTCGCACAAATGATGTTCGGTGCGCAGCTGCGCAGCTGGCGGATCGACAAGTACCGGACCACCATGCCGGAAAAGCAGAAGCCGACACTGGAGAAAATCACCGTCCTCGACACAGACATGGAGTCGTCCAGGATCTGGGCCGACCTGTCTGCAGTCGCCGATGGCGTGGCCCTGACGCGCGAACTGGTTTCCGAACCCGCCAATGCGATCTACCCGGAAAGCTTTGTCGAGCGTTGCCTGGAGCTGCAGGAACTGGGTATCGAATTCACCGTGCTCGGCTGGGACGAAATGGAAAAACTCGGCATGGGTGCGCTGCTGGGCGTGTCGCAGGGTTCGGAACGGCCGCCACGATTACTCGCAATGCGCTGGGACGGAACCGGCGGAGCGCAGAAAAAACCACTGGCGCTGGTGGGTAAGGGCGTCACCTTTGACACCGGCGGTATTTCACTGAAACCCGGCGCCGGCATGGAAGAAATGAAGTGGGACATGGGCGGTGCCGGTGCGGTGGCCGGAACCATGAAGGCGCTCGCGGGCCGCAAGGCCAAAGCGCATGTCGTCGGCGTTTGCGGATTGGTCGAGAACATGCCTGACGGCAAGGCGCAGAGGCCAGGCGACGTGGTCACAAGCATGCAGGGACAGACGATCGAAGTGATCAATACTGACGCCGAAGGCCGGCTGGTGCTTTGCGATGCCATGCACTGGACCCAGGAGAATTTCGAGCCGGAGGTCATGATTGACCTCGCCACACTTACCGGGGCGATGATCATCTCGCTTGGTCACGAATATGCCGGCTGTTTCAGCAATGATGATGACCTTGCAGAGGACCTCATCGAAGCAGGCAAGGACAGCGGTGACCCGGTCTGGCGCCTGCCGATCGGCCCGGCTTATGACAAGCTGATCAATTCGCCGATCGCCGACATCAAGAATGTCGGACCGCGCGGCGCCGGATCGATCACTGCCGCCCAGTTCCTGCATCGCTTCGTCCAGGATGGCGTGAAATGGGCACATCTCGACGTTGCCGGGATGGTCTGGGCCGACAAACCGAGCCCGGTCTGGGAAAAGGGCGCGACCGGCTATGGCGTGCGCCTGCTTAACCGCTATGTGGCCGACAATTTTGAGGACTGATCCGCTGCTGTGCCGGCTCGGTAGCGTGCCGGATGCAAGTTGATTTTTACCATCTGACTCGAGACCCCGTCGAGAAACTGGTGCCGATGCTGGCTGCGAAGACGCTCGACATTGGCAAGCGGCTATTGCTGGTGTCCGGAAACGAGGCCCAGCGGACCGCGATAAGCAAGGCGCTTTGGTCTGACGATCCTGTCAGTTTCCTGGCGCATGACCATGCCGGATCGGAACAGGAAAAAGACCAGCCGATCCTGATTGCCGAAAAGTTCACAACTGCCAATGGCGCCACTTTTGTGATCCTTGCCGACGGCGAGTGGCAGGACGAGGCGCTGGACTATGAGCGCGCATTTTACCTGTTTACCGCCGCCCAGATCGAATTTGCGCGGTCCGCTTGGCGTGATCTTGATGCCCGTGACGGTGTGACGCCGCGCTATTGGAAACAGGAGGGCGGCCGCTGGGTACAAGGCCCCTGATTTTCACGGAATTGCGCTTTTGCCTGCAGGGATATAGTCTGGCGCCGATGGGCGCGAGCAATGGAGGAACTCACAAATGAAGCGATTTGCCATGATTCCGGCGATGCTGTTGATAGCATCATGCGGCAGCAGCAGCGATGATGAACTGGCGTCTGGAACGTTTGATGACGGCGAGGGGAATGAGGGCAGCTATTCCATTCGCGGAGATGAAGAGAGCAGCGAAACGGTCATCAAGTCGGGAGATGGCGAAGTACGCATCGCAACAGGCGACAAGGCGCTGAAGGAATTGCCGCTCGGCATCGAACTGTATCCCGGCGCTGATGTACAAACGAGCATGTCCGGGATCGGCGAAGGCAAGTCCGGTGCGATGGTCGTATTCAAGACCAGCGACAGCGCCGATGACGTCGTCAAGTTCTACCGCGACCAGATGGCGGAGAAGGGCATCGAGGTCAAAACCGAGGTGACGACCGGCAACATGAAGATGATAGGCGGCGAGCGCGACAGTGGCGAAACGGTCAACTTGTCCGTTTCCCGGGATATCGAAGGCGAAGGCGTTACGGCGACCCTGATCGCGGGCGGCTGAAGCGCCGGCCGCTGCAGCCAATACGCATTGCTGCTTGTCTCGCGCAATGCGGCCCTGTCTCCATCGGTCAATGGCAAAAGCTTGCCATGTTGCAGTGCAGCGGCTAAGGGGCGCGCAAACTGCAATCATCCCCAAATTTACGGAGCAAAATCATGGCCGTTACACGGACATTCTCGATCATCAAGCCCGACGCCACGCGTCGCAACCTGACGGGCGCCGTCACCAAGATGCTGGAAGAGGCAGGCCTGCGCGTTGTTGCCTCCAAGCGCATCCACATGAGCCAGGAGCAGGCTGAAGGGTTCTACGCCGTGCACAAGGAGCGGCCGTTCTTCGGTGAACTGGTAGATTTCATGACCAGTGGACCATGCGTGGTCCAGGTTCTCGAGGGCGAGGATGCGGTAAAACGCAACCGCGACATCATGGGTGCAACCAATCCGGCAGATGCGGACGAGGGCACGATCCGCAAGACCTATGCGGAAAGCATCGAAGCCAACAGCGTCCATGGCAGCGACAGCGATGAAAACGCCAAGATCGAGATCGACTTCTTCTTCAGCGAAGATGAAATTGTCGGTTGATGCAAATGATCGCTACGGCGCGGGATTGGCCTCGTCGTAGCGTTCCCAGTCGTGGAAGGCCTCGCGCCGCACGATAATCCACTTTCCGTCGCGTTTTTCAAAGCGGTCGCAATAGCGTCCGGCGACGATCCAGTCGGTCGCCTTTCCATTGGTGGGGACCGGTCCGAAATCCGGTACACCCTCTTCGATATAGTGGTAGGCCACGAAATTGGCCTCGGTCTCGGCGCTCAGTCCATCCTCGCCAAAGGTGATGTGCACGTTGGAAATGCTGTGATGGGTTGCCGGAACCTTCTCCAGGATCTGGCTGGCAAACTCGACAAACTGGTCCGGCGGCCCTTCATAGTCGCCATGCTTGTGGACATGGTCGTCGGTGAAGCATGATCGCACGAGCGGCCAGTCCTTGCGATCTATGCCTTTGCAATATCTGTGCAGGTGATCGCGAATCGCCTCGCGAGCTTCCAGTTCTTCCAATTTGTCCATCGCCGCGATTCTCCTCTCTCATTTTATCAGTCCCCATCGGCTTTCGGGCTGACTAGGCTTTGACCGATTTTCAGGGAGAATAAGCATGGGCCGACTGCAGGACAAAGTGGCAATAATAACAGGCGCCGCAAAGGGCTTGGGAGAGGCCGATGCCCGGATGTTCGCCCGCGAAGGCGCCACGGTGATCTTGACCGACATGGATACTGAAAATGGTGCCAGGGTGGCGGCGGAAATTGGCGAACCGGCGGAGTTTCATGAGCACGACGTCGGTGATGAACAGGCCTGGGAAGACCTGATTGCCGATGTCATGGCGCGGCATGGCAAGCTTGATGTCCTGGTCAACAATGCCGGGGTGGTGGAACCGGGAACGATCGAAACCCAAACCAGCGACGAATATCGATTCGTCATGCAGGTGAGCGCCGACGGTGCGTTTTACGGCTGCAAATATGCCGTACCGGCGATGAAGGAATCGGGCGGCGGTTCGATCATCAACATGTGCTCTATCGCTTCAGTTGTCGGCGAACCGATCGTCGTCGCCTATGCCATGGCCAAGGGCGCGGTCGAGAGCCTGACGCGCAGCGTGGCGGTGCATTGCGCCAACAACAAATATGGTGTGAGGTGCAACAGCGTGCACCCTGCCGGCATATTGACCCCGATGGTCGAGAATATCGGACCCAAGGTGATGGGCCGCGACGACCTGCGTCCTGCGAGCGAAGGTCCGGCGCCGAGCGCGCTGGGTGAACCTGACGATATCGCCCACACGGTGCTGTTTCTTGCATCTGATGAAAGCAAGTTCATCAACGGCGCCGCCATTCGGGTCGACAATGCCAAATCGGTCATGGAAGGCGTGGTCGAATGACGCCTTGATTCACTTGCCTTGCCTCCCACTGTTAGTCTAGGTTGACACTGAGGAGTGTGAGGAAATGAATGACGTCGGCGAGTCTCAGGAGATTCCTGAGGCCGATAAACCCAAGTCGTCGGTTATGGCGATCATTGAGAATAGCCCGATAGCCTCGGTGGTCAGCAATCCGCGGCTGCCGGACAATCCGCTCGTTGCAGTGAACGATGCCTTTGTTGAACTTACTGGCTATGATCGCGATTTCATCATTGGCCGCAATTGCCGGTTCCTCGCCGGCGAAGCCACCGAGCCGTGGCTGACCGAGGAAATTCGTCGGGGGGTTCGTGAACGGAAGTCGGTCCTAGTGGAAATCCTGAACTACAAGAAGGACGGCACGCCGTTCCAGAATGCGGTTCTGGTTGCGCCATTGTTCGACGATGAAGGCGAACTCGAATATTTTCTTGGTTCGCAGGTAGAGATCGACGCAGATACGCCGAGCCTCGCCAAGGCACGGCGCATGCGGGCCGTGGAGATCGTCAAGGACCTATCAAAACGCCAGCGCGAAGTGCTGCAATTTATCGCCAAGGGCCTGCTCAACAAGCAGATCGCGCATGAACTTGACCTCAGTGAGCGGACCGTGAAAATGCACCGTTCAATCCTGATGAAACGGCTCAACGCTCCCAGCGCCGCCGACATGGTTAGACTGGCTGTCGAAGCGGGGATGTAGGCATACGTTACAAGGAACGTATCGCAGGTGCGAAAAAAGCCGGGTAAACATCTATCAACATCGCAGGTCGGGACAACATCTCCCAAGGGTCGCAAACTCTTTCTTTCGGCGACATATCCTCCCTCCTCCTTTGTCGTCCGGAATTTCCCGACCTGCGATGCCTTCTTTCTCAGAACTGGTCCGCAGCGTCCATCAGCCGGGTGAGTTTCTTTGGAGCGACCAAGCGCCAGCTTTTCGCCAGCCAGTCCGCAACATGATCCCAGTCGGTTCTGCCGATATTCAGGCGAATGGCAATCCAGCCGCTCTTGCCGTAGAATTTTGGCGAATAGTAAAGCTCGGGATCGGCGTCGATGAGTGCGCTCTGTTCATCGAGGCCTGATGTCTTGACCAGCAACCCGACATTCGATTCGCCGTGCAGCTTCTGGGTCAGATAGGCGAAATATTTTGCTGTTTTCGCGCTCCCGACACGCCATCCCGGCGAACCGAAGCTTTCGCGTTCATGCGTTTCCGGCAGGGCGAGCGCGCGCTCCCTGACTTGCTCCAGGATCCAGTCGGGATCCGACTCGCGTGTGACATATTTGGCCAGCGTTGCCGGATATAGCTGGTGCTCGGCAATCAGGATCCGGCTGGCGAGGCGGTCGGCATGGTCGTCGGGGAGAATCGCGACCTCGGTTTGTGCCAGCACCGGCCCGTCATCGAGTTCCGGCGTAACCAGGTGCACGCTGCAACCGGAATGGCTGTCACCCGCATCAATGGCGCGTTGGTAGGTATCAAGCCCCTTATATTTGGGAAGCAGGCTGGGATGAATATTGAGCATGCGTTCCGGCCATTTCTCCACGAAGCTGTCCGACAAGATGCGCATATACCCAGCGAGGACGACATATTCCGCGCCGGATTTTGCGATCGCATCATGCATGATCTGGTCATGATCTTCGCGGGCCAGGCCCCTATGCGAATGAGCAAATGTCGCGAGTCCCTCGGCCTCGGCCAGTTTGAGTCCGCGCGCGTCAGGATCATTCGATGCCACCAGGACCACTTGATAGGGGCAGTCTTCGGCCTTGGCGGCGTATATGAGCGCCGCCATGTTGGAACCCCGTCCCGAGATCAGGACCGCAACCTTGGTCCGGTCAACCATTATGTGTTGCCGACCAGTCTTGCATCGCCGACCAGTGATCGCTGCTGCCCGAAACCGTGCACCCCTTGGTACCGCTCGCGACCTCGCCGACGCGGAAAACGGTTTCGCCTGCATTTTCGAGGTCAGCTGTGACGGCAACGACGTCGGCCTCGGGAACCGCCAAGACCATGCCAATACCGCAGTTGAAAGTTCGCGCCATTTCTTCTGGCTCGATATTGCCCTGCGCCTGCAGGAAGGCCATCAATCGCGGCTGTGGCCAGCTGCC
>JAAUYH010115697.1_pt1 | contig 12138 bp, 12 predicted proteins | sample 7278061 | NCBI WGS metagenome assembly JAAUYH01 (sample SAMN14350203, study PRJNA611818) | marine sediment metagenome | isolation source: surface marine sediment (0.6m) | place: French Polynesia: Moorea | collected 2018-08
AGTGGGTCTTGGCGCGCAGGTAAATCTTACCCTTGCCGCCGCGATAGGCCTCGCGGATTCCGCGCGCACCGTTGATCGTGCCGGCGGTCGGGAAGTCGGGCCCGGGAATACAGGTCATCAGCTGTTCGAGTTCGGCCTCGGGCTCGTCGATCAGCAGGATACAGGCGTTGACGACCTCGGCCAGGTTGTGCGGCGGGATGTTGGTCGCCATGCCCACCGCGATACCGGAGGAACCGTTGATAAGCAGGTTCGGCACCCGGGTCGGTAGCACCAGTGGCTCATGTTCGGACTCGTCGTAGTTGGGGATGAAGTCGACGGTTTCCTTGTCGAGATCGGCCAGCAACTCGTGCGCGATCTTCGACATGCGGACTTCGGTGTAACCCATCGCCGCCGGGGCGTCGCCGTCCACCGAGCCGAAGTTGCCCTGCCCGTCCACGAGCATGTATCGCATCGAGAACGGCTGCGCCATGCGGACGATAGTGTCGTAAACCGCCGAGTCGCCGTGCGGGTGGTACTTACCGATGACGTCGCCGACCACGCGCGCGGATTTCTTGTACGGCTTGTTGTAGTCGTTGCCGAGCTCGCGCATGGCGTGCAGGACACGACGGTGGACCGGCTTCAGGCCGTCACGCACATCGGGCAACGCGCGCCCGACGATGACGCTCATCGCATAGTCGAGATAGGACTGCTGCATCTCCTCTTCGAGGCTGACGGACAGCAATTCCTGAGCTACTTCAGACATAAACTGTTACTTTTTTTGCTCAATATTCCAGCGCAATTCCGTTCAAATAACGGAACCAGGACGGTGGAAAATGGCGGATTCGAACTGTGGAAATCGGAGCCGAAATAATACCACACTGACACCCGTAGCAGCAGCGTTTTAACGCTGTATACTGCGCGCCAGAAGCAAGAGCTGGCGCGGGATTGACGAGGAGATACATGACTGCGGTCCGAGACAATATTGACGCGGCGGAAGTCGCCAAATTCGACGCCCTGGCGTCCCGATGGTGGGACCCGGACAGCGAATTCCGGCCGCTGCACCAGATTAACCCCTTGCGCCTCGACTGGATCCGGCAATTTGTGGACCTTTCGGGCAAAAAAGCGATCGATGTCGGCTGTGGCGGCGGTATCCTCGCGGAGTCGATGGCCGAGGCCGGCGCCCTCGTGACCGGCATTGACATGGCAGAAGCTCCGCTGGCGGTGGCCCGCCTGCACCGGCACGAATCCGGTGCCGAGGTCGAGTATCGCCAGGCGACTGCCGAGGAGATGGCGGCAGAGCAGGCCGGCGAATTCGACGTCGTTACCTGCCTCGAGATGCTCGAGCACGTGCCCGACCCGGCAGCGGTCGTCAAAGCATGCCATGAACTGGCGAAGCCCGGCGGCCAGGTGATCTTCTCGACGATCAACCGCAACCCGAAATCCTTCGTCATGGCCATCGTCGGCGCCGAGTACATCCTGAATCTACTGCCCAGGGGGACCCACGAGTACGGCAAGTTCATCAAGCCCTCCGAGCTCGAGGAATGGGCGCGTGCAGCCGGGCTCGAACTGAAACGCAGCATCGGCCTGCACTACAACCCGCTGACGAAAGAGTATTGGCTGGGCTCCAATCTGCACGTCAACTACCTGATGTACTACGAGCGCCCCGACACCGCATGAGCGCACGCGACCGGCTCACCGCAGGCGGCTACAAGGCCGTCTTCTTCGATCTCGACGGCACGCTCGTCGACACGGCGCCCGACATGGTAACGGCGCTGCAGGAGATGCAGCGCGCGCTCGACGTCGAGCCCGTCGCATACGATTTCGGTCGCAATCACGTCTCCAACGGTGCGCTGGGACTGCTCAGAATCGGGTTTCCGGACCTGCCAGAACACGAGCGAAAGGACCTGGTCTGCGACTTCGTAGACCGTTACGCGCGCATGCTGTGCGATCGAACCAGCGTGTTCCCCGGACTTGATACCGCGCTGGATGCCCTCGACGCGGGTGCGCTGCCCTGGGGTGTGGTGACCAACAAACCCGAGCACCTGACGAACCCCCTGATGGAGGCGCTCGAGTTGCTCGAGCGCAGTGTCGCAACCGTCAGCGGCGACACCCTGCCCCAGCGCAAACCCGATCCTGCCCCGCTTCTACACGCCTGCGAACTCGCGGGCGTGGCTGCGATCGACTGCATCTATGTCGGGGATGCCGCCCGGGACATCGAGGCCGGCAAGCGCGCAGGCATGGCGACGATCGCGGCTGCGTACGGCTATATCGCCGACGATGACGACCCGCGGAACTGGAATCCCGACCTGATCGCGACAGATACCGACAATTTGACGCAAATTCTGCTCAAAGCGGTTAATCTAGTCGCCTGATGTACGCGATTACGATTGACCCGGTCTGGCTCGAAGTCGGACTGCCTGCCCTTGCCCTCGGGCTGCTCGTCGGTGGGTTCATCGTCTGGGCCGCCAAACGGTTCCAGCGCCGAGATCTCGAGCGGTCGATAGGTGCGTTGCAGGCCGAACTCAAGAACCAGGAAGCGATGGAGCTCGAGCGTGACTCGGCGTTCGAGGCAGCCACGGCACGCCTGGCCCGGTCTTTCTCGGAGTTGTCCCAGCAGTCACTGAAGTCCAACAGCGAGACTTTCCTGCGACTCGCGGAGCAGAACCTCGGCGCCCACCAGGAAAAGGCCAAGCGCGAGCTCTCGGAGCGCGAGAAGGCCGTCGAGACCCTGGTCAGGCCGATTCGCGATGCCCTGGACGCGTCGCAAAAACAGATCTCGGAGCTGGAGAAGGCACGCAGCGAGGCCTACGGCGGTATCAAGGCTCAGCTCGAGACCATGCAGGCAAGCCAGAAGTCGCTGCAGCTGGAGACCCAGAATCTCGTCAAGGCGCTGCGGCGACCGGAGGTACGCGGGCGCTGGGGCGAAATCACGCTGCGGCGGCTGGTCGAACTTGCGGGTATGGTCGAGCACTGCGATTTCTACGAGCAGGTGCACACGACCGACGAGGATCATGTCATTCGTCCCGACATGGTGGTGCGTATGCCCGACCAGCGGGAACTGGTCGTCGACGTCAAGACACCTCTGGACGCTTACCTGGAGGCCATCGAAGCAAGCGACGACGCCCAGCGACAGCTCGGCCTGGAAAAGCACGCCCGCAACGTGCGCGGGCATATCCGCGCGCTCGCATCGAAGGCCTACTGGGCCCAGTTCGAGGAGAGTCCCGAATTCGTCATCCTGTTCATCCCTGGTGACCAGTTCCTGAGCGCGGCGCTCAACGAGGAGCCGGACCTGATCGAATATGCGCTGTCACAGCAGATCATTCTCGCAACCCCGACGAGCTTCGTCGCCCTCCTGAAAGCCGTTGCATACGGCTGGCGCCAGCTGGCATTGGCGGAAAACGCCAAGGAAATTCGTACGCTCGCAGAAGACCTGCACACGCGAATCGGCACGTTCGTCGGTCACATGAACCGCATGGGCCGGCAGCTCGCGAGCAGCGTCGAAAACTACAACAAGGCGGTTGGGTCCCTGGAGCGGAGCGTATTGCCGGGCGCGCGCAAGTTCGTCGAACTCGGCGTGCACGAGAAGAAAGAAATCGAGAAGCTCGAGACGCTGGACCCGGTTCCCCGCACGATGATAGAAAGCGCCGACGACGACAAGACGTTGCAGTAGACACATGGATCCCAGGCAATACACGTACCCCGGCGACCTGCTGGACGGACGCATCGTCCTGATAACAGGCGCCAGCGACGGCATTGGTCGCGCGCTTGCCGTGCACGCGGCCGCACACGGCGCGCAGGTCATCCTGCACGGCCGCAATACCGAAAAACTGGAGAAGGTCTACGACGAGATCGGGGCGCTCGACAATGCGCCACGGCCCTCGATCGCGGTGATGGACCTCGCGATCGCGGACAGCAATGCTTACCAGACCCTCGCGTCGAGCCTCGAGGAGGAATTCGGCCGCCTGGACGGACTTGTGCACAACGCGGGCATTCTCGGCGAGCTCTACCCGATCGAGCAATACGATGTAGCGCTCTGGCAGCAGATCATGCACGTCAACCTGACCGCGGTATTCGCACTGACACAAGTTTGCCTGCCGTTGCTGAAACTCGCGGACGACCCTTCGGTGATATTCACCAGCAGCACGGTCGGGCGCGAAGGCCGCGCCTACTGGGGTGCCTACAGTGCGTCCAAGTTCGCGGTCGAGAGCTTGTCGCAAACGCTGGCCGACGAACACCGTCACGGCAAGTTGCGCGCGAACTGCATTAACCCCGGACCAACGCGCACCAAGATGCGCCTCGCGGCGTTTCCAGGCGAAGACCGCGACAAGCTCAAGCGCCCCGAAGATCTGCTGCCAAGCTACATGTACCTGCTGGGTCCGGACAGCAAGGGCGTTACCGGCGAGAGTTTCGACGCCCAGTGAGGCCGGCCGCCTCGTACAGGGGCCTGGCTTCCCGCTCTTTCAGTTCCCGGTACTGGCCCGCTTTCAGGTTTCTCGGCAGCCGTATCGGGCCGTAGGCCGTGCGCACGAGTCGGCTGACTTCGTAGCCCAATGCCGACCAGAGTCGCCGCACCTCGCGATTTCGCCCCTCGCGCAGGGTCACGTTGAACCAGCGATTCCTGCCCTCGCCGCCGGAGAACTCGACGCTGTCGAAGTGCGCCGGTCCATCGTCGAGTTCGACGCTTTGTTTCAACCGCTTGATATCCTGGTCGGTCGGATGCCCGTGAACGCGAACCGCGTAGTGGCGTACGATCTCGCTCGACGGGTGCATCAAGCCGTTGGCGAGCTCCCCGTCAGTGGTGAATATCAGAAGACCGGTAGTCGTCATGTCCAGTCGACCGACAGCCACCCAGCGTGCGGCTTTGAGTCGCGGCAGGGCTTCAAACACGGTCTTGCGGCCTTCCGGGTCGTTTCGCGTGGTGACCTCGTCAGCCGGCTTGTTGTAGATGATGTGGCGGTGAGCCTGGCCTGCCCGCGCCGTGCGAAGCGGACGCCCGTCCAGCTCGAAGCGTTCCGATCCAGTGACTCGTTCACCGAGCTGCGCGCGTTTGCCGTCGACGGTCAGTCGGCCCTCGCGAATCCAGTTTTCGATTTGCCGGCGGGAGCCGTGACCGGCCGCTGCCAGGATCTTCTGTATACGTTCAGCCACCGCCGGCGGAGGCGTCTTTGTCGTCACTACCGTCGTGCGTTTCGAGCGTAGCAAGTCCCGTGCTTTCGACCGGGTCCGGCCATTCGGACACAACGAGCTCTTCTACGTCGTCTTCCTTCATATCCAGGGGCTCGAGCTCTGGCAGGTCCACGTGGGGCTCACCCACCGCATCTTCTGTCTCGGCAGCTTCCGGCGCCTCGCCGTGCTCCGGATGCAGCACCGGCACGTTGAAGCTGTCCGGGCTCTCCTCCGCGGTCGCGGCGTCTTCGACTTCGGGAAGATTGAGCTGGACGCGCAGGCTTTCCCAGTCCGAAAGGTCGGCCAGCGGCGGCAAGTCGTCGAGCTTCTTCAGCCCGAAGTAATCGAGGAATGACTTGGTGGTGCCAAACATCTCCGGTCGGCCGGGGACGTCCCGGTGTCCGACGACGCGCACCCAGTCTCGCTCCATGAGTGTGCGAACGATGTTGGCGCTGACAGAGACACCGCGCACGTCTTCGATCTCGCCACGCGTAATCGGTTGTCGATAGGCAATCAGGGCCAGTGTCTCGAAGAGGGCTCGAGAGTAACGCGGCGGGCGCTCTTCCCAGAGCTTTTGCAGCCGATCGACCATGGCCTGTTTGATCTGCATGCGGAAACCCGAGGCGACCTCGGCAATCATCAAACCGCGTTCCTCGTACTCTTCATTCAGCGATTCGATCGCGGCACGGATTTCGGCCTTTTGCGGCGCCATGCGTTGGTCGAACAGAGCGCGGAGCTGATCGAGGTTCATGGGTCTGCCGGCCGCAAGCAGTGCGGCCTCAATAAAGTACTGTATTTCTTTCTGGTCCATTAGCCGGCGTTCTCGGAATCCTCAACGAGCCGCACACTCGATGCGGCCCGAACATGTAACGGGGCGTACTCGTCGGATTGCACGACCTCGACCAGCGCCTCCTTGAGCAGTTCGAGAATGGCGATGAAGGTCACCGCGACGCCCATGCGGCCTTCTGCCGGGTCGAACAAATCGCTAAAGCTCGTGAAATTGCTGGCCTTGATCTGGGTCAGCACCTCGGACATGCGTTGACGCACGGAGAGCGGTTCGCGCTGCAAGTGGAGATTGGAGTACATCTCCGCGCGCTTGAGAACGTCGTGAAATGCCAGCAACAGCTCTTTGAGCGTAACGTCGGGCATTTTCGTGACGATCTTGCGTTCCGGCGCATCGGCAAGCGCCATGTGTATGTCGCGCTCCATTCGCGGCAAGTCGGCCAGGTCCTGCGCGGCCTTCTTGTAGCGTTCGTACTCCTGCAGCCTGCGGACGAGTTCGGCGCGAGGATCCTCTTCCTCCTCTTCCTCGGTCTGCGGCCGCGGCAGCAGCATGCGCGATTTGATTTCGGCCAGCATGGCGGCCATGACCAGGTACTCGCCCGCCAGCTCGAGCTGCATTTCTTTCATGAGCTCGATGTACTGCACGTACTGCTTGGTGATCTCGGCGATCGGAATGTCGAGGATGTCGATGTTCTGGCGCCGGATCAGGTACAGAAGCAGGTCCAACGGCCCCTCGAAGGCTTCCAGGAAAACCTGTAACGCATACGGTGGGATGTAGAGATCCTGCGGCAGCTGGGTAACCGGCTCACCGTCGACGACGGCGAACGGCATTTCGGCCTGCGCGGGAGTCTGTTTCTCGTCCTGCGGCGGCTTCGGGGCGTCTTCCGGCTTCAGGACCTTGAGGTCTGGCTTCATGGTGATTCCAAGCGATATAGGCTCATTCTAGCGCAATCACCCGACGATAGCGCTGAGATCACCCCGCCCGTGGCGCAGAATCTCGACGTGTCCGCTGGACAGGTCGATGACGCTGGTTGGCTCGATGCCTGTCGGCCCGGCATCGACGATTGCTTCGATCTGGTGGCCGACGCGCTCCTCGATCTCGAGCGGATCGGTCAGCGGCATGTCGTCGCCCGGCAGCAGCAGCGTCGAACTCATGATGGGCTCGCCGAGCGTATCGAGAATTGCATGCACGACAGTGTGATCCGGCACGCGAATGCCGATCGTCCGCCGCTTCGGGTTTTGCAGCCGTTTCGGGACTTCGCGCGTGGCCGGGAGAATGAAGGTATAAGGGCCCGGGGTCATCGACTTGATCATGCGATAGGCCCAGTTGTCTACGCGTGCGTACAGGCTGATCTCGGAGAGGTCTTTGCAGACCAGCGTGAAATTGTGTTTTTTGTCGGTACGCCGTATTCGATGGATACGATCGATGCAGCGCTTGTCGCCGATATGACACCCGAGCGCGTAACTCGAGTCGGTCGGGTACGCAATGAGCCCGCCACTTCGAATGATCTGCACGAGCGCCGCCACGCGGCGGGGCTGCGGATCCCGGGGATGTAGTTCGATCAGTCTGGCCACGCGCGGATTGTAGGTGAGCAGTCCGGTCCGGTATAGTCCCGTGCCCCGGACGCGAAACTTGGTGCTGCATGCAGCTTTTCATCGACTACCTGCCGATCCTCGCGTTTTTCGGCGCCTATTTTTACCAGGACATTTATTTTGCGACGATCGTGCTGATGGTCGTCATGCCGATCGTGCTGGCCGCGCAATGGCTCATCACCCGCAAGACGAACCGTATCTACGTGGCCTCAACAGGATTAGTCCTCGTTCTCGGGGCGGCCACGCTGATGTTTCGGAACCCCGAGTTCCTCTACTGGAAACCGACGGTTCTGAACTGGGCGATTGCTTTGGTATTTCTCGGAAGCCAGTACGTTGGCCAGAAGACCATCGTCGAGCGAATGATGGGCGCCGCGGCAGAACTCGAGAAGAGCCAATGGACCCGACTGAACTTGATGTGGGTAGGGTTCTTTCTGCTGGTTGGCGCTGTCAACATCTATGTGGCCTTCAACTATCCCGAGGCGTTCTGGGTGAAGTTCAAGCTATTTGGCATGTTGGGACTGACGATCCTGTTCGTGATCGTGCAGACAATCTGGTTGACGCTGGTTATGAACAGGAACGAGGCGGCCGGCGAGTCGTCGACGAGCGATGAACAGGGTTGAACGAATCGAAAAACGGCTGACCGACGCGCTGGATCCCACCGAGATCCTGGTCAAGGATCAGAGCCATTTGCATGCCGGACATGCCGGCGCCCAGGATGGCATGGGGCACTTCGAAGTACTGATTGTATCCAGCGGCTTCGAGGGGATATCGCGCATCGCGCGGCACAGGATCGTCTTCGACGCACTGGGCGACATGATGCAGACCGATATTCACGCGCTCAAGATCCGCGCATATGCTCCGGACGAGCGCTAGTCCCTTCGGAATACCGTCGGAATCGTATATGATTCGCCCGACCAATCCACTGAGGAACTTCCATGAATTCCATCTCGCCTACCGGCGGCGCCTTGGCTCGCCAGGGTATTCTCGTGCTCGCACTACTCGTCTCGGCGAACGCTTCAGCAGAGGCGGTGAAAACCGTTAATGGCGTCGATATCGACCAGACCGTCTACGAGGTATACCTCGAAACCCGCTTCGGCAAGTCGTCGGCGGATGCGACAGAGCAGGAGAAGAGCTCTGCACTGAGAGAGATAACCGATATTTATTTGCTGACGACCCAGCCTGCCGTCAAAGAACTGGAACAAGACCCGCGCACGCAGGCCCAAATGGAATTGCAGAGGCGCGGTTTCCTGGCGCAGGCAGCGGCACAGGACTACATCCAAAGCAATCCGGCGACGGACGCCGAGATACTCGCTGAGTACGAATCGCAGGTAGAACTCGCACCCGAGCAGCAGTTCAAGGCGCGTCATATTCTCGTCGAGACGCAAGCAGCGGCACAGGAGATCATCCAGCAGTTGAAAAGCGGCGCCAACTTTGAAGAACTCGCCAAAGAAAAATCGACCGGCCCCTCCGGACCCAATGGCGGCGACCTCGGCTGGTTTCCACCGGACCAGATGGTGAAACCCTTCTCTGATGCCGTAGTGAATCTCGAGAACGGAAGTTTCACGCAGGAGCCCGTGCAAACTCAGTTCGGTTGGCACGTAATTCTTCGCGAAGACTCGAGGGCGGCGGAGCCCCCAACTCTCGAAAGCGTCCGAGAAGTTATCAAGCAGCGTATCGAACAGGTGAGATTTCAGGAGTACCTGGAGTCGCTTCGGAACGCCAACAGCAGCTAGATTCCGCTTTACTTAATGCGAAAAAAGGGCGCCTTATGGCGCCCTTTTTCTTTCATCGAATTCTATTTGTGAAGCTGGTCACATCATAAAGCGTGCCCGACCCCTAGTATTGCACGCGAGTCGTCCCTAATCGCTCGGGGGCGGCTCCTCCAACCCTCGCATCTCCCTTTATTGGTTGATACGAGATCTAAGACGGCAGGGACGCCGTCTTTTTTTATGCGCGCTTGAATCGTACCGCTCGATCAAACTCCCGCCCTCTCACTCACGCAAGATTCCGACTCGCAAGCGCGGATCATGATCGTTCTGAGTTGGTTCATCCAGCAGAATTCCATATTCGATTGTGTACATGTACGATTTGAGCGAACTAGCGTCTGCCGCATAGCGGAAAATCAATCGGATACGAATACTCGTGAAAAAGCAGCTAAAGATTTGCGTCGCGATCCTCGTGGCCGTGCTCAGCGGATGCGATTCGCCGGAATCACACCGTGAACTGGCGACTCTTAATCGCGGACTAATTGGAGAGCCTGATTCTCTAGATCCACATCAGAATTCAACGACACAAGGCCATAGAATCCTAGTCGATATCTACGAAGGCCTATTGCGGCTATCTTCGGATGGTCAAGTAGAACTCGCCGTTGCGTCCGAATGGCATATGTCAGATGACGGTAAAACCTACAATTTTGTGATCAGAGAGGACGCAGTCTGGTCGAACGGTGAGCCCGTCACTGCATATGACTTCGTAGAATCGTTTCGCAGACTAGTGGATCCAACAACCGGTGCATTCTATGCTGGTTTCTTGTCACCTGTCGTCAATGCCGGGAAGATCTTGACAGGGGAATACCGGCCCGAACGGCTTGGCGTCGAAGCGCTCGGTCCGAAGAAGCTCAAAATTAGACTCGGTGCACCCACGCCGTACTTTCCACAGTTGCTAGCTCACCCTGCCACATCTCCGGTTCATTCGAGTTTGAGGCATGCAAAGAATGCAAGATACGGGACCCTCTCGGGCCACGTAACAAATGGGGCATACGTGATCGAGAATCGAATTCCAGGTACAAAAATCACACTTCGAAAAAACCCGCAGTATTTTGAGAGCAGCGACGTCTTATTCGAAAGGGTCAACTATCACATTGTTGTAAATGAAAAATCGATGTTCGACCGGTATCGCTCAGGAGAACTGGACATAACGGAGACGGTGCCAGGTGCAATGTTTGAAGACATTTCGGCCAAGCACAAAAGTGAGTTGCACGTCGCGCCACGACTTGGGCTCTATTACATTGGCTTCAATTTGACGAAATCACCGTTTCGCGACAACTCGGCACTAAGAAAAGCACTTTCCCTCGCAATTGACCGCAGCGCACTTGTGCGGTCAATCACTAGACGCGGCGAGCTACCAGCTTACAGCTTGGTCCCTCCTGGTATCGAGGGCTACGAGCCCGCTACACTCGATTTTGCCGCACTTCCGATGGGAAAGAGAATTGGCGTTGCTCGAAAGTTGAGTATCGACGCTGGCCTCAAATCAGATCAGCCTGTCTCTTTCGAACTTCGCTACAACACTAGTCCAAGCGAAGCGAGAATGGTAACGGCCATCCAATCGATTTGGGCGGAAGCGTTGGGAAGCGAGGTCGACCTTGTCAACGAGGAGTACAAGGTACTAATCTCGAATATCCAAGAAATGGAAGTAACTCAAGCGTTCAGGCTCAGCTGGATCGGAGACTACTCGGATCCATACACCTTTTTACAACTTTTTGAGACCGGTAACCCGCAAAACCTAACGGGATATAGCAACGCTGAGTTTGACGGACTTCTTCACGCCGCGACGCTTGCCAATGACCCAGAAGAGCGCATGAGGTTACTAAGTTTGGCTGAAGAACGAGCGTTGGCCGACCATGCGGTTATCCCGCTTTACTTTTATGTCAGTAAACATTTGGTGAAGCCCTACATTGCAGGCTGGGAAGACAACACCGCAGATCACCATCCGTCAAAGAATCTGCGACTCATCGTCAACTGAGATCAGAAGCCGCCGCCACTCGTTGTCAACGTTGTGGGATCGGCCAGACAGCAAAAGAATACCCCCCAGAGTCGTGAGCGAAACGACAGAGGGGGGCAGTTTTAGAAAGACGCACGTTACCCGCTAGCGAAATTCACTACATTTGTCTTTCTAGTTCGAGATGGCAGCTTTAGTCTAGCGCCATCCCGACCATATAGTTGCTTTCCAGATCAAACTGAAACCCTCGGACCGTGACAAGATCAGACTCTGGCGCGCCGCCCATTGAGAGTGCCGGCGTATAGTCGATCTTAAGATCACCGATCATTGCTGTGCCTGTGAGGGAGTCAATGTCCTTTGGCATACCGGCGACCACGATCTCACTAGCGCCAGCCACGTACGGCTCAGATGCAATCTCAATTGAATCGGCGTAGAGATAGCCCTGGCCTACTACCGATCCATATACAGCTACAAAGTCACCTACGTTGATGCGGGCAATCATATCTCTTGACACTGAGATTGTTTGGCCAAGGGCGTGAATAAGCCCGGAATCGAAGTCTACTAATCGGACCGGACCCGCCAAAACCAGACTGGTCTCAAGGCCATTAACGCCACCCGTGTGGATTCCGGTGACGCCGCCGGTATGGATTCCAGTTACACCGCCAGTGTGGATGCCGGTCACGCCCCCGGTGTGAATTCCAGTTACACCACCCGTGTGGATGCCGGTCACACCGCCAGTGTGTATACCAAGCGCTCCACCTGTATGGATCCCGGTTACACCGCCAGTATGGATGCCGGTAACACCGCCAGTATGGATGCCGGTTACGCCACCCGTATGGATACCGGTTACGCCACCCGTATGGATACCGGTAACACCGCCAGTATGGATGCCGGTTACGC
>JAAUYH010138597.1_pt1 | contig 12138 bp, 9 predicted proteins | sample 7278061 | NCBI WGS metagenome assembly JAAUYH01 (sample SAMN14350203, study PRJNA611818) | marine sediment metagenome | isolation source: surface marine sediment (0.6m) | place: French Polynesia: Moorea | collected 2018-08
AGTCATTCAGGATAAGTTCAACGCTTGATGGATGGTCAGAAAGGATATATCAGGGCTATTTGATTATCGCGTGTCATTGGATAAACGAAAATTGGAACATGAAATCAGAATTGATAGATTTCATTTGATTTTTATCCTTACATGACGATAAATATGAGCACGCAATTATGCTGAAAGTTTTTAAAAAATAGGAAATTAATGAAAAATTTGTTTTTATCACAACAAATATCTGGTCGAACATGTGCAAATGAATGAAACTATAGGAAAAATCTCTCGGAAACCATGCTTTTACACTCGATGTTTTGCACATATTATCAATTTAACTGTCCAGGCGCCATAAACAAAAATTTAATCTTTTCTGCATGATTTAAGAAATTTTGTTCAGTCAATTAGGATATCTGTTGAAAAAAGAGAAAGATTCGGAGAGTTAAGAAATGGATTAAATTTATCGAACGTTGATTGACATGGACTTTATTTTGTTACTCGACGGTCATGAACTTGTACTATCATGGAAGTGTCTCTAAAAGCGAAAATGATTTTAACAAACTCGTGCACTGAAGATGAAAGACTGAAAGCGTTCAAAATTTCAGGTATAGAGTGGACAATTGCTGGAAATCTTTGCAGACTTCTGAAAAATTTTTATAGCGCGACAGCTACAGAGAGCGGATCATATTATGCTGCACTCAGCATGACTGGACGAATTTATGAGATGCCTTGCGACGCTATTGGTTACTTTGAAGATATTGAAATCGGAACACTTAGTTCAATTGAATCTTCTATGGAAGACAAGGTGTCATCATATGTTGATTTGGCAAACTTTAAATTGGCAAATGCTTCGTGTATACTTGACCCACGCTTTAAAAATTCAAGTCCCGAAAACAGATTGGTTCTGAAAAATCGTATGGAAAGATATAGTGTTATAGTTCAACCATTCCTTACTGAAATTTATGAAAAAAGACCATGATTTTATGTGCGCTATATTCTAAACTGATTTAAATTCTATTGGTGAAAACTCAAAGGCAGATGAAATTGACATGTTTTTTCAAGCCAAAGCACTTCGTTAAAGATCTTCTACAGATCCACTTATCAGGTGGAATTTGAATCAAGCGAGATTTCCGTCAATTTCAAAATTAGAACGTGAAGTGTTTTCTGTTAAAGCATCGTCGGTTGTGAGTGAATCTGCGTTTTTGTTAGCTTGAAATTTGATTGACGCAAAACGAAACACGCAAAGCGGTGAATCAGTTCGGCATTCATGCTGCTGAAATCTTGGCGAAGATTCTTAAATGGTTAAATAAAACATTTAAAATGCAAAGCAATGCTAGATGTCCGAATAAAGTTATTAATTTATACTATGCTTTAAAGCTTTGTTTGCAATCGTGCCCTACAATGTCGCATATAAAATTAATAGGAAATTTATTATGATTGATCATTTCATTATATTTATTTATGAGCAATGGTTATGGTGCCGAATCGATTCTATCCGGTTTAGTTTGGTTTGATTTGGTTAGGATATGGTTCCGGGGTCACATGGTTCGATTTGGTTCTGTTTCGGAAAAATCGAAACCGATTTGAACCAAAACCGAACCCTGGACAAATGTGCATATTATACTCTCAAGGTATGCAACAGAGTGCGGCAAAACTATGCGACAGAAACGGTGTTTTCAGGGCCACTAAAACGTAAATATTTTTGTTGCGTATCATACTTAACGATAATAAGACAGTTACATCGTACCGAACTTTGCGAAATAAGTGTACGCACAGATTTAAGGCAGAATATATGAAACGATTCTCAAGAAATACTACAAACGCAAATATTGAGAGTGGCTGAAATCTCTTACATCGAGCGAACACTTAGCTCGTATGCGAAATATATGGTAAAAAAATGCTTTTCTCGGCGCTCTGATTCCAGGCACGCGAGCTTGCATGCCGATCATAAATTTTCACGTGTCAAAGTACGTCACTGTTCGATTTCGGAAATAAAAGGTACGAAGATTTTCGTACAATGTTCAAATAGAGTGCTGAAACAGTTAAAGGCAGTTTGTGATAGTGTAAGGAGCCTAGAAATAAATGCTCGAAGCACTGTAGACGGTATAGTACTGAAATCAGTTTGTGCTAATGGTACATGTAAATCAGTTGAACGTGGTACTGGTTCGGTTCCCTGTAAATGTTAAGCATCACTGCTACACGAATCAGTAGCTTTTTCTGATGATGAAAAAGTATACTGAACGAGACAATCGAATTTTTAAGAAATTTATCTGTTGCGTTGCATCAACGGAATCACTCAGAAATGCTAAATAGCTACTTCTAAAAACCCGGTCACCGTTCTAGAGTACATGAAAAATTAAAAAATTTGGTTCAGCGAATTCCTCATTGATATGGTCTTGATTGTAAAAATGATCTACAAGTTCACTGTCTCATTTTGCATGCCAAATGTGGGCTCAAATTTTTTTTGTGAACTTCAATGATTCCGACACAGATTTCAACCGATGATGCCCGTTTATCTACAAAAGGAATGGGTAGGTTTATTCGTAAAACTGAAGACATGAACAAATTCAATATTGTTGTACTTATCGAAGCTGAGAGAATAGGTGTGGTTTTCACCGACCTAACACTATATTTCAGACAAATACTTCCAAAACTGAAGTCGGAAAGTGTTTGTATCAACTGAAAATAATATAGTTAAAAATTTTTATTAATAAATTTCCATTTCCATCCGCAGTGTTCGCGATGAGGCCAGTAAACACACACACATATCTTTTTGTACAACCAAACATGAAAAAATAGAAAACTAGTATAAAATTTAATTTTGACAGAAGTTCAAAATAGCAATTTTAAGATTGACTGATTTCTTTCTAGAGAATAAACTATGTTGCAAAAAGAAGGAACCAAAAATATTAAATGTCAAATCAAACCTTAATGATTGAGAGGAACATTTCTTCAGCAGTACCGCCACTTCAAATAAACGATAAATTCTACAAAAAAATCCTGAAATGCTTAGAACCAATTAATAGAGTACCTTAATTCCAGGTTTGCTGATTAAGATTCACATGAAAGTGCTCTTAACGAGCTGCTTTGAGGATGACTTGATAAACGTAGACTGAAGAAAATATTATTATTCGGGCATAGTATCGTTGCTAAAGGTATCAAATTAGTGCAAAATAAGTGCTTATTCTGCTCGATTCACATTAAATCGAATTAGGAATGGTACAGCAGGTATATGATCTAGCTCTTGAGTTGTGTGAACTTGAATTTGAGCTCATTGATTATTTCAAATTTTTAAGTAATTCAAGTCAACAGCCAATCCGAGAACTAATATTTTATAAGCAGTCTAATTATTGCGGACTAACTGTATGGCCGACTACTCCAATAAAATCGATTTAGGATTCATGAAAGCGTAGTATAGTGCTGTTTGTCGGCCTGTCATACAAAAAATGAGTTGAGTACTTTAATATTCTGGATTGCGCCTATGTGGATTCCTGAATCACATTCCTTGCGGTTGTCGATTTTCAATTTGCAGTCGCTATGTGTTGTTGGGCCCAGATTGGCAAAGAAAGTCTTCAACAGTGTCAATGTTTGATTTTTTTCTATTCAAGCTCATTATTCCCCTAATTCTGTTACTGTCCTTCAAATCTTCAGCAATGTGTAGCACGCATGAACAATTTAGTTTTCAGGAAGACTGTAAACCCTCTGGTAAAATACGGCAACACTCTTGCGATAGTTTTAAAGCTCACCATAGGACTGATGAGATCACTAGACAAAGCCGAAAATATGCAAACCCTATCGAACTCACGCTGTGACAAGTAAGAAGTAGATCAGGTTGTGACCGAGCTTAATCCCAAGGCAGTAAAGTAGAATAGAAGAGTTTTCTCCGACTGAGGTCAACAGAACATAATGAAGTGTCTTTATGGCACTTCTCATCCGCGCCAGAGTTCTGCAGCCTAGCTGGGTACGCACCAAGTAGGTAAATGTCGGCACTTGTTTTATCAGTAGCACCATCTGACTAACCAATTACCCGCCAGCCAGCCGGATTACACTGTTCATGCAGAACATAATCCTACCTAATTGAGTCTGAGTAACCGTATAACGGGAACGGAAATATCCCGAAAAATAAAAGCGTCTTATGCTACAAACTTTAAAGCATTAATGGTTTGGTAATTAATACATCCTTATTGCTTTAAGGCAATCCGAGAAAAGTAAGCTTCTCAAAACGGATTTCAACAATGTGTGAGAAATATTCATTGTGGAATTTAAATCTGTGTGAAAAGCGTAGCACAAGAACAAATTGAATTGTGAATCATTCAAACGGTCAATTAATTAAAAGAGACATTCATCGTCGCCTCCTCTTGGCGCTTAGTGTAACACAGCCGAAATCTTTAATCAGGCTCATTTTTCATTTTTACTTGTACTATTGTGTCGTGTATTAGACAGAACGTGTCACATACATAGTATTACTCCAATTACTAATTTTCCCAGAAGTTACACTGGATTCATCTTTGAAAAGACGACTTGAGCGAGGGTGAGCTAAATTACGTCATGTGCCTTGTTCCCTAACTGAACTTTAATTCTTAAAGGCAAATTAGGACTAGCAACGACTGTTTTTAATCAGAAACTTTGGCTGTGAAAACATCGATTTTGCGGTATGATGACTAGTGCTTACATTCGTTATTATCATTCCAGGAGCGCGGTCAGAAAGCGGCAAAAACATGTTTCATAAGTCTTGATCTATGGAGACTCCCTTTTGATTTTGTAGTCCTGTCCGAAAATGATGGAGTCATCAAGGGATGTCTTAATTGCTCCGTTATTTTCATCAACTCAAAGCTTAATGCAAGGACTCTTTAATACATTGAAATTTACAAACATGAATCGTTACAGCGTATCATTTTGTGTAATACTCCATAGATTAGCTAATGAGAAAGATGGAGGCAATTTTTAATTGCTACAGCTGGAACAACGGATAAAAATCAATTCAATTCACGATTTGAAAAAAGAAAGAATTTGTTTCGCCGAATAATAGAATCGATTTTCTACAACAAAGATTAACTTTAGAACCTTCATGCATAGGAGTTTTATTGTAGTCGTTTTAGTTGAATACAAATACTCAATTCATATCGTGGTGAGAGTATTCGAAATCGAAGGCAACAAAATCATAAAGCTCTAAATTTTTGAAGAATTTCATTCTAAAGTGAGCCACAAGTTGATTCAAAATCAACTCGCATGCCGCAAATTCTAAATCATCATTCATGAGTGAATGAAAAATCCAATATTGACGTTCATCTGCGGTATTTACACTCCGAATCGAAGTCGTGAAAACTTAAGTGTCAAACATATTTTCAAGCCATTATGCTTTACCGGTTATTGTTGATTTATTCTGAACTCCTTGCACATCGATCAAGAATCGCTTTTACATCATGTACATCTCAAATGTACTTGCATAATCTTAATACATGTGCTACTTGAGAGACTCCTAACCTGAATCAAATTTTTTCGTATTCTATTAGAATATCTATGAACAAATTTGAGGCCTAGAATTTCTGTGTCCAAATACATCAAATAAAAATAATCAAATTATACCTCCCCAACCAATAAATATCGCTGCATTCTAATAACGATACAGAAAACAAATAATAATAATTGCGAGAAGAGCGATAAAAATAAAGCAAGTACGACTTGTTCGAAGAATTCAAAATGCGAATTTATTTTTTCTATTCTCTCCAAATGAGCGAAGGAATTGCTTCGTCAGACATAGTTTCCTATTAAAGTAATTCCAATCAATTCGCAAGCATTTCGTAGGCTTTTGAAAGATGCAAACGACCCTCAACGCTGTTTGTATTTTTATCGGGAATGCGACTATTGATAGCTAAAATTTTTGCTCCTCAACCAGGACTTACATTAGACACTGCTTTCCAACAAGCAATTATGTGCCGCTAGTTATGACAGATAACGAAGCGTTCAAGTATAGGCATTTAGATTCTATAAAAATCCAGTTGACGAAATTATCATTCCGACTGGGTAATGTCTTGTCTACGTCACAGATTGATTGCTGTGTACGGTTATCAGAGTACACCTCGAGCAATGTTTTGTATTTAACGCGTACGTTCTAGTAACTAGATTAAGTACTTACACATAAAGAATTCGACTCGAGGTGTGAAACAGAGTCACGTAACGTTTCTACCGGATTTGACTCGAGTACCATAGAGGGAACTCCGTAAACTGGAAATAACGGTGTATGTACGCACTGCACGATGTGGAAGTGAGACAACTTGTGATTTTCACGATGGAATGATCATCTGACGCAACGACAATTCTCTCGCTTTGTTTTCAAGATTTACTGAAATTCGTTATTGGTAGTTAGTCACATTTTTAACCTGGTGCTCGGCTCGAACCCCAACCCTTTACACGTCACAATGTACACGGGCGATAACAATACCACAAGCTTGACCACAATCAATAATTTCGACACCGACATCAACAGCCACCGAAATTTGTTGGGCAACTCAGTTGCAATCTGCATGTCCCTGTCGGCCCTGCTGGCCTCCAATATCCTCGTCATTGCACTTTTCAACCTATCATAGTCATATTTATCTACCAACAAATCGTCGATATCCACGATGAAGTACAACGCCAACGAGTTGAGCACCGTATCAATCGGTGTCTCCGACGAGTATATCACAATGATAGACACCAGTCCACACGCCATCAATGCCACCGCATTCGTAATCACTCCAATCGCGCTCCACACGGGCCGCACCATCACGGCAAAGCTCAGATTTTTTTTCAGCAATCGATACGTCGGTTTCATCTTCCACAAGTACACGCGCGTGTTCAGGAACTGATACGTGTAGAGCGCCAGCATTGACGCCACGAACTTGTTGATAAGCTTTACCGTCAATCGGTCTCCCGTCCAGCTCTCCCTGACGTCGCACAAATTTTTCCAAGCTGGCGGCCCCGTATGTTCCTCCGGAAGCACGATTCGGTACAGTAGTGAAGCGCCCATCGCCATCGGCACCAACAACTGCACTATCGCACACACACAAGCACGCATGTGGTTGCCCACTAACGGATTGTCCGCCGGCCATGGGTCCAATGCCAGCAAGTCGAAAGCGTCGACGTCCTCCTCGTTGTTCATGCGCTCGACCAACGAGCGGAGCTCTCGAAACGCGAAGTGTCTTCGTGTGTCTATGGTCTGCCACCTGGTCAGCTGGGTGCCAATGGCCTCGTCGGGGAACTCGTACCTCTCGCCATCGTCGAATTCCACCTCCACGGTGTCATTCTCGCTCAATTTCGTGATGTCACCGGTCTTCCCACGGCGGTCGTGTTTCGCCTCGCTCCACCCGACCAACGAGTAATCGTCGTACTTCGCAAACGCCGCCCGAAACAGGACCGGGTTCTCCACCAGCCGCACGCGGCCTATCGTTAATCTTCGTTCCTCTTCCGCCATCACGCGCGCCCACGAGAGTTGCGGTGCGTTATGAGATCCAACGTTAACATTAACCGACGCATCCGCACATTACAGCAGTGCGCTGCGCGGCAGGTCGTCCTCTGTTTCCATTGCGCGCCTCAGCCATCCCAACCCCGCTCATTCGATCAGGCCAGCAGCGCACTGTTGCCGCACAACGGACCGCACGACAACAGGACACAAAACGTACAAAACCCGTCATCACATCTCCTCGTCGCGCCCATAATTTATGTAGTGTACCCAAGTGTTGTTACATCATTACTGATACAGGTCAAAGCTGGCACCGCAATGGGATTGCAAAATTTCATGCGAGTCGCTACGACTCGAATGGCGTCAACAGAAACGAGAGTGGCGTGTTTGGTGGCAGTGCGACCATACTTTTCTTTGAGAACAAGATGCGGTGATTCGCATTCAGCCACGGCAAAACATGAGCATCACAAACTTCCACGCACTGCTCCAAGCTTTCCATCTCACGTACAAATACAATAGTGTCCTCATTCGCCACTATCCAACAATCCAACAACTCGCTTCTTCTACAAAACCATCTCCGACTATCATCGTCCACCCTCCTAATTTTCTTCGCCTCCAATACAAACTCATAATCCAACATACCTGCCGTCGCCACCAATAGTTCCTCCCTCACCGCCACAATCCCCAAGACACCCTCATACACATCACTCGCCTTGAACGGCCGTTCCATCCACACCCACATATCTTTCGCCAGCGTCGAGCGGTCGATTTTCTTTTCCACCTCAGACACCGCCGCCTCGCCCAAAATGCGACACTCCTCCATCGTGCCCAAAGAAAGGTCCGCCACCGACACCACCCAAACCGAGTCTGCCCCGCCATCCGCGCACCATTGCGGGCGCCAGCTATCCCCGCCAACACTATCCATGAAACTCTTGGCATCCACTAATCTCGGCTCCACAAGTCGAACCGTCAACAGGCTGGCCCGCCCATACGAGTACGCCTGCAAATAGACCCGTTCCGGTAACATGGGATGTTCCTTCACATTCAGCGGCAATAGCGCAGAAATCAGAAACAGGTCTCTCGGGGTGAGTTTGTGGTAGACGGGCGAGGCAGAGGCCAACACACGGTGCGGGAATGGGGGGCAGGCGGTGAAAACAATCATGTGCGACACCACGCGCCGTTGTCGCTGCGCGGACGCCAAAACTGCACCCAAGCGTCGCAAGGCGTGCGGTGCATGGGAGTTGGGCTGCATGAGGACTGCGTCCAGGGACATGGGGTAGAGCAGCGCCCTGCGCACGATTCTCGCCGCCGTCACACCGACCTCGTCCGTCCTGCGACCCAGGTCCAGGCCGGGGCGACGGGCGAGCACCGCGGCGAACGTGGCGGACACGAGGAAGTAGACGGCGGTGACAGCGGTGACGGCGAGGGTGCGGAGCAGGTCTTCGGGGGCGTTGCGCTCGGTGGTGGACGCGACGACGTAGATGTCGTGGAAGCGGCCGAAGAAGGCGGTGCCCTGGCGCAGGGTGACGGTGCGCACGGCGCCGCGGGTGGCGTGGACGAAAGCTACGCACGCCGCGCTGAGCGCGACGAGCTGCTCGAACGGGCGTACGGCGTCGTCGCGGCGCGGGCGGTGGCCGTAGTGGTACAGCGGCTTGCCGGCCGCGGTGGCCACCAGCACGTCGTACGACGCGGTGTTGGGGGGGCGCTCGATGTTGCTCATGCCCGGCGTGTCCAGCCGCACGTCACGCGAGTTCATCCGTTCCCAGAACTGCTCGTCGCCCGCGTGCGGCATCGCACACTCTTGCGGCTCGATGGCGCATGCCCGCAGGAGACAGATGCCCAAGTGCACATGCGGGCAGCCTGGAATGACAGGTGGCGTTATGATATCCCTCCAAGCCAAACCCCTTAACTGGGGCCCGAAAACGCCCTATCTGGGTAGATCACAGTTTGTCAATTTCCAATCCACTTCCATCGTGGTCACCACCGTCGCCTTACCTCGCAATGCTTTCCCACGTCCCGCTACGCCGTCTCGCCGCGCTGCAGCGATGCCAGCTGCGCCGTGCGCTGTGCACGTCGGAATCCATCCGTGGGGAGATGACGGAGGCGGATTTCGAGGCGGAAGACGCCGGCCGCACACTGGCGAAACTGTCGCTGATGGTGCGCGGCGCTAAGGATGCGATGCAGAACTCCCCGCGCAGCATTGTCATGCAGCCCCAGACGCAGGTGGCAATAGAGGAGGAGATCAACGAATCGCAGCAGTTGATCAGCGCCGCGCTGAAGGCCGCGGGGTCCGACCTGAAGGTGGACGACCTGACGGAGCGCGTCAGCGAGAACATCGTGTCGATCCCACGCCACGCCCTGACCTACAAGCAGCTAATGCGCGCGGAGTATCTGCGCGACATGTTCGAGATGCACCTGGTCACCCTGAACGTGGGGCCGCCGAGAGCGGCGTGGGTCGACGGCTCGGGCAAGCCGTTCTGCCGGCTGGAAAGGCGCCGCCGGGCGGAAATGCAGAACGAGCCGGCACCAGAGAGCGACGCCGAGACGCTAGCGAAAGCAGAGCAAGCCCCGGCCGATGTGCTGCCGCCGAGCGAGGTGTTGAAGCGCAAGGCGCAATTGGAGGCGGCGGGCGACATCAAAACCGTGCTGCGCGGCTACGACACCTGCCTGCTGGAGGTGAAGCGTGTGCACAAGGTGCACAAAGGCGGTACGACGTTGTCGATGCGCGCACTGGTGGTGATTGGTGACCGCGCGGGAACCGCCGGGTATGGCGAGGGCAAGAGCGAGACGGTCGCACATGCAGTCGAGCGTGCGTGTCGAGATGCCACGCGCAATCTGCTCACAATCCAGCGCAAGAACGACAGCACAATCTATCATCGCGTTCAGGGCAAGTACGTGAAATCCAAGGTATCCTTATGGCCTGCGCCAGTAGGAACTGGCATCTCGGCCAACAACAACTTCAACGCCGTTCTCCAACTCTTCGGTATCAAAGATATCGGCGCCAAGTTGCATGGGCCTCGCTCCCTCACCAACGCCGTCAAGGCGCTTTTCAACGCATTGTCTCGTGTACACACACCCGAATCCATCGCCGCGGCACGTGGTCTCCCACTCGCAGAGGTTACGCATGTTCCTCGTGTTGGAGTTCGACAACGGATAGCTGCATAAAAGTAGAATCGATTCCTAACATCTATCTTTCACATCACATCTAGTTTACATCTCTCATTAACTGAATCTCCAACTATTCACTGGAGAAGACGACGCCAAGCTTGAGTTACATTTACCACTTTGTCCACGCACCTACCGCAAAAATCGACCACTCATCAGGACAGTAAAGGGTTGCGATTCATGCACCTAACGGTTTACTGACTTAGTAGCGGAGGGCGGTGAAGAACCACTTGCTCTTTCCGGCGTTGTAGCGCTTCTGGAGCTCCTTGGCGACGGCGCGGCGGGAGTTGGCGCGCGCCTCGGGCTTCTCGGTGCCGGAAGTGGTGGGCGCGAAGGCGGGGATGTCGACGAGGTGCTTGAGCGTGTCGACGTCGAGCGTGTAGCGCGTGGGCATCAGGTGGTTGTAGTTCACGACCTTGACGAACGACGTGATCTGCGACCGCTTCGCGATCTTCTTCGGTGTCATCTTCTTCGTCACCTTGCGCGGCGCCTTCTCGATGCCCGCCACGATGCAGTGCCCGTACGAGTGCTTGCTCGTCCCCCCGTCATTGTTCTGCAGAATCACGGCCTTGCTGCCCGCGAAGCGCCCGTGCAACAAGATCACGATCTTTCCCGGTTTCAAGCTGCGCGCGCGGTCGAACGGTCAGGTCAGTATGCGCTACATGCGGGCTGTCGCGACGCGGGTGGGTAGTGCTCAACTTACAACTTCGGCATCTTGTTAGTCAGAGGTCGTTAGCAGGGTGACTTTCGATGCTGCAGTTGAGAGCCGACTAGACCAGGTGGTACCGACGGCGACGGAATTGATCATTGATCTAATTTAAAAAGTTATCATACAATTTACCTAACGTTATTTTCCTTTTCTATTCCTTTCGTCGCTTTACCAGTACGGCCTAGTGTGGTGGGAAACGGACGAGATACGCCTCACTTCTACACGATGCAGTCTGCGATGCGCGCATTCCGTCAACTAAGTACGGCAGCGAAAACTATGCCGAGACCACCATGGACGCCACCGGCAACGCTGAAATATCCGCTGCGACCGATCGACCCAGAATTCGTGACACCATCGAAATGGGTGAAACCGATGGGCGGGATAGACGAACTTCCATTTCGAGTACGTTCCTTCACTTGAATTGTTCGCGAATGAGTAAATCTGACACGAACCGCATGTAGGTATTTCGAACGGCTCGCGCGAAGCAGGTGCCAGTATACACGGATTACAAAAATGGGCGCACGCGATGTCTCACAATAGTTCGGCGTATTCGGGGCGATGTCAACGCGCTAGCCGAAGAGTTGTCTATCGTTTGCGATGGCCGGCCTGTTGATATCCGACCCGGACGTGTCGAAGTGAAAGGAAACTACCGAGGTCGAGTCACTGAATGGTTGCTCCGTCTCGGCTTCTGAGCTTTTCTGGTGCACAATCTAAAGATAACTACATGAACTGCAGTTTTTCTAGGTCTTGTAGTGGTTGGCAGTAACGAATTATTCTGGTTGACATATCACAGAATATCAGCAGAAGTAGACGTCAAAGAATAGTTCGGGATACAAAA
>JAAUYH010033021.1_pt1 | contig 12135 bp, 11 predicted proteins | sample 7278061 | NCBI WGS metagenome assembly JAAUYH01 (sample SAMN14350203, study PRJNA611818) | marine sediment metagenome | isolation source: surface marine sediment (0.6m) | place: French Polynesia: Moorea | collected 2018-08
ACCGACGAAACCCTGCGACGACCCTTTACTTGTCCGCGGCTTGGTACCGACCTGGAGGTCCGCCTACTCCCTGCACACGCTGTCGCCGCAGCACGCGCCCAAGCGTCGCGAGATTGGGGTGAAAACGAGGTTCGCACGGCCGTAGACGAGCAAGCGCTATCGCTCTTGGTCTTGCGTGCACAAATGTCGCGCGCCATCTTTCACGAGGGAGTTCCAGTCGGCCATGAAATTGTCGACCGACTCGACGAACAAACGCTGCGCCATTGGGGTGGGCAGTATTCGGCGCTCGAAGACGAAGTCGATCCGCCGCTCGAATCCATGAGCAGTGAAGCCCTCGACGCATTTGTCGAGGGGCTCAAAAAAAAAGATCCGGCATCCGTGGTGAAATTGACGATTTCCGATGGCGCCACGCTGCGCGCCTTGGTGCTTATTTTGGCCGCCCGGCTCGCGAAATCCGCGACCTCGACATCCTTGGATGCTTCGTCCGAGAGTGCCTGATCCGCATCGACGAATCCGACGCGATTGCGCAATCCACTGGCAATCGAGCCGCGCCCACGGCCGAAAACGCGGCCTTCGATCCAAATTTCGACCCAGGCATAGATATGCGGGCCGCACTCCTTGAGCAGCTGGACAAGAACAAGCCCACGCGCCCGAGCGCAACCACGCCCGTGATGGAATTCTAATGGCATCCGGTAAACGATTTCTAGACGTTGTCCTGCGTGCGTCCAATCGGCGTCTCAAACGCGATCTTCGCGCGTCCAAGCGTGAACTCAAGCAGTTTGCCAGTGATACCCGCGGTCTGCTCAGCAATGGCTTTAGCGCAACCCTTGGCGGACTCGCAGGATTTGCCAGCGCACAAGGCATCGCCGACATGGGCCGCGAAGTGATGCGCAACGAAGAGGCACTCACGCGCGTCGGCATTCAAGCCGGATTGAGCGAAAAAGAGCTGGCCAAGGTCCGCGACGTGACCCACGAAACCGCACGCGCCTTTGGCCTGAGTACGGCAGAGACCATTCGCGCGGCCACCAAGCTCGTCGATCTCGAAGGTGCGGCCGGCTTCTCCGCGGCGAAAATCCGCGTGCTAGCACAAGCGGCGGTGGCCACAGGTTCCGACCTGGCCGACCTCGCTGGCATCGCCAAGGCCATGAGTGACTCATTCGGCATCAAGACCCCGGATGACCTTCTCGGCGCGCTATCGGCGGTCACCGAGGCCGGCAAACAGGGTTCGATCCCGCTGCGTGAGATGAGCGTGGTGCTGCAGCAAATCTCTGCAGATTTCAAAAAAGTGGGCGCTCTCGGCAAAGATGGCGCAGCCGATCTCGCTGCAGCCCTGCAAGTGGCCCGCGCCAGCTTTGGCAGTGCCGCCGAAGCCGGCACCGGTCTCAAGGCATTTGTCAATCAGCTTGAGCAAAGCGGGGCCAAGATGCGGGCATTCGTCAAAGTCTTTGAGCGCGGCAACGACGGCGCCGAAGTCCTGCGACCCATCCGCGACATCATCGACGATATCGCCAAAAGTCCACTGCTCAAGCGCAAGCAGTTTTTTACTCAGTTCTTTGGCTCTTCCGAAGCGCGCAAGTTTCTCGAAGCCATGGTGCAAAACCGCGACAAGTTCGAGGAGCTTTCCGCCGCCGCGCGCAAATCTACATCGGTGCAAGATGATGCGCAGAAATTCCTCGCATCATCGGCAGGACGCCTCAAGCTGGCAATCGCCGAAACCCGCGGCGAAATGGAGGCTCTCTTTACCCCCGAGCGATTGGCCACCTTCGTCGATCTCGTGCAAAATCGGTTGGTTCCCGCCCTGCGCTTTACCCTGGACCATGCCACTGCAATCGGGGTTGCCATCGTCGGCTGGAAACTGGCGCAGGCGAGCATGCTGGCCGGTACCTTTGCCCTCAACCTCGGTAAAGGCGTCAAGTCTGCGGGCGGACTCGGGGCGGTGTTTGGCAAAATGAATCTGTCGAGCGGCAGTATTTTGCGCTCCGTCATCGGCTTCGCTGGGCCTATCGGACTAGCGACTGCTGCGGTATGGGGCCTGGTAGAGGCATTTACCAGCGCGCGCAAGGAAAACGAGGCCATCACCGCCGAAACGATTCGACAGAAAGAGCTCGCTGGTGAAACCGTCGGCGAGATATCCAAGTTCGACCCGCGAGGCACCGCTCATGCGCGGCGCAACGCGGCCAAGGCATTGCGCGAAAACGTCCGCCGATCAGAGCAAACGATCTTTGCCGATGACTTTGCCGAGCGGGTGCAGCGAGAAGTGCGCGGCCGAATTACGGGCGGCAAGGTTGGCCGGCACGTTTCACGAATCAGCAAGGATGAAGGCAGCGAGCTTTTGCACTTGCGCCGCACATTCTTGGACAACGACAACACACTGCCACCCGAGAAGCTCGCACGCCTGGAAACGCTGCTAAACAAAGCCGGGCTGCACAAGGGCACCTTTTCTGCCGGCAACGCCAGCATCCAAGCCCTGGCCGAAGCCGGCCGCCTGGATGCCGAAGCCAAAGCCGAAGAGGCCGCCCGTGCAGCTCGATACGGCAAACGCAACTTTGATCCGGTCGGCTTCGACGTCGGAGCCGCGATCACCGCCTCGGGCCTCACCGATCCGGCGCAGGTAGACGCATTCCGCAACAAACTGCTTGCAGTCCTGGGCGAACGCGTGGCCGGTCTCGGCGCCATGGTGCGCATTGGGCCAGAGGGAGCCGCTGTCGGCGAGCGCCGACTGCAAATCGACGATCGGGGTAAAGTGCAGACGACCGACATCGATCAGAGCCGCGATACACTGCTCGGCCAGCTGAAAACCGGCGTGCGAGCGGTCCAAGCCATCGCGGCTGGTAACATCCAGGTCAACAATGCCGCGGCGCTGCTGGATAAGCTCGACGCGCTGGCCGCTAACTTGGAAGCCATGGCCGCCAGGCCCATATCTGTGCGCGTGGACGGGCAGGAAATCATCCGCGCAACCGCCAACAGTCCAACACAAAGGAGGTCGCCCCGATAATGCCCGGTGGTTTACTCGATTATCGCTTTAACGCTCGTTACGGCGGCATTGATTTGCACGTCGAATCGTGGACCGTCAACCGCAGCCGATCATTGATCGTGCATATGCCGGCGCGCGGTCGCGGTGCCCAGCTCAGCGATCGCAGCCGGGTGCCCCGCGTTGATACGCTGTCTGTGCGCCTTGTCGGTACCCCCGCGCAAGTGACCGAGGCGCGGGATATATTGGCGTCGCTGGAGAATAGCGGCGCGGCGCGGCGATTCGAGCACCCCATTGACGGCCAATGGCTTGCGCGGCTGTCCGACTTTCACGAACAAGTCGATGCGGGCGGAGCGGTGTTTTCGATGGTGCTCACCGAAGACCAAGCCGCTGAAACCCGCGCGCAGACAACCTTACGCGAGGAACGCGGCTCTCTGCAGAAAACCGAGGCCGCCATCGAGATTTATGCCCAGCGCCGAGAATCTCTGCGGCAGACCTCGCCCGCGCTGGCCGACGACCTCATCGAGCCGCCCGCCATGCAAGTGCCTGTGCGCAATTGGGACGGGGCACCGGGCCAACAGATTGCCCTGGACGTCGAAGATATCCGCGGACGCAGCGATGCATCGCTCGACCGCCTGGGCGGATTGCTCGATCCCGACGCCCATGAAACCGCGATTGCGCTGTTACAGGCACGCGCCGAGCTCGACCGCTATGCACAGACGTTGCGAGGTGCACAACGCACAGCCGCCATTGCCCTTTCGTCCGACCGTTCGCTGATGCGCGTACTGGTGGACCTGTACGGTGCGCGCCGGGCCAATGAGCTCATCGACAATGTCATTCGCACCAATTCCATCCGTGACCCGCTGCGCCTGCAGGCTGGCAGTGTTTTGCAATTGCCGGTGCTGTGATGGCCGATGTCGCAATCGAAGTCGAGGGCCGTCTGTTGCCGACACCGATCGAGTATCAAATCGATATCGATCTGCTCACCCCCGCAGACGCGCTTTCGTTCACTGTCCCGCTCGATGCCGCGACGCTGGCACAGGTGCCGCTCGACGGCGAAGTCACCGCCTATATCGACGATGCGGCGGTGCTGTCGGGATTCATCGAGACCACCGATATCACTGCCGCCAATACCATCGAAGTCTCTGCCCTATGCCGATGTGGTCGGCTAGTGGCCGAGTCGGTCGACGGTGCGGGCTTCTCGGTACTCGGCGAGCGACTATCGCGCGTGCTCGCGCGGGTCGCCGGCCCATGGTTCAGCAGTATCGTATTCAGCAATGCGCGCGATCGACGCCTGCGCATTGGCCGCGGTCGTAAAGCTCGCGCTGGCCAAGAGCCCGCCCTCACCTTGGGCGACCGGCTGGCCAGCGTGCAGCGCATTGAGGCCGGCACAGCGCGCTGGACAGCCCTTGAGCGCATTGCGCGAGCCCTGCAGCTACTCGCCTGGTCCAGCGGCGATGGAACATCCCTTGTCGTCGCCCGGCCGCAGTATGACCAAGAACCGCAGTACGAGTTTTTTGAGACCCGCGCAGCCAGTAACGTGACAGCGTTGACCCTGTCGCGCTCGGTGGCGGGCCGATATGCGCAAGTCGAAGTCTCAGGCTCGGGGTTTCCGCCCGGCATCAGTCCACCGCCGCAGTTCTCGACTACGCTTGGCATTGCCGCACCGCGCTTTGTCTCGCGCAACAAGATCGGCGCAGTACTCGACGGGCCCAATCCCGATGGCACTGGCCTCGATTTTCGCCACCCGAAACGCCTGTTCGTCGTGTCCGAGGCGATCTCGCAGGCCGAAGCGCAAATCGAAGCCCAACGCTGGGCCGCTCGTGCCAGAGCCAAGGCCCGCGTCGTTTCCGCATCGGTGCCCAACCATGGACAAATACGCCAGGGCACGCAATACCGCTCGCTCTATACCGTCGATACCGTGGCCCGCATCATCAAGACCATCGACGCCGCCCCGGGTGATGATGGAGAATTCGAGCTACTCAACGCCCCTCTATACACAACCCGCGTCACCTATCGCGGGTCACGCGACGCGGAAGAAACCGCTTTGGAATTCGTACCCTTAGGAACACTGCTACTATGAGTCTATTTCGCCATACCGCCGATTTCTTGCACCTCGCCACTGGCGAAGTCCCGCGAAGGCTTCGCAGCATGCTCTCGCGTCGGCAGATCGACAATGTAGAGAGCACGGGCGATCGAGTTAGAGCCCTCGGCAGAGAAGCGCTCGATGGCAGCTACGAGGACGACACAATGGACCAGTTTTCACCCGTGGGCCTCATAGGTCGCCCCGCCGATGACGCCGCTGTGGAATCCCTTGTCGCCTTTGTCGGCGCCGATGGCAGCCATCCGGTGTCTGTGAGCTGTCTCGACGGAACCAGGCGGGCAGTGATCGAGCAGGTTGGCCTTGAGGCCGATGAGGTCATCGTCTACAACACGCAATCGATGGTCAGAATCCTGGCTGATGGCACCGTCGAGATTCGCTCTCTTACCGGTACTGCGCAATCATTGGCGTTTGTAGACTCGGTCAACGCCCGCATTGATGCGCTTGAGGACAAAATCAACGCCAATCAAGACATCTTTGACAACCACACCCATTTGCATGGCCCCTACGCAGCCGCACCACCGCCAGCCGGGCAAGCGGTGCCGACCCAGGCACCACTACCGAAGCAGTCGGCTATTTCCACCGAACCGGCACAGGGAACAAAAAGATGCAAGGCTGAGTGACGCCGCGCCATGTCTATAGCATGGTCATGGCTGGACTCGTCTTTGACCCGATCACGCGCGACCTGGTACTCGATGGGGATTCTGCAAAACTAACCGAAGAGCCGACCACAGAGATCTTACTCGCTATCGGCATCGAGGCCGACAGCTTCCACGGTGACCCAGACCAGGGCTCGCGATTGCCGGCACTGATTAGCGGCCCGCCGGTTGTCGATGCCGCACGAGATGTCGAATTCGCAGCGCAGGAAGCACTCGCGCGGCTAGAGGCGCAGGGGACAATCAAAGTAACCCGTGTGGCCTTTGATGGCCAACAGCTCGACATCGATACCGACACCGCGCAAACAACTGTGAGACTCCGTCCATGAGCGACTACAAACCCAAAACCTCAGACGAGTTGCTGGATATTTATCTGCGGTCTCAGTCGGCCTATCTGCCGCAGATATCCACAGCACCGGGGTCGCTGTCTCGACTGGAGGGAGCGTCGATTGCACGCCTGGTGGCGGACTTGCACGTGCGCCAGAATGCCAGCGACCGCAATATCACGCCACTCAGAGCCGATGAATCCGGGCTTGCGCAATGGGCTGAGGTGCTTCAAATACCGCGCCGTGGTGCTGTGGGCTCTGCTCGATCACGGGCGCTCGAAATCCGCGGCGAGCCAGGGCGGGTCGTTGCAGCGGGAGCCACACTGATCCATCGCACCCAGGCCCGTTACCGCATCCCCTTTGCGGTAACAGTGCCGGACGCAGGGCGAGTACTCGCAGATGTCCAGGCGGTTACACCTGGCGCGGATACCAACCTCGCTGCCGGGGATTCTTTGCGATTCGATGAGCCTCCATTGGGCATCGAGCCGGGGGTGCGCCTTGTGCTAGATCTTGAGAATGGCCGCGACCAAGAACCTCTCGGCCAATGGCGGGCGCGCGTCGTGCGGCGATTCCGTGAGGGCGATCAAAGCGGCACTTATGGCGCCTATATCGCGCTTGCAGAATCGGCTACACCGGCCGTCGAATCGGCTTATGTCTACGCAAATAAGCCCACAATTGGCTCTGTATCGGTCGCGGGGCTGCGCGGTGGACGAGGACCGGTGCGAACCCTCACGCCAACAGAGCGGCAACAAATAGCCGCTACCATCGAAACGAAACGCCCCATCACCGACCAGGTTTTTGTACTAGAAACTCTGCCGCGTGTGGTGCATTGTGACGTGAGAATCGCCACCATCGGCAGTGCGCGATTCGACTGGTCCGATAGCGACGAGGCATATACCGTCGCTGCTTACGACTCCGACACGGCTTTGCTGCAGGTGTCGCCGCATGTTCCGCCGACACTGTCGCCGGGCGATCTGCTCACGGTAGCGAGCTTGACCCCCGATACCAGCGGGGCAGATGGCGCGGCAGCGGTGGTATCTGCAATCATCGACGATACCACGATCGCACTGGCTCCCTACGGCCGCCGTTCGCAAACTCTCTCGTGGTCACCCACGGTAGGTGACCCAATCTATGCCTACTCCGAGACTGCCGATCGCGTGCGCAACGCCATCCTTTCGGGGTATTCCATCGGGTGTGGTGGTGAGGAGTTCTTCGATGGGATCGACACGCTCGGTCCTGCCAACCCCGGCCAACAATACGGCGATTGGGTAAGCGACCTCGGCCGCGATCGTCTGCAGGCCGCGGCCTTATCTGTGCCCGGCGTGGCTAGGGTGGTTGTTGAGACGCCCACGGATGACGTGGCTCCAGTTGCCTACGCATTCCCCGACGATCACGTGGTTGAGTTCTTAGTGCCCGGGCAGATCATTGTGAGATCCATGCAATGACCAGGCTACAATTTGATCGCACTGAAGGTGCTGCTGTCTACGACGCCGATCAGGTCACCGAAGCCTGGCAGAGAGTCGGCCTTGGCCAACCGAGCGTAGTCATGGGGCTTCGTCATGCTGCACACGAATTCACGGGCGATGCCGGGTACGAGGGCCAAGACCCCGACTCTGTGCATACCGGGGGCCGCGCGCTCCTGGTGCAAGCCCTTATCCGGCCCAATTTCGACGTCTTGGCCGGCAGTACTGTGACGATTCTTGCTCGCGGTCAAGGTGGCCCAACAGTGCCGCAAGGGTGGGGTTACGACGTCCGTTTGACCATCAGCTCGGACGCTTTGATCGGCGCTGTGGAACTGGCGTGGACCGATGAGACTCTCACGGAAGTGATCTACGAGCTCGGCCAATTCCATCGCCCTCCTCAAGGAAATTGGACCCTGGTATCCCTGAATCGCGAGGCGGTTGGCCACCGCGTCCGAATGCGCACACATATTAACGGAGCGCCAACGGGCGATATCGAGATAGTTGGTCAAGTCCCCGCTACACCGGCTGCGGTCCTTACCCTTGGATGCCGCCGCAACCACGACCTACACGAGCAATTCTTCGTCGGTGATATTGAATTCGTTGAGATTAAGGGAGATGCAACCGGCAACGCCGCCGAGTACTGCTTCGCTGACCGTGTGCTTGATCTTCCCGATCGCGCTCTGGACACCGTCCATGATTATTGGTTTTCCGCCCCCAGTGTGGCGCGACTGCGTGACTCCGTTTACGAATCGTACCGCCTGCGCCCGCTAGCAGCTGTATTGGCGCAGACAATGTCCGATATCCAACTGCGTGAGCACACAAGCCTACCGAACGCGGCTTATGGCGCTCGCCTGACGGAATGGGAGCATGCACTGGGATTGACGGGTGGAGATAGGTTATTTTTGACTGAGCGACAGACTCGTGCAGTTGGCGCCGCCGCACGTGTGGAGGGAATCAGCGTCGAGGACATCCGCGCGCACGTGCGCCGCGTACTGGGGCTCCCCGACATTGCGTAACTCGCCCGCGTTCGCCTGCGTGCCTATAGCGGGGTAGATGGCGACAATCTACGAGCAGAGGAACGACGAATACGCGCGATTGGACGACACGCAGGACCGTGATATCGGCGGCGGAGAAACCGCGCAACGGCTTCGCGCCTGGCGCGTATACGGGAATATCGAGACCGTGCACGATGGCGAGAGCCTCATTGTACGCCCCGCGCGCACGGGCGCCGTGAATAGCCAGTATGCGATACCGCTACCCGAGGACAATGCCGCGGGGGCGGGGTTTTGTGAGATCGCTGTGCCACCGAACACTCGCATTGCTGCCGATGTCTCGATCGCGGCGACATCTGCAACCACGTGGGCGTCGCTTTTCTGGCGCTCTGGGATATCGGTCCAGTGGTTTGTTATCACGGCTGCGCATATGTTGATTGTCCGCCGAGACGACGGCGATGGTGTGGAAGTCTCCGAAAATCTCGGGGCTCTGCCAGAGAGCGATGCCGGGCGTTGGCATATCGCCTTTCTCAGCGGGGCTAGCGGCCAGCGGATTCTTATCCGTGCGGCAGAGCGGTCACACGATCCGCGCACGTGGGTCGTGTACCGGCCAGAAATCGCTGCGCTGCCATCGGCGCCTACTTGGGCCGGTTTCTCGGTCGCGTCTCAGCTGAGTAGCACCGCAGACGCACAGCTGCGTGTACACGGCTGGCGCATCCAAAGACCAGCCATACACGCACGCCGCTGGACAGCGTTTGCCGACGTGCCTGGAGATCCAGCCGCAGTGGCCGAGCAGCTGCAGCGCAAGAATCGCGTGACTGCAGTGGCAACGTGGTCGCGTGACTCTGAAGCCCGAGCCGGATCTGACAAGACCCTTGCTGGTTACACCCCTACCGTGAGACTCTAGCGATGCCGCTCCCAACGAGCCCTGATGAATTGTTGCACCTAGGCGATGTGATTCCGCCGGGGTTGATTAATGCGCTGCAAATCAACCTGCCTAGCAACTATCACGCGATTCGCCGCCTCCAGCATTTGGTCGTGGCGGACATGGACGATGCACTCGGGCTACCCCAGATGCGGCCCATCAAGGCGGCATTGGCCCCCTTGGCCGATACCAGCTCTTTCGATGTCACATTACTGCCGGGCTTCGTCCACTGGCTGTCTGATGACGATGCGTTACCGGGGTCGCGCGTACTGCAGCATTATATCGAGGAGCCAATTACGATCACTGTCGATGGGCGCCCATCGGGCGGTCTGCGCCGCTTCGACCTCCTGTCGGCCAAGATAGAGCCACAAAGCGGGCCTGAGCCCACGCGATTGAACGTCACCTACACGCCGGGCACGCCTAATTCCACGCCGACCGATCCGACTCCGCCAGCTGACGAGATTGTATTTGCGCGTATCCGAGTCGGCCCAGAAAACGACTTCAGCGGTTTGAGCAATATCCACGACATCGACGACCTGCGCACGCCTTGTGGATTCTCGCAGAAAATCTTTGATTTACGTGGTGCTGCTACGGATCCCGGTTGGTCTTACTTGCGCAGTAGCTTGGCCGTGAGGTGGCGGGGTGCCACAGGATCGCCGGTATTACTTGCGCCTCTCCATGTCTCGGGGCCTCACAGGCGACTATCAAAGCTCTACGTCTTGCAGAGTGCAACCAACCCCGACGCAGCGTTGAAGGCCATTACCTACGACGTCTTGTTGCCTGGTGGCGTTGTTGAGTACGATATCGGCGGAGTTCTCGACGACGGCAGAGTGGACGTGCTGCCGCATATCGGGCGGCCCGTTTGGAGCAACGGCTACCCGTCGCCTCTCGCCGAGGTCCACGTGACCGAAGTATTCCCATTCCCAGATGGTCGTTTTTTCACCGCCCCTGCTCTTGAGCTAACGGCCGATAGTAGCACGCACTCCCTATATAGTGTAAGCGCCGACATTTGGGGCTGATGAATATCAACCTTGGAATAGCTTAGATATTTCGCTTGCCAAAGGAACATACGAATGGACACCAACATTATCCACGAACTGGCAAAGATTGCCCTCAGTGCCCTGGCCGTGGCCACCACGACCATCGTCACGCTGTATGTACCGCGTATTGCACGCCGAATCGAACAGCGGTTTGATATCGACATCCCCGATCCGCTGGAAGTCGAGGCGGTCCAGCGCGCCATCGACGCTATCCACTTCGCTGAGGAATGGGCCCGCAGTGAGGCCAAGCGACTCGGCGAAAACGCTCTGAGCTCGGACAAGCTGGACCAGGCAGCCCGGTATTTCCGAGACCACGCCAGTGAGGCGGTGATTGATTGGGTAGACGATCGAGTCGAGGAATTCATCACGGTTCAGCTTGGACATGCACGCGCCCGAGAAAGTGCCCGACTGTCTGCTGCTGTGCCGATCGTCATCGACGACGACAAAACGCCACTCGGCACGGAAAACCCTTTGATGCTCGGAGCGAAATAGGGCACGCGCTCCGAGCGATTCAGCCTGGCCTCGACTGGGCCGAATCTATGCGACCAGGCACCGGGCGATTGGATGCGGGAATGTTTGCCGAACTCGACCGACATGGCGCCCGCGCAGGGCTTCGCGCCGAGCTCGGCACCCGCATCTCGCCCGCCTGGTTGGCGTGGGGCCGGGTTGAAGCCGCCTACGACACTGTGCATGGCCGATATGCGCGCCTTCTCGCTGGTTTGCGGGGGCGCTGGTAAGTAGCGGCCGGACGGGACATCTATACAATGCGAATCGATACAGGGACATTATCAATGAAGGAACCATCACAACAGCAATGTTGCACACGGCGCGACGGTGACGCAGCCATCAGCCGCCTGATCGAGATCGCCCACAATGACATCGGCCGCACCGACGCCGATAGCTTCCGCGTGGGCCGCGCCATCGGTGGCAGCGGAGATTGGTGCGCCTACTGGCTATCGAGTGTACTTGAACGTTCTGGCTCTCCGGCCCCGGCCGCCAATGCCCGCGCCCGCCGCGGTGCTCGCGCGCTGGTTCGCTGGGTTGGCGAGCATGGCCAGTGGGTTATAGCTCCCAGGCAAGCCGCCGCACTTGTGCGACACAATCGCAGGGATAAATGGCACAAAACCGCGTTGCAGCTTCTTCAGCCGGGCGACATCATTGCTTGGCGGGCCAGCAGGAATCCGCTCGACTGGCGCGGCCATGTGGCCCTCATCGTGGCAATAGACAGACAGCGCGGATTCATTACCACGATCGGTGGCAATGAGCGCGGTGCGGTCCGACGCGCGCGGGTAAGCGATCGGCGATGGCCCTGGCGACGGCGCGGCGGTCTATACGGAGTCTCCCAGATAAACACCGTTTCGGTCTAGAGGGGGAATGCCAGCGTGGGCAGTGTTATGCTTGTTTGTGCATATCTTCTAGCTCGCGCTGCACGACTGCAAGATTGCCGCGAACGATCTTGACGCCGTAGTGTTGCTCTCCGTAGCGACGCGTGAGTCTGGCCAGCGCCAGCTCCAGCAGCTCTTCGGCCCGCCCTAGCTCCCCGAGGTCCTTTAGCACCATAGCCAGGTTCGAGCGGCGAGTGGCCACGCTGGGATGGTCCTCGCCCAGATTTAGCAAATCGGAGGCCAGCGCCAGCTCCAGCAGCTCTTTGGCCCGCCCTA
>JAAUYH010253067.1_pt1 | contig 12134 bp, 9 predicted proteins | sample 7278061 | NCBI WGS metagenome assembly JAAUYH01 (sample SAMN14350203, study PRJNA611818) | marine sediment metagenome | isolation source: surface marine sediment (0.6m) | place: French Polynesia: Moorea | collected 2018-08
CCCCCGTCCACCACGATCGGGCCACCGCGAGCGCCATCCGAAACGCTGGCGCCGTTCCCCAGGGGCTACATTGACCTGAGTCAAGTGGCCGGCGACCGATGGCGGCGCCGGTGGCGACGAAGCCGCCGCTTGACCCAGGTCAATGACCGTGCGAGGGCAGGATGAATGCTCGTTTACGATCCGGTCGGATGCCGGGGGATGATGCCCATCCGCCGGTGGAGACGGTCCATCGCAAATCCCGGAGAGAAGCATGACAATCGCCAGCGTCCTCGCCCTGATCGACGGATTGCCCGGCAGCGAGACCACCCTCAAGACCGCCCTTTCGGTCGGCAGGACCTTCGATGCCCATGTCGAGCTGCTGCACGTGGCGGTGCCGCCGGAGAGCGCCATCCCCATGGTCGGCGAGGGCATGACCGGCGCCGTGATCGAGGAGATCATGGAGAGCGCGCGCAAGAACGCCGAGCATCGCGCCAAGGAGGCCCGGGGCCTTTACGACAAGCACTGCGTCGACGCCGGACTGACCTTGGTCGATGCCGGGGCGGAGCCGGAAGCCGGCAATTTCACGGCCGCCTGGCGCCAGGTGACGGGGATCGAGAGCGAGGAGGCCGCCCAGCGCGGCAAGTTCTTCGACCTCATCGTGTTGGCGCTGCCCGCCATCGGGCTCGACGGCCGTTTCAGCGATGCCCTGGAGGCCGCGATCTTCGACAGCGGCCGCCCGGTCCTCGCCGTCCCCGATGGCACCTCGGCCCAGGTCGGCGGCAGCGTGGCGATCGCCTGGAGCGGCACGCGCGAGGCGGCCCGCGGGGTCTGGGCCGCCGAGCCCTTCCTCGCCAAGGCGAGCGCGGCGACCCTGCTTTCGGTCCAGGAAGGCGGCCAGACCGCCGATCTCGCCGATCTCAAGCGGCATCTCGGGTTCCACGGCGTGACGGCGAGCCTGCGCCAGCTCGAGCCGGACAGCCGGCCGACCGGCGAGCATCTGCTGGACGAGGCGCGCGAAGTCGGCGCCGACCTCCTGGTCATGGGCGCCTACGGACACAGCCGGCTGCGCGAGCTGGTGCTCGGCGGCGTCACCCGCAACGTCCTGGAGAAGGCGAAGATCCCGGTGCTCATGGCTCACTGAGCTGATCGGGACGCTGCTCGCTTTCCGGCGCGGCCGCGAGCCGAAGCATGCGCATCGCGACCTTCAACCTGGAGAACCTGGACGACCGGCCCGGTCTCGATCCGCCGCTGGCGGAGCGGCTCGACATTTTGCGGCCTCAAATCCTCAGGCTCGAGGCCGACGTTCTCTGCCTGCAGGAGGTGAACGCCCAGCCCTCCGATCGCCATGCGCGGCGCCGCCTGCTGGCGCTCGAGCGGCTGCTGGAAACCACCCCTTACGCCGAGTTCGAGCGCGCCTCGAGCCTCTCGGAGAACGGTCAGGGGCCGGCGGACAAGCACAACCTGGTCGTCCTCAGCCGCTGGCCTCTCGCGGCAGTCAGGCAGATCCGCCACGACTTGGTTGCCCCGGCCGCCTACCGGACGGCGACGGCGGATCCGGCGGAGCGCGACGCCGCGCCGGTCCTGTGGGATCGGCCGGTGCTCGAGGTCGAGATCGAGCTGCCGCGGGGCGCCCGCTTGCACCTTTTCAATCTGCATCTGCGCGCGCCGCTGGCGGCGCCGGTCTCGGGTCAGAAGCTCGGCAGCTTCAAGTGGAAAACGGTGGGCGGCTGGGCCGAGGGCTTCTATCTGGCCGCCCTGAAACGCGCCGGTCAGGCGCTCGAAACGCGTCTGGCGATCGAACGCCTTTTCGACCGGGACGCCCGCGCACTGGTCGCCGTCTGCGGCGATTTCAACGCCGAGGACCGCGAGGTGCCGCTGCGGATCATCCAGGGCGACGTCGAGGACACCGGTAACGGCGCCCTGGCGGCGCGCATGCTGGTGCCTTTGGAGCGGACCCTGCCCGAATCCCAAAGGTTCTCGGTGGTGCACCACGGCCATCGCCTGATGCTCGACCATATGCTGGTGTCGCGCGCGCTGATGGCCGCCTACCGCCACGTCGAGGTGCACAACGAAGCGCTCGGCGACGAGCTGCTGGCCTACGCGACCGACAGCCGCAGCCCGGAGTCCTTTCACGCGCCCATCGTGGCGGAGTTCGAGCTTTCGGCGCTCTGACGGGGGCGCCCGCGGAAATCAGGTTACGGCGGGCAGGTCGTGCACCTGGACGCCGTGGCGGCTGTTGCCGAGCAGAACCCGACAGGCCAGCCTTTCGTCGTCGGCGCTGTGCAAATGGACCCAAAGCAGGCCGCGCCCGAGATCGAGCTGCTCGGCGAGAAAGTCGGCGTTGGCGCTCGGCAGCCAGCGGGCCAGCAGCGTATCGATGGCCGCCTCCTCGCGCGCGCAGAGCCGCAGCAGGGCCTCGCTCAGCGGTCCGCGGCAAGCCAGCCTAGCCCCGGCGCGGCTGCGCGCCCCGAGCTCGACCCAATCGCCAAGGAGTTCCCCGCGGACCGTCCCCGAGAACTGCAAGGGCGCGGTCAGGCTGACCACCGAGGGCCCGATCCCGGCGGCGCTCAGGTCGCCCAGCGTGCTGTCCACATCGTCGGCCGTTTCCAGAACGCCGACGGCATGTCGAAGAAACCGGGTCTTCACGATCGGATCGCGGGCGGCAGCCACGGCCCGAAGGTTCGGCTGGCCCGAAGCGGGGGCGTGGGCCCGGGCCGGTTTGACCACGCCCGCCCCCGCCGCACCCGTAAAGGCTATCAAACCAGACACCGGTCCTCGTCGCCCTCTGCCAGTTCCTCGAGACGATCCCGATCGAGGACCCGGACGTAGTGGTGGTTCGGAATGTCGATAATCTCGCTGTCCCTGAGCCGGCCGAGGATACGGCTTACGGTTTCGGCGGTGAGCCCGAGATAGTCGGCCACGTCGGAGCGGATCATGGGCAGATAGACGTCGCCGCATTCTCCGTCCTCATCCTCGTCGCGCTCGACCAGCCGCATGATGAAGGAGGCCATCCGCTCCGTGGCGGTTTTGCGGCCGAGCAGCAGCATCTGATCCTGCGCCACCATGAGCTCGTTGGTCGTCGCGTCGAGCAGACGCCGCCCCAGCGCCGGATAGAGCATCAGCCATTGATCGAGCTTGTCGCGGGAGTAGCGGCACAGCTTCGCGCCGGTCACCGCCTCGGCCGTCTGCGTGTAGGTGTCGTTCCAGCCCAGCCCCAAGAATTGGCCCGGATAAAGGAATCCGGTCACCTGCCGCCGGCCGTCGGGCGTCAGCTTGTAGAGCTTCACCACGCCTTCGATGACCTCGAAAAGATGCGCGCAAGGATCGCCCTGGTAGAAGATGACGTCCTTCGCCCGATAGGCCTGAAGCGAGGTGATGCAGGCCGGCTGGCCGAAGGATTCCCCACCGATCTCTTGCAACAAACCGGAATGGAGCGCGCCGTGGTCCGCACCGGTCTCGAGAGCAGTAGCTGTCCGCATCCTTCGTCTCCCCATTATTGCCGTTGTCGGTCTTGGCTCTTATGGGGATCTAGATATGCACCTCGTGTTGCAGGCGTTTGCCGCGAGCGCGGAATTTTGAATCGAAATGTGACAATATGTGACAGACCATCGGAAACGCGCGTTTGTTCGCTCTCGAACGATGACCAAGTCACGGACCAGACGACAGAAACGATGAAATCCCCAGCGCGAGCGTCCGCGCCATGACCGCTGCCCCGCACATCCTGGTCGTCGACGACGATCCGCGGATTCGGCGCATGCTCAAGACCTACCTGGAAGACGAAGGCTTCCGGGTGGCGGAAGCCGAGGACGGCGCGGCCATGCGCCGGCACATGCGCGGGCAGCACTTCGATCTGGTGCTGCTGGATCTGGTAATCCCGGGCGACGACGGGCTCTCGCTGATGCAGGAGATCCGCAGGGGCTCCGACGTGCCGATAATCATGATCACCGGCAAGGGCGACCCGATCGACCGGGTCGTGGGACTGGAAGCCGGCGCCGACGACTACATCACCAAGCCGTTCCACCTGCGCGAGGTCCTGGCCCGGCTGCGCAGCGTGCTGCGGCGCGCCGCCGCCAATCACGCCAAGGCGAAAACGACGGCCGAGGCCGAAGAGCCGGGGCAGGTCTTCAGCTTCGACGGCTGGCAGTTCGACCTGACCAGCCGCGAATTGCGCAGCCCGGACGGCTCGGAGGTGCCCTTGACCAGTGGCGAGTTCGACCTGCTGGCGGTCTTCGTCACCCATCCGAACCGCCCGCTCAACCGCGACCAGCTCATGGACATGGCGCGCGACCGCGACTGGACTCCCTTCGACCGCAGCATCGACACCCAGGTCGGCCGGCTGCGCAAGAAGATCGAGAGGGACCCGAAGCGGCCCGCGCTGATCAAGACGGTGCGCGGCGTCGGCTACGTCTTCGCGGCGAAGACGGCGCGAGTCTGACTCGGCGAATCCCGACAGATCGCCTCAAATGTCGGCGTAGATCTCCAAGACGTTGCCGTCGGGGTCCTTGAAGAACAGGGTCCGGTGGCCGAAGTCCTGGTCCCTCGGCGGTTCGAGGATCTCGACGCCGCGCGCCACAAGTTCCTCGTGACAGGCATCGACTTCTTCGTAGGCGACGCGGAAGGCCAGCTGGACGCCGACCGATTCCGGCGGCATCTCGCCGTCGTGCCAAGCGCGCCACGGCCCTCGGGGACGCAGGGTCAGGAACCCCGAGCCCACGCGGAACTTCACCCAGTGCTCCTGGTCCTCCTCCAGCGCGAAGCGCATCACGTCCAGATAGAAAGCCCGCATCGCCCGGATGTCGCGGCAGGGCAGGATGACGTAGTCGATCTGTTGAATCGCATCGATCCCCATGGCGTCCATCAGCCACCGGCGTGCAGACCCTGTCCATCCGAATCTTGCGGGGCCGAAATCCCCCAGCGCTCAGGCGTCGAGCACCTCGCGGAGCTTGCGGGCGAGATCCGCGGTCTTGTAGGGCTTGCGCAGCAGGTTGTCGCCGTCCTCCAGGTGGCCGTCGTTGCCGAGGGCGGCCGTGTCGGCGAAGCCGGTCGTGTAGACGACCTTGACCTGCGGATTGCGCGCCAGGACCTCCCGGGCCAGATCCCGGCCGCTCTGGCCGCCCGGCATGACGATGTCGGTGAACAGCAGGTCGATCTTCGGAACCTTGGCGAGAACCTCGAGGGCGCTGCGCGCGTCCTCGGCTTCCAGGACCCGGTAGCCGAGTTGCTCGAGCCGGCCCACCGAAATGCCGCGCACCCGCGGGTCGTCCTCGACCACCAGGATCGACTCGCCCCGCCCCTGAACCTCTTGCGAGATCGGTGCCGGTGCCGCGTCCGGCTTCTCGGCCGCCAGCAACGACGGCAGATAGAGGTTCACCGTGGTGCCCTTTCCCGGCTCACTGTAGAGCATCAAATGGCCGTCGGACTGCTTGGCGAAGCCGTAGACCATGCTGAGGCCGAGGCCGGTGCCCGAGCCGGTAGCCTTGGTGGTGAAGAAGGGCTCGAGGGCGCGCTCTTGCACCTCGCGCGACATGCCGGTTCCCATATCGCTCACGGAAAGCCTGACGTAGCGGCCGGCGACGACATCCGGGTGCAGGCTGGCGTAGTCTTCGTCGAGCTCGGCGTTGGCGGTTTCGATGGTGAGGACGCCGCCCCCGGGCATGGCGTCGCGGGCATTGATCGCCAGGTTGAGCAGCGCGTTCTGCAACTGCCCGGGATCGACGCGCGCCTGCTGCAGGTCGCTCGCCAGGACGCTGCTGATCTGGATCGCCTCGCCCAAGGTGCGGCGCAGGATCTCGGTCATGTCGAGGACCAGCGCGTTCAAGTTCGTGCTTTTGGGCGCCAGCGGCTGTCGTCGGCCGAAGGCCAGCAGGCGGCTGGTCAGGTCGGCGCCCAAATCGGCCGCCTCCTGGGCCTGCGCTGTCAGTTCCCGGGCCTCTTCGTTGCCCTCCAGGCGAGCCTCCAGCATCTCCAGGTTGCCGGTGATCACGGTCAGCAGATTGTTGAAGTCGTGCGCGATCCCGCCGGTGAGCTGGCCGATCGCCTCCATCTTCATGGCCTGGCGCAGCTGTTCCTCGTGGGTCTTGCGCTCGGTGATGTCGTGCAGGACGCCGGTGAAGATCCGCCGGTTGGGCAGGGTGACGTCGCTGACCGACAGGTGCACCGGGAAGGTCGTGCCGTCCTTGCGGCGCCCCTCGACTTCCCGCCCGATGCCGATGATCCGCTTCTCGCCGGTCGCCAGGTAGCGCTTTAAATAGTCGTCGTGCCGGTTGCGGTCGGGTTCGGGCATCAACACGCGGACGTTCTGGCCGATCAACTCGGCGGCGTCGTAACCGAACATGCGCACGGCGGCCGGGTTGAGGCCCTGTACGATGCCGTTCTCCGAGATCGTGATAATCGCGTCGACGGCGGCATTGAGAATCGCCGAGAGCTCGGCCTCGCGCTCCTGCAGGGTCTGCTCCGCCTCGGTCTGCTCGGTGATATCGATGCCGGTGCCGACCACGAAACGAACCTTGCCTGCAGCGTCGAGGACCGTGCTATTGGACCAGGAGATCAGCCTTCGATCGCCGCGCTTCGTCACCCAGTAATTGACGAACTCGTTTGGAATGGCCTCCTCGCGCAGCTCCTCGAAGACGCCCTGGACCGGTGCCCTCTCCTCCGGAACGAGAAGAAAATCCCAGACCTTCCGGCCCTTGACCTCGTCGAAGGTATAGCCGGTGGTCTTCTCGCAGGCGGCGTTGAAGCGCACGATTCCACCCTTGGGATCGAGCACCACGACGAGCGCGCCGATGGTATCCAGAATCGGCTCCGCCAGCTCCTCGACCGGTGGTATCTGATCGTCCATCCGCCCTTGCCCCGGGGTTCGCCGGTGGCGCCGGAAAGGCCCCTGTCCCGAGCCTCCGTGCAGACTCCCGATCCTAACGGCAAGCCGGGGCGGTGCAACGCCGGACAGGCCCGGCGGGACCGACGCCGACAGCGGGTCGGAATTCAGTCCCGGGCCTGCCGGATGGTCGCCTCCACGGTCAAGCGACGCCCATTTCGCAGGACTTCGAGCTTGACCCTTTCGCCCGGCGGCAGCAGGCCGATCTCGTTGCGCAAGTCCGCGGCGTCGCGCACCGGCTCGCCGTCGAGTGCGATGACGACGTCGCCGGCCCTGAGCCCGGCGGCTTCAGCGGCCGACCCTGGCACCACTTCTGTGATGACCGCCCCGTCGCTGCGCTCGAGTTTGAAGCCCTCCGCCAGGTCGGGCGTCAAATCCTGGATGAGCACCCCCAGTTGACCGCGGCGGACCTCGCCGTAGGCCAGGATCTGCGCCAAGACGGCACGGGCCATGTTGATCGGCACGGCGAAACCGATGCCGATATTGCCGCCCATCGGCCCCAGAATCGCGGTGTTGATGCCGATCAGCCGGCCGCGGAGATCGACCAGCGCACCGCCGGAATTGCCCGGATTGATGGAGGCGTCGGTTTGAATGAAGTCCTCGTAGCCTTCGAGCCCCAAGCCACGCCGCCCGAGCGCGCTCACGATGCCGGAGGTGACGGTCTGGCCGAGGCCGAAGGGGTTGCCGATGGCGATTACGAAGTCCCCGACTTCGAGCTTGTCGGAATCGCCCATAGTCAGCGCCATCAGCCCATTCGGCTCGACTGCGAGGACCGCGATATCGGTCTGCGGGTCGGAGCCCAGCACTCTTGCTTTCAGTCTGCGGCCGTCCTTCAGTGTGACGAGGATCTCATCGGCTCGCGCGACGACGTGATGGTTGGTGAGCAAATGGCCCCGCCGGGCGTCCACGATCACGCCCGATCCAGCGCTCTGTATCTCCCTTTCCGCCGGTTTCTCGGGCAGCTGGAAGAAGCGGCGGAACAGCGGGTCCTCGAAGAACCGCCGAAAGGCCGGGTCCCGCAGCAAGGGGTTCTCGAGCCGCACCTTGCTGCGCGTCGAGATGTTGACGACCCCCGGCGTGACCTTCTTCAACAGTGGCGCCAACGTCGGGACCTGACCGTCCGGGGTCATGATCTGCGCGGCGGCGGGCGACAGGCCCGAGATGCCGATGGCCAGGAGGCAGGCGAGCAAGACCGCCGCGAGCGCGCACTCAGTCGAGGGGCCGCGGCCCCCTGCCGTGTCGAGGGTTTGCGCTGACTGGTCCCGGTTAAACGGTTCTGCTGGCTTTACCATCTCGGGGATCACTGGCGATGCGGGCGGCCTGCCGCGCAGTGGCCCCAGCCTAGGAAAACCAGCGTCCCGGACCATGATCTGGGTCAGCAGCACCCCGCCGGCCGACGTCCCGGGTTCGCGGCCGCCGCCGCCGGCCTATCCTCCGCGGAGATCGTCACAAAACCGCAATAATGACGTGGATCAATGGGAGCGAGCGTAGGGCTTCCTAGAGTGTCGCGCCAAACAACGAAGATAAGGGCTAGCTTCGCAAGGGGGATGCCTTGACCGGCACGCTGTCGAGCAACGAGATCGACGCGGTTCTGCTCGATCTCGACGGTGTGATCACCGATACGGCCCGGATCCACGCCGCGGCCTGGAAGCAGCTTTTCGATGGCTTCCTGGCGCAGCGCGCCGAGCGCGACGGCACGCCCTTGGTGCCCTTCGATGCGGAGGGCGACTACCTGGCCTATGTCGACGGCAAGCCGCGCTATCGAGGGGTCGAGAGCTTTCTCGCCTCGCGCGGCATCGAGCTGCCCGAAGGATCGCCGGACGACGGCCCCGACGCCGGAACGATTTGCGGCCTCGGCAACCGTAAGGACGCCTTCTTCAATCGGCATCTCGAGCAAAACGGCGTTCAAGCTTTCCCGACCACCGTGCGTTTCATCGAGGCCTTGCGCGCGGCCGGGATCAAGACGGCGGTGGTTTCCTCCAGCCGCAACTGCCGCAAGATCGTCGCCTCGGCCGGGATCCAGGCGCTCTTCGATACGGTGGTCGACGGCACCGACTCCGACGAGCTCGGCCTCAAGGGCAAGCCCGAGCCAGACAGCTTTCTCGAAGCGGCCCGGCGGCTCGACGTCGAAGCGGGACGCGCCGTCGTCGTCGAGGACGCCATCGCCGGCGTGCAGGCCGGCCGCGCCGGCCGTTTCGCGATGGTGATCGGCGTCGACCAGGCGGGACAAGCGGACCAGCTCCGCGAGAACGGCGCCGATCTGGTCGTGACCGACCTCTCGACCATCCGGGTCGAGTCCGAAGGCGGAAAGGACCGTCTCATCGACGACTTACCTTCGGCCTTCGAGAACGCGGGGAAGATCCTGGAAGCGGCCGGAGAAAAGAAGATCGCGCTGTTCCTCGACTACGACGGCACGCTGACGCCGATCGTCGCGCGGCCGGAGTTGGCGATCCTGTCGGACCAAATGCGCGCCACGTTGCGGAATCTGGCCGGGCGATGCACCGTCGCCGTGGTCAGCGGCCGCGACCTGCCGGACGTGCGCAAGCTGGTCTCCGTGGACAATCTCTTCTACGCCGGCAGTCACGGCTTCGACATCGCCGGTCCCGGCGGCTTCGCCACGGTGAGTGAACACGGCGCCGAATACCTGCCGATCCTGGATCAGGCCGAGCGGGAGTTGAGAAAAGACTTGGCGGCGATCGAAGGCTCGCTTGTCGAGCGCAAGCACCTCTCGATCGCCACCCACTACCGGTTGGTGAGCGACGCGGAAGTTCCCGCCGTCACGGCAGTCGTCGAAAGGGTTAAAGCCGCCCATCCCGAGTTGCGCAAAACCGATGGCAAGAAGGTCTACGAGCTGCAGCCCGACATCGACTGGCACAAGGGCAAGGCGGTGCTCTGGTTGCTGCAGAAACTCGGGCTCGACGGCGACGAAGTCCTGCCGATCTACATCGGCGACGACATCACCGACGAGGATGCCTTCCGCGCGCTGCAAGGACGAGGCCTCGGGATCATCGTGCGGGACGCCAACCGCCCGACCGCGGCGGACTACCAACTCGACGATCCGGTTCAGGTCGGCCGCTTCTTCGAGAAGCTGATCGAAAAACTCAACGAGACCGCCACATGGACAACTGGAAGCTGATTTACGAGGAGTTCGATCCTTCGCGCGAAGGCGTACGAGAAGCGCTCTGCACGCTGGGCAACGGCTACTTCGCGACGCGCGGCGCGGCGGAGGAATCGGCCGCCGACGACGTACACTACCCCGGCACCTACCTGGCCGGCGGCTACAATCGCCTGGACACCACGATGGCCGGGCGGACCATCACCAACGAGGATCTGGTCAACTGCCCGAACTGGCTGCCCTTCACCTTCCGGGTCGGCGACCACGCCCGCTGGTTCAACCTGCGCGCGGTCTTTATCGAGACCTATCGGCAAGAGCTGGACCTGCAGAAGGGCCTGCTCAGCCGAACGGTCACCTTCGCCGACCACGACGGCCACCGTTTCACTGTGGCCTCGCGGCGTCTGGTGCACATGTCATTGCCCCATATCGCGGCGATCGAGTTTTCGCTGACCTCGGAGAACTGGACGGGCGAGGTCACGCTGCGCGCGGGATTGGATGGCGCGGTCATCAACGCGGGGGTCGCCCGCTATCGCCAGCTCAACAGCACGCACCTCGAGTTGGTCGAAACCGCCGTATTGGATTCCGAGACCGCATCGCTGCTGGTGCGCACCAACCAGTCGCGGATCGAGATCGCCCAAGCGGCCAGACTGCGCGTCTATGAGAATGGCGATGCCGCGCCCTGCGACACCCAACCCTATGAAAACCAAGGCTTCGTCGGTCATGACGTGACGCTGCGGATGACGGCGGGCCAGACGATCAGGGCGGAAAAGGTGGTGGCGACCCATACGTCACGCGACCGGGCGATTGCCGCGTGCGATTCAGAGGCGCGCAGTGCGGTCGCCCGGGCCGACGGCTTCGACGATCTCCTGTCGGAGCACGAGCGCGCCTGGGCGGCGATCTGGCGGCGCTGCGACGTCGCCTTCGAGCCCACCAACTTCGAGCAGCTTGCCATCCGTTTGAACATCTTTCACCTGCTCCAGACCGTCTCGCCCAATACGACCGAGCTGGACGTCGGCGTGCCCGCCCGCGGCCTGCACGGCGAAGCGTATCGCGGCCACATCTTCTGGGACGAGCTGTTCATATTTCCCTTCCTGACCAGCAAGCACCCCGATATCACCCGCGCGCTCCTGCGCTACCGCGACCGTCGTCTGGACGCCGCGCGCCGACTCGCCGCCGAAAGGGGCCTACGTGGCGCCCTGTTCCCTTGGCAGAGCGGCAGCAACGGCCGCGAGGAAACCCAGCAGCTGCACCTGAACCCGCGCTCGGGGCGCTGGTTGCCGGACAACTCGAGCCTGCAGCGTCACGTCAATCTGGCGATCATGTACAACATCTGGCGCTACTATCTGACCACGCGCGACCGCCTGTACCTCTATCGCCACGGCGCCGAGATGGCGATCGAGATCGGTCGCCTCTTGGATAGCCTGACGACGCGGAACGAAGAGACCGGACGCTACGAGATGCTCGGCGTCATGGGCCCCGACGAATACCATGACGGCTATCCGGACCGAAACGAGCCCGGCATCGACAACAACGCCTATACCAATGTCATGACCGCCTGGTCTCTCGGCCAGGTCGTGCGCACGCTGGATCTCCTGCCCCCCGAGCTGCGCAGCGAGATCAGCGACCGACTGGAGCTGGCCGACGAGGAGGTCGAGCGTTGGGTCGATATCGGCGAACGCATGACCGTTCCCTTCCATGGCGAGCGGATCATCAGCCAGTTCTCGGGCTACGACGACCTGGAGGAGTTCGATTGGGAGGGCTACCGGGAGAAGTACGGCGACATCTCCCGGCTCGACCGCATCCTCGAAGCCGAGGGCGATACGCCCAACCGCTACAAGCTGTCCAAGCAGGCCGACGTCTGCATGCTGTTCTATCTCCTGCCTGAGAGTCAGTTGCTCAAAGTCTTCGCCAAGCTGGGTTACCCCTTCGACAGCGAGGACATCGCGCGCAACGTCGACTACTACCTGGCCCGCACCGCCCACGGCTCGACGCTCAGCGCGCTGGTGCACGCCTTCGTCCTGGCCAAGGTCGATCCGGAGCGCGCCTGGCCGCATTTCTGCCGCGCCTTGACCGCCGACCTGCGCGACGCGCACGGCGGCACGACCCGCGAGGGCATTCACCTGGGCGCCATGGCCGGTGCCGTGGATATCCTGGAGCGCAGCTACC
>JAAUYH010152702.1_pt1 | contig 12131 bp, 12 predicted proteins | sample 7278061 | NCBI WGS metagenome assembly JAAUYH01 (sample SAMN14350203, study PRJNA611818) | marine sediment metagenome | isolation source: surface marine sediment (0.6m) | place: French Polynesia: Moorea | collected 2018-08
CCATCGGCGCCCTGGCGCTCTTCTTCGCGCTCGCGGCACTTGGCTACGGCGCGCAATATGCCGTCGCAGGAACGCTCCTGGCCGCCGGATTCGCGGTGCTCGGCATCGCCATGGTCCCGGCGGTCAGGAGCGTTCCTGCGACGGCATATTGCGCGCCGTAGCCAAGTGCCGCGAGCGCGAAGAAGAGCGCCAGGGCGCCGATGGTGGCGCTGACGATATGCCAGCAGAAATACTGCGTGTATTTCGGGGTCTTGCGCATGTCGGAGGCCAGAAGCGGTGCGGCGATCTCTGGCCCGCCGATGAAGATATGCACGCACGTCCATGCGCCCGACAGACCCGCCGCGCCCCAGAATGCCAGCTGTTCCATGATCGCCTCCGTTGTCGTTCCCCTAAAACATACCAAAAGGTACGGTTTGGATGCAAGCCTGAGTTCACCTTGTTCTCTGCGGCATGATTGCGCATCTTTTCGGCCATGACCGCCCCGCCCGCCTTCGAGATCGACCCCGCCGCGTTTCACGCCGACCCCTACCCCGCGCTGGCGCGGATGCGGGCGGAGGCGCCGCTCTGTTTCGTGCCGCAACTGGGCGCGGTGCTGATGACGCGGCGGGACGATATCTTTGCGCAGGAAAAACGGGTCGAGCTGTTTTCCTCCGATCAGCCGGACGGGCTGATGACGGTGCTGATGGGCCAGAACATGATGCGCAAGGATGGCGAGGCCCATGCGGTGGAGCGCAAGGCGTGTTTCCCGGCGTTTTCGCCGCGCGCGGTGCGGGATCATTGGCAGGCAAGGTTCCGGGCGGCAGCGGAGGCGATCCTCGACGGATTGGCGCCTAAGGGCACGGCGGACCTGGTGGCGGACTACGCGATGCCCGTGTCGGGCGAGGCGCTACGAGTGATCACGGGGCTCACGAACCTGACCGCCGCCGAGATCGATGCCGGTAGCCAGGCGATGATCGACGGGGTGGCGAATTATGCGGGCGATCCGCAGGTCGAGGCGACGTGCCGCGCCGCCACGGCGCGGCTGGACGCCGCCATCGACGCGATGCAGGACCCGCACCCGCTGTCGCTGATCGCGGTGCAGCGCGCGGCGGGGATCGGCGACTATTCGACCAAGGCGAATGTGAAGCTGGCGATCTCGGGCGGGCAGAACGAGCCGCGCGACGCGATTGCCGGGGCGGCCTGGGCGCTGCTGACGCATTCGGAGCAACTGGCGCTGGTGCGGGGCGGCGGGGCCACGTGGCGGGATGCGTTTGAGGAATATGCGCGCTGGATTTCTCCGATCGGGATGTCGCCGCGCCGGGTGGCGCGGGCAGAGACAGTGTGCGGCGTGGACCTGGAACCGGAAGCCCGCGTGTTCTTCATGTTCGGCTCTGGCAACCGGGACGACGCAGTGTTCGACGCGCCGGAGACATTCGACGTGACGCGGGACTGCACGCCGTCCCTGGCCTTCGGCGCGGGACCGCATTTTTGCGCCGGTGCCGCGGCCGCGCGGGTGCTGATCGCGGAAGTGGCCTTGCCGTTGCTCTTCGAACGCCTGCCGGGGTTGCGGTTGGCCGGGGCGGCGCCCTTTGCGGGCTGGGCGTTTCGCGGGCCGCTCGAGGTGCCGGTGGCGTGGGACCCATGAGATTCGACGGCTACGATGTGCATCCGCTGACGCCGGAGCGTTGGCCGGATTTCGAGACCGTTCTGGGCCGCGGCGGGATCAGCGGGTGCTGGTGCATGTACTGGCTGACCGAGACCGGCAAAGGTTTCGAAGAAGGGCGCAGGGGCGGATCGAAGGGTGCCAACAAGGCGGCATTTCGGCAGGTCACCGAGGACGGCTTGCCAGGATTGTTGGCCTATGACGGCGACGCGCCAGTTGGCTGGGTGCGGGTGATGGCCCGGGACCGGCACCCCGGTCTGAAGCGGTCGCGGCTTTATGGCAATGTGGGCGAGACGGGTGGGATCTGGTCGCTGTCCTGCTTCGTCATCCGCCGGGAGTGGCGCGTACGTGGGTTGAGCGAGCTGCTGGTTCGGGCCGCCATCGCCCATGCCAGGGACTGCGGCGCGAGCGTGCTGGAGGCCTATCCGAATGACGCCGAGGGGCGATTGTCCGCCATGGCGCTCTATCGCGGGCGGGCGGCAACCTTTCGGCGGCTGGGTTTCGAGGAGATTGGGCGCCGGACGCCGGACAAACCGCTGTTGCGCCTGGCGCTTTCGGACGGCGGGTGATTGTGGCCGGCTGTTTTTCGCCGGTGAGCCGAGGGGGCATGGGCGATCGGCCGTTGCCATGCCCCCTGCCCGGCCCCATATCTGAGGCATGTTCAAGTTCACGCCGATCTTCTTGGCCGTGCTTTATGCGCTGGTGATGTACCGGTTCTCGGCCTGGCGCACGGCGCGCGAGCTTGATGCGCGCTCGACCGAGCTGGCCGATCCGCTGTTGAAGACGCTCACGGACCGGATGGCGCAGGCGCTCGATATCGAGCGGATCCGGGTGCATATCTACGAGATCGAGCCGGTGAATGGGCTTGCCGCCCCGGATGGGCGGATCTTCATCACGCGGGGGTTCTTCAACAAGTACCGCGCGGGCGAGGTGTCGTCGGATGAGCTCGCGAGCGTGATCGCCCATGAGCTGGGGCACGTGGCGCTGGGGCACAGCCGCCGGCGGATGATCGATTTTTCCGGGCAGAATGCGCTGCGCACGGCGCTGGCGATGGTGCTGAGCCGGTTCCTGCCGGGCGTCGGCGTGATGATCGCGAACGCGCTGACGACGCTTCTGGCGGCGCGGCTCTCGCGGTCGGATGAGTATGAGGCCGACGCCTATGCCTCGGCCCTGCTGGTCAAGGCGGGGATCGGGACCGGGCCGCAGAAATCCTTGTTCGGCAAGCTTGAGGCGCTGACCAAGACCAATATGGGCGCGATGCCGGCCTGGCTGATGAGCCATCCCAAGACCACCGAACGAATCGCGGCGATCGAGAAGCTCGAGGCGCGCTGGTCGCGGGATTTGCCGGCGGGCTGACCCTACGGCCCGTGTCCAATCGGCCACATTGTGCGCGATTGTCGGCGAATGCCGGGGGTTTCGGCGGCAGGATTACCGCATTTTCGACACAATGTGTTGTTGTGTCTCTCGCGAAACGTGCGCGCGACGGCGCCAAGGCTAGGGGAACGGTATGACTCGGGACGAAAAGCGCAGGCAGCTTCTGGAAATCATGCCCAAGGGCGGCGTCTGCGCCGAGATCGGTGTCTGGGACGGGGATTTCAGCGCGGAAATCCTCAAGATCACGACGCCGTCGAAGCTGCACCTGATCGACCCATGGTTGTTCCAGCCGGAATTCCGCGGCACCGGGTTCGGGCGCAAGACGAACGAGGACACGATGGACGCGCGGTATGAATCCGTGCGCGACCGGTTCAAGAAGGATGGTCGGGTGGAGATCCACCGCGCGCTGTCGCACGAGGCTTTGGAGACCTTCGAGGACGCCTCGCTCGACTGGGTCTATATCGACGGCAACCACACCTACGAGGTGGTCAAGGGCGACCTGGCGCTGAGCCTGCAGAAGGTGAAGCCGAACGGGATCATCTCGGGCGACGATTTCTGGTGGCGCGGCGGCAAGGGCGCGCCGGTGCGCACCGCGGTGCGCGAGGTGGTGGCGGATCTGGGCGACAAGGTCGATTTCTCACGCATCGGGCAACAGTGGATCCTGAAGCTCGCGCGCGAGACGGCGGAGGCGACGGCCTAGCCGAGCGCCTTGCCGAGGCGCGGCAGGCGCGCCTTTTTCATCAGTTTGCGCAGCGGTTGCGGCTGGCCCGAGAGGGTTTCGGCCGTTTGCTGCACTTTGTGCACGGCTTGGGCGACGGGCTCGGGGTGCTCGGACCAGAGCTGCCAGAGAAAGCCGTCGGGGTCGCGGCGGGTGAGCCCCTCTTCGGCGAGGATGTTTTTCGGGAAATCCTGGGCGTTCACGGTGAGCAGGATATCGGCGGAGCCGGCGACGGCGGCGGCGAGCACGTGGATGTCGTGGGCGTCGGGCAGCCAGAGGCGGGATTCGAGGCCGGGATGGGGCGGGACCTCTGCCTTGGGCCATTGGGCGCGGACAAGGGCGATGTCGCCGCGGGCGAGGGTCTCGCCCTGGGGCCCGAGCTTGCGGGCGGCGCGGGCCCATTCCTCGAGGATGCGGGCGGACCAGAGGGGCGTGTAGAGGCCCTGCGCGGCGACACCCAGCAGGACCTCGCGCATGACGGTGGGGTAAAGCACGCAGGCGTCGAGGAGGACCTTCATTGTGTCTCTCGCGCGGGCAAGGCGCTTCGAAGCGCCTTTTTGCAGGGCCTTTCGAAAGGCCTTGGGGAAGCGGGGACGACCTCGCTTGGGGAAAGCCGCTTCGAAGCGGCTTTTTGGCTCATGGGGTCAGCCGGAAGAACAGGGCCTTGAGATAGGCGGATTCGGGGAGCTGCGGCAGTTGCGGGTGGTCGGGGCCGGCAAAGCCCGTGTGGATGATCTGTGCCGCGCGCCCGGCGCGGCCGATGCCGCGGGTGCTCGCGGCGCGGAATTTGGCGAGATCGGCGGCGTGGGAGCAGGAGCAGAGGATCAGGTAGCCGCCGGGGGCCACCAGCGGGGCGGCGAGGCGGGCGATGCGTTCGTAGGCGCGCAAGCCCGCTTGCAGCGCCTGCTTGTTGGGCGCGAAGGCGGGCGGGTCGCAGATGACGACGTCGAATTGGGCGTTCTCGTTCGCGAGTGCCGTGAGCGTGTCGAAGCCGTCGCCGCGCCGGGTGGTGAATCGGCCGGCGGCGCCCATCTCCCCTGCCCCGGCCTCGGCGAGGCTCAGCGCGGGGGCGGAGCTGTCGACGGCGAGCGCGCGGGCTGCACCGCCCGCAAGGGCCGCGAGGGCGAAGCCGCCGACATGGGAAAAGACATCGAGCACGCGCGCGTCCTTGCAGAGGGTCTGGGCGACGGCGTGGTTCGGACGCTGGTCGTAGAAGAGGCCTGTCTTCTGGCCGCCGAGCAGGTCGGCCATGTAGGTCGCCCCGTTCATCGGAACCGGGAATGTGCCGTCGAGGGCACCGGTCAGCAGGCCGCTTTCGTCGTCGAGCCCCTCGAGCGCGCGGGCGCGGCCGCTGGCGCTTTTGACGATGGTGGAGACGCCGGTGACGTCCTGCACTGCCGCGACCAGCAGGTCGAGGTGGCGCTCGGCCCAGGCCGCGTTGGGTTGCAGAACGGCGGCGTCGCCGAAGCGGTCGATGATGACGCCGGGCAGGCCGTCGGCCTCGGCGTGGACCAGGCGGTAGAAGGGGTCGGGGAAGAGGCGGCTCCGGTGCGCGAGCGCTTGGCCCAAGCGGGCCTTTACCCAAGCGGCGTCGATCTTCGCCGACGGATCACGGTCGAGCATCCGGGCGACGATCTTCGAGCCGGGGTTGACCGCCACGAGGCCGAGGGGCTGGCGGTTGGCGTCCTCGAGGATGGCGATACTGCCGGGGTCCAGCGCCCTGGTACGACGGTCGGTGACCAACGCATCGGCGTAGACCCAGGGCGCGCCGTGGCGGATCGCGCGGGCGTCGGCCTTGGGTTTGAGGCGCACAACGGGAAAGGAGGACGGCGTCATGCCGTCCTCCTTACGTCCTTGGGTCGGGGGTCGAAACCCTTAAAGCTGGTTGATCGCGCCGATCACGCCGTTGTTCTGCTCGGCGTAACCCTCGGGCTGGCGCAGCTCTTCCTGGATCACCTGCGCGAGGTGCTGGGTGATGCGGTATTTCTGCGTCACGCCCCGGGATTCCGCCGTGATAGCGGCCTTGCCGCCCAGAGCTTCGAAATCCGCCTTGACGAACTTCGGCGCGGTCAGTTCGGCGCCGGATGCGGCATCGACCAGGCGGTAGCTGAACTGGATCGCGTGCACGCCGCCGATGGTGTAGCGGGCCTTTTCGGTCAGGGCGTGAAAGCGGCTGACGGCGACCTCGAGGATCACCTCTTGCGCGCCGTCCATGCCGGCCACGCCTTGCTCCATGGCCCCTTGCACGATGGCGGCGACCTGGGCGTGGCGGTCGCCGAGCGGGTCCTCACGCCAGACGATGTCGCCCGACGGGTAGTAACGGTTCGCCTCGGAGACCTTCAGCGTCTCGGGCACGTTGACCGTGACGGCGACGACCTTGACCGGGCTCGAGAGTGGCGCGGCTGCCTCGATGCCGCTCAGCGGGGCGTCGATCGGCGCGTTCCGGGACGCGGTGTCCACAGAGGCGCAGGCCGAAAGCCCAAGGGCGGCGCCGAGCGCCAGGAAGGAGCGGAAAAGTTTCGTGTGTTTCGGGTTCATGACCCACCTCCGGGCTTCTGCCCTTTTGCTTTTTCGGTGCCCCGAAGATCATCGAGGATTGGGGCCGAATTATGCAAAAGCCGGAGCTTTTCCGCGGTATTTGAGGTTAATCCGCGCCGCTGCCCGAGGTCAGGCGGTCTGGGTGCCTCCCGAGACGCGCGGCTTGCGCAGCCAGGTGCCGAGGCGGCCGAGGCTGGCCGCGATCATTTCGGCGCGCATCTGGCGGGCCTCGCGTTCGATCTGGTCGAGGTCGATTTCGGTGACGATGGGACGGGTCATTTTTCCTATCCTTTTGGCGGGTGTCTGGTTGTCGTCGGCATTGACATAGGCAGGCGGCCGCCGGTCCACGACCGCCAATTCCGCATGCCCGCTATGCACCCCGCGAAACCCTGCCTTGTTTGGGCTTTACGGGCGCTTGTGACGTATTGTTAGCGCTAACTATTCATGCTAGACGGCGCCGCGAATTCGACCCGTTGGAGCAGAAAATGGCCCTCAACCCCGTGATCGCCGAGGTCACCGAGCGCATTCAGGCCCGCAGCATCGCCGCGCGGCGGCAGTATCTCGACCGGATGGAGGCCGCCGCCGAGGCCGGGCCGCGCCGGGCGCATCTGAGCTGCGGCAACCAAGCCCATGCCTATGCGGCGATGGGAGCGGACAAGGACGCGCTCGTGGCCGAGCGCGCGCCGAATATCGGGATCGTGACGGCCTATAACGACATGCTCTCGGCGCATCAGCCTTTCGCGAGTTTTCCGGATCAGATCAAGGCCGCCGCGCGGTCGGTGGGCGCGACGGCGCAGGTCGCGGGCGGGGTGCCGGCGATGTGCGACGGGGTCACGCAAGGCCAGCCGGGGATGGAGCTGTCGCTGTTTTCCCGCGATGTGATCGCCTTGGCGGCGGGGGTGGCGCTGTCGCATAACTGTTTCGATGCGGCGCTATATCTCGGCGTCTGTGACAAGATCGTGCCGGGGCTGGTGATCGCGGCGGCGACCTTCGGTCACATACCGGCGCTTTTCGTGCCCGCGGGACCGATGGTGAGCGGCATTCCGAACGACGAAAAGGCCAAGGTGCGCCAGCAATTCGCCGCTGGCGAGGTGGGCCGCGACAAGCTGATGGCGGCCGAGATGGCGAGTTACCACGGGCCCGGCACCTGCACCTTCTACGGCACGGCGAACACCAACCAGATGCTGATGGAGTTCATGGGGTTGCACCTGCCGGGTGCCTCGTTCGTGAACCCCGGCACGCCCTTGCGCGATGCCTTGACGGCCGAGGCGACGCGGCGGGCGGCGGCGATTTCCGGCCTCGGGAACGATTTCCGGCCGGTGGGGCGGATCTTGGACGCGCGCGCCTTCGTCAACGGGATCGTGGGGCTGATGGCGACGGGGGGGTCGACGAACCTCGTGCTGCACCTGCCGGCGATGGCGCGGGCGGCGGGGGTGATCCTGGAGACGTCGGATTTCAACGACATCTCGGCAGCGGTGCCGCTGATGGCGAAGGTCTATCCGAACGGTCTTGCGGACGTGAACCATTTCCATGCCGCGGGCGGGTTGGGGTTCATGATCGGTGAATTGCTCGAGGCCGGTTTGTTGCATCCCGACACCGAGACCGTCGCGGGGCCGGGGCTTGCGCGCTACACCGAGGAGCCGGTTCTGGAGAAGGGCGTGCTGGGCTGGCGCAAGGGCGCGTCGGAGTCTTTGAACGACAAGGTGTTGCGCCCGGCGGGGGATCCGTTCCAGGCGACGGGAGGCCTGCGGGAACTCAAGGGCGGTTTGGGACGCGGGGTGATGAAGGTTTCGGCGGTGAAGCCAGAGCACCAGGTCGTGGAGGCCCGCGCGCGGGTCTTCGACGATCAGGCGGCGGTGAAGGCGGCGTTCCAGGCGGGCGAGTTCACCGAGGACGTGGTCGTCGTGGTGCGGTTCCAGGGGCCGCGCGCGAACGGAATGCCGGAACTGCATTCCTTGACGCCGGTCCTGGCGGTGCTGCAGGACCGCGGGTTTCGGGTGGCACTGGTGACGGACGGGCGGATGTCGGGGGCCTCGGGCAAGGTGCCCGCGGCGATCCATGTCTGCCCCGAGGCGGCGGCGGGCGGGCCCTTGGCGAAGTTGCGGGACGGCGACCTGGTGCGGGTGGATGCGCGGGGCGGTGTCTTGGAGGTGCTGGGTGTCGATCTCGACGCGCGAGAGGCGGCGGCGCCGGATCTCTCGGCGAACGGCGTCGGAATCGGGCGCGAATTGTTCGATGTGTTCCGGGAGACGGTCGGCGATGCTGACCATGGCGCCGGGGTCGTGGTATGACGGTTCGCAACTCAGGGAGTTGACGCGATGATTTCACCTCAGGACACGAGCACCCGCACGCTGGAGCTCTGCCGCCACGCTCCGGTGATACCGGTGCTGGTGATCGAGGACGCGGCAGCGGCGCGGCCCCTGGCCGAGGCTCTGGTGGCGGGCGGGTTGCCTGTGCTGGAGGTGACGCTGCGCACGCCGGCGGCGCTGGACGTGATCCGCGAGATGGCGGTTGTGCCCGGCGGACATGTCGGGGCCGGAACGGTGTTGAGTGCGGCGGACGCGGCCGCGGCGAAGGATGCCGGGGCGACCTTTGCGGTGTCGCCGGGGGCGACAGAGGCGCTGCTGGCGGCCTGCTCTGAAGAGGAGTTGCCGCTCTTGCCGGGGGCCGCGACGGCGACGGAGGCGATGGCCTTGCTGGAGAAGGGCTATACCACGGCGAAGTTCTTCCCCGCCGAGGCGGCGGGTGGGGCTTCGGCGTTGAAGGCGATCGGCGCGCCGCTGCCGCAGATCACGTTCTGCCCGACAGGTGGGGTGAGTCCGGGGAATGCGCGTGACTACTTGAGCCTGCCGAACGTGGCCTGTGTCGGCGGGTCCTGGGTGGCGCCGAAGGCGATGGTCGCGGCGGGCGACTGGGCCGGGATCGAAGCGTTGGCCCGGGAGGCGGCGGGGCTCGTCCGTTAATTCGCACAACGCAAGCCGGGCCAGTGGCAGACCGGGGGGCTGACGCTCCGACCCGTGAACGTCGCGCTTTATCGCAGCAAAGTCATTGCTTCATATGGATGTCACACCCAGCCTCACCAAAGCGGCAGCCCGCGGGACGGTCTGCCGCTGGCCCGGCGGCTTCGCCTTGATTCCGGGCCATCGGCACGACGCTTGAGCGGTTTTGCGGGATAGAGCCCCTACCCCTCCGCCACCCGGCCACTCCGGCCACCCCGCCTTCGGGGTGTCGGCGAGGCGGTCAGGCCCTCGCGCAAGACGGCTGTCATCGGATGATCGTCCGCCCCCGGGTGGGCCTCGAGCAGACGGGCAATCGCGGTTTGCGGGACGACTCCGGCGGGGAGCTTGATCGCCCAGTCGACAAAGATCGAGCGGCATTCGGCGGGCGAGATTCCGTCGATCTGGTAGGCCTCGCGGATCAGGCCGGTGGGGTCGATCTCGTCTAGCGTCATGTCGGCTCCTTGGCCCTCGACATTGACCTAGCGCGATCCCGGGACGCGCTCAAGCGCGGCGTCGATGATCCCGGCGGCGGCCGTGGTGGCCTTGGTGAGGCGGTCGGCGAGCGCCTCCATCGTCTCCTCGCCGGTCTGGCGCAATAGGAAACTGCGTCCGCCCTCGCCGAGGTCCGCTATCTCGAGCTTCGATCCGGTCAAGAGGCGTGCGGCGGCCTGGACCTGCCAGAGCAGCGTATAGGTGCCGGCGAGGGTTGCGACCTCGTCTGCCGACAACCAGCCCAGAGCCGTGCCGGCGGCGAGCTGCGCCGGGGTGTCGCGGGCAGGATCGCCGGAGAGCAGCGCGGCGGTCTGGCCCAGAAGCTCGATGTCCTGCATGTGGCCGGGGCCGAGCTTGGCCTCCCAGGCGCCGCCGCCGGGCTTCGCCTCGGCGAGGCGGCGGCGCATTTCGATGACATCCTCCAGGGTCTTGGCGGGGTCCGGGGGCGTCGCGAGCAGGTCGCGGCGGAAGGCCTCCACCTCGTCGCCGAGTTCCATGGTGCCGGCGACGGGGCGGGCGCGGGTGAGTGCGAGATGTTCCCAGGTCCAGGCCTCGTCGCGCTGGTAGGCGCGGAAGCTCTCGAAGGTGGTCGCCACGGGGCCCTGCTGGCCCGAGGGGCGCAGACGCATGTCGACCTCATAGGCGGTGCCCTCGGCCATGGGGGCCGTGAGCGCAGTGACGAAGGCCTTGGTGAGGCGCGCGTAGTAGAGCCGGGCGGCAAGCGGACGGCGGCCCTCCGAGGCATCCTGCCCGGCGGCGTCATAGATCACGATGAGGTCGAGATCGGAGGTCGCCGAGAGCTGGGCGGCACCCATGGAGCCCATGCCGAGGACCGTCGCGCCGCGGCCCGGGGGCGGCCCGTGCTTGGCTGCGAATTCGGTGACCACGGGCTCCCAAAGCGCACCCAGCACGGATTGCGCGAGATCGGCATAGGCCCGGCCCGCCTCGCGCGCGTCCATCAGCCCGCGCAGATGGTGCACGCCGATCCGGAAATGCCATTCCTTGAGCCAGCGGCGGGCGGCGTCAAGGGCGCGTTCATAGTCGTCGATCTGCGCCAGCTGCCCGGCCAGATCGGCCTGCAGGTCCGCCTGCGCGGGCCAGGCGTCGAAGAAGCTGCCGCCGATGACGGCATCGAAAACCTGGGCATTGCGGCCGAGATATTGCGCGAGCGCGGGGGCGGTGGCGGCGATGTCGACGATCAGGTCGATGAGCTGCGGGTTGGCCTGGAAGAGCGAGAAGACCTGCACGCCGGCGGGCAGACCGGCGAGGAAGGCGTCGAACTGTTCCAGCGCCTCTTGCGGGCGCGCGGCGCGGGCGAGGCGGGCGAGAATTTCGGGTTTCAGGCGCTCGAAGATTTCCACCGAACGGGGCGAGCGCAGGGCGGGATAGCGTCGCCAGCTGGCGACGATGGCGTGGGTGTCCTCGGCGATTTCGGGTGCGGGGGCGGCCTCTTGCGGGGCGAAGAAGCCCTCGGTGAGGCCGTGGACCTCTGTCAGGCGGTCGGTGAGTTCGGCGCGCAGGGGCGCGACCTCGCGGCCCATGAAGGCGGCGAGGCGGGCGAAACCCTCGGCATCCGTCGGCAGCTTGTGGGTCTGGGCGTCGGCGATCATCTGAACCCGGTGCTCGACCTCGCGATGGGCGCAGTAGGCGTCAGTGAGGGTCTGGGCGGTGTCTTGCGCGACCCAATCCTTGGCGGCAAGGCGGGCGAGGCCCTCGACCGTGCCACGGACGCGCAAGCTGGGGTCGCGACCGCCGGCGATGATCTGGCGGGTCTGGGTGAAAAACTCGATCTCGCGGATGCCGCCGGCGCCAAGTTTCAGATCCTGCCCTTCGAGGTGGATTCGGGTCTGCAGCCCTTTGTGCTCGCGGATCCGAAGCCGCATGTCATGGGCGTCCTGGATCGCGGCGAAATCGAGATGGCGGCGCCAGACGAAGGGCGTGAGGCGGTCGAGGAACCTCGAACCCGTGTCAAGGTCGCCGGCGCAGGGGCGGGCCTTGATATAGGCGGCGCGTTCCCAGGTGCGGCCGACGGATTCGTAGTAATGCTCGGCGGCGTCCATCGACAGGCAGACGGGCGTGACCGCGGCGTCGGGGCGTAGGCGCAAGTCAGTGCGGAAGACGTAGCCGTCGCCGGTGATCTCGCTGAGAATGCTGGCCATTTTGCGGGTGGGGCGCACAAGGGCGGAACGGGCCTCGTGGTAATCGGCGGGCTCATAGCGTTCGCCGTCGAAGAGCACGATGAGGTCGATGTCGGAGGAGTAGTTCAGCTCGCGCGCGCCCATCTTGCCCATGGCGAGCGCGACCATGCCGCCGGCTTGAGGGATGTCGTCCTCGGTGGCGCCGGGGAGTTTGTTACGGGCGATCTCGG
>JAAUYH010011188.1_pt1 | contig 12129 bp, 11 predicted proteins | sample 7278061 | NCBI WGS metagenome assembly JAAUYH01 (sample SAMN14350203, study PRJNA611818) | marine sediment metagenome | isolation source: surface marine sediment (0.6m) | place: French Polynesia: Moorea | collected 2018-08
ATGCAATAGCCCAACGGAGTGTTAATGCCGAAAGCATGGCTTCGGATTGTCCTACGCAAGTTTGGAACACAAAACCCCGGGCATCAGGTTCAACCGCATCGCGGTCCTTGGGTCATTGTGCAGCTAGTAGCCGGATCGAGCCCTGAGTGACTGATGCGGCGGCTTTTCCGAGCGGCTCAAAAAGGGCAAACTACCATTTGGCAGAAGCCGGCGGAATGGACCGCATCCCTTGTTGCGGGCGAAAACCAAGGCAGCTCGTTTCTAGAAAACGCTGGCGAACCGAGCGCATTCTGTCACCGCCGAACACCCGCGTTGCGTGATATGTTCCCGAGGTCTGGGGGGTTAGCATCCGAAATCACGGCGCCTCGCCCTTGCAATACCCAACAATGATGGCCTCACCTGACATGGCTTCGGTCACTCCTGTGCCGGTGCCGAGATCTTCCAGGGTGTCGCGGAACGTGTCGAGCGCGCTGATCATCACCGGACCGGCTTCGGCAATCGCCTCGGCGTCTTCCCATTCGCCAATGAGGCAGTAATTGCGGTCACCGGTACTGACGATCGAGATCTTTTTCAGGCGGTTCATCGACTCGGGATCGACCTTCCAGTTCAAGTCGACGAAGTCTTGCTCACGCCCCTCTTTCACGCGCATCCGAACAATGTTGTAGGCCGTCATGATCGTCTCCTTCGTTCTCAGCAACTTCGTTCAGGGCTCGGAGCAATGAGACATCGCTCAGGCTCGAACTGCTAGAAGTCGCCACAAATCAGCACGTCGCGCGGTTATGCCAAATCGGCTTGATCTGCTTTTGGTGCGCGCCCCGCGCATCCCCTCAGCAAAAGGGGCAGAGGTGCAGATGTCTGACGTAGCTCAAGTACCTCGGGTCAATGCCGATCGGAGCGTGACGGCGCCAACGATCAACAATACCACGACCCAGAACCACCAAGCAGCATCCCATGCGCCAAGGCCAATGGCCAAAAGGATGACACCGAAAACGAGCGAGAACAGCCACTTGGACCGATATTCCGGCACTTGAAGTCGGACCACGGTGCATAGAAGGGCGACAAGTCCAATCCCCACGAAAAAAACGCCCCAGCTATCCCACCAACCGGCTGACCTCAGCCACCCAGTGTTCGCGAAGAGAAGCACAATCGCGCCCCAAATGAAGGCCGCGCCCCACCAGATGCCATCAATCCGGTCCATGAGCATCCAGTCGAATTCGCCGCCTTTGGAGTTTTGCTTGTCTGACATCTTCCGAGAACTCCCCACAGAAAGATACCCAACCTCGAAGAACGGATAGCGCACAAAGGCTCGATTCGCATTGACGCATGTCATTGCCACGGCATGGTCGCTGTGTAGCCTGACAAATCACTCTCACATGCAATGCGGAGTGAAAGTCATGCCCATATTCCTGGAGCCGCTGGATGTGATCGACGACCTGAAAGGCTTTCAATCGGTCTTGATCGTTTCTTGCCCGATCTGCCCGCCAATGTGCGTGTCCATCCAGCAGAAGAAGCCCTTCCTGCAACCCTTGAAGCACGGCTTGAAGACCAAGGTTTTTGAAGACTATGTCGCTTCGATCGAAGATGCGCTCGCAAAGCACGGTGTCCGCACGGATTCTTTCACCATGCGGTTTCCGGTGCCGATGATGTGTCTCTGGACCGAGCGGCAACGCGCCCGGGTTCTCAAACGCGCGCAAGACTTCGAGGCGGTCCTGGTCCTCGGGTGCGACTCGGCGACGTACACAGCGATCGACGCATTGAGAGAGACCGACTGCAGAGTCTTCCAAGGAATGCAGGTCAAGACGATCACGAATGCCACGACGACGTTCCCGTCGCGGGCAACCGTGACACTTGACTGGCATCCGCTGCCGAGCGACCCGAAGATTGGTGGTATCACCGCTGCCCGCGAGGACGCCTAGGGCTGGGAAATCGCAGCACTAGGCCTAAAGACGTTCCACCAGCCAATAGTTAAAGGCTGAAACGCGGACGTTGGTGGAATGCGCGGACATTGGCCCTTGATGCGTGCGCAGCGAAAGCTCACTTCGTCCCCTCCCATCCAGCTCGGGCCGCTCCCAGCGATGGGACGGTACGTATTCGGCGATGCATGACGCAGTTCAACGACCGCTTCAGCGAAAGAGGCTGCATTGGAGCAAAGGGCTTGCCACAGAAGCAAGAGACTTCACAGGAGCAGTAGCCGCGACTGCAAAAGCCCGGAGTGTCCTTACCACGGGATTTAAAGCGACAAGTGGCGAACCTCCGGATTGCGCTGTTTTCCAGTCAAACGCACAAGAAACGCTACTGCGCTTTCGTCCTCCCTTTCTAAGGCATTGATTTTGTTGGCGACCCCTCGAGGACTCCAACCCCGAACCTGCTGATTAGAAGTCTCAAGGTAATATGCTTCTACCAGCTTCGCATGATCTCCAAAAACAGCGCAATTATCTGAATTTACGCCGTTTGGCACCCTTCTTTTCACGCTGGATATCGTGTGGTTTCGTTTGGCGTGAAAGCTATGTGAAAGCCGATATGTCGAACCGGAAGAAGCTCACTAAGGCTGTGATCGACCATCTCGCCCCTGCAGAAAAGACTTACACCGTTCGCGATGCCGATATCCCTGGCTATTCAGTTCGCGTCTATCCGAACGGTCGTCGCGCGTTCTTCTAGTATCGTGTAGGCGGCGGGCGTGGCGCGCAGATCCGAGAACCCCGGATCGGCGACTATGCGGTACTGACGCCTGACATGGCCCGCAACATCGCGAAAGACTGGGCCGCCAGCGTCCGACAGGGTGGGGACCCAATTGCAGAACGCCAAGCCCAGCGAGACGCTCCGCTGATGTCCGACCTGTTTGACAGGTATCTTTCGGATTGCGCCAAAAAACACAAAAAGCCGGCGAGCCTGTGCAACGACGTTCGAATGATTGACGGCGCACTGCGACCGGTTTTCGGAAGGAGAAAGATCACCTCCATCACTCGCCAGCAGATCAGGGCATATCATGCGGGGTTGCAGGCCAAGCCTTATAAGGCGAACCGGCAGCTTGCGTTGCTGTCGAAGATTTTCAGCTTTGCCGCAGATGACCTGGAGTGGATCGCGCGCGGAGATCATCCTGTAAAAGGCATCAAGCGCTTCGAGGAGAGGAAACGGAAGCGGTATCTCTCGCAGGCAGAGTTGGCACGCCTTGGGGATGCACTGTCCAAGGCCGAGGCTGGCGAACTTGGTCGCGCAGTCTCTCCGTTTGCCGTCGCGATGTTACGGCTGCTGGTCATCACAGGGGCGCGCCACAGCGAAATCCTCACACTGCGCTGGGACGAGGTGAACTTTGAGCGCGGGTGCATCGAGTTGTCGGACTCGAAAACAGGCGAGAAGGAGATCTTTCTTCCTCCCGCCGCTTTGCAGGTGCTGTCGGATATCCCTAGGCAAGGGGGAAACCCCTACGTGATCGTCGGTCGGAAGCCAGGTTCGCACCTCGTCAATATCAAGGACACCTGGGCGGTGATCCGGAAAGACGCCGGCCTGGACGACGTACGGCTGCATGATCTACGGCACTCCTTCGCTAGCGTTGGAGCGCGGGCGGGCATGTCATTGCCGGTCATCGGTGCGTTGCTGGGGCATCGGGAGACGGCCACAACGGCAAGATATGCGCACCTGTCGGATGATCCCCTCCGAGCAGCGGCGGATTCAATCGGCCAAGAAATCGCGGACGCGATGAAGGTGGGACGGGATGGCTAGTACAATAGTATGAGTGCTTGCTCAGCATCCGGTGAAATCCAGAGCACCTATAGTGGGTAGGATGGGCCGAAAGCCGGCGAGCATCTGATTATCCCAAGACCAGCAGCCAATCGAGTTTGCGGTTGGACGCTTGGGAAGCTTGTTTGAGCCGCCTTGCACGCGTAGATCGCCGTACCTACCGATGTAAGTCGATCCACATCGGGACTATCAACGCTCGATCGCCCGATCTGAAAATCATGACCGTCATTTATTGTGACCGCATCGCGGGCAAATCGCGTCCACCCCGGCACCACTTCTTGTGATATCGGCTTTTTGTCATACCATATCGACATGGTGCGTGTTCTGTGCTGATCTCTTGTTATGTTGTATGTTGCGCATTGAATCAAATTTTGTCCGCCGTACAGAATACTGGATATCGTCCCTCACTTTCGGCGCCTATCAATCGCGATCTAATCCCCGCTAACGCGGACCACGACGTCTCTGCCCATTGCTGCTTGTACTCGGAGCAGACCAGGCAGGCCTCAGTCTGGAGATCGCGACGCAGGACAGGCAGAAATCCAGCTCTAGACTTGCCATCGCAGCCGCGCGGAAGAAAGATTGGAAGCGCGTAGACTTTACCGACAATGCCGTCAAACAAGAAGTCAGGCCAGTCTCCACATCGACTGCATTGAACCCCTTCATCGAGGAAGGTTCCCAGCGCCTCCTTTCCCGCGATGAAGTCGAGGCCGTTTATGGATCCAAACGCCGGTGGTTGGAGCTGGCGGCTCTGGATGGAACCGGGCCGACAATGGTCAAGATTTCGTCGCGGTTGGTTCGCTACCGGCCGGGCGAAATAGAAGCTTGGATCGACGCGCGGATCGTTCACAGTACATCGGAGATTTCTGAAGCCTCCCGTTCAAAGGGAGGTCGGAAATGAGCGGCAATGAGCACAAATCAGATGTACTCGATGCGCGTCAATACCGTGTGTCCGCCGTCGGCGCTCCGTGGAGGCGCAGCTTTCAAGTGCCTCTCAGATGGGGATGGGCCTCCGCGGCCGTCAGAGATCCGCCACACTTTGGGCGTGGTGGACGTCCCACTGCCGCAACCCGACAACACCGGCATCATGAGCCGTTGCCGGCCTCCGAGATATCCGAGGCGATTGCAGCGGCGAAGGCAGCGCGAAGCCGATGCGGGGCACCGACCTTCAACCTACCGGTGAGCTTGAGTCCGGCGCCTCGTCGGTTGCCGATCATTTGCGAAACCAGAGAGTCACTCTCTGGCGGGTCGCGGTCCTGATGCGCCTGCACGGCCTGACCGAGCCGCAAGCGCATGCCCACACTGCATTGATCTGGGGGGTGTGCCAATGACCGACACACGCCCTCCTGCCCAATCGCTTGGCGCTCACTGGCAGCGCCAACACGAAACCTCTGACGGCTACGTCAACGTGATTGCCCGTCTCAATGACCGCTGGCGGGTGATCGTCTGCCGGGATGCCGTCCAATTTGTCATTCAATGGCGGGAGAAAGGCACCGCCGAGCGGCCTTGGCGGGGCAAGCACTACTGCCGTACCCGCGCCGCGCTGATCCGGCTCTGCGGGGCCTCCTGTGGCCGGCTCGATCCCGGCTCGATGGCATCGTTGCTGTCGTTGCCAGACGTCATCGGGAGGTAGCCACGATGGGTCGCGACAAACGCAACGAAAAACGTGAAGAGCAATTCACGAAATGGGTCCTTCACCACCGCAAACTGCCAGCTTGGCGTGCGTTGGGCTTTCCAGCACGTGAGGCGTACTTCCACCTTCAGATTCGGTGTTTTGCCGAAACGGCACAGAAGAATGCCAGGGTTGCGAACAACAACGGCGAAGTCTACCGCTCGCCTCGCGATGTTGCCAAAGACATAGGCTGCAACCCGAAAACGGCCATGGCGGCGCTTGCGGATCTACAGGCAAAGGGTTGGATAGTTTGCACCGCGCAAGGTCAGTTGGGTAGGGATGGGCGCGGCACGACTGCTCGGTTTCGGCTGACCATGCTATCGACAGGCCAAGGCAAGTCGCACAAATCACCTAATAAAGAGCCAGAGCAATGGCGGGAGGGTCACGACTACGAAGTTGTCGCGTATCCAAGCTGCAAGCCAAAGGGGCGAAAAGGCGACGCAAGCAAGCGCAAAAAACAGATCCCCGCACCAGTTGGTGGCGCGGCCCTGCACCAGCTTGTGGTGCATGACGGTCTGAAGTCGCGCGAGCCTACACCAGTTTGTGGCTCGAAACCCGCGAAATTGAGCCCGAGTGCTGCACCACGTTCTGGTGCATATCTAATTACCATCTCCCCAAAGGTTTTGGGGGGTAACTTCTCCAAGTCCGTGGCCTATGCGGAAAGGCCAGTACCGTGTCAGGATCATGACAACGACAACGCGTTTCGCTCGTCCGCATCGGCGCCAAGACGGTCCTCATCGAACCAGGCAGCCCCAGAGAGAACGTTTATGTCGAGATCTTCAATGCGCGGGCCTGAGGGTACGGATAATCGAGGCGAATGACGCGCGTAGCCGATCGCGATTCTGGGATCGAAGCGGGAGCCGGGAACACAAGTGGGGTGGCGCCAATGGCCTCGCCCTTCGCTGGTAGGTATTTGCGTTACGGACAACCTTTTAGACGTCCTCACGCTCATCGCTCTGAGCTTCGCGCCACCGCTCCTAACGGAGACGTTGAGCCGCAGCGATCCTCGCTCGACCTGCCACCGTTTGGGGCCTGTCGAGCAGCCACCATGCCGGCGATAGCGCCCACTTTTGGCAACGGATTTTGCCTTGCACGGATAGCCCTTGCGGGTCCTGGCACCGCAAGTGGGTCGATCGCGATGTTCCGCTTTACCAGACTGCCTCGCCATCCCTTGTCTCCTAGGACCCCACCACGCGCACAGGCGCGCGCGCACGATAGAGGTGTGGTTACTCACCTTATCCCCCATCCCTCCATTTCTGAGTATGAAAAAATTTCGGAGCGCATGGACACGCCAAACCCTGCGGTGCGAGGGGCCGAATACGCTCAAAGCCGGTCCATAAGCGCGCATTCGCTGCCATGTCGGGAACCCTTCAAAGGATGGAGAATTATGGGAAAGTCTAATGCCATCGTCCGGTTTTTTGGGGATTATCAAAGGCGTCTCAGGCGCACGTCGCTAATGCGCCTGGCTCGCTCTTCGAAGCCCTTAACGGCTCATACTGGCAAATCGGCTGAGTAGCTGTGCCAAACCCATCATGCGGTAGAGCCCCTCAGTATTGGCGATTACGGTTCCCTCCCAATTCCCGAGCGCTAACCAACGGCAGTCAACTCCCCTCAGCAGACATTGGTGCCCTGTGCGGCGATCAACCGGAGTGAGCCCAAATTGTCCAACACTGCACGGTGAACAAATGAACGGAAAGCGACTTGCTTCGTGCATTTTGGATCAAAGTCGGATTGGAGAAATGTGCCCGCCACCGGCAACTCTGGAGAGATGCCGGTGCTCTCAATGTGTCTTCAGGAATCGCCGCTCCATTTCCGCTTCCTGTTCGGACATCAGCGCGCGTGCAGTTTGCATGTGCGACTGCATTGTCTCGCGCGCCCTCACGGCGTCTCCACGTCGCAGGGCTGTGATGAGGGCAGCCTGATGTTCTCGTCCCTGACGCCAGAGTTCGTAGTTCTGTGGCTCGTACAGGCGCCGATAGACCGTAAGGTCGGCCAGCATGTTCGCCATGAACCCAACCAGGAAGCCGAGCAATTCGTTGCCGGCGTAGGATGCCAGGCTCTGGTGAAACTGAAGCGAGGCGACGTGCTGCGCGCGTTCTTCTTCCGCACTGGCGGGAGGTTCGGCATAGGCAGAGATGTTCTCTTCCAGAGTCGCCAGCTGTTTGTCGCTCAGATTGCCTGCAAGCGACGCCGCCAATTCCGGCTCCAGCGCCAAGCGCAATTGGTAGATGTCGGCGATCGTCAAATCCCTGAAGTAGAAGTAGTTTCCCAAGAGAGCCCAGGCCCGTTCCAGAGAGACCTCATGCACGAAGCTGCCGCCGCCGGGCCCGGTGCGGGTCTTAACCAGCCCTTGGGCTTCCAGAATACGCATTGCCTCGCGGATCGTGCCCTTGGACATGCCAAAGCGCTCGATCAGCGCCTGTTCGTTCGGCAGCCGGTCGCCGGACGCCATGTTCTCGGCGACCAGCCACGACTTGATCTCCTCGGCGACCTTCGCCGGTCGGCTCAGGCGAACCGGGTTCTTTTCAGGTGAGCGGATGGTGGCAGGCGGCACTTTGGTCGTCCTCGATCTGGGTGAGTTCCGGTTCATTCCGCCGGCAGAGGTTACTAGCGCGCGGGCAGCGCGGGGCGAAGGCGCAGCCGGGCGGCGGGTTCAACGGGTCCGGCAACTCGGCGCCCTTCGCCTCAGGCGGGGCCAGCGGGCGGCCAACAACCGGGGCACTGCCGGCGAGAAGCCGGGTGTAGGGGTGGCGCGGGGCGGCGAAAACCCGCTCGGCGGCACCGACCTCCACAAGCGCACCGAAATACATCACCGCGACCCGGTCGCTGACCGCTTCGACCACAGCGAGGTCGTGGCTGATGAACAGATAGGTCAGCCCATAGCGCTGCTTCAGGTCGGCAAGCAAGTTCAGGACCTGCGCCTGCACGGAGACATCGAGGGCAGAAACCGGCTCGTCCAGCACCAAGATGCGGGCGTTGGCGGCGAGCGCGCGGGCGATGCCGATACGTTGCGCCTGACCGCCGGAGAATTCGTGCGGAAAGCGGTCGAGAAACTCTTCGCGCAAATTGACCGAGGCGAAGATCTCGGCGATGCACAGCGCGCGGTCCGGCGCGTCCATGCCGTGCAGGCGGATCAACGGTGTCTCAACGATCCGGCGGATCGACTTGCGCGGGTTCAGGCTGCTGATCGGGTCCTGGAACACGTACTGGATCATACGCCCGAAGGCGGCGGGATCGGCATTGTCGAAGGCGCGGCCCTCGATCTCGATATGCCCGGTGGTCGGCTGCTCCAGTCCCACCAACATCCGTGCTAAGGTAGACTTTCCGCAGCCGGATTCGCCGACGATGCCAAGCGTCTCGCCAGTCTGCACCTCCAAGTCGATCGGACGGACGGCGCGGACATGGGCCTTGGGCGCGCCGATCAGCGGTTTGCCGACCGGGAAGGTCTTGGACAGATCGGTGAGGCGCAGAGCGGTGGTCATGCGGATTGCCTCTCGGCGGCGTCTTCAGGGAAGAGGCAGCGGACCGTGCGCGCCTCGTTACGCGTGAGGGCGATAGGCGCGGCCTGGCAAGCCTTGGCCGCCTTGTCGCATCGGGGAGCAAAGGCGCAGCCTTTCGGCAGGTCGTCGGCCGCCGGCGGCAGCCCGGTGATTGCGGCAAGTTCACGGCGGCCGCCGCCCAGTTCCGGCACGCAGCCCATCAGCCGCTTGGTGTAGGGATGCGCCGGGCGATCGAGGATGTCGCGGGTCGGGCCCTCTTCGACGATCTGGCCGGCATACATCACCGCGACCCGGTCGCAGAGCTGCGCCACCACGCCGAAATCATGGGTGATGAACAGGATCGCCACACCTCGTTGGCGGCGCAAGTCGTCCAAGAGCGACAGGATCTGCGCTTGCACGGTCACGTCCAGCGCTGTTGTCGGCTCGTCGGCGATGATCAGTTCCGGCTCGTTGGCTAACGCCATGGCAATTCCGACCCGCTGGCGCATCCCGCCCGACAGCTCATGCGGAAAGCTGTCGCTGCGGGCCTCGGCGTTTGGGATTCGCACGTCCTGCAACAGCGTCACGGCCCGCCGGCGCAGCTCTGCTCTCGGCAAGGCATGGTGCACCCGAATGGCTTCGGCCAGCTGATCGCCGATCCGCATGAGCGGGTGCAGCGTCGCCAGCGGGTCCTGGAAGATATAGGCCACCTTGTCACCCCTCAGCCGGCGCAGCGCGGCGTAAGGCGCACCGATCAGGTCCTGGCCGTCATGGAACACCGCGCCACCCGTGATCACCCCAGGGGGCGAGGCGACGAGCCCCATGATGCTCAGCGCGGTGACCGACTTGCCGCAGCCAGACTCGCCGATGACACCAAGGCATTCGCCGGGCGCGACCTGCAGGTCGACCTCGTTCACGGCGCGGTAGACACGCGGGCCGACATGAAACTGGGTCTCCAGGGCGCGCACATCGAGCACAGCTTCGCCTGGACCTTCAGGCACACGGGAGCGCTTCACGGTCGTCGCAGGTTGCGGCCGTGTCAGCGCGCCCGATCGCAGCCTGGGGTCAAGCGCGTCGCGCACGCCGTCTCCCAGCAGGTTGATCGACATCACGATGACAAAGATCATGAGCCCCGGCACAACCGACGTGTGCGGGCTGGTGATCAGCGCCGAGCGTGCTTCGCCCAGCATGCTGCCCAGATCGGCCTGGGGCGGCTGCGATCCGAGACCGAGGAATGACAGGCCGGCGGTTTCCAGGATCATCCAGCCGATGGTCGTCGACATAGCGATGACAATGACCGGCACGACGTTGGGCAGAATCTCCTGCATCAGGATGCGCCCGTGCCCCATGCCCGCCAGCCGCGCGGCGTCGACGAATTCCTTGTGGGCGATGCCCACCGTTACCCCACGGATGTTGCGGGCGAAGAAAGGGATGTTGACGGCGGCCACCGCGATCAGCGCGTTCAAAAGCCCGGGGCCGAGCGCGGCGACAATCGCCAAGGCCAGTAGGATGTAGGGAAACGCCATCAGCATGTCGACGCCACGCATGATGATGTTATCGGTGCGCCCGCCGAAATAGCCCGCGACGATGCCGATGGCCGCGCCGATCACCGCGGCAATCACCGCCGCGGCGGTGCCGACCGCGAGGCTGAGCCGTGTGCCCCAGAGAAGCCGCGACAGCTGGTCCCGCCCAAGATGGTCGGTACCCAGCAGGGCGCCCTCGGAAAACGGTGGACGGAAGCGCTCGGCCGTATTGGTCACATCCGGCGGCTTAAGCGGCAGGACCGGCACAAGAAGTGCGACCAAGACCACCAGCGCCAAGAGAATCCCGCCGGCAAGCGCCAGCCGGTTTCGGGCGAGAAGCGGCAGGAACTGGGTCACGTCTTGATCCTTGGGTCGAGCAGGCTTTGCGCCACGTCGACGAGGATGTTGAAGATCACATAGCAGGCGGCAACGAAGACCACGCCGCCCTGCACCAGCAGTATGTCACGCTTAAGGATCGCCTCGACTAGCATGCGGCCGACGCCGGGCCACTGAAACACGATCTCGACATAGACCGCGCCGGACAGCACGAACCCGGCTTGAATGCCGAGCACCGGAATGATCGTGACCATTGCCGCCTTCAGCGCATGGCGCCAGATCACGCCGCGTTCCGGCACGCCCTTGGCGCGGGCGGTGCGAATGAAGTCCTGGCGTAGCACCTCAAGCATCGCAGATCGGCTGAGCCGCGCGATAACCCCGGTGGCCACCACCGCCAGTACCGTGGCGGGCATAATCAGGTGGCGCAACAGATCGGGCAGATCACCGCCGCCATAGATCGCGAACATACCCGAGACCGGTAGCCAGCGCAGATTCACCGCGAAGGTCAGGATCATCATCATGCCGAGGAAGAAGGATGGCACCGAGATGCCGATCAACACGAAAAAGGTGATGCCTTTGTCCGCCCAGCCATATTGCCGCGCCGCCGAGATCACGCCAGCGAGGATGCCGAGGAACGCACATAATACAAAGGCGGTGCCGGCCAGTACCAGCGTCGCGTTGAAGCGATCGGCCACCTCGTCGAGCACCGGACGGTTCAGTGAGAATGAGCGCCCGAAATCGCCCTGCAGGATGTTGCCGAGCCAGATGAAATACCTCTGGACCAGTGGTTTGTCGAGCCCAAGGTCTCGGTTCAGCTTCTCGACGTTTTCCGGCGTGGCGTAGCTGCCCAGGATGGCCGTCGCCGCGTCGCCCGGGATCATCGCCATGATCAGGAAGACGATGACGGTAATCCCGAGCAGAACCGGGATCGCCGAGATCAACCGTTTCAGGATGTAGCCGCCCACGCCGCCTCCTCGTGGGAAATGCACCGAATGAGCGGGGCCGCCGCGCGGACGGCCCCGCCAGGGATCAGTTCTTCACCACGTCGCGCAGCAGCAGGAAGAACGACGGCTCCAGCTGGAAGTTCTCGACCTGAGCGCTCGTCACCGCATTCTGCTTCCAGTTGGCAACGAAGACCCAGGGCGCGTCGTCCTGAACGATCTCCTGCATCTTTTTGTAGAGATCTGCGCGCTCGGCCTGGTCTGTCGACACGCGGGCTGCGTTCAACAGCTCATCGACTTCACGGTTCGAGTAGTAACCCGAGTTGAAGCCACCTTTGTCGGGCCAGGCTTCTGTGCGCAGCGCCAGGTAGGGAAGCGTATCGGGGTCGTTGGTCATCCAGGCCATCTCGGCCATGTCAGCCTTGCCTTCGAGCCCCGGGTTC
>JAAUYH010033822.1_pt1 | contig 12129 bp, 10 predicted proteins | sample 7278061 | NCBI WGS metagenome assembly JAAUYH01 (sample SAMN14350203, study PRJNA611818) | marine sediment metagenome | isolation source: surface marine sediment (0.6m) | place: French Polynesia: Moorea | collected 2018-08
ACATTTTTGGATCTCCACTCTCTCAACTTTCTTCACTATACATTCTTCACTACCTCAAGACTATTATGCTCTTCTAGTCTGCATTTCAGACTTAGCGGGAAAAGTCAGATTTTGGCTTCAAAGACAAAATTCTTTATTTTTTCCTAAAGATCCTAAACAAGGTAGCAAAAATATTAATAAATTAGCAAACTGAACTTAACTGAACTTAGACGAAAAACAAGAGGTGAATTTGCATGTTAAATTGCATTGTAATTGGAGCAGGACCTGGAGGTTTAGTTTGTACTAAAGAATTACTTGAGCAAGGTGTAAGCCAGGTTGTTTGTTTAGAACAAGCAGAAGACGTAGGAGGTGTTTTTGCTAAAGCATACGATAGTTTAAAGCTGACTTCTTCAGCCACAATAAGTATGTATTCAGATTTCTGGCTTGGTGATGGGAACGAACACAAATTCTGGACTAAAGAAGAAGCAGTTGAATATTGGAAGAAATATGCCAAACATTATGGCGTTCTAGACCACATCCATTTTAATTCAAAAGTAGTAGGGGTAACTCAACAGAGTACTGAAGTCTGGCAAGTTGAGCTAGAAAATGGAGATACCTTGCTTACTAAGAGAATTGCACTGGCAATAGGAAATAACGCTATTCCTAAATATCCAGCTTGGAAAGATTCCTTAACTGAGGTCGAGATATCTCATTCAAAACAGTTCCGTAATGGTGACAAATTTGCTGACAAAAATGTGTTGGTAGTAGGGGGAGGCGAGTCTGGTTCTGACGTGGCACTGGAGGCATCTCGCGTAGCCAACAAATGCTGGGTGAGTATTCGTAATACAACAGGATGGGTCGCACCCCGCAAAAGAGGTTTTGACGCTGCTGATATTTCGACTCATCGAGGGGTTTGGGGTCTTCCTCGAGATTATGGAAAGACTCTCAGCCAAGCCGTTTGTAAAGCTGAGTTGAGCCAGAAAGATCCAGTTCACGATGTAACTGTAAAACTCAACGAGAAGATTACAGCTAAAAAGGGAATCTGGGGAACTTACGGAACTAAAACCTTCTCATTACCCAAAGCGATCGTGCATCATGGCTGCCAAGTTGTTGGTGAAATTGTCAAGGTGGAAGATGGAGGAAAGACATTACATACGGCGGACGGAAAAACTCTGTCAGACATAGATGCCGTAGCATTTTGTACTGGCTACAAAAACTATGTGCCTTTCTTTCCAGAAGAACTCAGACAAACCGATCCCCGCAGTCTTTACAAGCATATGTTTCATCCGAAGTATCAGGACAAAATAGCTTGGATTGGCTGGGCACGACCAGGCTTTGGTAGCCAGTTTCCCGTTATGGAAATGCAGGCGCGGTTTTTCGCCATGATCTGCAAAGGGGAACGAACTCTTCCTAAACCAGCAGAAATGGAGAGAATTGCATCTATAGATCGAGCTACCAACTTAGAACAGTTTGAGCATAACGCTCATCGGGTACGAAGCTTAGTGGACTATCATCGCTACATAGATGATATGGCTAGTTTGATTGGCTGTGAACCTCCATTGTGGAAATACTTTTTCTTGCATCCGCGCATTTGGCTTCGCATGGTATACGGTGCTACCCAAGCTACTCAGTTTCGACTTCAAGGACCTGGCAGCAAAGAATCCTTAGCTCAACAGCTACTGATGAAGCTACCTGTGAGTAAACCAACTCATATTGTCAAGGCTGGTCTTAAAGGGCGTGTAATCTATGCATTTAAGAATATGATACCCGAAATTCGCTTTACTGCTCTTAAGAGTTCCTAAAAATTGCCAATTATTTTACTGGAACTGTATCAAATTTATCTGTAAGTCAACTATGTTCTATCAAGAAACAGTCCCTACAAAGCCCAATAAAATTACTCATTCAGAATTACCGAAGGTTTCTCTGGCTGGTATGCGACCTTTTCTGAATCAACACTTTCATTTGGCATTAAATCAACTAGCCCTCAAACACGGTGATATGTTTCAAATGCGGGTAGGTGCTAGGAATTTCGTGGTACTCAATGAGTACAGCATAATCAAAGAAGCCCTAGTTAAGCAGCAGGATACCTTTAATAATAGGGCAGATTTCGACGTTTTCAAGCAGCCTCCTCAATCTGAATTTCTGGAGCTAAAAAGTGGCGAAGCTTGGAAAAAACATCGTGATATTTTGATGCAGGTAATGCATACCTTTTTGGCAGGGAAGTCAGACATACATGAGAGCTGGATCGACGAAGAAGCAGGGGACTTGGTCAATAGGTTCTTGAACTCTGATGGTCAACCTTTTAATCCTGAATTACATATTCCCCTAGCCAGCATGAATTTTATGCAAAGGCTAGTGTTTAGCAAAACAAACACCCCTGAAGACATCGATTTTGTCGAGACTGCCTATTCTATTAGAAGGCTGCCCCACGGTCTTCTGACAGGAGTAATCATGAGCGTTATTCCTAAATTTTGGCTGCCAATGTATGCGTTCCTCAACCTTAAAACAATCAGGGCTTTTCTTAAGGGATTGGGTGCTGTAGAAAACTATATTGAAAAAAACATCGAACAGCATCGAGAATCTTTCGAGCCACAAAATCTGCGAGATATCACAGATGGATTATTAAAAGCTAGCGATGAACTGACTGAATCAGAGAAAAAGCGACTTAACTTGAGCGAAAATGATCTTGTCAAAGGCTCTTTGATTCAATTCCTAGCAGCGGGTACACAGCTACCGAATTTTATACTCAGATGGGCGCTGCTTTATATGATTACCTATCCAGAAATTCAGACTGAAATCCAGAAAGAGCTAGATGAGGTAGTTAGCAGAGAACAAAAAATATCTTTCAAAGATCGCAGCAAATTGCCATTTACGGAAGCTTGCATCAACGAAATTTTGCGCCACTCTTCTACTACCACCATACCTGCGGTAAACTACACTACTACTAGCGACACTACATTAGGAGATCACTTTATTCCGCAAAACACTCCCTTAATTATTAATTACTACAGCCTGACCCGTGATGAGCGTAGTTGGAAAAATCCAGAAGAATTTAATCCATATCGGTTTTTAAATGAAAACGGCAAACTTAGAAAAGATCTCCTTGATAAGTTTTATCCGTTTGGCATCGGACCGCGTAGATGTTTAGGAGAGTATTTAGGACGCTTCCAAATCTTTGCACTCTTGGCGAATCTGCTACTTAAATGCAAATTTGAAAAAATACCTGGGGAGAAATTGAGTTTTGAAGCTGAATTTCCAGGACCTTTCGTATTTCCCAAAGACTACAAAGTTATAGTCAAACCCCGCTTTTAGGCTTTCGGGTTTCGATTACGAAGATGGTTAGATCTCAAAAGAAACCACGCGAATAAAGTTCATTTATCCACAATACAGAGGAATATTACCGTGAAAAGCAATTTACAAATGCCCACCACATATGTACAGGCATCTGAATTAAGTGATTTTCAAAAGATCTTGTTAAGAACTAATGGTTCGATTACACGCCTTTTAGAAACTCACCTATCTGAGCCAATTCGATTGATTAAGCTATCAGAAAATTTAGGACAGATGAAGGCGCAATTACCAAATATCAAATTAGATACAGAAGGAAAAGTTCTTGCCAGAGAAGTGTTGCTTCAAGGAAAAAATAGCTGCCGTAATTTTATCTATGCCAATTCACGGATCTTCATTGACAACCTGGAGCGACAATTTAGCCATCAATTATTGAACAGCCAAACACCAATCGGCAAGCTTTGGTCAGAGCAAAAAGTTGAAACCTATAAAGAAATAATCGATTCTGGCAAAGAGCCCGCTAATGAATTGTCGAATTATTTTTTCTATTAACCCCAAAGAAAATTTGTTTTTTCGCACCTATTGTGTGTTCTCTCAAAAAAAACTAACCATGATGATTACAGAAAAGTTTCCTGAAAGCTATTTTTGCCAAAAATTATCTTAATGTAAGATTGAGGTTTTTCAAGTTAATTGATCCTATGTCTGCATTAGCTCGTTTTACCTATAAGTAGACACTCTCTGTCTTTGAGTAGTTATGGTAGCTCATAGGTATCGGAAGTTATGTCGAACTAATACAATCACGGTCGAAAAATATACGCCACAAAGACATTTAATTGACCAAATTTTCCGCTGTCGATGTGTTTTCAAGCCTTGTTGCTCGAGCTACTCAATGTAGCACAGTATCCCCTTGGTTTCTTTAAGTTAGCGATTCTTGACTAATAGACCAGGAAAGCGTGGTTACCAATCATCTTTAGGTCCACATCTAAAATATTCCATCTTTCAATTTAGCAACGTTTAGTTGATGGTGATTCTCAACGGGCAGTCGCTAACCGAAAATTTTAACCAACGTGAAAATAACTATGCTCCAGAAGAAACGAGCTCGGCCAACAACCAAAGGCAAAATAAACAGCCAGAGCCAATTCATTTACATTTTCAACCTTGTTGCCAAGACTTTGTTTGCTCAACACTTTGTTCGTGTTAGTGTCCTAGTTGCTTTAACTGTATGGACTATTTGGCTCATCCTAACAGGTTTTAGTGAAGCACTTTCTAATTTGATTGCTAACTGGAAAGCTGCCGTAACCATGATTTTTGGCTCCATAGTAGCGGGTGGCACAAGCATGGGTGGCGGAGCGGTTGCCTTTCCCGTTTTCACTAAAGTGCTTCATGTTTCTCCACAAGATGCCAAGGTATTTTCTTTAGCTATTCAAAGTATTGGTATGAGCGCAGCTTCTGTAACCATCGTGACAATGGGTACTAAGGTCGAATGGCGGTTCATCCGTTGGGCAAGTCTTAGTGGTATTTTCGGGATTATCTTTGGTTCGGTCTTTTTGGCACCTATTTTGCCTTCAGATGTAATCAAAATTTCCTTTACGACAATGGTTAGTAGCTTTGCTGTCGTTCTGTTAATTTTGAATAAAACCAGAAGAAAACCAAAATTAACTATCTCATCTTGGGGAAATCGAGAACGAGCTGTATCTCTGGTAGCGGGACTTTGGGGAGGAATCGTCAGCGGTCTAGTAGGTAGCGGTATGGATATCTTTGGTTTTTCTATCTTGGTGCTTTTGTTTGGTATGTGCGAAAAAATTAGCACTTCGACTTCGGTTATTTTGATGGCGATTAATGCTGTAGTTGGCTTTATTCTTCATAAATATTTCATAGGTGACTTTGTCGAGCCGATATTTAGTTATTGGCTAGCAGCAGTACCTGTGGTTGTAGTTGGTGCGCCGATAGGTGCGATGCTATGCAGCTTGTTGAAGCGAAAAGCCATTGTCAGGATACTGATTGGACTTGTTTCTGTTGAATTAGTCAGTTCCCTGCTCCTGATTCCTCTCAACGCTACTTTAATCTATTCTTCTGTGTTTGTCTTCATCCTTTTTTCCTCAATTTATTACTGGATGTATCAAACAAAAATATTTATCCAGAAAGGGTAAATGTAACTCAAATTATTGGCTAACGCCAATCAATTAATACACAAGCAATACCTAAAACAATGGAGATTTAAACTAATGATCGTAATTATGAAACAAGGCACTCCTGCCTCTGAAATTGAAAGAGTTAATCAAGAACTTCAAAGCCAAAGCATTACACCAGAAAAAATTGTTGGCAAGCACAATACTGTAATTGGATTGATTGGCGATACAGAAGCTCTTAATCCTGGACAAGTTCAACAACTAAGCCCTTTTATCGAAAAGGTTTTATCCATAGATAAACCCTTCAAACGAGCTAGTCGAGAATTCCGTCATGGAGAGCCTAGTGAGGTATTTGTTCCAACTCCTAATGAAGTTGTCGCTTTTGGTGAGAATTGTCCTCCAGTTTTTGTGGCTGGACCTTGTTCGGTAGAAAACGAATCAATGATTATCGAAACAGCTCGGCGAGCAAAAGCTGCTGGAGCTAAGTTCCTACGTGGTGGAGCTTACAAACCCCGTACCTCTCCTTACTCTTTTCAAGGACATGGGGAAAGTGCTTTAAAACTTTTGGCAGCAGCACGTGAAGTTACGGGTCTAGGCATTGTGACTGAACTTATGGATTCAGATGATCTTGAAAAAGTTGCTGAGATTGCAGACATCATCCAAATCGGAGCCCGTAACATGCAAAATTTCTCTCTACTGAAAAAAGTAGGAGCTCAAGATAAACCCGTTTTGCTAAAGCGAGGTATGTCTTCCACTATCAAGGATTGGCTGATGTCAGCTGAGTATATTCTGGCAGCAGGTAATCCCAATGTGATTTTGTGCGAGCGAGGAATTCGTACTTTTGACCGACAGTACACTAGAAATACCCTCGATATTTCAGCTATTCCCGTCTTGCGAACTCTAACTCACTTACCAATTATGATTGACCCCAGTCATGGTACTGGTAAAGCTGAGTTCGTTCCCGTGATGGCTAAGGCGGCGATCGCTGCTGGTGCAGATTCATTAATGATCGAAGTCCATCCCAATCCTGCTCAAGCTCTCTCGGATGGTCCTCAGTCTCTAACGCCAAACCAATATCAACTATTGATGCAAGAACTAGAGATCATTAGTCAGGCTATTGATCGCCCGTATGCCAAATTTGGTTTATCTACAGGCACGGCTAACTCTAACCAACATACAGTTGCCAGCACTATGTCAAGTTGAGGGTCATAGTTAGGGGGTAATGAGTAAAAAAAAGAACACTCTTCCCCTTAACTCGTTGATTCAGAATTATCAATCCGTTTGTCATTTAATCCTTATCCATAGACTACCAATGAGTAATACATATAACCTCAATCAAGAATTAAACACTTCTACAATTGTAAATGATTTGCCAACTGCTTCTAATTCAGTCTCTCAAACCGATGTCGCAATCCAAGTTGAACAGCTAGAAGGACGACAGCGACACGTTTTAGCAAAAATTCTAATTCCTTCTTCATTAGACCGAGTTTGGCAAGTTCTCACCGACTATGAAGCTTGTGCCGAGTTTATGCCTAATTTAATTGAAAGCAAACGCCTACAATTTTCAACTGAAGATATCCAAATAGAACAGGTACGAACCAAAAGTTTTATGGGTATGAGCTTTTCTGCTCGTTCGCTATTTAATGTAAAAGAAAAGTTTCCCCAGGAAATTCATTACCAACAAATTGAGGGAGACATGAAAGCTTTGTCTGGCTACTGGCAATTAGAATCTAAAAATTTAGCTGATGGGCAAGACGTAGTTGAGCTAATTTACGACTTTACTATATGTCCCAAGCGCATTTTCCCCATGGCGTTAGTCGAACATATTTTGAGTCATGATGTACCAGCTAATATGCTGGCGATTCGTCAGCGAGTTGAAGATCTCTATTCCAACTGACCTGGTTTTTGATGACTGGGGGCGCGATCGCCGAGAAATAAAATATCGAGAGCTGTTAGCCAGGGAAGGCTTCAAGCTAACTAAAGTAGTTTATACCCAGTCTTTTATAAATGTGATCAAAGCCGATAAAGTCTAAGATTTATCTCTCGAAAGTTAAGTTTCTCAATTCTTCATAGCCACATTTGCCAGATGCTTAACAGTTAATCAAAACGCTCTTTACGATTAATAATTTTGATGCTTATGTATACCACGACAGCTAATCCCGATATCCAAACCGCTCATGCTAATATCTACACTCGTTCTTTTACGAGCCTTAGTCTCCAAGACCTTCCTCTTGTTGGTGGAAAAAATGCTTCATTAGGAGAGATGATGCAAACTCTTGAACCAGAAGGCATTGGAATGCCTCATGGTTTTGCGATTACGGTAGATGCCTATCATGATTACCTCCAAGCCAATAATCTGAGGGAAAAAATTCGCTTCTATCTCACAGGTCTAGAACAGGAAAATATTACCTTAGAACAAGCAGGACACTGCATTCGCCAACTTTTTTATCAATCTCCTATTCCAGAGACAATTCAAACTGAAATTACCGATGCCTATAACGAATTATGCCGCTTTTATAATACTGACAAAGTAGACGTTGCCGTCAGAAGTAGTGCTACAGCAGAAGATTTACCCGACGCTAGTTTTGCTGGTCAGCAGGAATCTTATCTCAATGTTCGTGGAACTGCTGAAATTCTAGAAGCTTGTCGTAAGTGCTATGCTTCTTTATTTACAGACCGTGCGATTAGCTACCGCTACACCCAAGGCTTTGACCATTTAGAAGTAGCCTTGTCAATCGGAATTCAAAAAATGGTCAGATCGGACTTAGCTAGTGCAGGAGTAATGTTCTCCATCGATCCAGAAACTGGATTTGATAACATCATTTTAATCACAGGTTCGTGGGGATTGGGGGAAAATGTGGTTCAAGTAGCTGTTAACCAATATGAGTTCCGTGTCTTTAAACCTTTGTTGGCTCAACCATCGCTGCAACCTATCGTGGAAAAAACTGCTGGTTCTAAAGAAAAAAAGCTAATTTATGCTGATAGGCTCAATCAACAAACTCGTCAGGTGAAAACTTCTGCTTGCGAACACCGATCTCTTATTTTAGAAGATAGAGAAATTTTGCAATTGGCTCGGTGGGCAAATCGGATTGAAAAACACTATGGTCGCCCTATGGATATTGAGTGGGCAAAAGATGGCGTTACAGGAGAGTTGTATATTGTTCAAGCTAGACCAGAAACCGTTCAGTCTCGTCAGGGAGAAGGCACTCTTAAAACCTATCGACTCAAGCAATCAGATGAACCGATCTTATCTGGATTGAGTGTCGGAGCAGCGATCGCCACGGGGAAAGTTTGCTTAATTGAAAGTGTAGCGCAGATTGATCAATTTGAAGATGGGGCAATTTTAGTCACCAAAATGACCGACCCTGATTGGGTTCCTGTGATGAAACGTGCTTCAGGAATTATTACTAATTCTGGAGGTCGCACTTGTCATGCTGCTATTATAAGTCGCGAATTAGGAGTTCCCGCAGTTGTGGGTACTGGTCGAGCCACAGAGTTATTACAGTCAAATCAACAAATTACCCTTTGTACTGCCCAAGGCGATCGCGGACACATCTACAATGGTATTTTGGACTACGAGCAATCAGAGGTCAGTTTAGCAGGAATCCCAGAAACCAAGACTCAAATCATGATGAATATTGCTAGTCCCGCAGCAGCTTTTAAATGGTGGAAGTTACCAGTTAAAGGTATTGGATTAGCGCGGATGGAATTTATTATTAATAACGTAATTAAGATTCATCCCTTGGCTTTAGTTCATTTCGAGCAGCTTAAAGATCGAAAAGCTAAACAGCAAATTCAGCAAATAACACAAGGATATAAAGATAAGAAAGCATATTTTGTCGATCAGTTGGCTCAGGGTATTGCCAAAATTGCTGCCTCCCAATATCCCGAACCAGTAATTGTGCGGATGAGTGATTTTAAAACCAATGAATATGCAGATCTGATTGGAGGAGCGCAATTCGAGCCAATCGAAGCCAACCCAATGCTAGGATTTCGCGGAGCTTCTCGTTATTACAGTCCTCGCTATCGAGAAGGGTTTGATTTAGAGTGCCAAGCAATTAAGCGGGTAAGAGAAGTAATTGGTTTGGATAACGTGATTATCATGATTCCCTTCTGTCGTCGGCTGCTAGAAGCCGATCAAGTGTTAAAAGTTTTAGCGTCAAATGGACTTGAACGGGGTCAAAATGGCTTACAAGTTTATGTCATGTGCGAAGTTCCCTCAAATGTGGAGTTAGCCGCTGAATTTTGCCAAAGGTTTGATGGTTTTTCGATTGGTACCAATGACTTGACACAGTTGGTGCTAGGCATTGACAGGGATTCGGAAAACTTAGCAGAATTATTTGACGAGCGGGATTTAGCAGTTAAGCGAATGATTAGTCGCCTGATTAAAACGGCTCATGAGCAAGGTCGCAAGGTGGGAATTTGTGGTCAAGCTCCTTCGGATCATCCTGATTTTGCCGCTTTTTTAGTAAAAGCAGGAATTGACTCAATTTCCTTAAATCCTGACAGTGCAGTCAAGGTGAAGCAGCAGGTAGCGCAGACAGAAGCAAAATTAAACTCAAGCCTGAAGAAAGCAAAATAAGCAAGCAATTCGACCAATTGTACTCACACAACTGTTTTCGTTCGATTCATTTTGATGGGGAAATAGTAACCAAAAGATACCGACTGGTCAGAAAAGACTTTCGCACCTCACTTTTTATGAAGCAGTACTATTAGCGGTCAACCACATCAAAGTCTTGACTGTAGTAGTTAGAGTCCGTGAAGAACATATTTCAAGTTAAGCAATTAGTAAGTAATATGAGCTTAATTAACAAGATAGAAGTTTATCCTCTCACAGCAAATACAAAAGGAAGAGTAAAATTTTACTCATCTCAAACAAGTCACGAGACTATGCTAGTAAAGATTGTACCGAAAACAATTGATAATCTATTCGTACATCACTTCCAGACCGATCAGCTTTTAGTTGTGCAAGGCAGTTTTGTACTAGTAGTTTTACAAAATCGACATTATCGCTACGTTAGTCTTAGCGAACAACAACCTACGGTAGTAAAAATTCCTCCTGGCGTTCCACACGGGGCTATTAATTTTAGTTCAAAACCTTGTGTGATGATCAATGCTGTAATAAGGCATGGTCCTGCTCATGAAAGGGATTACCGTCCTCTAAAACTACCTTTTGCTTATGATTTAGTGGCTGCGAAAAAAGCTTTTGAATCAACACCAACTTTTTCAGCTAGTCCTTCAATTTCTTAAAGAATTAATTGAGTCGGACAAATAAAAATTTTCAAATCCTCTAATTGATTATTGTCTATTAGAGAGCAAACTCAGTAATAAATAAAGCGAAGCTAAACCCATGCAAATAGTACATATCAATCTACCCCATCAGCCTTACAAAGTAATTTTTTCGGAAAATAGTATAGATACAATTGGAGAATTATTAATTACTGATTGTATTCAGTTTCGTGATTTGAAACGAAAAGTTTTAATTGTCTCTAATCCAGAAATATTTCAACATTATGGTCGGCGAGTTATTGAATCATTGAAAAAATTTTAATTTCATGTTTCTAGCCTTCTTATAGATGCAGGAGAACAATTTAAAACCTTTTCTTCCATCCAAAAAATTTACGATGCAGCTCTAGAACAGCACCTAGAACGTTCTTCAACTATTATTGCTCTTGGTGGCGGTGTAGTTGGAGATTTGGCCGGATTTGCAGCATCTACTTGGCTGAGAGGTATAAATTTAGTCCAGGTTCCTACCAGTCTTTTGAGTATGGTAGATTCTGCCATAGGTGGCAAAACTGGTGTAAATCATCCTCAAGGTAAAAATCTCATTGGCACTTTTTACCAGCCCAACTTGGTAATTGTTGATCGCAATGTACTATCGACGCTACCATACAAAGAATTTCGCTCTGGACTAGCCGAAATTATTAAATGCGGTGTAATTTGGGACGCAGATTTATTCGAGCAACTTGAAGCTGTTGATAGTCTGCAACCCAAGAAAATTCAACAGGAATTTTTAGACCTTATTGTTACTCGTTCTTGTCAAGTAAAAGCAGATATTGTTGTTCGCGATGAAAAAGAATCTGATTTTGGCTTGCGAATTCTTCTAAATTACGGACATACAATTGGTCATGCTATTGAAAGCATAACTAATTATCGTCAATATACTCACGGAGAGGCAGTGGCATTAGGAATGATAGCTGCTGGAGAAATCGCAGTTGCCTCTGGTTGGTGGACTAGGACCGAAGCTCAAAGACAACGTATCCTGATCGAAAAAGCTTGTTTGCCAACCTCGCTACCCAAGACGATCAAAATTGCCAGAATTTTGTCAGCAATAACCCTAGATAAAAAGGTCAAGAATGGCAAAGTCAGGTTGGTTCTGCCTACTGGTATTGGTAAGGCTAAAATAACCGAGCAAGTGGATGTTGAGCTTATTACTCAGTGTTTACTCAAAATGCAATCCTATAGTTCTCAAAAGATTGAGAATTCTAGTTTAGTTTTCGTTTAGCTTCCCTGCGAGAAGCCCCGCGTTGACCTGCGGTTCAACGTCACAAAGGCTTTAGCCGCATGTATGAAAGCAGGGGCAAGGTTGAGCGGTCATAGGTTACAGTTTGGACAAGAATCTTTATATAGCGAGGGTTATAGCTGTTGTATAATCCTCTTGAGCGTATCAATGGGTCGCTAGTTACCGAAGATCGGATAATCAAAAACCTAAAACTAGCAAGTACCTTGAAAA
>JAAUYH010252211.1_pt1 | contig 12129 bp, 9 predicted proteins | sample 7278061 | NCBI WGS metagenome assembly JAAUYH01 (sample SAMN14350203, study PRJNA611818) | marine sediment metagenome | isolation source: surface marine sediment (0.6m) | place: French Polynesia: Moorea | collected 2018-08
AACAGTCGAAAAGACTAAGATTTTCGGAAGCTGGATACACGGAAACGGGTACGTCCAGATTTCACAGAGAGGGGCGAGAGATAATACTCTCCCTCGACTCTACCGAACCCATGCTCACAAGGGTCAACTCCTACTGCTAAATCAGTACGACGACTATTAAATGCGGTTCTAACTCTTGCTGCACTGGTAAAAACTTGAGAATTCGGTAATAAAACCGTTTCTCCGTCATAGGTACAAATGTTGGTAGTACGAATATCAATTCTTTCTACTGTCCCTTCAAAATCACCTACAATAATTTGGTCATTAATTCTAAAAGGTTGCTGAATTAGGATGAGGATTCCTGATAAGAAGTTATCGAACTTTTAAATTTTTTAAGTCTTGTTTGATTCAGACTAAGAGTAGCTTAACTAAATTTTTGTACAGCGTAAATCTATCTTTGGTACATAAAAAAATCTCAATCTAAATCAGAATATCTATCAAAAGATATACTTAAGCTAAGTAGGTAGAGACAATTTAAGTAGGCTCTACTTAGGATGCTCTGACTCTAAATGAGGAAGATTGATAGCCACATTAGCCATACTCACGGAGATATACTTTCTTAGAAAGATGAAACTGATAGTTAGATTCTTGATATCTTTAGGGAAGGATAATTCTTAAACTAAACTTAAAATTATCTGTTCCCCAGCCTCGCCCAGGGAGTTCCTATTAAAATCATGAATAAGATTCGCGTTGTTTTAATTGAAGATCACGATTTAAGTCGTGTCGGCTTATGTGCAGCCCTCAAAAGATATTCTGATATTGACATTGTTGGTGATGCTACTAATGGTAGAGAAGGGCTACAAAAAATCAAAACTTATCAACCAGATGTGGCACTAATAGATATTGGTTTACCCGATATAGATGGAATTGAAGTTACCAAGAAGTTAAAAGAATATCAATCTCAAAATCAAGACTTTTCCACCAGAATATTAATGTTGACAATGCACAATAGTGAAGACTCTGTGATGGCTGCTTTTGCTGCTGGTGCAGACTCTTATAGTCTCAAAGATGTCAGTATGGATAATTTAGTAGAAGCCATCCGCAATACTAATGAAGGAAACTCTTGGATCGATCCAGCGATCGCTCGTATTGTACTAAAACAAGCCAAAAATAGCCAATCTACTAGACGCGCCCATCAACCAGTAGCAACCACAGATTCATCTGATACTCAATTAATCAACTCAGTAGCAGAAGAATATCAGCAAATCATTGAAACCTATCCTCTAACAGATAGAGAACTAGAAGTATTAGAACTAATTGTAGCTGGATGCAGTAATGCGGAAATCTCCAAGAAACTCTATATTTCCATAGGGACAGTAAAAACCCACGTATGTCATATTCTCGATAAACTATGTGCCAATGATCGCACTCAAGCAGCAGTAAGAGCGTTACGGGCTGGATTAGTTAATTGACTCTTGTTTTGGTAAAAATTAATTATTACAGAACAATTATTATTGTTATCTTGCTTCATAGCAACCTATGATCTAGGTAGAGCCTAAATCATTAAGCATTTATCAATTCATGAGTAAATTGAGCATACCATAGACTAAATTCTATGAATTTGCCAGTAAAAATTCGTCAGTTAGATGTTACCAAGATAAATGTTCAATGTTAGAAACTCGTTGATCTTAATCATTGCCTACCATGAGAAGTAATAATTCTGCCCCTACACAACTTATCTTTTATCTTGCTGGGGGATTTTTTATTTTCATAATACTAGGTTTCCTCAAACCCTTTGTTATTGTCAATGCTGGAGAAAGAGGGGTAGTGATGAGGTTTGGCAAAGTCCAAGAGGTAGTTTTTGATGAAGGATTACATCCTGTTGTTCCTCTAGTAACTAAAGTTAAAACACTTAGTGTCAGGGTTCAAAAAAATGATATCAACGCGGAAGCTTCATCCAGAGATTTACAAGACATTAAAATGGATATTGCCGTAAACTGGCACATCGAACCCACTCAAGTTAATAGAATTTTTCAACGAGTAGGAGATGAAGAGCAAATTGTTTTTCGGATTATTAACCCTGCTGTATCAGAAGTAGTGAAAGCTGCTACCGCCAAAAAAACTGCTGAAGAAATTATCACCAAACGCACCGAACTAAAACAAGAAATTGATAATCAACTGAATGAAAGATTGGCTAGTTATGGAGTTGCTGTCGATGGTGTTTCTTTAGTAAATATCTCCTTCTCTCCTGAATTTGCCAAAGCAATTGAAGCCAAACAAATCGCGGAACAAGAAGCAAAAAGAGCGGAGTTTGAAGCTTTAAAAGCCGAAAAACAAGCCTTAGCAGAAGTCAATCGAGCCAAAGGACAAGCAGAAGCACAACGCTTACAAAGACAAACTTTAACCGTAGAATTATTACAAAAGCAAGCGATTGAAAAATGGGATGGTAAATTTCCTTTAGTATTAGGAGGAGAAGGCGCACTACCTTTTATTAATATTGATTCTGAAGAGTTAGGTAAATAATTACAAATAGTTTCAACATTCTATTGTGTTGGGTTTCGTCCCTCTTATACCCGAAAGGTGCGCTCTGTGGGGAAACCACCTTTGTCCTCACTTTCGCGCTACCCAACCTACAAGAAAGCTACAGAAATTGTAGGGGCGAATGGAAATTAACCCCTACAGAAAATCAAAGATAAATCGCAGATGATTTAGCTACTAGCTTTCTTGCCAAAGTAGTCGTTTAACGCTTCAGCAATAATTTGATTCATCGGTCTTCCCTCTTGCTGGGATGCTTCTTTAAGACGAGGGAATATATCGTCTGGGACACTGACGCGCTTTTGATTTTTGCGGAATTTCTTGGGTTTAGTAGTGGTTTCTTCCATATAGCTACCTAATTTGTAATTGGCAGAAAATTGACGAATTGCATCAAAGCCGACACGGTGGCAAAAGATTCCAAAACTTTCTCCTGATTGGCGATCGCGCTTAAAGAAAACCAAGATCGGCTCTAAGAAGGCTTCTAAGTCTTGGATAGGCATTTTTTGTTCGTAGGGTTGAGCTAGTAGGGTTTGATCGGGTGTTCCCCCCAACCACACTTGATATTTCTCAGGCGCACTACCAACAAAGCCTAATTCTGCCATATAGGGACGGGCGCAACCATTAGGACAGCCAGTCATCCGAATGACAAAATGCTCTTTTGCCATTTCCAGTTTAGTCAATAATGTACGAATGCGATCGCTTATTCCTGGTAAAGCTCTTTCTGACTCGGTAATAGCTAACCCACAAGTAGGTAAAGCAGGACAAGCCATAGAATAGCGAGTTAGGGGGTCAATAGCTGAGGGATTGGTTTCTATTCCCCTTTGAACCAAGATATTTTCGATAGTTTCTTTGGTTTCTGGCTCAATCTCATACAAAATAATGTTGTGATTTGCCGTTAACCGCATTGGAATCTGAAACTGCTCGATAATTTCCCGTAAGGCGGTTTTGAGTTGAAATGCTCCTTGGTCTTTAACCCTGCCATTTTCTACAGATAATCCGAAGAATAGCTTACCGTCTCCTTGTTCGTGCCAACCAAGAAAATCTTGATATTTCCAGGGGGGTAAGGAGCGATAGGGGGCGATCGTTTTACCAAAATACTCTTCAACTTTGGCTTTAAATTTGGCTACGCCCCAATCATTAATTAGGTATTTCATCCGAGCGTGACGACGTTGAGCGCGATCGCCATAATCTCGTTGAGTTGCCACAATGGCTTTGAGCAATTCATAAATATCTTCTTTTGCCACAAAACCAATCTCGTCGGACATCCTAGCAAAAGTTTCTTCTTTATTGTGGGTGCGTCCTAAACCTCCACCAGCCAGAACATTAAACCCTTCTAATTCTCCATCAGAGTTGGTAATAACTACTAAACTCACATCATGGGTATAGACATCTATGGAGTTATCTCCAGGAACAGTTACACAGATTTTAAACTTACGGGGCATATAATGAGTACCGTAAATCGGTTCTTCTGTATCATGGAAAATTGTTCCTGTGCCATTGCGTTGTCTAGCAGCTTTAACTTCTTCTGCTTCTTCCGCGCTGATGACTTTTTCTCCATCGAGCCAGATTTCGTAATATGCTCCTGTTTGGGGAGTGAGTAAGTCTGCTACTTTATTGGCATATTCCCAAGCATACTGATATTCTGGCTGGTTTTTGTAGGGTGCTGGGGGTGCCATTACATTGCGGTTTAAGTCTCCGCAAGCTCCCAGGGTTGAACCCATATTGCGAACAATATCTGAAATTACAGTTTTGAGATTTTTTTTGAGGATACCGTGAACTTGGAAACCCTGACGGGTAGTTACTCTCAAAGTGTGATTCCCGTACTCTTCGGAAAGACGATCCAAAGTTAAATACAATTCGGCTGGGATAAAGCCCCCAGGGGAGCGAGTCCGCAACATCATTTGATAGTCTTTTTCCTGACCCTTAACTCGATTATCTCGATTATCTTGTTGGTAAGAGCCATGAAACTTGAGGATTTGAATTGCCTCTTCAGTAAAATGAGTCGTGTCTTGTAGCAATTCTGTAGCTAGGGGTTCACGCAAAAAATTACTACGTTCTTTGATTCCTTCTAATTTTGACAGTTTTTTGTCAGGAGAAATCGGAGTTTGTACCATTATTCCTGCTTGCTATATTTCAAAGTGGATGCGAATTTTTCTCGCAAGATGAAAGAATGCTTTAAGATTGCTTAATTCTCAGTTCGTGCTTATTCTTTATCTTAACGTTATAGGCGATCGCATTTATGTAAGATTATTATCATCTCATCATTTTGTAATATAGAACACAAAATTTTAGCTTAACCCATTAAAAATAATTTTATTGAGACAAACAACTCCACATTTAGACAAAAATCTTAATTTTAAGGAAACAAGACTCTTTCTTCGCTACTCTTATTCTATTGCTACTAAATTTGGTGTGAGGCTAAATATTTAATGAGAGTTTTATTAATGTATCCTCGATTTCCTCAGAGCTTTTGGTCTTTTGAAAAAACTCTAGCTCTAGTAGATTGCAAAGCCTTATTACCGCCTTTAGGATTAATCACAGTAGCAGCAATTTTTCCTCAAGAATGGGAATATCAGCTAGTAGATCGCAATATTCAGCAAGTAACTGAGGAACAATGGGACTGGGCAGAATTGGTAGTTTTATCAGGAATGATTGTCCAAAAAGACGATTTACTGACAGGAATTAAAGAAGCTAAAGCCAGAGGTAAAGCCGTTGCTGTAGGAGGTCCTTATGCTACCTCTCTACCTGATGAAGTAGAGGAAGTTGGAGCAGACTACTTGATTTTAAATGAAGGGGAAATAACTATTCCTCTTTTTGTCGAAGCGATTTCTAGAGGGGAAACTAAAGGTAAATTTAGCAGCGAAGAAAAAGCAGATGTCACCCACACCCCAACTCCTCGCTACGATCTATTAGATTTTGAAGCCTATGACAATATGTCAGTACAGTTTTCCCGTGGCTGTCCATTTCAGTGTGAATTCTGTGACATTATCATCCTCTATGGGCGTAAATCTCGCACCAAAAGCCCACAACAACTCATCGCAGAATTAGACTATCTCTATACTCTTGGCTGGCGTAAGGGAGTCTTTATTGTAGATGACAACTTCATCGGCAATAAACGCAATGTTAAGTTACTCCTGAAAGAATTAAAAATTTGGATGGGAGAAAGAAACTATCCTTTCACTTTCGACACAGAAGCATCAGTAGATTTGGCAAAAGACCCAGAATTAATCCAATTAATGGTAGATGCTGGCTTTAAAAAAGTATTTCTCGGTATAGAAACACCAGACGAAGCTAGTCTCACTTTCACTCAAAAATTCCAAAATACCCGCGACCCCCTAAGTGAGTCTGTGGATAAAATTACTGAAGCAGGTTTACAAGTCATGGCTGGCTTTATAATTGGTTTTGATGGAGAAAAACCAGGAGCAGGCGATCGCATTGTCCGCTTTGTAGAAGAAACAGGCATTCCTATGGCAATGTTTAGTATGCTACAAGCTCTACCCAATACTGCTTTGTGGCATCGTTTAGAAAAAGAAGCCAGACTATTAAACCAAGGAGGTAATATTAATCAAACAACCCTGATGAATTTTGTTCCCACTCGCCCCATCGAAGACATTGCAAGGGAATATATCGATGGTTTTTGCCGACTTTACGACCCCGAAACCTATTTAGATCGAGTATTTCGCTACTTTATGAAATTAGGAATTCCCAAATATTCTCGGAAACGTAAAATTGATTCTAAGTCGATTTTCGCCCTACTCACGATCTGCTGGCGACAGGGTGTAGTTCGTTCCACTCGCTGGAAATTCTGGCCTAATTTAATCCAGGTTATTAGGCGTAGTCCTCGACTTGTTACGTCTTATTTTATTGTTTGTGCCAATCTGGAACACTTTATCGAATATCGTCAAATAGTTAGAGATAAAATTAACGCTCAACTCGCTGCTTATCTCGCAACCAGTCAGGAGAAAACAAAATATACAGTTTCTAGATAGCTATTAAGTAGGGTGGGCGATGCCCCGCCCTACTATTATGCTCTCAACAAATAAAATCGAAAGTAAGCAAAAATGTAAACGAAATCAACTAGAATTACTATTCCTTTAGTAAAAGGGGATTTCAGTAAATTGATCACTAAAGGGTTCGCTCCCAATACTAGTAACAACTCTAAGGCAGCTACCCATTTACCATAGTGATTCACATCCCAATAAGAAAAAGGACTAATAAAACGATAATCACTAAAAGGAAAAAAATGGCGGTGAGCATCATCATTATGGACTGGTAAATCCAACAAACAATGACCAATCATACTTAAACAAAGAATCGCCCCTGGTTTCCAATCAAGATAAATAAAAATCCCTAACCCTATCAATGCTAGAGGAATAGAATGGGATGCAGCGATAATATTTTGCCACCCTGGTTGATAGTAAGCTTCTGTCCAGATTTTTGACTCTGGCAATTTATAGATAAATTTAGCAACAAAATAGAAGATAAAAATAGGAACATCAGGCAAAATTGCACCAATGGTAATAGCAATATTTTCTTTAGGGGCAATAGTTTTCCCTAAGAAAGCTAAATTCAGGATGTAGTGGCTAGGAGTATTCATCAATTATCAATTACCAGTTATCAGTTATCATTTTCTTCTAATTGAAAGATAATGGCTACAAAGATGTCTTACTCTAACTCATCAATGCTAAACAACTGATAAATGATGAAGGATGAGGAATCAAGGATGAGCAGGGAATAAGTAATAATCAACCACCAGTCCCCCCAGTATCCCACTCGCGAAGCGACGAGTTGGGTCTTTTTCCCTCTCCCCCCTCTCCCTATTGCCTATTCCCCATTCCCTCAACTATCTAATAAATACTTAATTAAATGATCCGATGAATTTTACGGGAATTAGGTTCAAGGTAAATCCATCCTAAATCCTGAAGACGGTGCATTAAATTCGAGATGGTAACTCCCAACTCGTCTTTCATTTGATAAAGATGTTTCCATTTAGTTAAATCTTTACCCTGTCTGAGTTCAGTTAAAATATGTTGAGGCATTAAGAGACATCCTGCAAAATACTGAGCTTGCCACTCAATACCGTCAATATCGTCTGCACTACGACATAACAAAGGCTTGATATTGACTTTAACTCCTTTGTTTTGTAAGCGAATGTTTCTTTCTACTTCTTTGGTGTTAATATGTAATACCCAATGTCCGATCTCATGGGCGATAGTCGATTCTCCAAAGCCACCCCGAAGTTGGGGTATATCTTCATTAATCTCAATAAGTTTTTCTAGGGGTAAAATTCTCGCTGCGATTTGTCCCTGTTCATCATCGGGAATAGAATCCCAAACTATATCTAAATCTAAAAATTCTGCTACTCTGCTGGCATCTAAGGGCCATCGAGGAACATAGTTGGGCTTTGTCTGCATTTGTAGTAATACGTTTAAAGCACAAGACTCTATTTCTAGTTTAGAAAGAAACCGAAAAGGGTGAAAAACATTCACAGTTTTAGTAAGAGAAGTATTACTGTTTATTTTAGTTCTTCTGACTTAATTGCTTCCTGTAAAACTTTCTCAGCAAATTCAGGATTTTCTCGCATCCGTCTAAATAGAGTTGGCATACTCTTGTAGTGTTTTTTGAGTAAGTCTTCTTCTTGATGAGGAATTCTCCCTGCTAAAAATATCAGTTCTTCTTGATCTAAGTCAAGATTACGAGCTAAACCACGAATCACCTCTTCTTTGGGAGCATAGTCAGCCCGATTATTTTCGAGTTTCGATAAATAAGTAAAGTCTAGTCCTAAAATTTTAGCTAAATCTCTTTGAGAATAGCCTTTAGCTTTTCTTGCTTGACGAATTAGTTTACCAAAGTCTTCTGCCACTTTCTTAATCCTCTAGATAATTATGATGGTTAAATATAAATTGAAGTTTCAATCTATTGATTAATAATATTTTAGTTTGAACAAACCATCAACTTAATTGTATATCAAACAGCAGAGAAAAACTAAACCTTGTCTAATTCGAGAAGTGGAGTTTTTAAAGCAGAAGTCAAAAGTCGTGATATCGTGATGTCTATTTTTCAAACACCATAAAATGCTGTTGGGGTAAAAAATTTCCAGTCTTATTCCAGGTTAAACCCACTGCTTGCATTTCTTTTTTGACTTGTCTTTGGGTCATTTTATGTAAAGGTTTGATGAAGATAATGGGATTTTCTTTACGGTATTCTACTAAAACTACTCTTCCCCCAGGTTTTAAAGCTGTGACTAAACCTTCCATCATCTCTCGGGGATATTCAAATTCGTGATAAGCATCAACCATAAGGGCTAGATCGATACTGTTAGGAGGTAAATTAGGATTGTCAACTTTTCCTAATACTGTCTCGACGTTGGTCACTTGGTTTTCGGTTTTTAAAAACTCTACAACATCTAACATTTCAGGTTGAATGTCAATGGCTAAAACTTTTCCTTGAGGTACTAAAGGTGCAATCCGAAAGGCAAAGTATCCTGTACCTGTACCCAAATCTGCTACTGTGTCTGTGGGTTTTAAATCTAAAGCTTCTACTACCCCTTGGGGTCTTTCTTCTTTGACTCTACTAGGTCTTTCCAGCCACATCATAGCTTGGTGTCCCATAACTTGAGCAATTTCTCTTCCCATATAAAATTTGCCTATTCCATCTGGATTGTGAATGGCTTTTTCTCTGTAGTAGGAATTCAGATTATTTTCTGATACTAAAGCTTGAGCATTGTCACCAAAATTAGTAATGACTAAGAATGATAAAAAAAACGTTATGGCTAGAATTTTTATTGAGTGTTTCATAGTAAACAAATATTTACTGTTTATAAATAGTTTATTAAGTATCATAGCTCATGCTAGTTATTAAATGTATATTTAAGGGTGAATTTAGAAGTTGATACCCCTCTTCAAATTTAGCCATTCTAGCAGTTAGTTGTTGATTACTGAATCGAGAATTTTAAAACCTCAAAGTTGTGCGGATTGTTCCTATAACTAAATCTTTATTATCACTGTTATTATCTGGTGCAGTAATCCAAATTACTCCAGGGGTGAGACTCAGATAATCTGTAATTTTATATTGATAAAAGGCTTCGACGTGCAAGGATGTATCTTCATCTTCTGGAAGATTATCAATACTGGATTCTGTTACCCAAGGTTCCATCCCTACAATGATTCCTCCTAGATTACCTTCTTTTCCTAAATCTGGTAGAGCTAGAGTCAACGCCCAATTCCAAATGTCTTGAGTACCTCGGTCGATTTGTGCATCTAAAGTAGAGAGTGTGGTTACTTTGGATAATGCACCCCAACCGCCCATCACAATGCGATCGCTTATCTGCCAAGATACTTCTACTCCATAGGAATTATTAACTGTGGGGACGGCTTCTGTAAAATTGTCTGCTGTAAAGGTTCTTAAATTAGCTAAATTGCTTCCTGTTTCTGTATCACTTTGGTTATAACCATGAACATAAGTTAAAGCCAGATTTAAACTATCACTGGGAGTAAATGCCACTTGGGCGATCGCACTATAAGAGCCATTGAATAAACCACTACCATCACTAGGTTCATTAGGAGAACCAGCCAAGTAACCTCCACTAATAGTAATATCTCCTACACGATAATTAATCCCTAAACCTGCTTCTGCTGGAGGTAAATAGATCGGGTTACGAGTGCCAAAATTAGAAATTGCACCAGACCAACCATCTCCATCGAGAATATTCACTGTATCCAAAATATCATCTGCTTCTATACCTGTTGTACCTATAATTACATTCGTATTATCAGTTACAGGAAATTGATAAAATAGTACTTCCAAATTCAGATCGTTATCTTCGGGTTGAGCAAAAGCTAAATTGCCCGAAAAAGTCCCTGTATTATCTCTAAAATCGGGAAAATTGCCAGTTGATAGCCTAGTAAATAGTAAATCTTTGCCAGAAAAGCTAGTTTCTAGCCCCAAACGTATTCTATCCCCTAACACTGTAACTTTATCCCCTTCTCCTGCTATGATACTTCCTAAACCAAAAATTGCTTCGACCGTTAACTTAGTAGTAATAGAAAATTGCCCCGCTTCTAGTTCTCCGACACGAGCTTGTACCCCATCAGTTCTCCCTCTCAACAAAGCTAGCTCAGTTTGAAACTCTTGCATTAATCGCAACAAATTATCAATGTCTTCCCGTGAGATATTGTCAGAAGTATTCAATAATTCTTCGATTTTACCGAGACAAGAATTTAAACTAGCAGCAAATTCATAACGATATAGGGTTTGATTTCCTCGATAAGTATTGTTGCTAAATCCTGCAATACATCCGTAGCGTTCTACTAAATTTACTAAAGCTTCGTAAGCCCAATCTGTAGGAGAAACATCCCGCAGGTGATCGACAAGATTAACTTGAGACATAGAGTTTTCATCCGTGTATTCTTCCAGTAACTCTAAGGGGTATTCTTGTCTATCAATATTTGGCTCTTGAATTTGAGCCAGAAGATTTGGATTAGTAATTTTAATTGCTTGCTGTTGTAATGCGTCTGTTTTGGAAATAAAAGAAATAAGAATAGTCAAACTAGAAGTTGTGAAAATCAACTTCTTAATTAAGCTATACATTATGATAATCCCCACACCGTAATCAAAGCCATCAAGATTCAAGCCTTACTACTTAAATCTGTAATCATTCATTGCAAAATGATCTTAATTTGTTGAGTAGAGCTTGAAAGATTTACCTCACTAAGCACGCAGTCGCTATTGATTATGGATAGCCCACAACCTGAGAATCTACACACCGTAACTATTTTGCCATTGCTTTCAACTAATTGGTAAAAATCATTATGGAAAATTAATTTTAATTAAACTATAAAAATTTAAGCAATATTTGAGGGTGATTCTCGGATTTATAATGTACATTTCTTTTCCTCTTTACCGCTAGATCAACTCATCTGAAATCTAGTATCTGAACCTAACTGTGTATCAGAGGATACTATTGTTGAGATTTTTTTTCCAATTTATTTTAGAATGCTAGGAAGCATAATAAGTATTATTGCTTGTGATGACTTTAATAAATACCCAACAATTCCACGCTTTAGCTAACGCGATCGGCACTATCCTATTTATATTTACTGTATTGTGGGCATTTTGGTTTGCTTCTCGTATGGATTAATTTGAGTGGGATAGATACCATCATTAAATAGTTGGGATATAGGGAGCGCGGGAATAGGTAAGCTGGTAATCGGGAAAGGTTTAGATCAAGGGATTGAGCAATCCGCGTAGGGGGATTTACCTGGTTTAGCTGCAGTTTTAATCGCCAAGTTCAAAAGATTTGTGAGTTAATCAGTTTATAAGTTCTTGTTCTGAACCTCAACAAACAAGAAGAGCGTGCCAGATATCTAGCAACACTCTAGTAAAATAAAGATTATCTAGCTAATAAATTTAGCTAGCTTTGTACCAGGTAACATCACGTTCTTTAGTTGCCCAGAACATTTGATGAACTTTTTGTACTGCATCCATCAGTTCGTTAGCGTGTTCGAGGCTAACTTCTACTTTACAAGCAGAACAGAGTTTTGCTGCTTTCCAGAAAGTATCGTGTAAATCAGGATACTTCTCTAAATGCACAGGTTTAAAATAGTCAGTCCAGAG
>JAAUYH010017049.1_pt1 | contig 12127 bp, 6 predicted proteins | sample 7278061 | NCBI WGS metagenome assembly JAAUYH01 (sample SAMN14350203, study PRJNA611818) | marine sediment metagenome | isolation source: surface marine sediment (0.6m) | place: French Polynesia: Moorea | collected 2018-08
TATAGGTAAAAAGAGTATTTCACAAATAACCAAAATTTTGAGAAAAAGATCTGTAATCTATAAGCTCCCTGGAGAGCCTTTGATATTGCATAAATCTGTTTTTTCGAATGCTTTGTAAGAAAACACTATTTCTGGTGAATGAGCACTGAAGCAAGAAGCGATAAAATTTCATTGGTCTGTAGCAGCAATTTTCTTGAACGATCGAAACCGAACTTTAATGTCAATTAAATTAATCGATTTTACTGGGTTAAAATGTACGCAAAACCTTGATGTTCCTCTTTTGCTGGCCCCTGCTGTACAGAGAATTTATGTCATAGTAGAAATTTAGGTCTCACTCGTACATAAAAAGAAATAGAGATCAACTAGCTTTTACCAGTACTGTGCGGGTGAAAAAAGAAAAATATGCAGCGAAGTGGTTATACTCATGCGGAGAGACCACAGTGCGTTCTTTGGGTTTCTCAAGGTTTTCGCGCAAAAAATGTTAAAAGATGTTCCAGGAATCATAGCGAAGGTGCAACTCGCTCCACATTACGGCAATGTCGCGGTGACTATCAAAAATGACGATCGTAAAAACTGTAAAGATAGAAATGGACACCCTAGATTCCGTAGTGCATTACGAAATGAGATACGAGAACTATTTCTTAATGATCCTAAAATATCCTTCCTTGCAGCCGCAGCACAAACTAGTGTGTCCCATTCAACAGTTTGGAACGTCATACGGAGTGAATTGAGGCTTTATCCGTACAAACTTCAAATGAGCACAGCAATGACTGAACATCATTAAAGGAAATAGATTGCATTTTGTTCATCAATATGAGAAAAAGCAGAGGTATGATCCTGGATGTTTTGAACGAATCATTTTCGCCGATGAATGTAAATTTTCGCTTTGCGCAAAGTTGAACAAGCGAAAGTACCGAATATTGGATACTGAGCGCCTGAATCAGGTGTTCGAGACATTTAACAACTCTTCACCTACTACAGTATGGTACGCTTTCTCTAAAATGAAGTAATTCGCCTTATCCTTGAGAACAAAAACATCACAGGCAGCACGTGCAAAAGAATGCTACGCTATTTTCTGTTTCTCAAGCCCCGAGGCTACTTTAAAACCACGAAGCAAGATATTTAAGCAGGATGGTGCTTCTCCGTACTATTCTCATGAAGTGCGAGAACATCTGGATCGAAAATTCCCCAATTGATAGATGCGCAGGGTGAACCAATTTCATGGCAGGCACGCTCCCCAGACTTTACACCGTGTGACTACTTTTTGTATTGTCATATAAAAGAAAAAGTAAATCAAGACTTTCAGCAGAATATTAATGTAAGAAAAGCTATTCGTACAATGACTCAAGACACATTGCAAAAAATTTCGGCAAACATGAAATTTTGATTGTGCTGCGTTGTGAGAGAACAAGGGCGATACTTCGAACCTCTTTTACACCAATTATTAGCTTCATTGAGTCCTTTACCTTTTCACTTTTCACATAAGTAGAATCGCTTGAATGCTGTAAAAATAGCACCCGTATATTAACTCAATATTTTCTTCTATGAGCACCGAATTTCGTTTACGTGTGAGGAACGTTGATCAGCGATAACGGCTGAGTCCAAACCATACTTAATTGCTGCTGATCTACATTTGTTGTCCATTTTATGATTAGGTAGACGTATAATAACTCGTTCCTGCTATCAAAGGAAATCTTTATCGCCTCTTTTCGCGTGTATGTATTCATTCTGTTCTATGTGACTCCCGATCGCAATTCAATCGTGCGTAAGAAGCCGAATTAGTGAATAAATGGCATGGCCTATTTCATCCAATATATAAAGTTTTCACAACTACAACAGTGTTTTATTTCTACTTGTGCGTTTCGAATAAGTCGATCTTCATATTTGACATGGTCAATTTTCCTACCTGTGTCGGTATGGTTCTCATATAAATCAATATATTTATAGAATTTTTGCAGCAAACTTACTCGCTGCTCATTTAGACGGCAACTTAACAAGGAAGACTATTTATTTAGTTGAAGAACTGATCGAAGAAGATAACCTAGACTCACATGCGCTCATCTTCTCCAGGACTAACATTTATTATTCGCTAGTAATAAATTCTCCTTCACTGAGTCAGATACAGAAACTCTTTTCAGCTCACCTAATAGTACAAGCTTGAAGATAAAAGGATTAATAATATTCCGAAATTGAAATCACGTTTTGAATTTTATCTCCTCAAGAACTGTCGTAGTTTTGGTTAGAGACTTCTTCTACAGGCTACGAGGTCCCGAGATCTTGTCTGGTTGCATGGAGGGAATAGAATAATAACAAGAAAACCACATTGGGGCGATAGGTTTATAGATAATTTCTTCAACGCCTAGGCTACAACCCTGCAGATCAAACAGTAGATAGCGATAGGTTAGTGATAGATGTGCGAACAGTTCGTGCTCCTGCTACCTCTCTCGTGTCTCCAGGTCCGGCTGCTGTAGCAATGTGATGTTTTGCAATCTATTCGTCATCTTTTTTAGTTTTTGAGCCGATGACGGTTATGTATATAGTAATTAGCTAGTGTAATGGCTAATCGATTACATTAGACTAGAAATAATTATTAAACTTCTTAACCATTAATTTCTAATTTCGACAGCAACTAGTCAGCCTCCTATCAAAGTCGACTTTCTAAGAAATAAACAGCGTACTGAAGATTATTTTCACACTAACCGCATTCATGTCTAAAGAAATATTCGTCAATCAAGATGATCTATCAGTCTGATTGGTGATATCATGATTTCCACTCAGGATTGAGTCTTTTAACAAATTCACTAGTTTAGAAAATAACTGTGTACAACTTGAATACTTTAGTTCTTTGGAATACTATAAAATAAAGGCCAGGCATCAGTATCGAAAGAGGACAAAATTTAGTCCAACATCGAACAGTTTCAGAATCAGAACTGCAGGTCGTGAAAGCAGTACTAAAGCTCCTTGCTCTCCGCCTTAGTGCTTTCTTTTCTGCCATCAGCCATACATGTAGAATGACGTGTTCGCGGAAGTATTCGAAGACAAATTAGAACAAAAAATACTATCAAATACTTTGAAATGATTCAAATACGTTATTCAGACGGTTTCCAAAACCAGAACAAATAATTCATTATTCCGAACAAACACCACTGTTACATTCCTCTTACTGCACGGACTTAGTACGGCGAAATCGGGAAATTGGTCTCTATCTGGGTCTATATTGTATAGGTTCGTTACTCGATTCCGTCGAAAAATTATGATGTACAAACATGAGGCAAGATAAAATTCGCCGACAAGTATATTTCGAAGAGTTATTTGCCAAAAGAAATTATTCCTTATTAATCTAATGATCAACAGGTAAATTATTCACTGCAATGTCATCTGGAATAAAGTATTTCTCACCAATTATTCTCAAATGGTGAAATAGATATTACTTCTTTTCTTGTATGCAATCAGCAGTTGGCTAAGAACGAAGACGCTAGAAGTCTAGTTGATCTATGGTCCTGAGTCTCATTTTCGGTAAAGAGAATCGCCACCTATTTCTAGCGCGCTATCATACCACGTTGAGTTCCGCGTCTGGGAAAGAATCAGGTTTTCAATACCTGACCAGCGACAAGACAATATCAATGCAGCAATATTCTTGACCAGAATCTGACCAACGGTCAACAGCAAAATGAATAACAATACCTTGCAGTCTAATTTGCCAGTCAAATTTCCACAATTGAGTAGTGACTCTCCGAAAGCCCTGCTTGACTTTCTTGGTAGGTCCTCTAGAACCAATATGGCCAGTGCTGGGTCGATTTCCTGTCTTAATTCACGCGGAATACTTATTCCGTAGTACCAGCCTCCAGAATACCTTTTAACCATTGGAACTGCATATATCTTATCACAAAGGTTATCTCGACGCAACATGGTAGCGCCCTTCGATTCAAATGAGAAAGCATATTTCACGGTTTTCTTTTTTACGGAATCAACAGCATCGTCTAGAGTTTTCAATGGAGCCCATGGCAAATTTCCTGTCTTATTCTCCCAACCAACAGCATATCTGAATATGGATTCGGAAGCGTCCCCCTCGACGACAGCATTATTATTGAGCCCTTGTTGAATACTCACGAGGTTGGGTGGCTGTCACGAGTATGCACGAATATTTCGCGACGAATTGCAACGGCTGGATAGAGTTGGCAAGAGAACGGGTACACCCCGGCAAAATGCAATGGGGTACCCCCATTGTTGTCTGCACCGGAAAGGCGTTTATTTGTTTGTCTCTAGCGTTGTCTGCGCGAACGATTCTTCGAAGGAAAGTTCCTTCCCGGGGCTGTCCACACCGGTGGTTCAGTCTATTGACGATGTCTGTGTAGGTTGTATCACTTGTCAGGTGATCTCCTCGCCGTCAGCGTTGGTAGCGCCGTGGTCTTTCTTCTCTTCTGACGTATGACGTCAGATTAACCGAAAAACTAAGAGCGAAAAATTTTACCAAACTTAAGGTCGTGGGTGACAGTAATTCAGAGCAGCTGCCTTTCCTCTGCGTCTTCATACCCTACTGTATTCTGGGGCCAGAGGAACTCCCAAGTCCGTGGCTTCCTGGCAACTGCACCTTCCGACGCGCTGGCTCCCGCCTACGCGGGGCGCGTCCTCCGCTCGACGGTGCGTATTATAAGCCCAGGGAGAGCTGCGAGGTGTTAGAAGATGCGAGCGTGCAGCGAATGCGGCGCGTGTGTAGCGCGAGTGCGGTGAGGTGGAAATAAAAGAGTGTGCGAGCATCGGTTCTCCGCTTGGCGAAAAAGAGCGGTAACGACAACGCTTATGCTGTTATGTGTAGCACATCCTGCACGTTCATGATGTGTTTTTCATATTCGAACGACGCCGTCGCGTGTAAATGAATGGTGTTCGAAGTTCGTCTATGTGCATGAGAAGGAAGAAGCCGTCGGCAATGAAGCGATATTTAGAGTTGAATTTCAAATCGTCTTCAACGAAACGAAGAGAGTTGTCAAAAGAACAACTTGAACCTCCATAAATGCACATAGCTTCTTGAACTTCGTGAACACTATTAACTGTCTTTTTCACGACGTCAAAAAACACACCAGAATAATTGCTGTAGCACAGGCATTTGAATGAATGAGGCTGAAGTGCTGATAATCCCGGTTCGTGAATCACATGCGGTTTCACAAGAAGTATAACAGAACGCAGCCTAGTTTTGCAAGTTTCAAATTGATGTACGGCTTTCCGGAACGAAGATACGCAACCACGGTCTGGCACGGATACACCTTGGCTACTCACCAACACCAAAACAACCAGAAAGGGAAAGGCAGTGAAGCCTAGTTGAATGCATCGTGTTGGGTAAGAAGAGTGACGCAGAAGAAGTAGAACAGCCCCCTAACGTGGCACGATTTATAAATCTCAAGGACAATAACAGCTGAAGGAATCAACGTATAGAATTGTAGGCAAACTCGAGATTTGGGTGCCACACTATGGCTTTTTGAAGGAATCTTCAATATAAATTCACTGCCAGTAGCAATATAGTATATCTCGTTCTTTTGTGCGAGAACCATTTCTTCCACGAAATTTACACACTCTGATATTTGTCTCTGCAGAGTTGTAACCAACCTTTTACTAGTCACGCGAAAAGCTTTTTGTGAGCATGGCTCTTTCTATATTTGATTTCTTGAGGAAAGTAGGTACAGTTTTACAACTCGATTGCGGATTGCACGTCAATCTTGAACTATTCAGAATGATCTAAGCTATGATACGTAATCAAATTTCGACTATGAATGGTTTTCAAGATTTCTATTCCAATCTCATGCCAATATGATGCATTCTTTTCAAGAAGACTGATTTTACGCGAAACTCTCATGACTGGAGATTAACGGTGTAGAACATTCTACGAGGAAATGATTATGCTGATTCGATCTACATTTTTTTTCATTCATACGAAATACTCTTTTACAATAGCTTCTGACTCTTTCCTGAACAATGATCCATGATACAATGTATGAATATGTTCGAGTCTGAAGGTTTAGATCCGAGATGATCATTATTGAAAGCGAGCACATGAAGTGTGAACGAGAAGTCTCGAATAGTAAGGAAAATGCATGCCCGAAAAGTATTTAGCAAAGGCATTACTGAGTTGGCCTTCCTGTGATTCATTGTCAGGCCGAAATAATTCTCGAATCCAAAAAATGGAACTTTAGTCCAATGACCATTCAAGTTCTAATTTTGGATCATCAACTACATAATCTACAAGCAAGATGCACCATTCGTTTTCTTCTTAGTCTCTAACTGACAACTACATGACCTGAGAAGAAATTTTACTACTGCAATATATTGCAATTTTGCGTAAGACCAGGTAAAGATTGCTATATGCATTGAAACTTGCCTTAAATAGGATCTAAATTGCTATGGCAAATGAATCGGTGAAGAACCAAGACGGTTCATATAAATTCCTAGTTCGTCTTTAGTATTTCAGTTTTCTGACTTGTAATGCTGTTGTATCGCATGCTACTTGCATTCATCAAGTTTCTTCGAAGGTTTCAAGCATTAAGACTCAAACAATTCCAGCATCTAATAGAATATTGTTGTAGCAAGGAGTGTAGATACAAAGTTTCATTGTAAAATCACCGTGAATAGCTGACAGCAGTGTTCCTAAAATTACTGTTAGTCGTAAACAATTTCTAGAGCTGCCATTTCTGTACAAAAAAATGCGCACAACGCGCAAAAGCTTCTTATTCTGCGAGATAGTGGTGTGCGCAGCTCTACAACGATGTACTTTGCTTCTGCGAGTTTTTGTAAGATTTTTATATCAATACCGCAAATATCAATTACTCTATCTTCTTAGAAGACTAACCAAAGAAATGCTCTGGTGGTGACCGATCCTGACTGTTTTACCTAATCCTTTAGTTTTTGCTCGTTACAACAAGGGGATAAAGGAGATAATAATTTTGCCCCTCTGCACTGCTGCATTTTGGTGTGCGTCAACGAAACCGTACAGCTGTGTAATGTAAAAGACAGAAAATCGATCACCATCTGGTTCAGTACAGCATAAATTACCGTATTCCGCGGATCTGCCTCTGAGAACTCGGTGCGAGAAGTGAATACTGTTCATTATTATTCCGTTGCCCTATCAATCTGAGCCTCCTACTATCAAGGCAGGACTCTCTCGAAATGCGGAATACCTTCGGTCTGCTGGTAACTATTCTGACCTGCTTCAAATTGACAAACGGTCGATTGGGAGAAATCCCAGACCGCGGTTGTGTATCTTCCTTCCTAACCTCACCGGGAGATTTCGTAATATGTGAAACAGAACTCTGTTTCGTCTTTATCAATGAGAGGCCTTACGTGTTTCCAGACCCCGAGATCGCTGCAGCCCCGTCACATCCCTTTCTGTGTCGTGACCACGACATATTGTATTCAAAATTGACCGGGTTGTTCTTCGACATTTTACACGGCGTCTCCAAGCAAGTTCCACAAGTACGCGAGTCACGATGTATATATGCTGGCCCCAACTGTACCTTCGACGACACCGTGCGTTTCGTGGGTGACGTGGCGAAAAGCGATTCCAGGTATCGGTTTGTGGCCGGTGGGGACCTGCTTTTCTTGGAACACAGACGCACTCCATACACGATACACTCGCAACCAGTGGCGACCGACACGATGGTTGTTTTGTTCAGACCAGAAAACGCACGACAGTCATTTGCAACGGCGTGGAAACAAGTGTTTCAACCCTTCAGCACCCTTGGGTGGGTTTCGTTGCTTTGCTATGGATTGTTATTCATCCTAGGGGTTGCTATACATTCATGGACGTTTTCTCGTTCCCGTTCGTTTGGGGAATTCGTGCGATGGTTCGTATTGAACAACTCCTCGGAGCGAGGGGTATGGGAGACGGTGTCGTGGAATTCGTTGAGATTCGCAGTAACTGTGTTTTGTGCAATCTTGATTTTGTTGTACGAGCTATCGGTCGTCAATTTCATTATTCAAGGGCCAGACCTTCTCCTAGAAGGGATCTCAGAGCTGAAAACATTGGGGTTGGAACAGTCTACTGTCGTGAAAGGTAGTGCTTCTGAAACAATTCTTAAGTACGCGACAGGATGGGATAAACCGCGAGGCAAGTTGCCGTGGGTTCGAGGCTCTTCGCTAGAAGAAATTGTCCAGTTGGTGAAGAACAAGACTGTGAAGTACGCTGTGTCGTTTGAGTCGACAATTGCAAATGTATTGCATAGCGAAAATTTGTGCAATACATTAGTGGCTGTCCGAACTGATAAGAAGGATGTGGGAGGGTGGTATTACAGCTCAAGTGTTCCGACTGACTTGAGGACAAACATCGATAAGGCGTTGTCGAATCTTGTATTGAAACAGTTGCCAAATCAGTGGAAAAAGGCGTACGGTTCAGCTCCATTGAGTTGTGGTAAGGACACGGGGGCGATCGGCTACGAAGTGCTAGTAGTTTTATTGGCTTTGACCGTATGTCCGTTCGTTCTGAAACATCTGATATCGGTAGCTTTGTCACATTGGTGGCCTGATGTTGAACACCAAAAATCAGATGATAGACTGGCTGTTGCTGCTGCACAAGAATGTGACTCGAGCTCGCGCAGTCTTGAGTCACCTCGAAGTTCATTTGGCGACGTCAAAAAGTAGGATGAAACTTATGTACAGTACGAATATTGGAGATGCAAGTTCTCAGTACTTCCATTCTCTTCTTCTTGTACTAATCTCAGTAAAATGCTCTTCGAGGTTAATTCGTCTGATGCCATCCATTCTAGGAACTTCCATAGCTCGTTTCAAAGAATTACCATGGTACATTTTAGTTGGAATCGAAAGAATTCATAATACTCTGACTAGTCACGATTGAAGTTATATATTTTGCAGAGGAGATGATTATGCTTCTTCCTTCCCGACGAAAAATGCATTACCGTATTCACAGCCGATTAAGCTGTGCAAGTATCAAAATAATTCTGCTTTCTACTACTCCTCGTATCCTAAAAAACATTCTATTCTCTTTGTCAAGGTGCCCAGATAGACTCTATCAGACCGGCACTATTGGAGCTATGTCGAGGAGTATATGAGTGAGCAGTGATTCCATCCAATGTACTGCGATTTCAATTTCTTGAATATTGTAAGTAAAATAAATTACTGCGAAGCTATTAGTTATTGCAATATGTATTGCGCCAATGTATGCATTGCAATACAAATTGGATTTCAAAAAATGGCCTATCAACTGTAATCCATGTTCGTCCGTCGACTTGCAACTGGTGTCTCAGCCATGGAAGATATCACCAAGTCAATCATGAAACACCTAGGCACTGAATCAGTTCCAAGTTCCCATAAAGACGGACCTCCGAAAAGCTACGTGAAATATCGTTGCCCGAACTCTCGTTGTACTAATCCGGTTCTCAAATTCCTCGGGAATAGCGGTTTTAGTAATCCTCATCGTTCCCTTCTTTTTTGCTATGAACGAATTCAGCCACTAGTCGAACAGCAAAGAATTGTTTCGCGTTTATTTCAACAAGCATAAGCCGCCGCAAATCAGGGAGGAAGATCTATTCGTCATTACTTCAAATCAACATCCGTATTCACCTACGATAAGGCAATTTACGTTTACTTGAAGCTCATACTATCCAAACACTTGCTTCTCTGTACAGTTGGGTCAAAAGAATTTCCACTGATATCGAGATGCAATTTTTCGAAAAAATCACGGTTATTATCTTCGAGCTAGTTCTCTCGGTAGAAAAAAGGATGCAAGATGAAATGCAAGACTGTCGCGGTGCTTTTTTATACGACTCTCGGGCATGCAATAACATGCACTTTACTGCCATCATTGCATCTTATTGTACAACGACGAATGCCCAAATCCGAAACAATCACCTGGTTGATTCTGTTCCAAAGCGAACGCTGTTGGATTTATCTCCTATGGGAACAACTGATGGTGATACAAGCGAAAGCAACAACGAAGGCACGACATTCAACGCTAAAATATATATAAATTTCATCAAGAAAACTTTCGATGTATTGGAGTGTAGCTTTGAAAAATGGTATGTTGTCTTGATAGGAATAATTTCAGCACGAATAACAGAGTGTCTACTATCACAGAGAAACCGCATTTGGCTGTTCTTTGCAAAAATTGAACCTGGAAGTGAAACATAAAATTGGAAAATCTTCTGACTTATTTTAACTATGAATTCTGTGCAAACTACTATGCAAGAAATAAAGTCTAAGTCTAAGAGCGCTGCCGTGCTCAGTAATTTAACCAAAGTGCATCCTGTGCTTGATAATGCTACCAGATGGTCGGGATAAGTGGCAATGTTACGTCGCTATATTGATATACATGACGAATTAGTAGGATATAACAACCGTCATGACTCGGAATTCGTAATGAACTGTAGTGCTGCATTTCTGAAAAGACAAAAAAATATTACAAAATGCTGGCTGAAATAGACGTCATCGCTAAGTCTCTACAAGAGCGCGGTAAAACGTTGGCAAGCTGTCGTGCTGATCTTGACACACTTACATCTGCTATCAAAGAAAAGAGAACCAAGAGAAGTTGCAACTTGTTCAACTGCCGTCTTGGAAGAAAGTATATCGGACCAAATGCTACTGTTACGCATTTACCAGTTTTTAAACAGGCGATTCTTAAAATTCAAGAGGAGTGTGAGTCTCAAATGGACGAAACAGAACGAAGTTCTGTCGAGATTCTGCGAAAAGAATCAGATACTTTTCATGTAACTTGTACGGAACGCGAGAGTTCAATGGAAACGAGGCTAGCCAAACATCGCAAAATATCGATTAAAATGTCAGAATACGTGGATACGTGTTTTGTGCTCGGGTCTGTGGCAAAAATTGAGCGCGTATTCAGCGTTGGAAAGTTAGTTTTCTCACAGCATCGCAAAGCCATGACGCCGCGGTTGTTCGAAGCATTGATGTTCTTGGAATACAATTAGAGATTCTGGGCGGAGAACTTGGTGGCTGACGCTGTTCATTAAACACGACGTCCGCGAGATGGAGGTGATGAAGCCTAGAAAATTCAATTCTTATTGTCCTGGAAACTGAAATTGCAATTTGTATTGCATGCCACGTATGCGCTGAATCGCAATGATTTATTGCTAGTGAGGATCGAAATAAACTGCAATAGTATTGATGCAACCCCAGTGAGTGAGGGAAGTGAGGATCGTCGTTGAAATGGAAAAAATTTTAAGGTTACTTAACTAACTAGAGTAGCGAACAATATGAGGACTTCTAACAGTAAAACATAATGGAGACCAAACGACTAATTTGCATGGAATTTTGAGACCTTGGTTGATTTTAAGTCTATTAGCGTGGAAACCGAATATTACTTACAAAGATCACTCAAATCGAAGCTACTGTGGTGCAATCCTCCTAAAAGGCAGAACAAACACCACCATCAAACCCAGCCAGAAGAGGGCCATTTGATAGGGAGGTATAGCGAACAATCCAAAGGGGGAAGAGGCGACTGTAGAACCTCGACCACAACGAAAGCACTGCCCTAGAGAGGGATCCTTGCCCCACGGGGGATGGGTAAGGAAGAAAAGGGGTAAGTAAGGGTCGCCGACGACGCAACATGACCATCTTGGAGGAGATCAGGCACCTCGGTAACCCTACTGAGGGCGGATTCGCTAAAAGGATGTTCAAGGGGTCTCCTGAACTCGTCGTAAAGAGTAGCAAATGCAGCACCGCTAGTGGTAGAAGAGAACTGAACATCGAAGGCGGGAAGGTTTGAGGCGAAACAATCCTCGCTTTAAATATAGGAGCCCCGGACTACTTAAGTCGCCCACTTAGAAATAATACACTGCCTTCAATAGCTACCCAAAACATAAAAAATACAGTACTAAAATTAAAGGATTGGACCGGTGCCCAAAACTACATATCATTTCGGGCCAGCAATGCACACCAAGTGGGAGAGCTCTCATGTGTGCTCTCCGTGTAATGCAGGAAAAGATACCTTGTTCTCCCGTTCTACACTGTTGCCCGCCAGTGGGATCGTGGCACTACAGCCACTGCGACAGTTTGGCAGTGAATCCAACATAACCGTTTTGTTCAGTAATCTCATGCGCGGAGTCAACATCTCCACGGTTTCCTATTAGAGTTACGGACCCAACTGGCTTAGCTGTTTCGCCAACCAATA
>JAAUYH010016069.1_pt1 | contig 12122 bp, 9 predicted proteins | sample 7278061 | NCBI WGS metagenome assembly JAAUYH01 (sample SAMN14350203, study PRJNA611818) | marine sediment metagenome | isolation source: surface marine sediment (0.6m) | place: French Polynesia: Moorea | collected 2018-08
CAGCATATTTCTAATTGGAGTGGTGGAAATTCTCCTCAAGGGGTATTTGTTGACTATCATCGAGAACCTCAACCAATTTTAGAATATTATCGAGTAAATGCTGCGATTCGTGAAGCACTTAAACCCAGAGTAGAATTGCCTTCTGGGGGCTATATCATTATTGAGCCTACAGAAGCTCTAACTGTAATAGATGTTAACTCAGGATCTTTTACCCGTTCTGCAACAGCCAGAGAAACCGTATTGTGGACAAATCGGGAGGCTGCTACGGAAATCGCTCGTCAACTAAGGCTGCGAAATATTGGGGGCGTGATTGTAGTTGATTTTATTGACATGGATACCAATCCTGACCGCTTGAAATTATTAGAACATTTCAACCAAGCCTTACGTTCAGATAAAGCTAGACCCCAAATTGCTCAACTATCAGAATTAGGTTTAGTTGAACTAACTCGTAAACGTCAAGGTAAAAATCTTTACGAACTATTTGGTCAAACTTGTCCTAGTTGTGGCGGTCTGGGTCATTTAGCTCATTTACCAGGAAAAACCCAAGGAGAATCTTTAGAAAGTCCGCCTATTATTCCTCCTGCTGCTATTTCTCTTCCTGCACCAGAGAAAGTTGAACAACGCAAAATTATCGACTTGTCTACAGACAAAGATTCCGATAGTGGTTCTTCTGTCCTAGAATTAGTTAATCATCCTAATTACCAAGAACAAGGTGGTCTTGCTGGTAAAAGCAGTCGCCGTCGCCGTCGTCGCAACGAGATATCTCTGAAAGAGGTTTTACCAGAAACAGAACCCACAGCCAATATTCCTAGAGAGTTGGATAAAGATCGCAACCGGGTTACTAGTAACGATGAGCGTAAATCTAGAACTATTACTCGCTCTCCTAGAAAAGAAGAAGTTCCCCTAGAAAAAGTCTCGGTAGAAATGACTCCATTCGAGCAAGAATTATATGCTTTGATGGGTATATCTCCTTTAGTGCGGTTAGATAGAGAATTTAAAGACCCTAAATCAGTTATTCTTTATGTCAAAGCGCCAGGAGAAGAAGATCCAACAGTTGAGAAAGTTGAAACAGTTGAATCATCAGATTCATTATCTGAATCTGAAACTACTATTTCCGAAACACCAGTAGAAGAAACTATATCTGAATCTACATCTGTAGAAAAACCCCCAGAACCAAAATTACCAGTAGAAGAAGAAACAGAAGTGCAGTCAACACCAGTCGATAATACTGATACTGCTACTACTGAAAATGAAGAACCAACTAATGGTCGCCGTCGTCGTCGTCGTCGTTCCTCAGTTCAAAAAGAAGTTACTGTATAGCAGATGAGTAATTATCTCAGTTTTGAGAGGAATTTACTCTCAGAACTGACTAATAAAAATACTTTGGTAGCTGGAATAGACGAGGTAGGAAGGGGCGCGTTATTTGGTTCAGTGGTGGCTGCTGCTGTAATGCTTCCCCTATCTACTATTGAGAAGCTCGAAGAAATTGGGGTCAAAGATAGTAAAAAATTGTCTCCGAAAAAGCGAAAAAACTTAATCGAACCGATTAAAAATATAGTTACTCATTGGTATGTTGCTGAAGCAACAGTAGCAGAAATAGACAGAGTTAATATTCTGCAAGCTTCTTTATTAGCAATGAAAAGAGCGGTATTAAAACTTGAACCATCCCCTGATATTTGTTTAGTTGATGGTAAATTTTCAATTCCCGATCTATCTATTCCTCAAAAAACTGTAATTAAAGGCGATCAAAAATCTTTTGCGATCGCTGCTGCTAGTATTTTGGCTAAGGTATGGCGCGATGATTTAATTGTGAGTTTGGCTCAAGAATATCCTGAATATGATTTAGTTTCTAATAAGGGTTATCCTACAAAAAAACATCGTCTTGCTTTGCAAAAGCATGGTGCTTCTATTCACCATAGAATCTCTTTTCGCTCTTGTCAGAATTTATGATACCCATTCAAGAAACGCTATAGTATCACAGGAATTAGAGAACCTTCATATTGAAGACAGTTATTATGATGGACACAGTTTCAGTTATGGGATCTCGGAAGTAGCTAACTCCTGACTATGCAATAGAAAAGTAACTGATAGTTATAGATTTTATTCCAAAACATCATCATTAAATTGCTATATCTAAATTATAAACATCAACTTACAGTCAAAAATCAGAATCTTGATTAGCAAAATGTTATGCAATAAATATTAAATAAAGTTGAAATTCTGAATAACTGTGTACTTTTATAAAAAGTAAGTGTCAAGGGAAGAATTGGTATTCCCTTTTACAGCCAATGGGGATCGAGAAGTGTTAGGTTATATAAGAATTAGTAAATAAAGTTTTTAAACGCTTCAATAATTATGTCTCAAATACTCGATCCCCTGCCTAATGGCGAAAATAATCGTGTTCTATGCTGCTATGTAAACCCCACTAGCCGAATTCAAATCGCCAGAATTACCAATATTCCAAACTGGTACTTTGAAAGGGTGGTTTTTCCGCAACAGAGAATGGTTTTTGAGGCAGTACCTCAAGCATTGTTAGAAATTCACACTGGAATGATGGCTAGCGCGATTTTATCTGATACTATTCCTTGTGAACGCCTCTGTGTGGAAGATGCTAAAAACTTACCTAGTCATGCTTCCAGACGGGAGATCCCTGCTTCGGAAAATAATCAAATAGGTGTTAATAGTTCTGCGGAGATTCCGACTTCTAAAACTACCGTCAGCGTTTAAGACTTAAAATTATTAGTATTTAGAATTTAATAAATCAAGATTAGAATGGAGTTGTTAATAGTAACAATTCCATTTTTTTATTACCCAAACAAATACAAAATAGTATTTTTTATTTTCTGATTAAATATACTTAAATTAAAATAAATTCAAAAAAGTTTATTATCTATCAGATATTTAACAAATCTTGTAAATTAAGTAAGTAGTTCATAGCTCTGAAAACTCTATATTTTGATCGAACTATTCAACAAGTAATTTTGGGTGACTAAATTTTGGATTTACCTTCTTTTCTCTGGTTGTGGAAAATAGCTGCTTGGTCAATGGGACTCACCATACTCGCCTATCTATTACAATGCTTATCTGGTGGTATTGTTTGGTATGCTCGGTCTAGTAGAATTCCTCGTCCCTATTGGTTGAGAAGTTTTCACTACACTTCTGGTGTGGTGATGGTTTTACTAGTGTTACTCTTGCTAGTGATCGGGCTTATTGGCACCATTGGTCATTATGGTAGCTTAGGACAATCATCCCATCTAGTAGCAGGATTATTAGTAGTTTTCTTGACTTTATTGTCTGCTTGGAGCGCAAATCAAATTAATAGTAGAAATATGTGGGCGAGAAATCTACATCTCATTGCCAATATTTTATTGTGTGGGGGATTAGTTTTTGTTTCTCTCACAGGATGGTCAGTGGTTCAAAAGTATTTACCATAGTAGGATTGGGAGACTAGAAGACTGGGGAGATAGAGAAGACAAGGGAGTCCTAAAGGATATATGCGCTTGCGTAGCTCTACCCGAAGGGTCAGCGGTATCCCCTTGTGGGACACCTGCGGATAACAAGGGAGACTGGGAGAAACTATGAATAACTAACCGCTTAATAATTAAATTTGTACTACTGAAGATTAATTCTACCCAAGGTAAAGCGATATAATAGACCTCTTGCTAAAGATTTTGTGCTTCTGGTAATCTCAAATCGGACTGGGGAATATGGAAGAAACCAAAGAAATTATTATCATTGGTGGTGGCGTAATTGGATTGGCGATCGCCATTGAATTGAAACGACGAGGAGCAGAAGTTAGGGTAATTAGTCGAGACGGGCAACAAGCAGCCTCCTATGCAGCAGCAGGAATGCTGGCACCCATGGCGGAGAATATAACTGTGGCTCCAATGTTAGAGTTATGTTTAAAATCTCGGTGGCTTTATCCAGAATGGACTCAGAAATTAGAAGAATTAAGTGGTATTGATACGGGTTATTTGCCCTGTGGGATTCTAGCACCTGTATCAGAAAGGGCAAATCAAGAGGAGCTATTAAAAGAATCGAATCAAAAAATTTGGTTGGATCGGGATAATATTGCCTTTTATCAACCAGGATTAGGTAAAAGTATTATTGGTGGCTGGTGGTATCCCGAAGACGGACAAGTAGATAATCGCTGTTTAATGCGATCGCTTCTTCAAACCGCCCAAGCTCTAGACATAAAAATACAAGAAGGAGTCACAGTTAAAGCAGTCCAACAAAAACAAGGTAAAATCGACCGCATCATTACTTCTGCGGGGGAAATTGCAGCAGAAAAATATGTTTTAGCTACAGGTTCTTGGTCAAGTCAATTATTGCCCATTCCCGTCCGTCCTGTAAAAGGACAAATGCTCTGTCTGAGGATGCCTCATCAACCTCATGAACCCTATCCCTTACAACGGGTATTATTTGGGGATAATATTTATCTTGTACCCAGACAAGATGGCAGACTTATTATTGGGGCAACAGTAGAAGAAATAGGTTGGACACCCCATAATACTCCTGAGGGAATACAAAAGTTATTGACTAAAGCCATAGACTTATATCCTGGAGTTGCAGACTGGCAAATTGAACAATTTTGGTGGGGTTTTAGACCAGGAACTCCCGATGAGTTGCCCATACTCGGTGTTAGTCCCTGTGAAAACTTATATTTAGCAACAGGACATTATCGTAACGGTATTTTGCTCGCTCCTGTGACAGCTACCCTACTAGGGGATTTAATTCTGGAAGGTAAATCTGATCCTCTTCTTGCCCATTTTAGTTGGCAGCGTTTTTCTCATCATCACAATGGTTCTTTAACCAAGTTAAAAAGAAATAAAGAAATGACTCTTTTAAACAATTCTTCTCCTAGCAATAATGGTCTCAACCTATCTTTACAAGTTCATCAAACCCCTTCACAGACTAGGGTTGCTAATTCAGCGATTGACTCAAGCAATCAAATAACTAGTGAAGATACTCTAACTATTGCAGGGCGTACCTTTAATTCCCGTTTAATGACTGGTACAGGTAAATATCCCAGTATCAAAGCCATGCAACAAAGTATTATTGCTAGTGGTTGCGAAATTGTTACTGTAGCAGTGCGCCGAGTGCAAACTAAAGCCAAAGGACATGAAGGTTTAGCAGAAGCTATCGATTGGAATAAAATCTGGATGTTGCCCAACACAGCAGGATGTAAAACCGCAGAAGAAGCCATAAGAGTGGCTCGCTTGGGTAGAGAAATGGCAAAACTTCTAGGACAAGAAGATAATAACTTTGTCAAATTAGAAGTAATCCCCGATGCCAAGTATTTATTACCCGATCCTATTGGTACTTTAGAAGCAGCCGAACAACTAGTTAAAGAAGGTTTTGCGGTACTACCTTATATTAATGCTGACCCTCTACTGGCAAAACGTCTGGAAGAAGCAGGATGTGCCACCGTCATGCCTTTAGGCTCCCCTATCGGCTCAGGACAAGGGATTAAGAATACAGCTAATATTGCCATTATTATCGAGCAAGCGAACATTCCCGTAGTAGTAGATGCAGGTATTGGCGCGCCCAGTGAAGCAGCCCAGGCTATGGAAATGGGAGCAGATGCTTTACTAATCAATAGCGCGATCGCATTAGCCCAAAATCCTCCCGCAATGGCGCAAGCAATGGGATTAGCAGCCGTAGCAGGAAGACTCGCTTACTTATCGGGCAGAATTCCTGTAAAACAGTATGCTAGTGCCAGTTCTCCCCTAACTGGAACAATTAGTTAGGGTCTGCTGCGAAAGTTTTCTGTGATGGAAAGTAATAAGTAATGAGTAATGAGTAATGAGTAATGAGTAATAAATAATATTTGATCGATTTGAGCTTAGAATACTTTGCTTTTAGATTTATTCAGCAAACTCTAGTTAGAAAGTTTAGGCTTAAAAGGATAAACCACCACCCATTCTAAAAGTTCTAGGGGTACAGTTAATTCCACCTCTGCTTCTGGTGCTGCACCTTGATCGTATCTAATAGATTTAATACGACCGATAGGAATACCAGGAGGATATAAGTTACTCAGGGGGGAAGTTGCGATCGCGTCACCTGGTTTAATATCAGTTACCTTGTTAAAAAGGGTAAGAGTAGGATTCTGGGAACTTTTACCTTGAAGATATCCCACATGACGGTTACGAGAAATCACCGCCCCTACTCGACTATTGGGGTCGCTAATCAGTAAAATCTGACTGGTATTGGGAGTAACTGCAATAACTCTACCTACCACACCACCAATTCCTGTAACAATATGTCCTTTTTCTATACCATCATTACTACCTTTGCCTAAAATAGCTTGATGCCACCAACTATCCATATTACGACCAATAATCGGCGCAATTACTCCAGCTTTCGATTGTGAAGTTTGATAACCTACAATTTTTTGAAATTGAATATTTTGTTGTTCTAGTTCTTCTAATCTTTGCTCTAATTCTAAAATACGGGCATTTGTTAAGCGATCTTCTAATAATAGTTGTCTCTCAGAAGTGAAAGGAGAAACTGCCAAATAATAAAGTTCCATCATTGGTGCTGCTTGAAAATATTTGAATAACCAAGCAACACTTAATGCAGTCATAACTCCAAGAGTTTTGCCCCTTTGTTTATCCCACCAACGATTCATGTTTTAATTGTCAATCGTTCAAACTAAAGCAGAGCGATCGCTAAAAACTCGGTCTAAAGTTTTGTCTTCTAAAACTCGACCTGTTCCTAAAACCACGCATTTCAGAGGATCATTAGCAACATGGGTTACGATACCAGTCTCGTGACTAACAAGAATATCCAACCCCCTTAATAATGCACCACCACCCGCCAGCATAATTCCCCGTTCAATGATATCTGAGGCTAAATCTGGGGGAGTTTGTTCTAAAGTGCGTTTTATAGCTTCAATAATCGCCGATACTGTTTCTGTCAAAGATTCTCTAATTTCTCCTCCGTTAACTGTCATAGTACGGGGCAACCCAGAGAGTAGATGTAGTCCACTCACTTCCATAGTTGGTTCTTCTCCTTCCGCAGCATAAGCTGAACCCAGGCGTAATTTAATATTTTCTGCGGTATTTTCACCAATTGCCAGTTGATGTTCTTTTTTTACATGGTGAGCGATCGCTTGAGTCAGTTCATCCCCTGCTATTTTGACTGACTCGCTTAAAACTTTGCCTTGAGAGCTAATTACAGCTACTTCTGTGGTTCCCCCACCAATATCTACAATCATGTTACCTGTAGGTTCAGCAATAGGTAATCCTGCGCCTAGGGCTGCTGCTAGGGGTTCATCAATTAAGTCAACCTCTCTGGCTCCTGCTTGGGCTGCTGCTTCCATCACTGCTTTGCGCTCCAGTTTGGTAACACCACTAGGAATACCAATAACCATTCTCGGATGTATTAAAGGATTGCCTTCATAGGCACGACGGATGAATTCTTTGAGCATAATTTCAGTAGCTTCAAAGTCGGCAATAACTCCATCTCGGAGGGGACGTACTGCCTCAACGGTTTCAGGAGCGCGTCCTAGCATTAACTTGGCTTCTTTGCCTACTGCTCTCGGTTCTTGAGTCTTTTTTTCAATGGCGACAACTGAAGGTTCTTCTAAGACAATTCCTTTGCCAGATACATAGACTAAAGTGTTGGCAGTCCCCAAATCTATTCCTACATCCCTAGATATGGCAAAACGACGAAAAAAGTTCACAGTGGTTTACTTCTCCCAAGAAATAGCATGATTTTGCAAGAGTCGAGTCCAATTTACCCTCACTATAGCAACAATGTCGAATTTGAAAGTAATTAGGTCATAACTTGTTCTAAAGTTGCGACAAAATTGGGATAAGAGATAGACGCAGCTTCTGCCCTGTGAATGGTCGTGGAATCTTTTGCGATCAAAGATGCGATCGCGAAACTCATGGCAATACGGTGATCGGTATAACTATCTACCTCTGCACCTTTTAGGGGTTGACCTCCTGTGATTTCTAAGCCATCGGGACGTTCTGTTACTTTTGCTCCCATCTTAGTAAGCTCCGATGCCATTACTGCTAGGCGATCGCTTTCTTTGACTCTTAACTCCGCAGCATCTTTAATAATAGTTGTCCCTTCAGCACAAGCAGCAGCTACAGCTAAAATCGGGATTTCATCAATTAAACGAGGAATCAGATTCCCACCAATAGTACAAGCTTTGAGCTTACTATATTTAACTCTCAAGTCTACGACGGGTTCTCCTGCTACCATCCGTTCATTTTCTTGAGTAATATCTGCTTCCATCATTGCTAAAACTTCTAAAATACCAATGCGGGTGGGATTTACTCCCACATTAGTAATTAGTAATTCTGAACCAGGGACAATGGCAGCAGCTACTAACCAGAAAGCAGCAGAACTAATATCCCCAGGAACTATGATGTGTTGACCTTTGAGAGTAGGTTTGCCTGTAATGGTTACGCTATTAGTTGTGGGATTAATTTCTAATTCTGCACCAAAGGCTTTTAACATTCTTTCACTGTGATCCCTAGATAAAGCGGGTTCTGTGACAGTAGTTTTCCCCTCTACCATTAAGCCAGCAAGCAATACACAGGATTTAACCTGAGCAGATGCCACAGGAGAGAGGTAATGTATAGGCTTCAACTCTTTACCTTTCACTGCTAAAGGTGCTAGAGCGTTATCTTTTCTCCCCCAAATTGCTGCTCCCATCTGTACTAGAGGTTTTACTACACGGGACATGGGGCGCGATCGCAAAGAACTATCCCCTGTCACTGTAAAAAAGCGTCCACTATGGGATGCGAGAATCCCCAACATTAAACGCATGGTAGTTCCCGAATTCCCCGCATTCAAAACATCTAAAGGTTCTTTGAGGTTGCCCAATCCCACACCCTTAACTCTTACTTTTTCGGTGTTGAGTTGTCCGATTTTTGCTCCCATTGCCCGAAAGCATTTTGCTGTACTACGGGGGTCTTCTCCTATTAGTAGCCCTTCTATAATCGTTTCTCCTTCTGCGATCGCACCCAACATTAAAGCTCGATGGGATATAGATTTATCACCAGGTACAGTAATCGTCCCTTTCAGTGCCAGTCCCGAACTAGGAGGATTAATAACTAAATCTTGACTGCGATCGTCTTGAGTATTAACAGTAATAGTAGAAGTTGACATAGGAATAGAAGAAACCACAGGATATTACAGAGAGTAAGTATAAGAACAAATAAAACGCTTCCATTCTATATCTAAACAATGAACAATGAACAATCAATATCCGTAGGTGTTATCCGAAGGTGCCCTAAAGGATACACCTTCGGATATATCCTTTAGGAATCCTTTAGGACGATGAACAATTAGCAATTAGCAATCAACAAATTAATTTTGTTTAACGACATAGAATAATTTATCTATCGCAATGTTAAGAACAGTTAAAGAGGTGATCTAAAATCCTGGTCACATCAAGACTATACAGCTATTGCCAACCAGTAACATTGAAACCTTAACAGAAGGAATTTAGCCTTCAGATAGTGTTAGGATCGCTCCATAGAAAAGAGAAAGAGAAAGGGAAATAAACTTAATGCAAGAATTTGATAAGTCAATATCCTTTGATGGTAGGGATATAAGGCTCAAGGTAGGCTTGCTCGCACCACAAGCAGGCGGTTCGGTTCTAATTCAGTCGGGAGATACAGCAGTATTAGTTACCGCAACTAGAGCTAAGGGAAGAGAAGGGATTGATTTTTTACCCCTAATTGTCGATTATGAAGAAAAATTATATGCAGTAGGTCGAATTCCTGGAGGTTTCTTGAGGAGAGAAGGCAGACCTCCAGAAAGAGCGACTCTGACTAGCCGATTAATTGATCGTCCTATACGTCCTCTTTTCCCTTCTTGGCTGCGAGATGATATTCAAATCGTAGCTACTACTATGTCTCTGGATGAGGAAGTACCACCAGATGTATTAGCTGTTACAGGGGCTTCTGTTGCCGTATTGTTGGCAGAGATTCCTTTTTATGGTCCTATGGCAGCAGTTAGAGTCGGTTTAGTGGGAGATGATTTTATTATCAATCCTACCTATAAAGAAGTAGAAAAGGGTGAGTTAGACTTAGTTGTAGCTGGCACTCCTGATGGAGTTGTGATGGTAGAAGCGGGAGCAAACCAACTACCAGAAGAAGATATTATTGAAGCGATTGATTTTGGTTACGAAGCAGTACAAGAGCTGATCGCAGAGCAAAGAAACTTAATTAAAGAGTTGGGCATTGAAATAGCTACTGCTGAACCTCCTGAAGTTAATGAAGCATTACAAAACTTCATCAGTGAACGTGCCAGTGATGATATTAAAAAAGTTTTAGCGCAATATGACTTAGATAAAACTGGTCGAGATACATTGCTAGATGAAATTAAAGCTACTAAGATTGAAAATGCGATCGCATTATTGCCCGAAGAAGACCCTCTCAAAATAGCTACAACCGAAGAATCTAAAGCAATTCCTACTTTGTTTAAATCTCTGACTAAAAAGCTGATGCGTAGTCAGATTATCGAAGAAGGAATCCGAGTTGACGGACGTAAGTTGGATCAAGTTAGACCAATTTCTTGTCGCACTGGAGTTCTTCCCCAACGAGTTCATGGTTGTGGGCTATTTAAAAGAGGTCTGACTCAAGTTCTTTCTATTGCTACTTTAGGTACTTCGGGGGATGCTCAAGATTTAGGGGATGACCTTCATCCTGGTTCAGAAAAACGCTATCTTCATCACTACAATTTTCCTCCCTTCTCCGTAGGAGAAACTAAGCCTTTACGTTCTCCTGGTCGTAGAGAAATTGGTCATGGTGCTTTAGCAGAACGTTCTCTCATTCCTGTATTACCTGCTCAAGAAGAGTTTCCCTACGTATTGAGGGTAGTTTCAGAAGTGCTTTCTTCCAATGGTTCTACTTCTATGGGTTCGGTCTGTGGTTCTACCTTAGCTCTAATGGATGCTGGAGTTCCTATTACTAAACCTGTCAGTGGTGCTGCTATGGGTTTAATCAAAGAAGGGGATGAAGTTCGTATTCTCACTGATATTCAGGGGATCGAAGACTTTTTAGGAGATATGGACTTTAAAGTAGCAGGAACCGATAGCGGAATTACTGCCCTACAAATGGATATGAAAATCACTGGCTTGTCTATGGATACTGTCGCCAAAGCGATCCATCAAGCTAAACCTGCTCGGATCCATATCCTAGAAGAAATGCTCAAAGCTATCCCTGAACCCCGTGCGGAGCTTTCCCCCTATGCACCACGCCTGCTAACTATGAAAATCGATCCTGATCTGATTGGTATGGTTATTGGTCCTTCTGGTAAAACAATTAGAGCGATCGTAGAACAGACTGATACTAAAATTGATATTGAAGATGATGGTACAGTCATTATTGCAGCAGTGGAAGCTCATAATGCTGAAAAAGCTCGAAAACTGATCTTCAATATGACTCGCAAGCTCAATGAAGGGGATGTTTATTTGGGTAAAGTCACCCGAATTATTGATATCGGGGCTTTTGTCGAAGTGCTACCAGGTAAAGAAGGAATGATTCACATTTCCCAATTAGCCGAAGGAAGAGTCGGTAAGGTAGAAGATGAAGTTGCGGTGGCAGATGAAATTGTCGTTAAAGTCAGAGGCTTTGATAACAAAGGTCGTCTGAATCTCACTCGTTTAGGTATTCATCCCGACGAAGCAGCAGCAGCTAGAGCAGCAGCAGTATAATACGATTTTCCTTCAAATTTGCTACAGATGATAGCTCAAGGGAAAGTCTAACAGTTAGAAAATAAAACCTTCTAAGGGCGGTTCGCGAACCGCCCTTACTTATGGGAGTTTTAAGGTTGATTAACGGCTTTATCGATTATCTTGTAATAAGTAGTCTGACAGTCCAACCTAAAAAACCAAAAATTAATATTACTAATATAGGAACAGCTAGTTGGGCAATGATAGGTTCTAATACGGGAATTTTGGATTGACAAACAAAAGATAGTTTACCGTCAAAAACATCTTTACAAGGAATTTCTTTAACTTTAATCAAGTTTGCTCCTGCAATACCTGTACCAATTATCGTTACTAACTTTTGAAAGTTTTGTTCTCGTTCAACTTTTTCTAATTCAATACGACTACTCATAGCTTGGAGATTATTCTCTAATAGTTTCATCCC